>OGGJ01000567.1_pt1 | contig 37452 bp, 58 predicted proteins | sample 1571071 | NCBI WGS metagenome assembly OGGJ01 (sample SAMEA2581954, study PRJEB24529) | metagenome | biome: Human gut stool | place: China | collected 2011
TCGCAATACAGGGACGGTGGGACATTGAAACGTACCCGTTCTGCCCATGCGTGGAAAGTTCCATAGGGAAAACGATTTTTTTGACCCGCGAGGAAGCGAAGAAAGCATTGGAGGCGATGAAGGATGAGTAAAGCTGTTATGCTGAGCATCCGCCCCAAGTGGGTGGAGAAGATTGCCAACGGCGAAAAGACTATCGAAGTCCGCAAGACCAAGCCGAAGCTGGAAGCGCCGTTTAAGTGCTATATCTACTGCACGCTGCCAAAATATCCGCACGAGGACTTCATTGCGACGGACTATCCAAGGCCACAGTTTTACGGCGGCGGCAAAGTCATCGGTGAATTTACCTGTGACCGGATTTACAAGATTGACAAGGATAGTACGGATTTTCTTTTTAAGGCCGGGGGCCTATCCGTTTACAAGCAAGCTGCCGAAGAAAAGTGTGGCCTGTGTGTGGCTATGACAGACGATGAGTTGCACGGCTATCTTGGCCATTGCCAGGGTTACGGCTGGCACATCTCCGACCTGCGCATTTATGATACGCCGCGGGAACTGAGCGAGTTTACCGGTTTACGCAATACGAGATTCGGCGCAGCGCCATACGACATCAAGCGCCCGCCCCAGGGCTGGTGCTATGTGGAGGCGATGAAGGATGAATGACTTAAAACCGTGCCCGTTCTGCGGCGGTAAACTGAACTTTTACCGGGAGAACTATGTGAATCGTTTCGGAAAGCGCATCATTAAGCAATACTGGATGCACGATGATACAGATTGTGTCCTTAACGACATAAATCAGCCTTTTGTTTTAGAGGCTGGAGACGCAAATCCGGAAACGGGTTATCCGGGAGAGTATGCTGAAAAATGGAACAGGAGGGCTGACAATGGCTGAATATAAAATCTGCTTTAGCGTGGCTGGGGCGTTTGGTGCTCAAATCAGCTTTGAGGCGAAACCCGGCGTATCCTATGAGGACGCTGCGGCGGCCCTTGACAAAGACAAACTGGCGAAGCTGATATGCCTCGACACCTTGGGCTACTCCGCAAAGGATATTGAGATTATCACGCCGGAACAGTACGAGGTGGAATTTGGAGGGGATGGGGATGGCTAAACAGTCCGGGTATTTGCAGCGGCGGGAGGCGGAGCTGGATGCCACTTTTAACGCCGGGGCGGCGATGGCGATGCAATTTGCCATGGATACCCTTCAGATGGCCCTCCACCAGACGGAGGGCTGGGGCTATGACCGGATCATGCGTATTACGCAGGCATGGCTGGAGACGCAGCGGGAGTACAAGCCCGCCCTGAATTGCAAAGATCCAGCTGCGGACGTGTGTCAGGAGCACATGGACCGGGTGCTGGCGGAGATTATCAGCGGAAAGGCAGAGCTGATCCGTTTTCCGGATCGGTATCCAAACGCGAAAAAGATTAAATACGGGAGGTAAGGCATGGAAACTGAAAAAATGAGTTATGAACCAATGGAAATTGATCGCGTACCGTATATGGGCTTGCCAGATTGCAAGGACTGCCCGGAAAAACGCTCAACGGTCATTGAGCATCGGTTGTATGGTAATTCTGGCTGTGTGGCAGTTGATACGCATGTGGAATGCGCAAAACTGGATCTTTGCCTCAAACTCAAGCAGCGTTTGATGGAAAGCCTTCGGGATGGGATCATCTGCGGGGAGGGCGACAGTAAGCCGCTGGGCCTGAGCCGTGCGGAGCCTCCTGCCGATGGCTGATAAACAATGGAGAGGAGTAAATTATGAGCGCACTGGCGTTTTTTTTAGTTCTGGTAGCACTGATCATTGATGCCGTATCGTTTTTTACTATAGGCGCGATTTATGGGCTTGCTACCAGAATCAATCAACTTGAGAAAATCGGCTATAAAGTAACAAAAAACGATGAATGATCCATATGTATGCGTCCGGCAACGGGCGGGGCCGTTGGTTAAGGCGTTGGTGACGGACAACTACGGATATCTCCGTCGCTACGGGCCGGGGGCGGTGCGGGGCCGGTGCGGGCCGGCCCTCAGCCGCACCACCGTTGACAAACTGGAACTCCGGCTGGCGCTCTTTGGCTATGACGGTATTTTTTACACGCTGACTTTTGACGATGATCACCTTCCGCCGGATCGGGCCGGGGTGGATCGGATCTGGGACGCATTCGCGAAGCGTCTCAGGCGGTGGAAGCGCGGACCGGTAAACTACTACGTGTACCGGGTGGAGGGCCTCCACGGCGATCACCGGCTCCACATCCACGTGTTTCTCCGGGATCAAGACTTCCCGCCGGCCGTGGTGCAGTACCTCTGGCGGACGTGGGGCAGCGCCTACGATGTGCGCTGGGACCGGGCGCGGGTGCTGTCAGAGGGCGGCTACCGCGGACTGGCCATCTACTTTACCAAGGAGGTCCCGGAGGTGGGCCGCCACCCGTGGGGCTGCTCACGGGCACTGAGTAAGTACATCCCGCCTCCGGAAGTGACCACCTGCAAGAGCGGCATGGTGCGGCTGCCCAAGGGCGCCACACCGCTGCCCATGCAGGGCCGGGACCGTCCTCAGCTGGGCGGGTGGGGGCTGTATGGCTACAGCCGGTATCTGCTCCCGGAAAAATAGCGCTTTTATTTTAATAACAAAGTTTAGTATATCTATCTATAGATAGCGTATCCTCTTGAAACCTACGGAATATCTACGGACAACCGCAAGAAAGTGAGGGAAAAGCCTTGATTCCAGCCAGAAACGGTGATAAAATAAGCACAAAGGACGGATGGTTAACTTGCCCGATCTGCAAGCGCAACCACCGACTGCTGAGGATCACAGACGCCACCAGGGCGAGAGGCCTTCCGGTCTACTGCCGGACATGCCACAGCGAGGTGATCCTGGATATCGACGAAGGCCAGAGCGTCAAGCGCCAGAGCCAATGACTCCCCGGAGGGGGCGTTATTGGGTCCGGCGCTTTTGTTTTTCCCGGAGGTGATAGCCCGTGGCACAGAAGCCGCTGAGACCGTGTTTATACCCGGGCTGCTATCGGCTGGTGCCCGGCGGGTACTGCGCAGAGCACCAGCCGAAGCCCAAGGAGCGGAGTCAGGAGGCGCAGACCTGGCGCTGGATGTACGGGACGCAGGACTGGAAGACGCTGCGCAGTGAGCAGCTCCTTCGGGAGCCGTGGTGCCGCGAGTGCGCTCAGCACGGCATCCGGACGAGGGCCACAGACGTGGACCACATCCGGGACCACAAGGGCGACTGGGCTGTGTTCACGGATCCCGGCAACCTCCAGAGCCTTTGTCATCGCTGCCACAGCCGTAAGACTGCGGCGGAAATGAGCAAAAACAGGCCGCTTCGGCGGCGCTGATCGCGAGGGAAACCGGCGGACGCTTGGGCGCGCGGAGGCCCAGGCCCGCGCCTGCGGGGTTCCTTGCACCCTCCCCCCGGCCTGTTGAAGTTTTCGCCGCGGCCGGGAATACCGCGGGCCACCCTCCGTGCGGGATTTTTTCCCCACGGGAAAATCGGCGGCAGGACGGCGGGGCGGTCCGGCGGCAGTCAAGGCGAGGACCAGGGCGCTGCGGGAGCGCAGCGAAAGGCCACAAAACGTTGCGGAAACGCAGCGGAAATTAAATCACATGGCATAGACCAAAAGCCTGAAAGGCAAGAGTCAGCACGCACCGGAGACCGGTGCGCGTCGGCCCTTGCCTTCTTTGTTTTCTTCGGCTTGTGACCCGGCCCCTGTGCCGGTATTCATCCTTTCTTCCCTTCCTTTCCGGTCTCCGTGACCTACCACGGAGGCCGGGTCATGAGCCGGAGCTGCCGCCCTGCCTGCGCCGAAGGCCTGCGCTGGATGCGCGGGGTATTGACGTAGACGCGGTGGGGCGGCACGGTCCGATTCGGACACATTTCCCCGACGCACACGGCGGCGTTCGCGCCGCAGCGGGTTTGATCCTCCTGCGGCGGCCCTGGCTGCCATGCGAGGGTCGCCGTGTGCGCCGGGTATCACAGGAGGATCAGCATGGCAAAGAAAAAGACACCCGGCGGGACTGCCGGAAAGGGCGGCGTCAACCCGGCGCCGACGAGAGACAATCAGACGGTGCGGATCGCAGCGGAGCAGCTCACCATGGTTTCCATTGACGATCTTATCCCCTACGCAAACAACGCCAAGAAGCACGGCGTTAAGCAGATCAACCAGATCCGGGCCAGCCTGCGGGAGTTCGGCTTCGTGACGCCGGTGCTTATCGATTTTGACAACAACATCATCGCAGGCCACGGCCGGGTGGAGGCCGCCAGGGTGGAGGGCATGAGCGAGGTGCCTTGCGTGCTGGTGACCAACCTGACGGAGGCCCAGCGCAAGGCGTACATCTTGGCGGACAACCGGCTGGGCGAGACGGCAGCATGGGACACGGAGCTGCTAAAAATCGAGCTGGAGGGTCTGGAGGCTTTGAACTTTGACACCGGGATCGCCGGTTTTGACGCGGAGAGCATGAAAGCCATCGAGGTGAACGCTTACACCCGGGCTGCTCCCGGAAAAGCTGAGGAACCGGAAAGCAAACATTTCTGGGGCGACGAGGAGGGCGAAAGCTCCGAGGAATACGAATCTTTTACAGATAAGTTTAAAGCCAAGAAAACAACGGATGATTGCTTTACTCCGGAGATCGTTTATGACGCCGTTAAGGATTGGGCTGTCGCGCATTATAAACTTGGCGACGCTCAGATCCTCCGCCCGTTTTACCCCGGCGGCGACTATGAGCACGAGGACTACCCGGATGGCTGCGTGGTGATCGACAATCCGCCATTTTCCATTCTTTCGCAAATTTGCAGATTCTTCGATGAGCATAGCATCCGCTACTTCTTGTTTGCTCCAGCACTGACGCTGTTTTCCACAAATGCGGGAAAATCAAACTATGTGCCTGTTTCGGCCTCGGTTACATACGAAAACGGTGCCCGCGTTAATACTTCCTTTGTCACAAATTTGGGGGGGTGGCGCGTGGAGATTTCCGGGGAGTTGTTCTCTTTGATAGACGAGGCTGATAAACGTAACCGGGGTGAATCCCGGATTGAGCTTCCGGGGTACATTTATCCGCGCAACGTTTTATGCGTTCAGGATTTTGATCTTGCGAAGCATGGCCAGTCATTGTGTTTTTCCGATGAGGATCTTCAATTTACACGAGCTCTGGATGCCCAAAAGGAAAAAGGCAAGGCCATTTTTGGCGGCGGCTTCTTGTTGTCAGAGGCGGCGGCTGCTAAGAAATCCAAAGCAGAAGAAGCCGCGTTGAAAGTCATGAGCGCGCGTTTTGCTGCCATTTCTGAATCTCAGCAAAACTCCCGCATGTCAGCGGATGGAAAAATCATTTGGCCATTATCTGACCGCGAAAAGGCGCTTGTAAAAAGCCTTGGAAAGCGAGGCGGCGCTGAATGACCGTGCAGGAGGCTGAGCGGATCATCGCGCGGACCAGCAGCCCGTACTTGAAACGGGACATGCAGCGGTTTATCAGAAACCAGATGAGAAAGGAGGGCCGGAATGGCCGGGAAAAGACAGCCGACGGATGTGGTCATTGCCAACGGGCGAAAGCATCTGAGCAAAACCGAGGAGGCGGAGCGAAGGGCCGGTGAGGTGAAGGTCTCCCCCGCCAAGACGGCCAAGCCGCCCAAGTGGCTGCCGGAGACGCTAAAAAAGGACTTCCGGGCCATCGGCAAGCGGCTGATTGCATCCGGGCTTTACACGGAGCTGGACGCCGATACCCTGGGCCGCTATCTGGTGGCCCAGCACCAGTGGCTCATTGCCACCGGCGAGGCAGAGAAGGCGCTGGCCCAGCGGGATCAGGAGAACGCCGACGGCTGGGGCAAGATCCAGGAGCGATACTTCAAGCAAGCCCGGAACTGTGCCAACGATATGGGCCTGACCGTCACCAGCCGCTGCCGCCTGGTGGTGCCGGATACCGGCAAGCAGGCGACGGAGGACAGCAACCCCATGCTGGAGCTGATCCGGGGAGGCATGGATCGGTATGCCTGAGATGCTGACGCTGGCACCGGGCATCGAGGTACCGACGCCGGATGACGGCGCGGAGCTCCGGTACAACCAGGCCGCCGTAGAGCGTGTGGAAACCTTTTTCTCTATGCTGGTGTTCGGCCAGAATGACTGGGCTGGCAAGCCCTTTGAACTGCTTCCGTGGGAGCGCGACCTGATCCGGCAGTTCTACGGCATCGAGGTCAAGGATGATGACGGGCGCTGGGTACGGTATCGGCGTTTCCTCTATAACGAGATCCCGAAGAAAAACGGAAAGAGCGAGCTGGCAGCGGGGCTGGGGCTGTACCACCTGCTGGCTGACGGCGAGCAGAAGCCAGACGTGGGCATTTTTGCCGTGGACAAGGAGAACGCCGATATCATTTACCGCTGCGCTCAGGCCATGGTGGAGAACTCCGTCATTGGGCAGCCGCAACATCGGCCACTGGCGTGGCCACGCCCCAGCGTGCGGGAGATCCGCACCCGCTTTGGCGGACGGATGAAGGTGTATTCCGGTGACGTGGATAACAAGCATGGTCCCAGCTTCTCCGCCATTCTTTGCGACGAGCTTCACGCATGGTCCGGTCGGGCAGGGCGGGAGCGCTGGAACGTGCTGACCACAGGATCGGACGCTGCCCGCACCCAACAGACGGTGATGGTATTAACTACGGCCGGCAATGACCCGGACCAGACAAGCATCGGCTGGGAAGTCCATGAGCAGTGCCGCCGCATTTTAGCGTGGCGGCGGGGAGAGCCGGAACGCCCCCAGGACTCGGACAACACAGAGTGGCTACCCATCATGTACGGCATTTCCACTTTAACGCAGGACGATCCGGACAAGATCGCGGATCTGGATATCTACGATGAGACGCTGTGGAAAACCTGCAATCCCAGCTACGGCGTGACCATGAAGGCCCGGAAGTTCCGCAAGGAGGCGCAGGCCGCCAAGATGAGCGAGGCGGCGGAGCGCAATTTCCGGTGGCTTCGTCTAAACCAGTGGATCTCCACCAAAGACGTGGGCTGGCTGCCTCTGACCCTCTACGATAAGACCCAGATCGGCCCTTCCGCCAAGGCGGAGCGGGAGGCGTGGGTGGAGAAGCACCTGACGGGCAAGACCTGTTACGGCGGGCTGGATATGTCCCTCCGGACGGACCTGAGCGCCCTGGTGCTGGTATTCCCGCCCCAGCCGGGACTGGATCAGGGCGTAGCCCTGTTCCGTGCGTGGCGGCCCCTTGATGGCGTGACGGAGGCGGAGCAGCGGGATCATGTCCCATACCGGGACTGGGAGCGGGCCGGGTTTCTCACCCTCTGCCAGGGCGACATGATCGACAACCGGGACGTGATCGCGGCGATTTTAGACGCCAAGGAGCGGTATGACCTGCGGGCACTGGGTATTGACCAGTATCTGACGGCCACCATGACGCCGCTGCTACAGGATGAGGGCGTGGAGATCATCGCCATCCCTCAGACCATGGCGGGCATGAGCCCGGCCATGAAGGAGCTGGAGGGGCTGATCCGGGAACACAAGATGCTCCACGTCCACAACACCTGCGCCCGGTGGTGCTTTGGCAACGTCCGGTGCGCGGTGGACGGCAACGAGAACCAGAAGCCCATGAAAAACCGCAGCATCGGGCGTATCGATATCACGGTGGCGTGGATCATTGCCGTGGCAGCGTGGATCGTGAAGCGAAATCAAAAGCCGGATCTGGCGGCGGCTATAAGCCGTCCCGGTTTTAGCTTATAACGCGGTCCGATTCGGACCGGAAAGGAGACCGCATGAAAAAAGTAAAGAGCGCTCTGGCCCGGTTCGGCCCGGACGTGCTGCTGGTCTGCGGCGCGGGCACCGTGGCCGTGGGCTGCGGGATGATCTGGCTGCCGCTGGGCGTGATCGTGGCCGGCGGGGCGCTGATCGCCTTCTCCCTGCTGAGCGGTCCGGGAGGTGATGAGCAGTGAGCATGACCAACAGGCTGCGGATGGCCGTCAGCCGACCGCAGCAGGTACGGAATGACGTGACCGTCAAGACGCTGGCAGCGTCCGGCGGGCTGGCCGTGGGCGAGCTGACCGAGACCACCGCCCGAAAGCTGAGCGCGGTGGACGGGTGCATGGAGATCCTAAGCAACTCCATCAGCAAGCTGCCCAACTACATCATGGACAGCCGGACGCGGGAGCATGTAGACCACTACCTCCTGCGGCTGCTGAATGTCCGGCCAAACGAGGCCATGACGCCCAGCATCCGGCGGAAGGTGCTGGAGAACAGCCGGAACGAGGGCGGCAACGGCTATGACTGGATTATCCGGGATCCCCGGACGGGGATCGTCCAGGAGCTGATCCCGGTGCCCTGGTGGCTGGTGCAGCCCTGGCGGGATGAGGCCGGGCGGGTGTGGTACACCGTGACCCATCCTGTGACCGGCACGCCCATGGTGCTGCCCAACGAGGACATTTGCCACTACAAGGCCACCACACGGGACGGCCTGACGGGCATCTCTCCCCTGCGGCGGGCCAGCGAGGTGCTGGCAGCGGCACAGGCGGCGCAGGCGTATGATCTGGCGTTTTACGCCAACGGCGGCCAGCCCAGCGGCGTGCTGGAGACCGACAGCGATCTGGGCGGTTGGGCGGAGGACGTCAACGGCAAGCACATCCAGAACGCGGACGGCAGCTATCAGACCCGGAAGGATCTGCTGCGGCATGAGTGGGAGAAGGTCCATGCCGGGCCCAACAACAGCCACCGGGTGGCCATTCTGGATCTGGGGCTGAAATACACCCCCATTGCCGCCACCAACAAGGATGCCCAGTTTGTGGAAAACAAAGAGGTCTCCATCCGGGACATCGCCAGATACTTCGGCGTGCCTCTCTACAAGCTGCAAGAGGGCAAGCAGGCCTATGGCAGCAACGAGCAGAACGCCATTGAGTATGTGGTGAGCACTCTCCACCCCATCGTCAACCAGTACGCGGAGGAGCAGACGTGGAAGCTGCTGACAAACACGGAGCTGCGGCAGGGCTTGGAGATTCGGATCAACATGATGGCAGAGCTCAAGGGCGACACGGCCAGCCGTGGCGCCTGGTACACCAACCAGAGGAACAACGGCGTGTTTTCTGTCAATGACATCCGGGCACTGGAGGACTTGCCGGATGTGGAAGGCGGCGATGAGCGCCGGGAGAGCCTGAACTATGTCCCCCTGAAGGACTGGGCACGGCTCAGCGAACAGAGAAACGGAGGGAACGCAAATGCGGGTAACACTTAACGGCATCGTCGCAGCCGATGACGATGTGGAGATCTACCAGTGGTTCGGCTTCGCGGCTTTTTCGCCAAAGGCGGTGCGGGACGCGGTAGCGTCCACCCCGGAGGGAGAGGAGCTGGTGCTGGAGATCAACAGCGGCGGCGGCAGCGTGTTTGCCGGGTCTGAGATCTACAGCGTTTTGAGATCTTCCGGCATTCATACGGAGGCAGAGGTCCAGAGCCTCGCTGCCAGCGCGGCCAGCTACATGTGCCTCGCCTGTGACGAGGTCCGGATCTCCCCGGTGGCACAGATGATGCTTCATCTGCCTTCCACCTACACGGAGGGCAACCGGACGGCTCACATGCAGAGCATCCAGATGCTGGACAGCACCCGGGAGGCCATCCTCAACGCCTACGAGCTCAAGGCCGGCGGCAAGGCCGACCGGGCGGAGTTCCGGCGGATGATGAACGCCGAGACGTGGCTAACGGCTCAGGAGGCCGTGGACTGCGGTCTGGCTGACGGCATCATCGGCGAGACGGCCAGTATTGCCCCGCAGAACGTGATGAACGCCATCGGCAGCGGCATCCGGGCACTGGGATGCGCCGGGATGCCGGACATTACAGAGCTGCGGGCCAGATACATGGCAGAGCAGCACCCCACGCCGGAGACGGACCCGGCACCCACAGCATCAACGGGCGGTGAGCCCGATGCAGATACCGGAGACTGGCAGGCACAGGCCCGCCTGGATCTGGAAAAAATCAGATTTTAAACGGAGGTAGCAAAACATGAACAATCTCAGACGCGATCTGGTGGATCTGACCACCCAGCGCACCGCCCGTCTGGAAGCCGCGCAGGCGGCTCTGGATGCGGGCAACCAGGCGGACTACGATTCCGCCATGGCGGATGTCCGTGATTTAAACGGCCGCATCCAGAACATTCAGGACCTCATCACCGAGCAGGACCGCCAGATCATGGCCGCTCCCGCTCCTGCCGGCGCAGAGGCCCGCGACATGGCCGAGGAGCGCGGCCATGCCCTTATGACCGGCAAGGCCGTGACCTTCACCGCCGACGAGACCCGCCGGGCCGTGATGAACTCCGTCACTTTGGCCACCGGTACTCTGGTGGAGCCCACCGGTGCCGGCAGCAACATCCGGGACCCTCTGGGCAACGTGGTCTCCTCCATCGTGGATCAGGTGTACGTCCAGAACCTGACCGGCATGGGCAGCTTCCTGGAGCCCTATGTGATCTCCGAGATCGACGCCAAGGGCGGCAAGGTTACCACCAACGCCGGCAAGGCCCGCACCACCAGCGCCGACCCCACCTTCGGCGTGGCGAAGATCAGCCCCTATGAGCTGAACGTGACCCAGTTCGTTGACCGCAATATCTCCCGACTGAGTCCCGCCGACTACTACACCAAGATCTACAACATGGCCATGCGGGCCATGCGGCGCAAGCTGGCGGCTCTGATCGTCAACGGCGACGGCCAGGCTTCCCCCGACATGTTCGGCATCAAGAACTCCAAAAACGTGGCGGGCGCTGCCATTGCCGCCAATGTGGACATCTCCGCCATCGACGAGAACCTGCTGGATGACCTGTTCTTCTCCTACGGCAGCGACGAGGCCATCGGCCAGAACGCCCGGCTGCTGCTGAACAAGGCGGACCTGAAGGCCATCGGCAAGCTGCGCAACAGCGACAAGCAGCGGGTGTTCAAGGTCAACCCCGCCGCAGGCAACCCCAACATCGGCACCATCGAGGACGGCGGCAACATCGTGCCCTACACCATCGTCAGCGACCTGACCGCCCTGTCTGCCTCCACCGCTGGCAGCGCTGCCATCCAGACCATGCTGTACGGCGATCCCGCTAACTACGAGCTGGGCCTGTTCGGCGACTACACTGTGCGGGTGGATGACAGCGTGAAGGCTGTGGAGCGCATGGTCACGATCCTGGGCGATGCCATGGTGGGCGGCAACCTGATCGTGGACAAGGGCTTCGTCATCGCGAACCTGCCCAAGTCCGGCGGCTGATCGGAGGGGTGACGGATGGCGGCGTTTAGTGACCGGCAGGCCAGCATCCTGAGCTACTGCCGGATCGACGATCCCACGCCGGAGGACCTGAGCCTGCTGGAGGGTTTCCATGCGGACGCCGTCAGCTACATGCGCAACGCGGGCGTGGCGGAGCCGGAGGCCGGTTCCGCCCGCCTGCCCCAGTACAATGCCTGTATTCTGGCGCTGGTGCTGGACGCCTGGGACAATCGGGGCACTCAGACTGCCGACAAGGCGTTTGCAGACAATCCGGCCTTCCGGAGGCGGCTGAACCAGTTGAAGCTGACGGAGCCGGTGCGGTCCGATTCGGACACGGAGGGCTAAGCCATGGATGTGAATGCTGGAAAGCTGAATAAGCGGGTGGAGATCGTGCGGATCTCCACCTCTGCGGATGCGGACGGCTACACTATCCCCACGGAGACGGTGATCCGGCGCCCATGGGCGCAGTTCTCCCGGGTCAGCGGCTCCGAGGCACTGCGGCAAGGCGCGGACATGGGGGACGTCAAGGTACGGTTCTTGATCCGCTCCGGGCATACGGCCATCAGCCGGAAGGACCGGGTGCGGTACAACGGCGCGGACTACGAGATCGAGTACGTCAATGACTACGGCGATGGCGGCGAATACACGGAGCTAATCGCCAAGCTGTTGACGGCGGGAGGCTGAGTATGAGCATCAATGAGACCATCATCCAGGCGGTGACGCCCATCGTGCCGGTATGCGTTCCGGATGTGTACCGGCCCGACGCTGGGGAGACTGCAGCGGAGACCTATTGCACGTTTACCTATACGGAGTCCCCGGCGCTGTTTGGGGACGAGGAGCCGGAGGCGCTGCGGTATCTGGGCCAGCTGCACCTTTACCTCCCCACTGGCGCCAATCCCATCCAGTTGAAGCGGCGGCTGCGGCGGGCCATGCTGGACGCCGGGTGCGCCGTGGGCGACGCACTCAATCTGACGGATCTGGAGGGCCAGCACTACGTCCTTGAGTTTGAGTATGCGGACGGCGAGGTGGGCTGATGGCTGAGATCGGGTTTGTGGGTCTGGATGATCTGATGCTGAGCATGGAAGAAATCGCCCAGATCCCGGACAATGTTAAAGATGAAATGCTGGACGCTCAAGCCGACGTGGTGGTTTCCGCGCAGCGCGCCAAGGCCAGAGCCTACGGCGTACAGGACACGGGGTTGGTAATTTCCAGCATCAAGAAGGGAAAGCCCAAATGGAAAAAAGGCGTCAGGGTCATTTACATCACCCCCAGCGGTACGCGCCGGCGCGGCAAGCAGACGGTGCGCAATGCCGAGATTGCATTCATCAACGAATACGGCACCAAACGGCAGAGCGCACGGCCTTTTGTCCGTGACGCCAACGAGGCCAGCGCGGAAGCCACAACGCAGGCCGGGTTTGAAGTTTACGACAAGTGGCTGAAATCAAAGAATCTTTAAGGAGGTTTCCTATGGCAAGTTACGGAGCCAAGTACATCCAGTGGGCGCCCTTTGCGGAGACGGCCCCGGATGAGAGCGCCGAAGCGTACCCAAAGTACGGGGATCCCATCAATCTTGGCGCGCTTCGGAAGGCGACCGATTCTCCCTCGTACAACGAGGCGAAGATCTACGGCGATGACGCGCTGGACGAGTACGTCAGCGAGTTCAAGGAGTGCCCCATCGACGTGGAGATCACGGAGCTTTCCAACGCCGTGGCGTCCGCCGTCACCGGCGCGCAGATCGACAGCAGCGGCGACAAGGATCTGCACTTCAATTCCAGCGACGAGGCCCCCTACGGCGGCATGGCGTTCTTCGTCAAGAAGATGGTCAACAAGAAGGTGGTCTATCAGGGGATCTATTACCCCAAACTGAAAGCCACCATGCAGGGGGAGGAGTTCAACACCAAGGGCGATTCCATCACGCTGGCGGGCGGCAAGCTCCATTTCCTCGCCAGCACCTGCGCCATGGGTGACTGGAAGGTAAAATCCGAAAACCTGACCACCGAAGCGGCGGCCAAGGCATGGGTTGACGGCAAGGTCAAGAAAGCCGCCAGTTAAGACGAAAAGGCGGGGATACTTCCCCGCCTTTTGGGGATTCAGGAGTTTTTTATGAAGCTATGTAAAATCGACATCAACGGGCAGACGTTCCGCCTGTGCCTCAACGGGGCGGCGCTGTTCGACATTTACGATAAATTCGGCACCAAGGGCTTTGTGACCGACCCCATCGAGGGGCACACCCGGAAGGCGTTCAACGCCACCTGCTGGATGTTTGCGAAGCTGGCGGAGCAGGGAGAGCTGGTGCGGCGGCATCAGGGCTACGACAGGCAGGAGATCAAAATGCCGGAGTATTTCCAGACGTTTTTCCGGCCTGCCGATGTGCTGATCGCCCGGAAAGTCATTAAAACCGCCGTACAGGTTGGCTTTGCCCGGGAGATTACGGACGGGGAAGACGAGGAGATCGATCTGGGCCTTCAGGAGCTTGAAAAAAAAACGGAACCGGACTGACCCGGTCCCGGTATTTACAGATCATCACCCAGTTCCTCGGGCTGAGCGCCCGGGAGGGCCTGCTGCTGACGGTGGGTCAGGTGGCTGATCTCCAGACGCTGGAGATCGCCCGCCGGGGGTTAAAACGTAAGGAGGACGGCTGATGGCCACGAGAGTTATTTCCACCCGTCTGGCCGTGGACGGCGAGGCGGAATTTAAAAAGCAGATGTCCTCCGTCAACGGGGAGCTGCGGAATCTGAAAACGGAAATGCAGCTGACCGACGCCCAATTCAAGGGGCAGGCCAATACGCTGGATTACCTGACCCAGAAGGATAAGCTGCTGCGGGCCGAGGTGGAGCAGCAGGCCGAGAAAGTCCGGGCGCTGGAAACGGCGCTGGAGGACGCTACGAAGGCCTACGGCGAGGCGGACAGCCGGACGGATAAATACCAGCAGCAGCTGAATCAGGCAAAAGCCGCGCTGGTAAACCTGAACCGGGAAGTGGAAACCAACGCGCAGTACATGGACGAGGCGGCCAAAAGCTCCAAAAACACGGCGAAATCCATCGACGAGTACGGGAAGTCCACAAAAGACGCAAAGGGAGGCGTCAAGAGTCTGGGTGACCTCATCAAGGCCAATCTGACCTCTGAGGCCATCATCGGCGGGGTCAAGGCTCTGGCGGGGGCCATGAAGGAGGCCGCCAGCGCGGCCATTGAGCTGGGCAAGGAGAGCGTGGAGGCGGCGGCCCAGGTCAACGCGGAGAACAGCCAGTTTGAGCAGACCTTCGGAGATCTGGGAGACAACGCGGCGGCGGCCATTCAGCGGGTGGCGGACAGCAGCGGCATTCTGGACACCCGGCTGCGGCCGGCGGCGTCTCAGATCTACGCCTTTGCCCGGGCCTCCGGCGGCGACGCCGTGGAGAGCATGGATCTGATGGAGACGGCTTTGCAGGCGGCAGCCGACAGTGCCGCCTACTATGACCGGTCTCTGGAGGACACCACGGACAGCCTGATGAGCTTCCTGAAGGGCAATTTCTCCAACGACGCAGCGCTGGGCGTCTCCGCCACGGAGACCACCCGCAACGCGGCGGCAATGGAGCTGTTCGGGCAGAAGTACAATGATCTGTCCGAGGTGCAGAAGCAGCAGACGCTGCTGAAGATGGTGACGGACGCGCAGGAGCTGTCCGGCGCCATGGGACAGGCCGCCCGGGAGGCAGAGGGCTGGGAAAACGTGCAGGGCAACCTGAATGAGGCGTTAAGACAGGCCAAGGCCAACATCGGGCAGGAGCTTCTGCCCTCTGTGACGGCGATGGCGCAGGCATTCACCGGGGTACTCTCCGGCGAGATGGACACGGAGCAGTTCGCGGAGACCGCCGCAGGGATTGTGGCGGAGCTGACCACCAGCTTCGCGGATCAGGCCCCGGAGATGGTAGACGCGGGCGTCCAGATGCTGACAGCCTTTCTGGAGGGCCTCATGAAGGGCGACAGCACCGAACAGATCGCGGATTCCATGGCGGAGATCATCATCTCTCTGGTGGACGGCGGCGTGGAGATGCTGCCGAATATCGTGGAATTTGCCATCCGGCTGATCTCCACGCTGGCCATCTCTCTGGTGCAGCACATCCCGGATCTGGCGGCCAAGGTGCCTGACATCATTTTCGGCATCGTGGAAGCACTGGTAAAGGGCATTCCGGACATCGCCAACGTGGGCGTGGCGCTGATTCAGGGACTTCTGGACGGCATTACCAGCATGATCGGCGCGGTGATCAACAAGGTCAAGGGGTTTGCGTCCAGCATTGTGGGTACTCTCAAGGATGTGCTGGGCATCCATTCCCCCTCCACCGTATTTGCGGAGATTGGCGGCTACATGATGGCGGGCCTGTCTGAGGGCATGGCGGCCGGGGAGGCGGACGTGCTGGACAGCGTGGACGGCCTTGCCGGATCCATCAGCGGGCGGTTTTCCGACGCCCTCCAGCTGGACACCCTCAACAGCCTGAATCAGGACATCCGGCCCCGGCAGACCGGGGTGACCAATGAGAGCTTCCAGCAGGGGCTGAGCGCGGCGGTCAACGCCATGAGCGCCTTTACCGGCTTCGCCACCGGCTCCCAGCCCATGAATATTATCATTAAGACCCGCGACGGCCTTGAGATCGCCCGGGCTTTCGTCCCGGACATTCGAACGGCCATGCGGGAGGATCCGGAGGTGTTGGATGACTAAGCAGCTGATTTTAAACGGCATTCTGCTGCCGGAGAGCAGCAAGGACCGGTTTTCCTGCTGGGAGGAGGATCTCTCCGTGCAGGTGGACATGATCTCCGGCCGGCGGGTGGTGGAGACCCGGGGGAAGATCTGGAAGGCGTCCTACTCCTTTGACTACATGGGCAACGAGAAACTGCGGCAGGTGCTGGCGGTGCTGCGGAGCGGCGGCCCGTTCCTTGCCTCCGTGCTGCCGGATGACCGGGACGAGATGGTTTCCAGCTATTTCCTGCTGGACTCCATCACCCAGCCCACGTTTGCCTTTTCCAAGGGCGGCGTGGGACTGTGGCACAATCTGGCGTTTACGCTCCGGGAGGTGGAGCCCCATGATTAAAACGTCTCCCGCCTATCAGGCGGCCATCGTGGGCAGTCCCCGGCGGATCGAGCTGCTGACGGTGGTGGACATCTCCGACCCGGACATGGCCTACGGCGAGGTAACCTCCAGCGGGCTGGCTTCGTGGAGCAAGCCCGAGGAGCTGCATGACAAGAGCTACGACACCCCGGCCCGCTATGCGACGCTGGAGCGGGGGCGGTGGCTGCTGGACGGCACGTTCGACATTTTCCCGGAGGACTTCAAGGTGGAGGCCCCGATGGCGGTGGCCACGGAGGCCATCAGCGGAGACGACGGCACTTTTCAGGAGCCGGTATGGGTGCAGCAGAGTTTCTCGGATGTGGATGTGCTTCAGGCGTGCAGCGTGTTTTTCTCCACGGATCCGCTGGACGGCGTTCCGGCTGATTTCACGGTTGAGATCATCACGGCGGGGCAGGTTTTCCACACGGAGCGGTTCACCGGCAACACGGCCACAGAGGTGGCTGTCACCGGCTTCACGGTGCAGACGCCGGATGCCATCAAGGTCACGGTGAGCAAGTGGAGCCTGCCGGGGCGGCGGATGCGGCTGGTGGAGATCCTGCCCGGAACCGTGGAGCGCTGGGCGCCCCGGATGCTGGCCAGCTTCTCCGTGGTGCAGCAGGGGGACTTCTCGTGCCTCGCACTGCCCTATGGCAGCATGAGCCTTGCCATGGACAACAAGGACCGGCGGTTTGAGCCGCGAAGCAAAAACGGCCTGTTCCAGTCCATCGAGGAGCGGCAGGGCATTGATGCCTTTATCGGCGTCCGGACGGAGAGCGGCGCGGTGGTGCGCTGCAAGGTGGGCCGGTTCTATCAGTCCGGGGACGGCTGGAAAACCGGCGACAACAGCCTGACCATGCAGTGGTCCCTCGTTGACATCATCGGGCTGCTGACGGACCGCACCTTCTTGCCCCCCTCCCCGCTGCCTACCACGCTGGGCGGCTGGATCGGGGCGCTGGCGGCCCAGCTGGGCGTGAATTTCAAGGGCCGCTGGCACGTGGACCCGAACTACACGGCCCTGCCGGTGACGGTGCGGACGGCCGCGGACATCCAGGGCAAGAAGTGCGGAGATATCCTCCGGTGGGTGTGTCAGGCAACCGGCACATGGCCTCGCGCGGACGCCTCCACCGGAGACCTGACCGCCGAGCCTCTGTGGCGAGAGGGCAACAAGGTGACGCTGGACAACCTCACCGCCTATCCAACGATGAAGGCCAACGACCAGTTGGCCAGCCTGATCTTCAAGCTGGCTGACGGCAACGATACGGAGTATGTGGTCTCCGGCAACTCTACCAGCAGCGAGAAAACCGTCACCATCCAGAACCCCTTCCTACACACCACAGCGCAGGCGCTGGCGGCGGCGCGGCTGATCCTCAGCTGCTACGGCGGCAACGTGATCGAAACCACCGGGCGGGGCGATCCATCCTCCGAGATCGGGGACGTGGACACCATCTGGCTGGATGAGAGCCAAGCCACCACGGCGCGGCGGATGATGCAGAGCTTCCAGATTCAGGGCGGCGTGCTGCAAGGGTGCCAGAGCAAGCTGCTACAGGCAGACGGCTCCTATCTCTATTCCCGCTCCGTGGTGCTGACGGAGAGCGGGACGTGGACGGCCCCTGCCGGAGTCACCCACTTGCGGGTGGCCGTGGGGCAAGGCGGTCAGGGCGGCGGCTACGGCACCGACGGCTATGTGTACGGCTCCGGCTGGATGCCGGGGCAGGGCGTTGCTGCCGGATACGGCGAGGACGGCGAGGACGGCATCGGCGGAAAAGTCTGGTACGATTCCCTTACCATCAACGCGGGACAGACCTTCACCGTCACCATCGGCAAGGGCGGCGCGCCAGCCACCCGGAAGGGCGCGGCGGGGCTTGATGGCGAGGAGAGCACCTTCGGGGTTTACTCCTCCGCCAACGGCAAGCGCTACGCCAACGGCTACACCGACATCAACAGCGGCGACAGCTACGCCCGGACCGGCGTGGCAAAGCCCCTGCCGGGAACTGGCGACGGCGCTGCCGGCGGCAAGGGCGGCGATCCGGGGCAGGGCTACTGGAAAAAATACACCGTCAGGCCGAACCCTGCGAAGCCGGATGTGGTGAACACCAGCTATAAATTTATTATTACGAAACAGCCAGGGCCGGGGCATCCGGGGAAACCCGGCGGTGACGGCTTTGTGCTGATTGCATGGGACAAAGCGGAGGAGACGGCATGAGTTTTGATTATGCAAGCCTTATCACAGACCGGGCGCGGTCCGATTCGGACACCCTCAAGGCGCTGCTGAAAAAGCCCCTGACCGACTGGACGGAGGCGGAACGGACGGCCTTTAATACCGCTATGCTCAAGGGCAGCTACGACTACACCGACCTCAACCGGGTGGACGCGTGCATGGAGGACTTAGTGGCACGGCTGAACCGGGCGGGCTGTCTCGTGCCGGGGTATGAGCGGGTGAAGCTCCCACGCTCCACGCAGCCCTCCAGCCGATTGCCGGATGGGTATACAGAAGTGCAGTATATCCAGAGCACGGGAGCGCAGTATGTGGATACGGGCTTCAAGCCAAACCAAGATTCGCGTGTACTCATAAAACTATCTACGTCAGAAACCGGTAGCCATACAGTGTTTGGGGCAGATCTTGGTTGGACTGATGATGGCTTTGCGCTTGGCGTTGGATTCACCCATTACGGAAAAGAAACCGGAACAATTTCCGGGTTGAATAACGGATCTCCACATGAGGTTGATTTTAACAAAAACATTATTTCTATGGACGGGAAACCTGTTCTAACTATGGGGAATTCGACATTTTCCGTCCCACACAATCTGGCACTTTTTGCAAATAACCGCGCCGGGGGGATTCAGGAAAAAACAACGATGGTGCTCTATTATTGCCGGATTTATGACGGAAATACCATTATTCGGGACTATATCCCCTGCAAAAACGCTGCCGGGGCGGTGGGGCTGTACGATCTGATCGGGCAGAAGTTTTACGGCAACGCCGGAACCGGCAGCTTCACGGCGGGGTCGGCGGTGACGGGGGACACCCCGGAGGAACCGACGGAGACGCTGGACCCCTACACGTGGTATGAGAGCGATGTGCCGACGGTGTCCCTGTTGGCCCGCTATCGGGACAACGTGGCGGCGGTGCGGGGGGTGCTCCGGCTGCCGGAGGGGACCCCGGAGGTACCGGAGACCATGCGGCGGCTGACAACGACGGAGGCCAACAGCATCGAGGCGATTTTGCTGGCCCTGAATTTCATTTTAAATCAAATCCACACAGCCGTCCGCCACTGCGGCGTGACGGTGTGCGGGAGCAAAGGAGTGAGAGCATGAGAGATCGGACACCCACGCGGGCGCTGGAAAACGGCGCACTGCGCTACGGCGTTTACGCAGAGGACGGCAGCCTGCTGCGCTATGAGTATCTGGCGCTGGAGGATGACCCTACTGACCCCGGCACGGAGCTGAGCAAGGCCACGCTGCTGCAGGATTCCACGGAGGTCTCCCTGTTCGGCAGCGCGGCGGATCGGACGATTGACGACGCCTTCGCCGGGATCGCCGGACAGCTGAAGCTCATCAAGTCCGACATGGCGGCCATCACCCTGACGGTGCAAGACACCAACGGCAAGCCCATCCCGGAGGTGCTGGTGCATGGCATCCTCAGCGAGAGCGGACAGGCGGTGTACACTAACGCCAGCGGCGTGGTGACCGGCTACATCGGGGAGGGACAGCAGCCCATCAAGGTCACCGGCTATGCGGATATTGAGGACTACGTCGAAACGCTGACGGTGGTGAAAGGCACAACCATCACAAAAACCATCAAGCCGACTACCCGGAACTTTTTGAGAATCACGGCCAGCAAAAGCGTTATATTTTCCGGTAACGTTAAAACTGTTGATGTGAATGCTGTTGGCGGCGGCGGTGGCGGTGGGTATGGCGCTGGCAGCTATCGAGGATCAGGCGGCGGCGGTGGCGGCGGTGGTGGGCACAGTGTAATTCAGACCGGCATTGCCGTTGAAATTAACACACCATATCTCTGTATTGTTGGTGCTGGAGGGGAGAGCAAAAAAGCCGAAAAAGCAACCGATGGAGGAGAATCATCATTCCTCAACGTTCGAGCATCAGGCGGTGGCGGTGGCCAATACGCATACGGAACACCATCTGGCGGCGCAGGATCCGGAAATGGAAATGGTGGTGCTGGCAATGGCGGAAGCGATGACGCATTTGATGGGACTGTCGGCACCGAACAGGGATTTTTATCTTTTTCCGAATCCGGATATGTCGGCGGCGGTGGCGGTGGTGGCAGCGGCTCCGATAGTGATGGAAATACTGGTTCTCCAGGAACCGGAAAAGGATACGGTGGAAACGGAGGTGGCCGCTCTGGAGACGCTACTAAAAATGAAGGCGAGCCGGGGGTCAACGGATACGGTGGTGGCGGCGGTGGTGGCGGTTCTTATTTAAGCAATTACAGTGCCGGAGGCAAGGGCGGCTCCGGCTGCATCGCCATCCGGATGCACCTGAAATCGGCAGCGTAAAGGAGGAAGCCTATGGAATACTGCATTGTAGAGGACGGCGTGATTGTCAACATGATTGTGGCCGAGGCGGACTTCGCGGCGGAGATCGGGGCGCTGCCCGCCTACGAGGGCGCGGCCATGGGCGGGGCGTATACCCCGCCTCCCCCGGAGCCGGAGCCTTCTACCACCGACGAGCGGCTGGCGAAGCTGGAAGCGGAAAACAAGCTACTGCGGGAGCAGGTGAGCGCTCAGGCGGATCAGGCGGAGTTTTACGAGGAGTGCATCGCCGAGATGGCGGCGATCGTCTATGCGTGAGTTCTGGGCGGATGCCGCCCTGACCCTATATTTTTTACTATCGAAAGGAGCAAGAGACATGATGGCTATGTTGTTCGCGCAGAGAGTGATTTTGGGGAAAACCGAGTTTGAGAAGGTCCCCGCAAAGCTGAAGCAGCAGGTGGCGGACATTCTCATCAACGAGTGCGGCCTGCCGGAGCTGGTGCCTGCTGAGTTTGGCGGTACCGCGAAGGCGGAGTAACAAAAAAGCCGCCCAGCGGGCGGCGCAGAAAATTGACAAAGCAAGGCGAATCGTGTATGATGGGGTTCGCCAGTAAGAACGGTACGGTTGTTCCCCCGTAAAGGGGGTGACCGCATGAGCACAGCAGAAACCATTGCGTTACTTATGCTTGTGATTGCGGCTATCAAATTAGGTCTTGACCTAAAGAAATAACCGCCACCTAAATCGGCAGCGGCTTTTCTACGGATTCTAAATCTGTTGGGGAACGACCTGCACCGACCAAAGTGAGCCGTCCTTACTGGCCCTATTATATACATGCCCACGCCGCTTTGTCAAGGATGACAAGGCGGCTTTTTTGATTGGGAAACCATATAGACGCCTTAAAACTGCAACTTTTAAGGAGTGTGTTATGACGGAGACAATTATCTGCGCCATCATCACCGGCGGGCTGACGCTTTTCGGGGTGCTGATCGCCAACAGCAAGACCCAGGCGGTGACGGAGGCCAAGTTGGACGAGCTGACCCGCGAGGTGCGGGAGCACAACCACTTCGCGCAGCGGGTGCCGGTGATGGAGGAGCAAATTAAGGTAATCAACCACCGGATCGAGGATCTGGAGCATGTGAGCGATCGGTAAAAGGAGGAGACATGGAAAACGTAAAAAGACGGCTGGGCAATCTGCTGTCCGTGAAATCGCTGGTGACCATCACCCTGACGGTGGTCTTTGCGGTGCTGGCCTTGCGGGAGAGCATCAGCGGCAGCGAGTTCCTGACCATTTTTACCGTGGTCATCGGGTTCTATTTTGGGACCCAGCGGGTAAACGAGGACAAAAACGGTTGAGGATTCAACCGAAAATTTGAAAGGAGCATTATTATGGAAAAGATCTACGAGAATATCATCAACGAGGGCAAGAAGAACGGCAAGAAGCTCAGCGAGATCAACGCGGAGCTGAAGGCGGCGGGCGCGACCTTCCATCTGGACTACACCATGACCCCGGACGGCCCCCAGACCGGCTGGTCTGAGAAGGAGATGGCGGAGGGCTTCATCCCCGCCGAGACCGAGCCGGAGGACGTGAAGCATCTCCACGACTATATGCGGCGTGACCCTGCCAAGGCCAATACCGAGGAGGAGGTCTGGGTCCCGGAAGGCCATTATCGCATTACCTTTGACGAGGACGGTCACGCCACCAAGGCCGTGAGAATCAATGGTTGATACGTTCGACTGCGCCCGTGCGCAGATCTACCACAACACCGGCAAGCTGACCCCGGCGCAGATCAAGGCCAAAACCGGCTGCACTCACATCATCAACGGTTATCTGTTCAACGGGAAGTTCCAGCCGGTGGGCTGGACGGTGATCGACGGCAAAATCATCAGCCGGGACAAATACCAGGACTGGGGCGTGTCCATTGGCAGTGACGGCAAGCCGCAGATGCTGACGGACCGGGGAGGATCCTTCCTCTCCGGCGTCCCGATCCTCAAGGGCGGCTCTAAGCTGTACCGGGAGCTGACGCCGGACGTGGCCCGGTCTGCGGCCCGGACGGCGGTGGGCTGGCTGGCCAATGGCAAGGTGGTGCTGTGGTGCGACAAGGCCAGCCTGACCCGCGAGCAGCTTCAGAACAAGCTGCTGGGGCTGGGCGTGGTGGACGCCCTCATGCTGGACGGCGGCGGCTCCACGCAGGGTATCTTCCCCGGCGGGAAGGTCACCAGCTCCCGGAAGGTGCCCACGCTGCTGCTGTTCTGGGAGCGGTCGGCAAAGCCGGAAGATCAAGCCCTCGTATGGGGCAAGGCCCACGGACTGCTGACGGATGCCAACGCCGGAGAGACCGTGACCAGGGCGGATATGGTCCGGACGCTGTATCAGATCTGGGGGAACAAAAATGGTTGAAATCAACGCTTACAGCAAAGCCGCCTCCGGGGGCAAGCAGCTCTCTGCCCATTTCAAGGTGCGGGAGTTTGCGTGTGGAGACGGGTCTGACGCTGTTTTGGTGGCTCCCCGGCTGGTGATGGTGCTGGAAACCATCCGCGCCCACTTCGGCGCTCCGGTGACGATCAACAGTGGGTACAGAACACCGCAGTACAATTCCAAGGTCGGCGGCGTGGCCCACAGCCAGCACTGCTACGGCACGGCAGCGGATATCACCGTCAGGGGGCAGGCACCGGCAACGGTGGCAGCGTTTGCGCGGCAGATCATGTCCGACTGGGGCGGCGTGGGCATCTACGCCAAGAAGGGCTTTACCCACATTGACGTCCGGGAGAAACGCTCCGACTGGACGGGCTAAACTATTGAGAGGAGGGCCAGAAGATGGCAACATCCACGCTTTTTAGCGCTCTGCAAGTCTGGGTAACCCATGGAAAAAACAAACCGAGAGATCCGGGCGCTGTTGTCATCCATGGCCCCGGCCCGGGCGGTGCAGGCCGTCCGGCTGGTAGGCTTGCCGCCTGACGAGGAGGCGGCGGTGCTGGCGGTGGACGTCCACGGCCAGAGCTGCCTACAGGCGGCGGCGCTGCTCCACGTCAGCGTGGACGGCCTTGCCAAGATCCGGCGGCGTGCTTACGCCAAGATCGCGGATGATATGCAGGGATGAGAAAAGCCGTGTCCGATTCGGACACGGCTTTTCTTTGGGCAGTTTGAGGGCAGAATACAGGCAGTTTCCGGGCAGTTTTGCTGTCCGGATTTTCTGTATCATGAGGGTAGGAAAAAGGAGGTGCGCTATGAATTATTTCGCGAATCCCTATCAGGGGTACGGAAGCCCTTACGGATACCCCTCAGCGGCCCCGCAGAACGCCGCAGGAGCGTCCCCGGCGTTCATGGGCCAAGTTACCCGGGTCAACGGCCGGAACGGCGCTGACGCCTTCAGGATGGCCCCCAACAGCTCAATCCTGCTGATGGACGAGAATGACCCCATCGTGTGGCTCAAACAGACGGACGGGGCAGGCTACGCCACGGTGACACCTTACGCGGTGACGCCGTATCAGGCAGCGGCCCCGGTGGATGTGGAAAATCTGGAAACCCGTGTGAAAAGATTGGAGGAGATGCTGAGTGGCAAACCCGATGATGCAGATGCTCCGGGGAAGCGGAAGCAAAAGGCCGAATAATCCCCTCGCCATGATGGCGGAGTTCCGGAAGTTCGCGGCCACCATGACGCCCCAGCGGGCGCAGCAGCAGGTGGAAAAGCTGCTGGCGGATGGAACCATGACTCAGGATCAGTTCCAGCAGCTCCAACAGCAGGCCCGGGACTTTATGGCTTTTTTAGGGAAATAAGCCGGTGCGCAACGGCTTGTTTTAAATTCTGAAAGGAGATCAGATATGGATAACTATTCTTTGAGCGATCTCGCGGCCGTCACCCGTGACAATGACGGCGCAGGCACCAGCGGCGCCTGGTGGATCATCATCCTGTTCCTGTTCGTTCTCATGAGCGGTGGCGGCGGCTTCGGCTTTGGCGCCCGTCAGGGCGAGCTGGGCCAGTACGCCACGGCGGCCAGTCAGCAGGATATCCTGTTCGGCCAGCACTTCGGCCAGATCAATGACCGGCTGACCAACATCGGCAACGGCCTGTGCACTCTGGGCTACGAGATGCAGGGCAACATTGGCCAGCTGGGCAAGGAGATGGCCCTGGCTCAGAACGGCACCAACATGGCCATCATGCAGAGCACCAACGGCATCCAGGCTCAGATGGCGGAGTGCTGCTGCACCACCCAGCGGGCTCTGGACGGCATCAATGCCAACATTGACGCCAAGTTCGCGGCTCTGGAAAAGAGCCAGCTTGAAGGCCGGATCGCGCAGCTGGAGCAGGCCAACAACCAGCTCTATATGCGTGAGCAGCTGTGCGGCGTAGTGCGGTATCCCACCGGCTACACCTACAACGCAGGCCCCTCCCCCTTCTGCGGCTGCAACAACGGCTGCGGCGGCAACATCTGAGCAACTATTTCCGGATTGGAAACAGTTTAGGCCCTTTTGGCCGGGTGACGGGCGGGGCCGGTGCCCCGCCCCTATTTTTTGAAAGGAGATCACTATGAGTTGTAAATCTGCGCTTTATACCGCCATGCAGACCCCTACGGAGGTCCCCGTTGACGGGATTCTCCCGCTGGGCAGCATCATCCGCCGGTACGGCTGCGACGCCAACCTTAACGGCAACGCAGTCAACATCACCAAAGCCGGCTACTACGATGTAGACGCGTCCGTCACCGTGGCCCCCACGGCTGCCGGCACCGTCACCGTAACGCTGGTGAAGGACGGCGTGCCCATCCCCGGCGCCACCGCCTCCGCTGCCGCTGCCGCCGGTGCCCCTACCGTGCTGAGCTTCCCGGCGCTGGTGCGTCAGCCCTGCTGCGCTGCCGGTGCGGCCCTGTCCCTGCAACTGACCGGCGCGGCAGCCACCGTCAGCAACGTGGCCCTGCGGGTCCAGCGGATCTAAGGGGGTAGCCCATGGGTACTATGACAAAAGACGCCCTGCTCCAGTACAAAGACAAACTGGAGCAGGGGATCCTGGAGTATATGCGGATGCCGCCCGGTGACCGCTCTGCCAGCGGCGTCCGTGGGATGCTGGAGTGCTGGACCATGGTGGACGCGGCTGCCAAGTCTATCGGCGGCAGCCATGGAGACTTTGACCGGGCCGACGCGGAAGCGTGGGCGGCTCACATGGTCAACGAGGACGGCACCACCGGCCCGCACTGGCCCATGGAGCAGACCACGGCGCTGGCGGAGAGCATGGGCCTGTCGTGGGACAAGATTTCCCCGTGGTGCTGGTGGGTCACGATGAACATGATGTACTCCGACTATGGCAGCGTGGCCATCCATTACGGCGTCAGCACGGCGGAGTTCTTCGCGGAGCTGGCCCAGGCGTTCCTTTTTGACAAGGACGGCCCCGGCCCCAAGGCGAAGCTGGCGGCCTACTACCACGGCATCGTCAAGGCGGAAGAGCAGAACTGACTGTGTTCGGGACTGTGTTCACGCATCCCATTATAACCGCTTCTATCTGGTTCTAACGGATAGTTTAAAGCAGCGAAAAACCGTTGAAATTGCAAGCATTGCAAGCAATTCCAACGGTTTTTCATTTGGCGCGGAAGGAGGGATTTGAACCCTATTCTTTCTGGCTGTTTTCAACAGTCTGCGGGTTTCTGTGTTCAAAAGTGTGTTCAGCCGGAAAATATGTGTTCAGAAGCCTTTCTCCATCTTTTCCGCAGCGGCCTTCAGCTGGCCGTCTCGGACGTGGGTGTAGATGTCCATGGTGGTAGACAGCTGGGCGTGGCCAAGAAGCACCTGCGCCGTTTTAGGATCCACGCCGCTTTCCAACAGGGCGGTGGCGTAGCCGTGCCGGATCTGGTGCGGCGTGACGGTGACGCCGCTGGCGTCCCGGTACGCATCATACAGAGCGGTGAAATGATCGTTTGTCAGGAGGACGCCGTCCGGCTCCGCGAACAGGTAGCCCCTTCCCAGCTTTTTGGGGAGCAGCTTGGCCAGCGCCGGAAGCAGCGGAACGTCCCGGCATCCGGCGTCAGACTTTGGCTGTTTGATGTGGGGCGAGTTGCCTACATAATACACCGATTTTTTGATGTGCACAAGATTTTTCTTCCGGTCAATGTCGGCGCCGGTGAGGGCCAGCGCCTCGCCCCGGCGGCAGCCGGTGTAATAAACGAGGAAGGCGAACAGGCCGAATGGGAGGGCTGCGCCTTTTTTTATAAGCTCGATCTGCTCCGGAGATGGAGCGTCCCGGTGGGTCTGCGTCAGGTTCCGGGGCGGCTTCACGGCGCTGGCCGGGTTATAGCTCACAATGCCGTCCACTTCAGCCTTGCGGAAGATTTGACGGATGATCTGCAACTGGGTCACCACGGTCTTCCGGGCGCGGGTGGCGGAGAAGTCCTTGATATACTGGTCGATCTCCTTCGCAGTGATCTCGCCGGGCAGCCTCCCGGCAAATTCTTTCTTGGCTCGGGCCAGCGCCGGACGGTAGCTTTTTTGGGTATTGTGCTCTAAGGTCGGTTCGATCTCCGCCCACCATGCGTCTGCGATTTTCTCAAATACAGCGGCCTTTTCCGTTTCGATGCGGTCAGCCTCCCGGTCGAAAGCCTTGACCTTCTCCCAGACTTCTTTGTCAGTTTTCCCCCGGAAGGCCTTCCGCTTGCCGTTGATCCGGAGGATCGTCTCATGGAGGCCGTCAGGCCGGACGTAGTATTTCGGGTATCGTGCCATGGGTCACCCACGCCAGAAGCCGACCTGGACGCAGCTGAAATCCAGATACAGGCCGTACAGGATGGCCAGGAACAGGAGCACGATCAGGGCGGCAATAATGCGGTTCCGGGTCTTGACGCCCTGCTTTATCATCGTAATAATCTCACGTTTGTTGGATAGACGCTTCTCAAGGCCGACTTTCTCAGCCTGCAAGGTTTCTTCCGTGGCCGTATAGTGATTCCCTATGCCAAAAAACTCATCTATGGAAATCCCCAGGACAGCGCAGATCGGCCCTGCGGTATTGATGGACGGCGCTTTTGACGCATTTGCAAAAAAGTTGTTGACCGTGGACAGCGGCACGCCCGATTGGTCCGCGATGTCTTGCGCCGTCATGTGCAATGCGGCTTTTTTATCTCTGCATAGATCTTGTATCGTCAAAAAATCACCATCCTGTGTTAAATTTCCCAATATGGGCAGGTAAAGTCTCAAATCCGGTCCGGCAGTATACTGCACATTTCCCCAATTTGGGCATTGCGCTGCCAAACCCATTTCTGTTACGGTTTCCTTGCGGACAGGCAGACGCCCCTTCTGCCAGAAACGCAAAGTGCCCCCGCCGCTTGTTGCAGAGGCGACGGGGGCACTTCATATTTTTATAGGCCGTTTTGAGTTACGCCATATTCGGCTTGCGCGGAAGTAAAGCCCTCAAACACCAGCTGATCAATCAAGCCTTGCCGTGAAAACGAAGACACGGACAAATAAGTTTTTGCGCATTTTGCAGCTTGTTCATTCCAGTCGGCTCCGCAATTATCAACGCCATAAGTGGCTTGTGCCGCAGTAAATTCCTCAAATTCCAACTGCTCCACTAAACCGCTGTAAGAAAAAGCAGACGAACTTAAATAGATTTTTGCTGTCGCAACCGCTTGTTCGTTCCAGTCAGCACCACAGTTATCAGCGGCCCAAGTGGCATCTTCTGTGGAGTATTGCTCAAATTCCAACTGGCCAATCAGGCCGTCATGAGAAAAGGCGGAAGATCTGAGATACTGCTGTGCGCTTTTCAGCGCGTTTTTCTGGCCAGCTGTCGCACTCTGGTCCGCTGTATCTGAGGTTTCGGCAGAAGGCGTGGACGTTGTTGTGCTGCTGGGCTGGCTGGGTGTTACTGCTTCGGGTTTGGTTTCTTTCTTTTCATCCGTGTTTGGGGTTTTCTGCGGTGTACTTACTTCTTGTTCCGGAGGCGTTTTTTCCACTTTTTCTTCCGGGCTTTGAGACATACCGGCCAGAGCCAAGAGCACAACAATCAGCCAGACCCACCATTTTTTATAAAAAGGTTTTTTGACTTTGGATCCACAATGTGGGCATACCTTTGTTCCCTTTTCAAGTTCGTTGCCGCAGAATTGGCAAGAGACATTCTTCCCCATATTCAATCACACAGCTTTCAGATTTTTTCAAATACCATGGTGGCCTGAATGCGGTCACCGCCAGCAAGGCCTTTGCTGCCGCCGTTGGACGTGGAAATGGTATGAAGCCGGTAGCCCTTGGCCGCCTGACCGTTGATAACGTCCTCCAACTCCGTCAGATTTCCGGATCCGGTCCCGATGAATTTTTCTTTCAGTGTCACCTGTAAAACAACATAGGGACGATCCGCCCCGGATGCCGTAGAAAAGGAGCCGGCCTTATTTAAGTTATCAATGAACCCCATAGAAACTTCCCCCGTTTTCTGTAAAATTAGGCCCGAGGCTTGGGCCTTGAATATATGTTTGGGAGGCATCACCATGAGCAACCAGATCACCCGCACGGTGTCCGATTCGGACCGCGACCACATGACCCTGGCGCTCTATCGCCAGTTGACGCCGGAGGAGCGTGAGCAAGTCAACGCTTACCTCGCGCAGCTATTAGCATCTCGATATACTCCCGCGCCTTCTCCCGCTCCTCGCGGGTAAGCAGGTCCCAGCATTCCGGACGCTCGTCCCCTTCGGGGGACGGGCTTTTTTCTGACCCCAAAAGCGCCGCTTTGGAGATCCCAAAATAGTCTGATAATTTTTGCAGTGATGCGTCTGTTGGCTGTTGCCCTTTTTTCCAGCGGGTAACAGCTGGCTTGCTAATTCCAGCCTCAACAACTACGGCTGACGGAGATTTTCCGGCAGAATTGCATGCCTTTATGAAATTGTCATAAAACACAATTTCACACGCCCCTTATTTGGCAGAAGTTACGAAAATTAAGAAATATACGAAAGTAGCTTGACGGTTACTAAAGTTACGAGTATATTATAGCCATAGAGGACATAGCCCCAAGGACAATATACCACACCGGGGCAACGCCGTCAAGGCGGGAAAGGAGCAATCATGATCGTTAACAGAGTCAAGGAGCTGCGGACGGCTGCCGGGATGACCCAGAAGGCGCTGGCGGACCAGCTGGGCGTCACCGTCCCCACGGTGAGCAAGTGGGAGCTGGGCCAGCGGACTCCGGAACTGGAGAGAGTTTTCCGCATGACGCTGATCTTCGGCGTCCCCATTGAGGAGATCGTCCAGCGGACGGAGAGCGCGTGAGAAGGGAGGAACGGACATGGCACGAGAGCGTGAGAGCTTCCGGGATCAGCTGCAATCCTTACAGGCCAAATTCCCGGAGCAGGAGGTCCTGACCAAGGACGAGGCCTGCAAGCTGCTGGGTCTGGACTGGGACGCACTGGTCCACAATGACGGCTTCCCGGCCAAGAAAGTGGGGAAGCGCTACATTATCCCCATTGTACCCTTGGCACGGTGGATGGTTACATGGTAGCGCAGGAAGGAGGAAAAGACAATGAATAAGAAATGCCCTAATCTGTACCAAAGGGCAAGGCTGAGTACCGGAATGAGCCAAGAACGTGCAGCGGAGCTGCTTGGGCTGTCCCCGGAAAGTCTGAAACAGTACGAGGGCGGCAAGACGGTGCCCAAGGACGAGACGGTGGCCAAGATGGTGGAGGCGTACCGCTGCCCATGGCTTGCATTGGAGCACGCGCAGGCCACGGACACGCTGGGCGTGATGCCGGAGGTGACGCCAAGGCCGCTGCCCATGGCAAGCATCGCCCTGCGGAACCGTCTGCAAGACGCGACGGGCCGGTTGGACGCCCTGCTCCGGATCGCGGAGGACGGCGTGATTGACGAGGCTGAGCGGCCGGAGTTCGATTCCATCGTGGTGGAGCTGCGGGAGACCATGGCGGCCATCTATCAGGTGATCTACTCAGGCGCAAAAAGAGAACGCCCCGAGGCGGCAACCTCAGAGCGTTCAGGGGAAAAAGTGTGTGGTATTGGATCAACCACTGTTGGATGTATCAATTATAGCACAAGATCCACGCCGCACGCAAGCCCTAATTTTCGCCGGGAGGGAGGTGTCTCCCTGTGACCGGTTGGGCAATGTTTTTTATGATCGTCGGCGTGGCGACGGTGGCGGCGATCCCGCTGCGGATCGTGGATCGGATGGAGAGAACATAAGGGGGCAATATGGCAGAGCATGAGATCAGGTCTGGCCGTGGAGACGGCTTCACGGTCCTGTATAACTCAATGGTCAAGGATGACCGTCTGCCGCTGGAAGCAAAGGGTCTGTTTGCCTATATCATGTCCCGCCCGCCGGACTGGAAATTTACGGTTTCCGGTCTGGCGGTCAGCACCAAGACGGGCAAGGATAAGATCCGGCGCATTTTGGCGCAACTGGAGCAGGTGGGCTATCTGCTGCGGGCACAGGGGCACAAGGAAAACGGCACTTTTGGCGGCAACGTCTACGTTTTACAGGACTTTGCGCCACCGTTGTCGGAAAACACCGACAACGGTGAAACCCGGCAACGGGAAAAGCCGTTGACGGCTTTCCCGACACAACCCAATAAAGATTATAACCCAGTAAAGATTAAATATACCCCCCCTATAGTCCCCCCAGAGGATCCGGCGTTCGACGCCTTCTGGGCTGCTTATCCACGGCATGTGGATAAGCAGAAGGCCCGCCGGGCGTGGGCGAAGCTGAAACCGGACGGGGCGCTGGTGGAGATCATCCTCCGGGCGTTGAAGGCCCAGGCAGCCTGTGAGCAGTGGACGCGGGACGGCGGGGCGTACATCCCCTATCCTGCCACATGGCTCAACGGCCGCCGGTGGGAGGACGAGCTGCCGGGGCGGTCCGATTCGGACCGGGGCGGCGAGAGCGGAGGGATCAACGGATGGGAAACGTAAGGACAGACGAAAAGCTGGATCACCTGCTGGACGCGGAGCGGGCGGTGATCGGGGCCATGCTGGTGGACCCGGATGTGGTGCGGCCTCTGCTGTCCCGGGTGCGGGACGCTGATTTTTACAACCCGGCCAACCGGCTGATCTTCCAGGCGGCCCGGGCGCTGTTCCGGGCGGGCGTCACGCCGGACGCCGTGACCATCCGGGACAAGATCGGACCGGACTACTCCCGGTACATGGCGGAGCTGGTGGAGATCACGCCCACCGCTGCCAACTGGGAGGCCTACGCGGAGGCCATGCGGTCGCAGGCCACTGTCCGCCGGATCCACGAGTTTGCCGACGCTCTGAGCGAGGCTCAGACGGTGGAGGACTGCCGTCCGGTATGCGCCAAGCTGTCCCGGGAACTGAGCGAGGGGACCAGCGTGGAGGCGTGGACCATGGCGCAGATGACCGAGGACTTCTGTCAGGCGCAGGACCCGGACGCCCCGGCCCCGGTGTACATCGACTACGGTCTGGACTTTCTTAAGGGCCGGACCTACACCAAGCCGGGAGACGTGGTCATCATCGGCGGCTACCCCAGCGACGGCAAGACGGCGCTGGCCTTGCAGATGGCCTACCGGATGGCCCAAGATCACCGGGTCGGCTTTTTCAGCCTGGAAACGGACAAGGCCAAGATCCGGGACCGGCTCATGGCTGCCGTGGTGCAGATCGACTTTGACCGGATCAAGACCCGCAGCCTGACCGAGGATGACTGGCGGGCGTTTGCTGAGAAATCCGCCGACATGGCGGGCCGGGGTCTGACGGTGGTGGAGGCATCCGGCATGACGGCCACCACCATCCAGCACGTCAGCCAGGCGTATGGCTTTGACGTGATCTTTCTGGACTACATCCAGCTGGTGACTCCGGAGATCGACCAGCGGGCGCCCCGCAGTGAGCAGATGGCGGCGGTGTCCCGGCAGCTGCACACCTTCGCTCAGAAATCCGGGACGCTGGTGGTGGAGCTGGCCCAGCTGAGCCGGCCGGACAAGGCCGCCGGATGGCGGGCTCCGGTGATGAGCGACCTGAAGGAGTCCGGCCAGTTCGAGCAGGACGCGGACATGATCTTCATGGTCTACCGCCCTGATCCCAGGCCCAAGGATGACGGCCCGGAGCTGGACCAGAACAAGCACCGGGTCCTGAAAATTGCGAAGAACAAGGAAGGCCCTCGCGGGGCGTGGTACATGGTATTCGACGGGCCGAAGCAGACTTTCTCGCTGCTGGTCAACCCAGACGGCCGCTCCGTCATGCGGCAATTTTCTGCCGCCGGGAAGGCGGCCAAGCAGCGGCCCCGGCAGGTGAGCTTCTGGGGCGACGGGTCCGACTGGACCGAGGCCACGGCGGACACCGAGACGCCGTGGGATGACGAGAACAAGGGGGAAAGGTGAAGTATGAAAACAATCGCGGTATTAAATTTCAAGGGCGGGGTCGGCAAAACCGTCACCACCGCCACGCTGGCGTATCTGCTGGCGAAGCAGGGCAAGCGGATCCTGCTGATCGACGGGGACAGTCAGGGCAACCTGAGCATGTCCTTCGGGATCGACGCGGAGGAGGGCGCGGACACGCTGGCCCTTCTGACCGAGGGCGCCGGATACTATTCGGAGTTTGTGACGCCCACCGTCTATGATGGCATCGACCTGATCCCGTCCGATATCAACCTGCTGGCGGCTGACCGGCACATGGCCCAAAGCGGCGTGGGCCGGATGCAGCGGGCCATTGCGGATCTCCGGGATGCTATCGAGGAGGACGCGGACCAGGACAACGCCTACGATCTCATTCTGATCGACTGCCCTCCGGCGCTGTCGGCGGCCTGTACGGCGGCGCTGGCCGCTGCGGACGAGGTGATTATCCCCATCCGGCTGGACTACTACTCCACCGGCGGCATGGCCAATCTGGCGGAGCAGCTCCAGCACATGCGGGCCATCAACCCCCGGTTGTCGGTGCTGGGCGTGCTGGTGACGCAGTTCACCCACATGGCGGACGAGAAGGAGGCCCTCGCGGCCATCCGGGGCGGGGCGCTGCCGGTGTTTGAGACGGTGATCCGGTTCTCCAAGGCCGTCCCCAGCGCGACCTTCCAGAAAGTGCCGCTGCCGGTGGCCCGTCCCTACTGCGCGGCCAGCAAGGACTACGCCGAGCTGGTGAAAGAGATCTCCGGGAGGTGCTGAGGATGGAAAAGCGGAAATTTAACGTGATGGACGTGCTGGGTGAGCAGCTGGCCGGCGTGGCGGAGCTGAACACCACCGGCCCAGAGCAAATTGAGTACATCGACATCGACCTGCTGGACGGCGACGAGCGAAATTTCTACCAGCTGACGGACATTGACGAACTGGCGGACAACATCCAGATGTGCGGCTTGCAGCAGCCTATCCGGGTGCGGGCCGGTGAGGGCGGACGGTTTACCATCGTCAGCGGCCACCGGCGCCGGGCTGCTTTGGCTCAGCTTGTGGAAAAAGGACTGGATCAGTTCCGCCGGGTGCCCTGCATCCGGGAGACGGACGATGTCTCCCCGGCGCTTCAGGAGCTTCGTCTGATCTTCGCCAACAGTTCCACCCGCAAGCTCACCAGCGCGGAAATCGGCGAGCAGGCGGAACGTGTGGAGGCGCTGCTGTATCAGCTCAAGGAGGACGGCTTTGAGTTCCCGGAGGGCCGGATGCGGGACGTGGTGGCTGCCGCCTGCAACACTCACGGCTCCAAGCTGGCCCGGATCAAGGTGATCCGGGAGCGACTATTGAGCAACTTCCGCACGGAGTGGGAGCGTGGGGCCATCCCGGAGCAGGCCGCCTATGCGCTGGCTCAGTTTCCGGCGGATATGCAGGAGCGGATTTCCAGAGCATTTATTCGGCTGCCCAACGGCCCCAAGTTGGAGCGGCTGCTGAAATTCTACAAGGAGGACGGTTACCGCTGGGATCTCCGCCTGACCTGTCCGGACGGAAATGCGTGCAGGCGGGGAGACGTTTTCCTCCGGCATGATGCGGATGCCCTCGCTTATGAGACCTGCGGCGGTAAGACGTGCTGTCTGGATTGCCCCAATGCTACGGCTGAGTGTTACGCCTGCGACAATGCCTGCTCCAAGGCAAAGGCCAAGCGCAAAGAGAAACTGGACGCCAAGAAGGCGGACGCGGAGAAGGCTACTGAAAAACATCAGCGGAAACTTAAGCGGGAACTCCAGGTCAGCGCGGCCCGTCTGGCCAGAGCGGCGGACGCTGCCGAACTGCCGGACACTGCGACCGCCATCTGGTCCCGATACGGCGGTGGCTACACGGTGGGCAAACTGCGGAAGTTTGCCTCCGGGGATTTTCAGGGCGAACACGTTTGGGTCAACGAGCTGGAGCCGGAGAATATCTACAACGTTGACAAGACGGCCAAGGCGCTGCACTGCTCCGCCGACTACATCGTGGGCCTGACGGATGAGTTGACACCGCCGACGCTGCCGGAGGGCCAGCTGATGATCTCCGGATGGATGCCCGGCAGCACCACCCCGGCGGAGCCGGGAGAGTTTGCGGCCTATGTGGACCTGGGCGACGGGAAACTGCTGAAACGGTTTTTTGACTGGGATGGCCAACACTGGATGATGCCGGGCGGCATCGAGGCACAGGCCCCAGTGGTCTGGTGGATGCGGCTGCCGCCTGTCCCGGCGGCAGGGAAAGGAGACGGAAATGATTAAAGTAACGGTAAAATTGCAAGGTGATAAGTGCCCATGCGAGATTGATATGCGCGGGAATCCTGCACAGATCATCGTTGAGACTGCGTATATACTGCGAGGCATATATAAGGGCCTTGACCTCAAGCAGGCCGCCTTTGCCCGACTCTTTGCAAGGAGCATCGAAAATATGGTGACTGACCCTAATTTTTGGGAGGCTGACGCCGTCAAAAATGCGGGGGTAGTGGACCTGGATGCAAAAGGCGGTGACAAATGAGCCGGTACACAGGGCGCGGGAAGCGCCGCAACCGGGTTCTCCCAGTGCTGACTCTGGCGGCCGCCGTGGCTGCCGTGATCCTTCTGACGGTAGCGGCCAAGGGCGTGGCCCTATGACCGCGCCGCCGTGTCTGGCCTGCCCGGATCGCCGGATCGGATGTCACGATCCGGCGGTCTGCCCCCAGTGGGCGGCCTACGAGGAGATCCATAGGGCAGAGCTGGCAGCCATGCCGTCCCGTAAGGAGTGGGTGGACATGGTGGAATACATCCATGATCGGCGGCGACGCTATATGCCGGGCCGCTGGAAAAAAGGAGACAAATCATGCTGAATCATATCGTACTGATGGGCCGCCTGACCCGTGACCCGGAGCTGCGGCATACCGGCAGCGGGCTGGCCGTGGCGTCCTTTTCTCTGGCTGTTGACCGGGACTACAAGGGCCAGTCCGGCGAGAAGGAGACGGACTTTGTGGACATCGTGGCGTGGCGCTCCACGGCGGACTTCGTGAACAAGTTTTTCACCAAGGGCCGCATGGCCGTGGTAGAGGGCCGGTTGCAGCTCCGGGACTGGAAGGACAAGGACGGAAACAACCGGCGCTCCGCCGAGGTGGTGGCGGAGCATGTGTATTTCGGGGACAGCAAGCGGTCCGAATCGGACACGCCGTCTGCGTCAGGGGACTTCCGGGAAATCCCGGAGGATGAGGAAGGAGAGTTGCCGTTTTGAGAGATCAAGAACTCGTAAATAAGCTGCGTGAGCACGCAGAATGGGCGCGGGCAAATGAGTGGGAAACGCCGATCACGCTGGGCGATGACTTGGTAGAAGCCGCCGACCGGATCGCCAACCAGAGCACCCACGTTGCGGCGCTCCAGAAAGAGATTGAAAAGTTGCGGGCGCAGGTCCCCGGATGGATCCCGGTGGACGCGAATTTATATCCCGGGGGCGCCAATTTCGCTGGCGGCTGTGGCGGCGGCAATCCCCGTCAAGCGATCGTCTACGTTACCAATCCAGACGCTCCCAGAAATTGCTGTGCCGGCGGCTTTGGCTCCACCAAAATTGGTGAGGAGGTGGAGTGATGGATGCTGTGAAGTTTTTGAAAACATTATGCAGAATGTGCAACTGTGAGTGCTTCAACTGCGAGTTCAGGAAAAGGCTTAGTGTGTTTGAAACCTGCACAGCCTGGAGAAAAACCCACCCGGACGAGGCCGTTGCCATCGTCGAAAAGTGGGCAAAGGAGCACCCCGTCAAAACCCGCCAGAGCGAGTTTCTGAAGCATTACCCTGACGCACAAATTGATTCTGGCTGTCTTAATGCCTGCCCAATGGATATATTCGGCGATATGGGTATCAACTGCAACAAGCAAACTTGCTATGAGTGCAAAAAGGAGTTCTGGCTTACGGAGGTAGAATTATGAAAAAATGCACCGGTGAAAACTGCCCCATGCAGATCGGTTATGACGTTGAAAACTGCGCCGCAATCGAAAAGTGCCCGTATCGCACGTGGCCCGTTACCATTGCCGACCGGATCCGGAGCATGACGGACAACGAGCTGGCCGGGGTGCTGTTCAATTTCCGGATGGATATCATCGTGAAAGACCTCTCTGGTGTTTCGACAATGCCAGAAGATTTTCGTGAAATTAAAAAATGGCTTGAGACCCCGTGGGAAGGCAAGCCGTGAGCGAGGCTCAGAATGGAGGAAATGTGATGGAGCGATTGACACAACGACTTAGGACCGGAGAGGTCCTTATGGCATCAGAGTACGAGGAGAAATACACGGAGCAAGAGTGGATTAGCGTGCTGCAAGACCGCCTTGCCGCCTACGAAGAGACGTGGCTGACGCCGGAGGAAATCGAC
>OGGJ01000576.1_pt1 | contig 37164 bp, 60 predicted proteins | sample 1571071 | NCBI WGS metagenome assembly OGGJ01 (sample SAMEA2581954, study PRJEB24529) | metagenome | biome: Human gut stool | place: China | collected 2011
GGTATGAGCTGACAAGACAGTTAGAGTATAAGGCAAAATGGAATGGCAGGAAATATATCAAAATAGATACATTTTATGCCAGCAGTCAAATATGTTCTGTTTGTGGGTATCAGAATACAGAAGCAAAAGATTTGTCAGTAAGGAAATGGGAATGTCCAGTTTGTGGAGTAAAGCATGACAGGGATATAAATGCAGCAAAAAATATACTTGCAGAAGGACTAAGACAAATAGCATAAGAAAAAATACTAAATAGGGCAGGGACTGCCCGAATTAACGCCTGTGGAGATAGTAGGTTACGAGGTCGATTGAAGCAGGAAGCCCACTGGCTTTAGACAATGGGTAGTTCACCGGATAGCATATCTCAATGTGCATTTCAAAGAAAATATCGTGAAAGATAATATTGTTGTAGATGGAACAGAAATCTACAAAGTGGCTTTTCTGACCACTTGGAAATAAGACTTTTTTGAGGATTAAAATGTTATGACGTTCTGCACACGCAAGGGAAAAGAGTATCTTATCGAAGACGTCATGGATTATGTGAGAAAAAAGAAATTCCATTATAAATATAAAAAAATTAATACTGGAAAATACAATGCCCGGATTGAGACTTGAATCTCTTTCCGGGCATTATGCATTTTGGAGTATACATTTCAATGTATATTCTACTTTACTTTACACTTATTTTATGGTATAATATACATACAGATTTAACAAGGAGAACGCAATGCGGCAACTTACAATCAGACATAAAAATGCGACCAGCCTTGTTTTTGGTTGCCGTGCTGGCGGATGTTGTAGAAAGCGCAAAGAGAGATGCACCAATTTACGAAGGGGATAAGGAAAATCAGTGGGTGAGATTATCTGATGTAGAAAATGCACTTAATAAATACTTAAACATTTAGACTTTAGAGAGGTATTGAGTATGGATAATGCAAAATTAACAGCTTTGCAGACGGTAAGAGATAAATATAGAAAACAGTTAGGTGTCGATTGGAGCGATGGGATTGAATTTATTTGGAGGCGATGAAGAATGAGCGAAGCGGAATATATGGAAGATGGAGCGGATTATTTAGAGGAAGGATGTCAAAGACAGACTTGTGATGGCTGTCTGGCTTACAATTATTGTCTGATAAAAGAACAGGAGGGCGAACGATTGGAAGACTGATTGATGCTGATTAAACATCGTATAATTAGAAATTTAGGAGGTAGAACAATGAAATACAGTATTGAAACAACAGAAAATGGTGTAAATGAAACATTAGAGGTAGATGGGAATTTATATAAAAAAGAGTGGGAGAGAGAAGTAACTGGTCTTTTTAGATGCAAACAAAAAAATTTTACTGACCAAATAGAAAATGATGGATTCGATAACGAGTCATTGCTTGAAAAAATTGATGAGGTCTTTGACAGCTTCCTTGCAAGTTCCGTTGACGATATAAGAGACTACTTGGATTAATAAACTGAACATTTAGAATTTAAGGGAGAAATTATATGAGTAAAATTGAAAAGCAAAAACAACCATGTTGTATATGTAAGGGGCATAAAGCCAATGAACCATTTGAAATTAGAGATGATTTTGGTGTCTTATATAAAACATCGCATATCTCTAACTGTCCTTATTGTGGCAGATTTTTAACAGAAAATTATAGCTAAACTGAACTATTTCCATTTTGGAAACAGTTGAAATTTAGAAATTGAGGAAAAGAGTATGTATCGTTATGGTGACGAAAAGATGGATTTTTCGGAAGCGGTATTAATTGCAAAGGTGCGATTATCTCCAGAAGATTTGGATAGATATTTCGCACAGGATATCGCATTGGCAATAAAAACGATTATCAACAGTCTTGATGATGAAATTCGCAAAGCAAAAGAAGGTGGCTACATAAAAGGATGTATGGACACTGAAAAAGAGAAAAACAAAATTATAGAAAAATTATTGGAGGAAAGAAATTTATGAGATTGGTAGAAGTAACACCCGAAAATGATTATTGGAATAAGCAAAAAGTGTTATATGCATATGACACAGATAGAGTAGCAACGTTATTTGACGAAAGTACCGAAAATGAAAAAATATATGGTTATCAATTCCTTAACGGAGGCGTGCAGGAATTAATCGATGATGATATTCATAGTTGGGAAGATGCGGAAAGAGTATTTTTAAAAATAATCACTGATTTACTTGATGATGAAGCAAAATATTACGCTGAACTTAAAAACATGTGTAAAGAATTAATCAGTTAAACTGAACGTTAGAATTTATAGTAGGAGAAGTTTAGAAACATGAGAGGTGGCATATGAGAGGATTTAAGTGGATAGGAACAGCAACCAATAATAAAACAGGACAATATTATGTTATGTATGGAAGAAAGGGCATTGTAAGTCTTTATGAAACAGATAAGGAATTTACCGAAAAGAAGAAAACGGATATGTCATTTGAAATGAGCGAAAAGGGTATGATAAGTTTTGCTTGCGAACATAAGGAAATGACTTTTAGCCAGAATTTAACTAGATAAACTGAACTTTAAGAGTCAGCCATTTGACTGTTCAAGATGACTTTAAACTTCCGAGACAGTACCACGATAATTAGCTTTCTATCGAAAAATAATTGTACCTTTAGTTAAAAAAAATCATGGAGGGTAAATTGTATGGCATATAAATTCAAGCAGTATGGTCATGGGTTTAAAATATTGGGAAAATATCAAGGATGGCATTATGGTATATGGACTGATAGTATGCCAGAATCATTCGTGTTTCTGAAACCCATAAATGATAAGGATTTTGTGTTTGCATGTGCAGATTCAATGCGAGCACACGACAGCGACATCTTTTGTGGAAAAATGAAATTATCGTGGATTAAATGTATAAACCATGAATTCATTGAAATATCAGCAGAAGAGGCACAAAAACTTTTGGATGAAAAATTATCTGTATATGATTCCATCCCACGTCCAAAAATTGGAGAAACTATATTGGTTCAATTACCAATATCTGACGAATGGGAGGAAATGAAAGTCACTGATTATTGTAATAATGAATATGGATATGAGTTAAGGGTTGATGGTTGCTATGGGGATATTCATATCGAACTTGGACAATACAAAGAAGAATGGAAATTAAAAGAGGATGATTGAGGAGGATGTCTAAATGAAAAATTTTGTAATAGTAGAAAATCTTGATGAAAATACGCTTTCGGTAATGCCAGATGAAAAATACCGGGAAATAAGCAAAGGTTGTGAATGGAGATATGAACCTATCAGTGATGCGGACACCGAAGATGAAGCCCTAAAAATCATAGCACACATCAATGAGCTTGGCGGAGTATCAAATTATCTTACAGAATTGATGGATAAAAATAATTTCCATAAAGTTGTAACGAAAGAAAGAACCGTAGTGTCTATCGTTGATAAATTTCAAAATGGATATGTCTGGGTGGCTCAATTGTATACATTATATAAGATTATGGACGAAAAAGATTCTTCGCCGGAAGATGCAGTAATGTTTTCTTTAAAGCAAAATATCAGATTGAAGAAAGTCACCAAAAAAGATTTGCTTAAATGGGTACTTACCTATTACGAAAAGGGCGAAAAGTGCAAACTGATTGTAAAAAAAGACAGGTACAACGGTAAATATTCCGGTGCAAAATACCTTGCTTTTAGGCAACAGCCTTCGTTTGTAGCAACTCTAAAATTTAATGGAACGCCGGAAGAAAGTGAAACTTTCTGGAAGGAAGATGCCAGATATTATGATATTGGAAAGGGGGAAACTCCAAAAGAAGCAGTTAAAAATCTGAAAAAGCTTTATAAACAGGAAAAACAAATAGCGAGAAGGGATAAACAGAGGTGACTATTTTATGAAGAAAAAATATATTTTAAGAACCGAAACAACCACATTATATTTGGATAATTTAGAACAAAAAGAAGGATTCCTTTATGTAGAACAGACAGGAAACTTATACCGGATTCTTGATGAGGATGAAACTGAATTGCAACCGGATGCAATTTTATCTAATGCTGATGGCAGTAAAAAATACCTATGTGCTTTCGCATGGTTTAAAAATGCCGAAGATGCTTTTAAATGTGTGGAGCATAATAAAAACATTGCAAATCAAATTCTCACACAGCTACAAATGTTGGAATCTTATGATATTGAGGAAAATGATATAGATGAATTAGAAACAAATAACCATATCCCAAAAACATATCTTGGTTCTTACCTTTTTAATTATTTTGGTGGAGATTATGTAGACGATAAAAAAATCGTAGGCGTAGGTATAGACGTTGCATTCAGACCATATAAAGACAAAAAATTAGTACAATTCTGTGCTGAAAAAGAAACATATTTTCATATCGAAGAAGAATCAAGACTGATAGGTATTCGAAAAAAAACTATTTATTTAACGGATGCTGTTAAAGTGTCTTTTGATAGAAAAAAATTAGTCAAGCTTACAAGAAACGAATTTCTTATCAAGATTATCTGTGAACACTTTGGGTGGGATAAATTAGAAATTTCAGTAGCAGATTACGAATTAGATTACGCTGAAACAGAGTGGCTGTCTGAACCATGGTATTGTGGCAAGGATGTTTGTATTCACTTTATGGAAGACCATAAAGATGATTTGGATATTGCAGACAACAGAAATGCACAATGTCCTTCATTCAGATGGTTAGAAGATTAATTGAAAATAAAATTTCTGTTTTTTATAAATGCAATCATTTGTAACTAAATTTACCGAAAGGATAAAAAATCATTATGAAGAAAAAATATGTTTTAAAAACCGAAACAGAGACATTATTTCTGGATAAATTGGAACAAAAAGAAGAGTTTATTTATGTAGAACAGACGGGAAATTTATACCGGATTCTCGATGATGATGAAACAGAATTACAGCCGGATGCGCTTTTGTCTGTTTCTGACGGAAGTGAAAAAGAAAAAGGACTCTGCGTATATGCTTGGTTTAAGAATGCGGAAGACGCATTTGAATGTGCAGAATATAATAAAAACATTGCAACTAAAGTCCTTGCAGAATTACAGATGATGGAATCAGAAGATGCAAATGAAAAAGATATGGATAATACACCTAAAACTTATGTTTGCTCATATCTTTTCAACTATTTTGGTGGAGATTCTATAGACGGCAGAAAAATTGATGGCGTGACTATTGATGTAGTATTTATCCCATACAAAAATAATAATCCGGTAAGATTCAAAAATAAAAAAGAAACGTCATTCTACAGTGAAGAAAAATCAAGGTTAATTGGTACACGGAAAACAAAGATAGACCTTGCAGATGCAGTGAGAGTTTCCTTTGACAGGGATGAACTGGTCAAGCTCACAAGAAAAGAAGACATTATCAAAATTATCTGTGAGCATTTTGGATGGGATAAAATTGAAATTTCCATTATAGGCTATCAATTGACTTGCGAAGAGAAAAGATTTGTTTCTACAGAATGGGATTGTGGAAAGGATGTCTGCATTCATTTTATGGAAACGCATAAAGATGACCTTGACATTACAGATAATAGAAACGCACAATGTCCGGCGTACAGATGGCTGGAAGAATAATGGAGGATAAAACTATATGGACGAAAAGTTTAAGAATCTTATTGGCAGACTAAAAAAAGCAACAACAAAAGAGGAAATCATCAAGTGTAAGACAGAGGTAATGGATTTGTTTGATTCATATGCTACAAATACAGCCGGAAAACTTAGAATTTAGGAGAAGAAACATGGAGTACTGGATATTGCGTCACTGACGAAAAGGGTAATTATTACCCTGTGTGGTCGGAAAGAAGTCATCATGACGGAGAATGAAGCAAAAGCTGTAAGATTTATCGAATATATAAAAAAATATGCGGTTGAAACTATTGACCATATTGCCAAAGAAGATATTATTGCCAGCACGGTTACATATACGCACAAAAAAGAAAAAGATGAAACCATATTAGCAATGGTGGAGGAATTGGAGAAGTATCGAGCAATCGGAACAGTGGAAGAATACCGGGCGGCTATGGAACGCCAGAATCAGAGAATCGTTATTACTGAAAAAGAAGATAATGGGAATAAAAAATAATACATGTTCGGCATGTGGTAGGTATATGGAGGAGAAAACATGAACGTTGTACAGGAAGAATGGAAAAAAATGAGAATTGCATATCAGATTAGATATGCAAGAATGTATAAAAAGGTAAAAGAAAATGAAATCAACACTGATAATCACGGAGCATTACTTGAAATGAGCTATGTTTTAATTCTTGTGTTTGGATTGACGGATAAACAGGTCAAGGAAATTGAAAGAAATGATGGATTGACGGATGCAGATATAGAAGCAGATTAAATTCGCATTTAAGAGAGGTAAATAGAATGGAAATATACAGAGATGGAGTCGAAATTGACATATTGCCGGAAACGGCTAAATGCTGTGCAGATGATACAGAGCGAAACCCACTCAATATAAACATGTGTCCGATTGGAGAACAGTACTGTTCTGGTGATTGTGACTATTATACAGAAAATTAGAATTTAAAAGAGGTCAGCGACATGAGACTTGATAAAAAAGACCTAGAAGGATTGCTTGAATATTTGAAAGCTAATCCGCATGAAGCAGAGAGGTGTAATCAGTGTTTTAACTGTAGGAAACTGCAAAGGTGCAACATTGATGACAACGAAGATGAAAACGGAATGTGTAAAGAGTATGTTCCGGTGGGGCATTAAACTGAACTATATAGTTGAAAATTAGAATTAATGGAGGAATAGTAGCATGATACACGCTATATGTGATTTTTGTGGTAAGGATTGTGATAGAACAGCAACGCTACTGTCTATGACACCTTTTCAAAATTTTGCAAGGTATCATACAGATGATGAACCATATGGAAATAGAGAAAAAACTAGAAGTTTTGTAATCTGCTATGAATGTTGTAAAAAACATAATCTTCCTAATCCGTATGAAACATATTCAGGAATTACTAAGCAAGAGGGGCATTATGAGAAATGCCTTGATAATTATACAGATGTTGACCTTGTAGAAGATAAAAAATACGATAAGAGATTTTATTAAATTAGAATTTTAGGAAGGAAAGTATGAGCAAAATACAAGGTTTTATATTGTACCGCATCTGGTACGGAGAGACATTGGTATATCTCGGCAGGACAAAGCAACCGCTACAATCAAGAATCCATGGTCATCTTTTCAAAAAAACAATGCATAGAAGTATATCTATTAATTTAGTGACGAAAATAGAGTATGCAGAATTTTCAACAGAAGCAGATATGAATTTGTATGAGATATATTTTATCAATCTATGGAAACCACCACTTAATATAGATGACAAGTGTAAAGACAATTTGACAGTATCTTTGCCTGATGTTGAGTGGAAAACCTTTACTACTCATTTATGGGATAAGTGGAAGAACGAAATTGCCATAATGGACAATGAATATCAAATGAAGAAACAGGAAAAGATGGCAAAATTTGAAATGGACAGAATCATGAGAGATAAATGGCGCACAGGCGAAATTACAGAAGGGGAATACTATAAGTACCTTAATAGTAGTAATAGTCAAGAAAACATCGAGATTGCAAATATTGATGAATTATTTTGTTGATTAAACTTAGAATTTAGGAGGAAATAGAAAATATGGAAAACATGGAAAATAATATGGAATTTTTAACAAAATTAGATGCAGAAACCCTGAAGGCAGAATTATTAGCATTTTTTGATTGTGAAGATATTGAAGTGGATAGTATTGAGGACTTCCAAGCGCAATTTGTTGACTATGTCAAAGAAGATTTTTCCTATGGAGATTGTGATTAAACTGAAAACATTTAGAATTTAGGAGGAAATATGAGCAAGACACACGAATTAAAAATATATCCGAAGTATTTCGAAGCAATTTTGGATGGAAAAAGACATTCGAAATCAGAAAAAATAACAGGAATTTCCACGTTGGAGACAGCATTGTTCTAAGAGAATTTGATAATATTAAATATTCTGGCAGAGAAATCCATGCAACAATTAAATATATGCTTGATGATACATTTATCGGACTAGAAGAAGGATATGTAGCCTTTTCGTTTGGCATTTTAAAAATAATAGACAGATAAACTGAACATTGAGATTGAGGCGAAATAAATATGAAAACTGTAGAAAAACATAATTACTGTATATGGTGGATGGATGCAGAAGGAACAGAAGAAGGAACTTAAATGAAGAAAAAATGTAAAGGATGCCGAGCGTTGCAAAAGAAATTACTTGGAATTGGATATTATTGTGGTTTGAACCACCCTATCAAAGCAATAGCTGAAATTGACGGGATTCCGGTAGAATACAAGCCGTTAGAAGAATGTGAAAAGCCAAAAACAATTACAGGTTATTGCTCCTTACGATTAGAGCAAACAAGACAAACCGTAAAAAGATTTAGTTAGGAAAATTAGAATTTAGGAGGAATTGAAGGATGAGAAAATACACGAAAAATAATTTATTTAAAATATGTGAATTATTGGCGGCTATTGGACTTCTGGAAAATACAATTGTTTTGGTAATATTTAGAAATACATGGACTTACGAAGAAAGTCCCATTTGGGATTTTTCGCCAACACCCAAAAGCAGTTATTTAACAATAATTCAGCAAAACCCGGTATTTGCAATAATATATATCGTCTGTGGTATGGTTTTGTTGCTGTGCGGAACGTACAGACTTATTAAACGAATTAAAAATTAGCATGTGTATTTTAAACAAGTTTTTTTAAAGAAAGGGAGCATACATGGCATACATCAAAGAATATTGGCAAAATAAAGAACAGTGGGCTATGACCGCTCGTAACCACACTAAAGAAATGCAGGAAAAATATGGAGATTGCATCAGAAATGCAGTTTCCGCTACGAAAATCTACAATGATACATCCTTCAAGAATGGTTTGAAAGAACCCTCATCAATAGAAACGCCAACTATTATTGTAGAAGGCATTGATAGCGTTGGTGCAATTATGAAATATGGAAATCCAAGCACAGCCGTTTTAAATTTTTCGTCATACAAAAATCCGGGCAGATTATTTTTGGACGGTAGTAAGGCGCAAGAAGAAAGTTTGTGTCATGAATCATTTTTATATAATGTGCTGAAAGAATATCAAACTGACTTTTACGACTGGAATAATCAGCATAAAAATAAAGCCTTGTATCTGAATAGGGGATTATTTTCGCCGGGAATCTGGTTCTTTAGAAAAGATGAACACGCAAAGTGCAGTGTCATCACCTGTGCATCGCCGAATAAATCATCTGCTCAAAAGTATATGAATGTATCAGACGAAGAAAATTCGAAGGTATTACGGAGCAGGATTAAATTTGTCCTAGATGTTGCAAAGGATAATAATATAACCACGCTAATTTTAGGTGCATACGGCTGTGGCGTTTTCGGTCAAGATGCGACAGAAGTGGCAAGTATCTTCAAGGAATATCTGCTGACCACTCATACCTGTTTCGATAAGGTTGTATTCGCAATTCCAAATAGCAAGGACGGTAATTTAGAAAAATTTGTAAAAGTATTCTTTTGGAATTAAGAAAATAGCCAACAATGAAAAGTACCCAGAGTGAGATTTGTTCTCAAACCGGGTATTTTTTTATTATACATATTTATGTATATTATACTTTACTATACACGTATTTTATGGTATAATATACATTATAAATATAATTCTAAATTATTAGAGAGGCAACATGAATATCAATTAAAAGGAGAATACAGTTGACGACCATGATAGATTTACAGCCTACAAAGTGCAATATCTGCAACGGAAAAGTGATTTTTGCTTCCAACAGTATCGTATATGGAAAAGAATATGGAAGCGGAAAGTGCTATTTCTGCACTAACTGTGGTGCTTATGTTGGCACTCATAAGCCTAGACCACGAGAAGCGTTAGGAATACTTGCAAACAAAGAAATGCGCGATATGAAAATGCAATGTCATGAATTATTTGACAGCTATTGGAAAAACGAAAGTTCAAACGAAGAAAGACATTCTGCAAGAAACAATGCTTATTGTAAATTGGCAGGAGAAATGGGTATTCCAATAGAAGAATGTCATTTTGGGCATTTCAATTTAGATATGTTAAATAAAGCATATGCTGTTTTGCAAAAATGGGAAAAGAATGAAAATGAATAAAATGAGAGATATATGGAAATTGAACGTAAATTTTTGGTAAAAACTCTTCCAGAAGGATTGGATTCGTATAAGTGTAAACATATCGAACAAGGATATTTAAACACAAATCCAGATGTGCGTATCAGAAAGTCTGACGAAGATTACATTCTGACATATAAAGGAGATGGCATGTTGTGCCGTGAAGAATATAATCTGCCTCTGACTAAAGAAGCTTATGAACATTTGAAGGCAAAAATAGACGGAACACTGATTCAGAAAAGAAGATATTTGATACCGCTTGCAGATAGACTCATGGCTGAATTAGATATTTTTGAAGGGAAACTTGCACCATTACAACTTGTCGAAGTTGAATTTGAGACAAAAGAAGATGCCGAGAGGTTTGCCACGCCTGTATGGTTCGGAGAAGATGTAACCTTTGACAAAAATTATAAAAATAATTCGCTTTGCAAATAGTTTCCGCGACCGGGCATAAGAGAAATTAAAATTGTGGCGTTATCTGCGATACATTGTGTACGTTGCAGACAATTTCTTGTTGGAATACAAAAATAAAGAGGATTGAGCAAACGAAAGGAGAGCAGAAAAGGACGCATGAAAAGGAAACCTTGTAATAGATGGATAGGACGAAAATATTGGTGCGAAAAAAGTAACAATTGGCGAAAACTTCATAAGATACCGCTGTGCAGAAAAGGTGTGAAAACATGCTTTAACTGCGGTTTGCCGTTCTGCTGACATTAAAACTTAGGAGGAAAAATAAGAGGTGGGAATGGACGAAAATATGCTCGACTGTATCCGGGCGTTAGCAGAAAACAGGATACAGGATGCAAAAGATAAGGCAATCATATGTTGCATAAACGATACAACAAAAAAGAATGCCTCAAAGACATCTTATTATAAGAAATTATTGGAAAATGGCTCAACAAAAATGTTTGAACTTCCACTCAATCTCAAAGGATTGCTTAATGTACAAGATGTGTCAGACTTCAATGAAGCCAGATACTATCTTGGGAAAGAGCAGAAAAAGACATATGAGCAGATTGTGGAAGGCGTTAACTCAACACTTAAAATGCTCGAATATGGCATCTTATACATGAACAGTACTTTGATATATGGTGAGCCGGGAACTGGAAAGACCGAATTTGCAAAATACGTTGCATTTAAACTTGGGCTTCCATATGCATACTTAAACTTTTCATATCTGATAGATTCCTACATGGGAAAAACAGCACAGAACATAAACAAGATATTTGATTACTGCAAAGGGCAAAAATGTGTGCTGATGTTGGATGAGATAGACTGCATTGGCATAGAACGTGGTCATGATACCGGAGCAGACGGAGAACTTGGACGAACAACAATAGCACTTATGCAGTCACTAGACAGCTTGGTAGATGGTCAGATTGTCATTGGTGCAACTAACAGGCGTGACAGATTAGATAAAGCGTTGTTAAGAAGATTTCAGCATGTAACTGAATTTAAGAGGTTTGATAGGGATGAAAGTACCGTTATGATAAAAACCTATATGAACAGTGTGGATTCTTCCTTTCTCACGGATGACATTGTCCAATATGCAGATGAATCTCACACACAGGCTGAAATCGTAAAGTTCCTTATTGAGCAAATCGTAAATAAAATAAATGAATGAACGGAGGAAATCATGCAGTTATTGGATAAATATTATAATTCCATAAAAATAGGAGATACTGTATCTCTTTTCGGTGAGATTGGTCAAGTCAACGAAGAAATGGGGGCGTTAGGTATTTACTTTAAAGAGGGCGTTAACTGGGAATTGGTAAAAAATAAACTAAAAAAAATGGAAAATTGCAAAAAGACATTATATTTCTGCTATAATGAAACATTTGTTTCGTTCTGGGAAATAATGAATAACCTTACGGGAAGTATAGAAGATGTCTGTCATGTTGTAGTGAAACTTTAAAATGAAAGGGCAATTATGTCAAAAATAATAATCGAGAAATATAAATGTGATATTTGCGGAAAAGAAGTAGAAAAAGAAACAGACCTTAGAAAAGAAACTGTTCCATGCTACGGAGAAGGTTCTTTTTTTACCCAGACATCAGTTGATATGTGTGATGATTGTGCTTCAAGGTTGAGAAAAATCATATATCAGAATTTTGCAGAAATAAGGGATAACTATGGTTTGACTGTGAAACAGGTATTCAAAAAAGATGATAACTCCCAATTCGAAAGCGATAAAAACTGTTTTCTTTCGTCACAGGAAGAAATTAATAAATGCTATAAAGCTGTGAAAAATATGAAGGTCAGTTCCGAAAACGGTAGTTGTTCCATAGAATATGGAAATATACGGATTTCTATTGCCGACAACAGGACTTCCTGTTTATCAGACGATGAAATCAGAGAATTATGTAAAACCGTCCTGCTTAAAATGATACTCCATTAAATCAACTGAATATTACGGAAAGGAAATTATAATGGAAAAATATATTATTGTAGAAGATAAAAAAGGAAATTTGTCTATTGTCTCAAACCAAGAATATCGCAAAGAAAATGATAAACGCTTGAAATGGGAGCCTATTTCCGGCTCAGATGAAATGGAAGAAGCTGAAAAAATTTTGGCACATATCAAAGAAGTTGGCGGTGTGCAGAATTATTTCACTGAACTAATGGATAAATTGGATTTTCATACAGTCAAGACACCGGAAAAAACAGTTGTTTCGCTTGTAGAAAAGTTGCCGGACGGATTTGTTCGAGTTCAACAGCTTAATAACAGCCTCTATAAAATTATGGAAGAAGGAACTACTGAGCAGGAAGACGCCATTATGGTGACTCTTGGGCGCAATGTCAAGCTAATGAAGTGCAAGAACACAGATGGGGATGTCAGTAAATGAAAAAAACAATTACATTAGCATAAAGGATGGTGTTTTTTATGACAATTCGATTTGACAAAGAAGACGATTTGTTTGTTATCCCGACAATCGTAATCAGTAAAATAGATACCAAATATGTAAAAACTACCAATATACATATTGCGTGGCTTCGGTACTCTTTGGTGTTTGTTTGCAGAAATCGGATATGAACCATGAAATATTATTTTTACCATATAAAGCATAGGAGAGAATAAATGACAATGAGCAAATATACTATCAGAACAGAAACAGAGACAATCTTTACGGACAAGGTAGAAGTGCTTGAAAAAAACATTTTCAACATTTCTTATATATTTGTAGAGGAAAACCATATTCTATACCGTATCTTAAATGAAGATGAAACGGAACTTCAACCAGATGCGTTGTTGCTGTGTAATGAGGACGGCACTGAGAAGCAGATGTGCCAATATGCTCATTTCAATACGGCGCAGGAAGCTTTTGATTGTATCAACTATAATACAAAACAAGCGACTGAGATTTTAAAAGCATTACAGAGCATAGAACGCCCGGATGATGAAAACGACATGGATACAGAAGATGTCAGACCAAGAGTTTATACAGCGAATTTTCTCTTTAATTATTTCGGTGGAGATTATGTTGGAGACAAGAAAATCGTAGGTGCAGGTGTAGATGTTGCATTCCGCCCATACAAGAAAGGACAGCTTGTGAAATTTTGCAGTGAAAAAGAAACATATTTCACTATTGAAAAAGAATCGAGAATAATCGGGATACGAAAAGAAAAAATCTATCTTAAAGATGCAGTCAGTGTATCATTTGACCGGGAGAAATTAGTAAAACTTACAATACACAAAGATGTCGTTCGCACTATCTGTGAACACTTTGGATGGGATAAACTTGATATTTCAATTTCAGAGTATGAACTTGATTATGAAGAAAGAAAATATGTTTCCGCACTGTGGTACTGTGGCAAAGATACTTTTGAAAGGTTCTTATCGTCACATAAGGAAGGATTTGACATTTCAGATAATCGGAACGCACAGTGTCCGGCTTATGGATGGCTTGACGAATAAGAGGAATTATCATGATAATAAGATAGTAGGAGAGTGATAAAAATGATGCTTACGGTAACTTGCTATGACTGCGGAGAGATGTATTCGCTTAGAGGTTGGATTGAAAAGGAAGACCTTCGCGGTACTCAATTTGAAGAAAAAATAGATACCATTACTGATGCTGAATTGAGTGAATTAGAAGAAAAAGGACTTATCCATGATGAAATGGATGTCTTTGAAAAGAACCCATGTTGCAGATATTGTGGTTCAAAAAATGTTACTTGGCTGTGAACGCCACAGAAGAAAATGAACAGGAGGAAATTGAAATGGATATAATCAATAAACTTTATACCTTTGTTGAAAATGGTGGAAGATTAGAAAAGGGCAGAGAACCTGTTTACGGAGAGCCATTTTACCACGATTATATGTATCAGCTAATCAAATTAAAATATGAGATAGGTGACAGGCTGAGAGTAGAAAGCGAAGATGGGACAATTGAAGGTATAATGATTTCTGTTCTTAACCATGAAATTACACTTCTCACTTCTGGGAACAAGGTTTGGAAGAGAAAAAATGCAAGCTGTCACAGTGCTAACACTAAATATGTTCGTATGCATCGTATCAAATCTGTGGAGCTTATCGAAAAGAAGAAACCGGATTTTGATTTAGATGTTGTGGATGAATATAAATATTATCATGACCGTAATACACCAAAAATAGATTGGAACGAAAAAACTGAAATTAGGAGGAAACGAAGGGAACTTGACAAAGCAAACTTTAAAAAAGTGTACAAGGATGTACCATTTGAAAATTCTCATATTTTCAGCATCTGTTATGGATGTAGACTATATTATCCGTTTCAAAATGAGGGAGTGAGTGCAGAAATCTATATTGTTAAGGATAACGGAGACCATGCAGAAAAAGTACCTTGCAAAGTTGGCACCCCTTATCCGAATAAAAACAGCTACCATGCTTACAACTACAATAAAAAAGACAGCGACTGTTGGCTATATACATATCTGCCGGATGAAAAAAAGGAATATGAGCATGTTTCCATTGTGTGCGTATGGACAGTGAAATTACTTATCAACGAAAAAAAGACGGACATTAAGTTTGTGCATATTTATCAGATTGGGAATATCAATCCTGCGCAGGATGAATATAATCTTCATTTTGTTGATATGAGTTATTCACCGGTTCTTGGATACGGAAATGAATTGCTTACAAATGAAAACAGCTATTTAATGGAAAGCATAATGGATAATGATTCATTATTTATCCTATACCAAAATGAGGATGTAATAAGACCAATTAAAGAATCAGAAGATGATGATGTATATGCGTTTATTGCACAACAAGCTTTAGCACATTTTTCGGCAAAAGAACTCATGGAAATGTTGTCATCAGATAACAGCTCACTTCCTGTGGAGGTAGCTGTAGAAAAAGAAGATGTTCTGCAAGGGTATTATTCAAGCAGTTGGAGAAATGTCAAGCCACAGTTTGAGTTTAAACTGCTTGAATAATAAGTAACTGCAATCTCCGAAACTTTAGTTCCGGGGAATGTCAACATGAGTAAGATGGAGAAAAGTAATGTTTGTAGATGTAGATGTTATTAAAAAAGAACTCGAATGTGAAGTGAAAGCAGGCAAGGGATGTATTGTGATTGACATTGGTTGTATTTACAACAGTTATGATAGTGAATTGCGTTCCTTGTGTATTTTGGACAACATGGTACTGCGACTTTTGGTGGATGGAAAAGAACTGGATGATTGTAAGCTTAATCACCGCTATCCTAATGGATTATATACAACCATAAGTAAAAAGACAGGGCGCAGAGTAAGTAAAATAGGTTATCCGTATTTTGTAGAGCCAGAAAACTTTAAAAAGAAAATGGAATTGCAGTTAGATATTGAGTTTGTTCGTGGAGAAAACAAAGTGCTTGACAAGACAACTCTGCTATTACCGATTCAATTAAATTTGGATGTGGAGAATCCGGTGTGTGGACTTTCCTTGCATTATCAATTCAGGAAGACAGATGTTGTCAAAATAAGGTCTTACCAAAGTTGTGAGGATGGTGGATGGAAACCTTCAATATGGACTACAGAAAAAAGCCGATGTGATACAAGTGAAGAAAATTATCTTGGTGCTTTGATGGAAGGTGAAATTAACCGGTTTGATAGTATTATTACTCCAATGCCGAATAAACTGAACAGATTATACATCTAAGATAGGAAGAATACAATGAAAAAATACTTTGAATCATTATTTGAATATCTCCGTGACAGCTTTCCAAAAGTCATGCATGAATTATGGAGCATAGCAAAGACATATTTCATGTTTGTAGGCATTTCGTTTGGAATCTGGATGTACGCCTGCTCGATAGGCAAGGGAGGGAATATAAATATTCTTTTCCTTGCAAATATATTTTTCATATACCTAGTAATATGCAAATTTATATATGTATTTGCATTATTGATGAATGCTGATAGCTCAAAATCATCAGATTCATCGCAATCATTACAAAAGGATAGTGAACTGGAAACAGCAAAACAGTATCATCCAGAAATAGAAACAAATCCAGATATAAGAGAAAGAATCTGCATACATGAGGCAGGACACGCCATTATGTTTTATGTATTAGGAATCAATAAAATACATGTATTGATTGACGTTACACAGCCACATACAACAGCAAGCATATCTGATAGCCCAGTAATGACCATTGAAGTATTAAGAAAGGAAGTAATGGTTTACTATGCGTCTATTATAGCCCAGAGACTTCTTGATAAGGAATCGTCTGGCTTTTATGGAGACAATAATTCCGGGGCAGATATGAAATTCGCAAACAGCTGTCTGCATAGCATTCTTCTTATTGATAACCACGAGTTATCATTAACTGGAGAAGACAATCAGACAAAACATGAAATGAACAGGCTGTCAAAGGAACTGTACGAGCAGACGGAAGAAATACTGAAAGAACACATTGAGGAATTAAAAGAATTGAGCAGATTTTTAATGAGAAATGGATATGCTGATGAACACGATATAAAAAAGATTTTTGATGCTAAACAAAAGAGGGAGAATGGCTTATAAGAAAGGAAACGAAAATTATGGCTGATTTAATAATATTGTTTCGATTTCTCATGGTAATCATGTGTGTATGGGGATTTGTAGATGTTTTTGGGTTTGCTACCATGGCTTTTGCAGGAATAACTGCTTTTCACGCACTCACCTTATATCCCAAAAGAATTGTATCTGCTATCTTGTTGCTAATATTATTAGCATATATGTATGGCACTTCATATAGCTACTGCGTACAACATGATGTGGAAATTGCAAATAAGCTTGTGGACGAATATGTTCCAAATGCTGAAAATGCAGATTACCATGGATTATATGAAGCACTTTGTGAAAGTGATGCATTTTTCATAAGCGGAACAAATTCAATTAAAGAAAGATATACACATATAGCGTCAACGTATAGTTTTTATGAAGATATTGTAGACTTAAAACTTACGGATGAAGGAAAATCAAAACTTGATTTTATTGTAAATATGGGATTTAATCTTGAACTTGAACTTTTGTCGTATTAAAAAGGAAAGGATTATAATTAATGGATATTTCAAACTTAAAAATTGTATTATTTGATTTCGATAATACGCTTTGTATACATACGAATCATGGCAAATGGGATGAACAGCAGAGTAAGGTAAACAGGGCAACAATAGTATCTGGAAGCTTGGCAGTCTGGGATAACTGTGAAATCAGTGAAGACCTTAAAAAATTTATGGAACTGTTAAAGAAAAATAACATCCGAATGGGGCTGATTTCTACAACAGAATCATATCCTGTTGCCAAGACAAAGCAGAAGTTTGTGGAAGACCGGTATGGAATCGAACTAGAGAACTTCTGTACTGGTACGCAGGACGGCAAATTAGACATGCTAAATGCCATTGCAGATGCTTACGGATATGTTAAGCAAGAGGTGGCAATTGTAGACGACTACTGGTATCAGTTGGAAAGAGCAAGTGATGCCGGGTTTGTTGCTTATTTTCCGTTACAGATTGTCAATTTTATAAAAATTCGTAAAATCTAAAGGATGAGTGGAATGAAATATAATAACGAGAAAATCACAATTATGCTTCAAAATAATAGTATTGAATCAATTACAATTGCATCATGGAACGATTGTTTTGCCGTTCATGATGATGGAATGCAGGGAAAAGTCATAGGATTATTTGGTTCAGAAAATGAATACAGGGAATTTATAAATAATTTATTGAAGCAGGAAAAGAAAAATATAAAGTCCTTATTTCAGGTAAACACATTTTGGGACGATGAATATAACGCAAAAATAGTCATTGTTCCACCTGCTATACTGGCATCAAATTGTCCGTCCGTAATTTTTAGAACATTTCATAAGGAAAATATCATGAAAAGAGAATTTGCTATGAACGAGAACAATGTAATTCCAATCACTTACATCAAATGGATAATAAAGGGACAATGTAATTCCCTTATCACCGGAGCGCAAGGCGCAGGGAAAACAACAACTCTTAGAAGTATCATTCGGTTTATCCCTGCTGAGTTTACATTGCGTGTACAGGAGAGTTTGCCGGAATTAAATCTAAATCAAGCATACCCATATAGAAATGTTGTGGAAATTCAGAATACAGTCTCAGAAGATACTATGGAAAATGCGCTTGCAGTCAACAAGTCCAAAGACAAAGATAATCGTAACGTAAATATTATTGGAGAGATAGGGAACGCAACACAGACATTATATTTTATACAACCAATAACTACTGGTACGGCTCTGTTTTCAATTGGTACACACCATGCTAGAACGACCAAAGAACTTGTATGTTCTCTTGCAAATAATCTTTTGGAATTGGAAGTATGCAAAACCCAGAAAGAAGCGGTTGAAATGGTTGCAGATGCAGTCAACATTGACTGTCATTTGATTGAAGTTAACGGCAACAGGTATATTGAGAGAATTACAGAAATCATTCCTAATAAGGATAAGGGAGCAGAACCTTTTGCTGAAAAAGATATTCTAAGATGCGATGCTCAGAATGTATTTGTGACCGGATTCAGTGATGAAATGAAATCAAAGATTATGTCAAAACTTACAAAAGCAGAAAAAGAAGAATTTTTGCATGACATTGGCATGTGTGACCTTATATCACAAGGGAAAATTAGCCCGGAAGTGAATACGTGGATGGAAGCAGTATTAGCTTATTAGAGGAATAAAATGGAATACAATAATGAGAAATTAACAAAACTTATTGAAGATAAAAGCGTTGAGAAGATAGTGTTCAACACTTGGAAAGAATGTCGAATAATCAGAAAAGATAAGCAAGTCAAATACATGTCTGGAATATTCACATCCGAGGATGAGTATAAGCAGTTTGCCCAAAGGCTGATAAAACAGGTAAAAAAGAAATTAAAAATTTCGCAAGCCGTATATTCATTGAGGGATGAAGAAAGAAATGTAAAAATTTTAATTTTGCATCCTCTGATGTCAATGGGATTCACATATGAAATCCTGTTTACCCCGGACAACGGAGTAAAGGAGAGCGAACATGAGACGGTTTAAAATCGGAGAAATGGTTCTATGCAAATGCCCGGATGGATTCATCGAACCTATGGAAATCGTAGAAACTGTCACGAAAAACGGACGCACCGAGATTGTAGTCCGTTCCCCAGATGATGAAAAGATATGGAAGTATGAAACAATCCTGCCGGAAGATATTGTTGTTGTATCTTCCAAACCAAAACCATGTCTGGAAAATCGGTCATCATGGGAACAAGAGCATATGGAGGATATAAACGCTGTCTTTGGAAAAGACATGAGCGGATACGTGTTGGCGATTTATGACACTTTGGAAGAAATCGAAGATGATTTTGAAGACTATGCACATAACACTGATTATTGCCGAAAGGTACTCGATAAGTGGGTATTTGTCATAGCGTGAGAAAAGGAGAAAATATGGAAATTACAGCAATTGCAATTGAGAATTTACACGATAAGGGATTAGAACTTTTAGAAGAAACACAAGAACTATCTACAAACGAGGAAGTTTCTACAGTATGCCCCGATACTTTTGGAATTTGTATTGGTTACTGTGATAAGAAAACTGATACCTACAAGTCACTCTTCAAAAAGGATGAAGAAAATGGAAATACCTATTATCTTGAACAGTATCTCCAAAAATGCACAATGTTGCATGAACAATACAACACCGTATTAGATAGGGATACAAATGAACTGATTACGCGCGTTTATTATTATGTATTGTATGATGTGCAGGAAAGTAGCAAGAACAGACCGACAGAAGTGGAAAACCATGTAGAGAATGCTGTCTGCACAAATGGATATTTCATGTGCGAATATGAATTGCTTTTTGCTCAAGAAGGCTACACAAGGAGATGTGTAATTCCGTATGCTTCCAACAATATTCCTATGTATCAGTTTATCGGAAATTTGGAAGAAGAAGTTGCAGAAATATTTTCCGGTGACTACGATGATGATAACCTTTTCAAAGATATTATTTCCGTCAAGGAAGATTCCACGGAAAATTATGGAGAAATTTTCATGTTAGACAAAGTAGGTGGTCTGCATACGATTGAGTTTATGAATGCAAGCGAACTGATGTCAATGTTGGTGTCAGTTAGGCTTCTGAATTGCAAGTTTGTGGAAAAATAAAACAGTTAGGCGAATTGTCTGAAAAAGCAAAATCGCAGAAATATGTAGCCAATCCAAAGTTCCCGGCATTATCAAATGCTATAAAAAAAATTAAAAACCACAGAGGGAGGTTTGAATACTATGTGTGAATTAATGGAAAAATATACGAATGAAGCCGAGAAAAAGGGTGAAGAAAGACTTGCAAAGTTAATCACGGAATTGGCAAAAGAAAATAGAACCAATGATATTGTGGAAGCAGGTATAAATCCAAAGAAGCGAGATATGCTTTATAAAGAATTTGGGTTATAATGTGTAATAAAAAAGACAAAGCCATTGCGAAAGCAGTGGCTTTATTTTTTTACAAAAATAACGGTGTTTTAATGGTATATTCTACTTTACATTTTGCATTTTATATGGTATAATATACATATAGTAAGAAAGGAAAACACTGTATTATAGGCGGTGAGGTTACGGTTTGAAATATTACGCAGTAAAATCAATTGACGGAAGAACAGTAAATAAACTTTATACAGACTGGGAAGGCGCAAATGGATGCGCTGTAGCCGTGGCACACCATAGAAGCGTGTTTAAAAGCTTTAAGACGGAAGCGGAAGCGAGAAACTTCCTGCACAGTAAACCTATTGCAGACTACGCAAGGTCTCAAAGATATACTGGATTTGCGGATGAAGAGACACCGATTAACATGGATGATACTGAATCAGACTTGGTCATGAATGAGGAAATGGAAATCCGGGGACAATTTGTAAATCCTGTTTTTGAAAATAAGGACACGGGATATTGTGTTTTTTCATATAAAGTACCCGATAGAGGATGTATTAGATGTGTAGGTTACAATCTGCCAAAAGAGAAAAAATCTATCTGTATTATGAGAGGAGAATATGTAACTAATAAGTATGGCTTGAATTTTGAAGTAAAATCTTATGAAATTGAAAGGAAAACGACAAAAGCAGGCGTAATAGAATTTTTATGCCTGCTTGATGGCGTTGGGAAAGCACTTGCAGGACGTATCTGGGATGAATTTGGAAAAGATACTTATAAGATTCTGGAAAATGATGTAGAACGACTTGTTTGCGTAAAAGGAATAAGCTTGGATAAGGCAAAAAAAATCAAGTCAGCCTACGGAAAAGTGCAAAGTATTTCGGAACTGTCAAAATTCTTGATTGAGTATAATATTGCACCAAAGTTTGCCAAGAAAATCGTGAATAAATACGGAACGGATGCGCTTGATAAAATCAAGAAAAATCCGTACCTATTGTTTGAAATCAGCGGAATCACGTTCGAAAGTGCTGATTCATTAGCAATGAAAATGAATATGCCAAAAGATAGTGCTAAAAGATTTAATGCATGTATCAGAAGCATTTTACTGGAAGGAGAACTAAATGGAGACACTGGTGTAGAAGTGTCCGAATTGCAGAAAAAAGCATTTTCAATCTTGAAAATGGATAATGCCGAAGAAAGCCAAAAAGAATGGATGCGCATGTTTAAGGACAAAGAACTCCATGCAGTTCGTCTTGATATGAATGGAACAGGCTTAAAACAGTACATTTTTTCAGATAGTGTGTACCAAATGGAGAAAAAATGTGCTAAAATGATTTCAGAATTGGCAACGTTCAAACCAGAAAGCAAAAATTGGGATGAACTTATCGTCAAATCAGAAGTAAACGATACGCTTTTGCTCGACGCAACACAGGTGGATGCAGTGATTAATGGATTGTCGTATGGAATGACCGTTATCATGGGAGAACCGGGAACTGGAAAAACAACGACAATCAAAAAAATCAGAGATTTAGCAGAGCAGGAATTTCCAGAAATGAAACAGGTTTTTCTTGCACCAACAGGACGTGCTTCGCGCAGAATGGAAGAATCTATCGAACAGGAAGCAGAAACAATCCACCATGCTTTAAAACTTGGCATACAGGATGATGACTACGACAAGGAAGAAGTAAAACTTGAAAATTCCCTTATCGTTATTGATGAAATGTCAATGGTAGACATCCGGTTAATGTATAAGCTGTTAAAAGCAATCAAACCGGGCTGTATCGTCATACTTGTTGGAGATATTAACCAGTTGCCAAGCGTAGGTGCAGGAAGAGTTTTGCAGGATATTATTGAAAGCCATATAGTTCCTGTAACAGAATTAAAACATATCCATAGACAGGATATGGATGCACGTATCTATATTAATGCACATAATATCAATAATGGTATTCATGATATACAAGACGGTAGTGATTTCAAATTTCATACACTGCCGATGTCTGAACAGACAGAAAAAGAAATGGTAGACCGTGTTGTAGAACAGACGGATAAATATGGACTTGGAAATGTAATGTGCTTATGCCCTTATATCAAGGGAATGTGTGGTGTTGAACGTATGAATGCAATGATTCAGCAGAGATTAAATCCAAAACACAGCAACTATGAAATGGAAATCATCACGAATGGCTACACTATCCGAACAGGTGATTTGGTCATGCAGATTAAGCGCAATACAGAGGAAGCAACTAACGGTGAAATCGGTATCGTAAAAGATATTGACCGAGTAGAAGATAAACCATGTGTATTTGTACAGTTTGATAAGAACTGCGTTGAATATAAAAAGGGGGATTTTGAATACTTGACACTTGCATATGCATCAACAGTGCATAAGTCACAGGGTTCAGAAGCCAAAGCAGTAATTTCATGTCTCTGGGATTATCATTCAAATATGAAATATAGAGCCATTCCATATGTGGCAATTTCCAGAGGAAAATCAATGGTGGATTTCTACGGAAGCAGAAGTGCACTGGATGAAGCAATTGATAATATCAAACAGTTGCAAAGGATTTCTCTGTTCGGCAGGTTTTTAAAATATGAAGCAGGAGAATATGTACATGTATAATGAAAAAAAAGGAAAACTAGAAGAAAAAGAACAGCGTAAAGAACGCCGGACAAAATATACACTTGAGCAGTTACAGGAATTTGGGGGGAAAGAATTAAAAGATAAAAACATTTTTATCTGCAATGATTCCCGTGTTTTTGAAAATATCGGAGGCGATAGTTGGGTTCTATGCTATGAACAGCTGTTGAAGAAAAAATATAGATGTGTATGCTTAGACCAGAACTTATACTACGTCCATATGCTTTACGCAGAAGCTTTTGTAAAGACACCAGATAAGACTAAAAATGAGCGTATCGTCTTTAAGGACGGGAACTGTCAAAATATCAGCAAGGAAAATATCCTTTGCATTACGCAGTCCGACCTTATGCAGTTAAATCACAGAAAATCATGGAAGACAGAAGAAGAACTGTTGGCGGAAGGATACAAAGGCGTATACGACGGAGCATACTACATCAATAAAGACGGGGTATGTTATGCAAGAAACGAGAACATGTTTTTTACAAAAAGGTCTGGTGCAAAACCAAAATGCCTTGTTTCTTCTTATGACAGAAACGGCACACCACTTCTGGTTAGTGTGTTCATGATTTATGCTACAGCATTTATAGATAATCCTAACAATTACAAAGAAGTCATGTTCAAAGAAGGTTCAAAAGACTTCAAGGATATTATCTGGACGCCACGGATGGGAGTAATGAAAAGTCCACAAAAGCAGAAGAAAATTAATGACGCATATAAAGGGTATGAACGACTCGACCTCAATAAAAGGACTGTAGCTTTCATCAAAGACAGAATGGATGGGCTGTCTTATGCCAACATTGGAAAAAAATACGGATGTTCACGCCAGTATATTCACCAAGAACTGAGACAAGTGCGTTTAATGTTAGGAACGGAGGGCGCAGGTGCGGAAGATTAAAAGATACATCGCTTATGTAGTGCTTCTGGTTCTGCTTGTATTTTTTGTATCACAACTGAATGTTGAACATTTGAAAGAGGTGGCAGATGATGCAAGAGAAACGGTATCTGGCATATTCGATTTAAGTGATATTGCCAATGAAGAAGATACTGCCGATTCTGATAATGGCAGTAAGACTGATTCTACAATTGCCACAGTATCATCTGGCTTAGAAGAAGTTGACCTTGTTCGGGTAGTGGACGGAGACACAATCATCATTAATACAGCCGGAGAAGATATATCAGTTAGGCTTATCGGCGTGGATACACCGGAAAGCGTCAATCCAGACAAAAACAAAAATAATGAGTATGGAAGTATGGCAAGCGAGTATACAAAAGAACTTCTTGCAGATGTGCGGACACTGTATCTTCAATACGATGTGACCAAGACTGACAAATATGGAAGAATGCTTGCATACGTGTGGCTCGATAATAATATTAACACCTTGAGCCAGTCCGATATATGCGATAATATGCTTAACGCAATCCTTGTGGAAAATGGATACGCTTATGACAAGGCATATATGCCTAACAAAGAATATTCAGACGTTTTTGCAGAGCTGAGAGAAACAGCAGAAAATTCGGGAACAGGCTTATGGCAGTACCCGGAATTTGCAGAATTATGGAATTAGAGATAGCAGGACTAAATGGAAAATTTGGTTCTGCTATCTTTTTTGCTTTATGAGACTGACTGCTCCCACACGCAAACATGCGTGGTTTTCGCCACGAATTTATAACTAGAATTGTATAAAAATCTATTGCAAACGGTGTACTTATGGTATAATATACAAAATTGTAATAATAAATAATGGTGGTGTGTATGAAAGAAAAAAATAAAGAAAATAAAATAACCGGAATAAAAAAGAAAATATTATTTGTGAGTTTTGCCACAATCATTATAACGCAAGGCGCACAGGCTTTTGTACAGGAAAAAGTAATGAACAAATTAGTGTCTTCCTATGTAGAAAGCATTATCTCAAAACAAAATAACTCTTATGCAAATGATATTGAGGGAAATATCAACGAAGCATTGGCAGTCTTGAATGCAACTATTTCAACTATGAATGCGGTAAGTGCTGATGAAGATTCATTGAGAAGTGCCTTAAAGGAATCTATGGATTATGATAAGTACTGTAAATATCTAAAAAATGGAGAATACATTGTCAAACAGGATGGAACTGTTCTCGATGTAAGCGGTTGGAAACCGGACTATGATGTGAGAACTGATGTATTTTACAAAGAAGCCGGAACTGATGGAAAATTTGTGATAGCAGAGACTTCCTATGATGATTTTAGTGACAGCATCGTTTCAACAGCAAGCGTAAAACTGAAAAATGGATACGTGCTTGCGGGCGATATTTCATTTGAAAGCCTCAATTCCAAGATGAAAGATATGTGCCTTTATGATGGCGACTGCTATCTCGTAAACAATGCAGGAATTGTGTATGCAAGTAGTAACGGAGTGAAAGAAAGCACTTATCTTGCAGATACAGATGCACACATAGGAAATATGGTGACAACACTTATCGTAAATGCTGATTTCAATCTGTATGAAGCAGGCGATAATATGATTAAGATTGAAAAAATAGACGGCGCAGACATGTATCTTGTCAATATCGTTCCGTACACTGCAATTACAGATGTTGTGAAACAATTGCTAGGAGTTCAAGTTCTGATTGCAGGAATCGGCATTTTTGTACTTGGCGGTATCATCTGGATAGTGATTGCAAAGATTTTAAATCCTATCAAATCTGTCACAAACACTATTAAAAAGACCACAGACGGCGATTTGACTGCAAGGGTAGATAAATATGCAAATGACGAGATTGGATTAATTGGAAAATCACTGAATGACCTGTGCGATAAATTACAGGAAGTTATTTCTACGATTGCACAGCACTCGGAAAGATTATCTGTAACCACAGAAGCTTCCACTAAGACATCTGCGAAATTGACATCATCTGCTGAAATGCAGTCTGAATCAATGAAACAGATGAACCAGACAATAGAACAATTAAGCTTGTCTATACAGGAAATCGCTGAAAATGCAACTGCATTAGCAAACTCAGTAGAAGTTATCAAGGAAAACGGAGACAAGGCAACCGGAAGCTTACAGGAAACAGTTTGTGTGGCAGATACCGGAAAATCAGAAATGGAAACATTAAAAGAAGAAATGGATACAGTTCTTGCTGATATGCGGGAACTGGAAACAATTGTTGTAGATGTACAGACAGCTACCGATGAAGTCTCAAAGATAACAGAGACTATAGAAAGCATTGCGGAAAGCACAAATCTGTTAGCTTTAAATGCTTCCATTGAATCCGCAAGAGCAGGAGAAGCAGGAAAAGGTTTTGCAGTTGTAGCAGGAGAAATTGGAAACCTTGCAAAAAACAGCAAAGAGCAGGTGATTGACATTGCATCCAAGATGCAGGCTATCCAAGAAGCTGTAGAAAACATTACAAGAAAAACATCTGAATCCGCAGACCGGGTAGTTAAATGTAATGAATCGGCAGAACAGGCAGTGACAAAATATGAGAATATCTACAACAATATCCAACGTTCCCAGAATGATGTTGCAAACATCTTAGAGAAAATCAATGATGTCAACAACGTTGCCTCTGGAATGGCATCTATCACGGAAGAACAGTCGGCTTCATCAGAAGAAATATTGGCAACAACAGAGACATTAACAAGAAATGCTGAGAATGTTGCGAAAGAAGGAGATAACGTCAAACAATCCGCAGACGAGATAGAAGTTCTTTCGTCGGAAATGGATGATATTATAAAGCAGTTCAAATATTAAATTCATTGTGGAAGGTGGCTTGCTATGAAGAAAATCAAGACGAAAATAGATGAATTGAAAACCGAGAAAACGGGGGAGGAAAATGGCATACGCCCTCATGGACTGAGAGAATATATCGGGCAGGAAAAACTTAAAGGTACAGTCCAGTTAATGATTGAGTCCGCGAAGATACGAAATGTTCCAGTAGACCATATGCTGTTCTACGGACAAGCAGGACTTGGCAAAACAACATTGGCGGGAGTTGTCGCAAATGAGATGGGAGCAAAAATGACTTATCTATCTGGCGCGACAATCGAAAAAGCTGGAGATATTGCTTCCGTGCTTGCCAAGGTACAAGAAAATGATGTGGTATTCATTGATGAAATTCACAGAATGGATAAGTCGGCGGAAGAAATCCTTTATACTGCAATGGAAGATTTCTTTGTAAATATCACAATAGGACAAGGGATGCAGTCAAAGCAGATTAAGCTTGAAATTCCTAAGTTTACTCTGATTGGGGCAACGACAAGAAGCGACATGTTAAGCAAACCATTAAGAGACAGGTTCGGTCTTTCTTACCGTATGGAACTGTATACAACAGAGGAACTTCAAGAGATTGCCATGAGAACTGCATCTATCTTCAACATTGAAATGAGAAAAGATGGAGCATTGCTTCTCGCGGAGAATGCGAGGGGAACACCGCGAATCGTAAATAAGTATGTAGCTAGGGCAAGGGACATTGCAGTTGTTGAGAAAGTTCCGGTAGATGCCAATATTGCAAGACAGGCACTAGATACACTTGGCGTTGTAAACGACGGTCTGGATGAAACGGACATGCTGATTTTAGAAAGGCTTGCTGAGTTTTCAAAGCCGATTGGTCTGAATACATTGGCAAACATTATCGGCGAAGATACAGAGACGATAGAAGGTGTATATGAGCCATATCTTCTGAAAACAGGATTAATCTTAAAGACGCCTAAAGGACGCATAATTTCCGAAAAAGGTGCAAACCTCGTACACCGGAATACACCGTCTTATCCGATTCAGCAGGCATTTGCTTAAAAAATGTTTGCAGAAATTATAAATATCGCTTATAATGTAGGAACAAACTAAACAATAATGAAACCCGTAAGACCAGATACATATGCATCTGGTCTTTTTGTGTCTAGCAATACTGTTGCGGAAGGGCGGTGGTCACATGGTAGCAAAGCTAGTCGCGTATCTTGTCATTTGTATGCAAAGCTACAAGGGAATCATCATGTTGGTTTGCGTCATGGCATTAATCACATTCTTTTTCTATACGATTGGATGCTATACAGCTTGGCATGTTGGGTGTGTGACTTATCTGCTGTCTAAATATTGCTTAATTTTTATTTGCATACTCGGAGCAATAAATATGACACGCTTAGTCACAAATGACATGCATAAGCAGAATATGCAAGTCCAAGCCGAAGTAAGGAACGAATTTTGTACGACCATTGGCGACGAAGAAATCCTTGCAGATATGAAGACTTATTCGGCAGAAATGAGACTTGACACTAAAAGGATACAGACAACGTTTCAAGATGTGATTAACAGTAAATAAGGAAGACGGGATTGCGTGAGAACTGTCTTCCTTATTCTTATATATTGACTTAATGATATTTTTATGGTATAATATATAAAAACTATAAATGGAGGGATTTTATGCAAAGTAAATTAAGGTTTGGACTTATCCTGCTTGCACTGGCAGTTTTATTATACATACACGATAATCCACGCGAAGCAAAAACACAGGGGGAAATCGTGGCACAAGGCGTTTCAGAAAGCGTAAAAAATAGTCTTACAGAAGAAAACGTAACGAATGTTGCCACTAAAACAATGCAGGCAGGAGACAAGGTAGCTAAAGTCTTAAGCAAGATTATTGAAAACATGTTCTCAGAATTAGGTTTCGAAGATTATAAGGAAGGGGGCGTGGAAATGAATGAGTAGAATGCACTATTTCATCCATGAACTGACAACGAATGGATACAGAAAATGCGGTGGAACTGTGGGGGCTGAATATTTCTGCACACCGGATAAGATACCGTTAGGAATTGTCGTATGCGACGGCAATCTAACAAGCGTTGCAAGCGATGAAGGAGTTAAACGGGTAAGGCAGTACTTTAAGAATAATGTACATGGCATGAAGGATAATGATATTCTTGTCATTGTGTTTGGCAGTAAAAAGAACATCAGTCTGGAAGCAGAAAATACAGCTATTGTAGATGATATGGGAAGAAAGATTGAAGATTCACAAGTAGACCATAGGTTTTCAAAAACCATGTCATTATTGAAAAAATCTACAATCATAACAAAAGAAGCTGATAAAAAGCAGAACATAGCAATGCACCGGATAGGACTGCATGAAGAATATGTATGTTGGACTGTATGGGGGCTTGCAGTAATCAATATTCTGTTTTTCATGAATCACATAGGAATGACAAATATCTATGGAATAAGTACTGAAACAGTGCTGATGAAGGGACAAAGCTACCGATTACTCACTCATATGTTCATGCATGGCGGAATGACACATATCTTAATGAATATGATTTCCCTTCTTTACATTGGCAGGATGCTCACGAAGCGTGTTGGAAATTCAAATCTCGTCATCATCTACCTTGTAGGCGGTATCATTGGCGGGTACATTACCTGTTACATGGGAATCATTGGAATGAGAAACATGGAACTGTTCACGGTAGGTGCAAGCGGTTCAATCTTTTCCTTGTTAGGTGCATTATTAGTAGATGTACTGATGAACACACCAGAGCAGAAAAAAGCTATCATCAAATACTGCGCTGTCACGCTTTTGACAAGTTCAATGTCACGCCATGTTGATGTAAGTTGCCATGTGTTCGGATTTTTGGGTGGATGTTTGGTTATGTATGTCATTAACATGCTCAATCAGATTCATTATGAAGCAGTGACCATAAGAAGCACTAAAAAGCAGGAAAGGATGTCGAAAGAAGTTTGAAAAGTTATTTGATAGCAGGAGCATTGGCATTAACGCTTGTAATTTGTGGATGCTCTGAAAAACATGATGCCGAAACAAGCGAGCCAGTCAAAACGGAAGATAATGCCGAAAAGCAAAACGACTCGGACAAATACGTGCTTGTAGAACCAACAGAAGAAAAACAAATAGAAGAAAATACATTTAAAGAATATTCTCAACTACAGCGAACGTTGCAAAGGATTATGAAAAAGACGTACTAACAATCCTATATCTTCCTTTAACGTTATTATTTTTTTTGCAAATTTTATGTAGAACAATCTTGACTTAACGGTATATTTATGGTATAATATACATATAAATTAAAGGAGGACATGATGTATGGGTGCAACAAATACTAAAGTCGAAAATGAAAACGCACAAAAACTTAAAGAGCAGGACAGCGTATTTAACACGCTGAAAAAAGTACCGGTTGATTACAAAACATCAGATATCAGTGGCAAAAATTTGAGTTACCTCACATGGGCGAAAGCATGGGAAGAAATCAAATCAAGATACCCTGATGCAAGTTATGATGTGAAAAAGTTCGGTGAAAATGAACTTCCATTCCAGTTTGTTCCGGGGATGGGATATATGGTTTATACATCTGTTACAATTAAAGGTGAAACAATTGAAATGTTCCGTCCGGTATTGAATAAGAGTAATCAAGCCATGTTAGACGTAAGCTACGAAATAGTTTACAAAGGTGGTGGAAAATCTATAGTGAACAAGGCAACAATGGCAGATATTAACAATACTATTATGAGATGCCTTGTAAAAAACATTGCAATGTTCGGACTTGGTCTTCACTTGTACGCAGGAGAAGATTTACCTTTTATAGATGATGAAGAAAAGACAGCAATCAAGCAGGTAACAGAGCAGGTAGAGGAACAGAAAAATAAAATCAGTAATATCACAAAAAATGTGAACGAATTTATCATTGGAAAAGATAAAGTAGATGAAATCCGCGGACTCTGCAAAGAAACTGGAATGGATGAAACCGGAATTCTCAGACGTTTCAACATTAACTCTCTTGAAGAGTTAACTTATCTTGATTACAGAAAAGCCATGAGCGTTCTGCAAAATACCGCAAAAAAGGCAACAAAAAAAGCACAGTAAACATCATACATCAACCAATATTGGAAAATATTTCCATTATATTTTTAGCGTCAGTAGTTGTAAAATATAGATAGATAAAGGAAATATTTTCCAAATAAAGATAAGATAGGTAATGGAGGGAAAACCAATGAAAAATGCAGTTATTGTAGTAAATACGGATGAAGACCTTGATAAAGTAAATGACCAGTTAACGTATTTCTGTGGTACAGAACCGATGGAAAATAAAGGGGGCTATCCTCGATATTTTAAAATTACAGACGACGGAATGGAAGAGATTGTAGACAATAACGGAAGTGTGACTTCCAACAAAGATTATTTCTTCGTGTCGCCTGCTTAAAAAAATATTAGCATACTGGATGAACCGCGATATATGATTATTGCGGTTCTTTTTTTACTTCAATTGAAATGAATTTTCTTAACTTTTTGGTGCATCTGTGGTATAGTGTACGTATTAATGTAAATCGGAGTGAAATATGGCAGAAAAGACATTTCATAATATCATTTCAGATGCACTTTGCAATTTCCAAAAGAAAACTTGCAGAGAATTAATTGCAGATGCGCAGAAAGTATACAAAGCACTTAATGCTAACCCATGTTTATACCGGGCAGGAAGAAAGCCTTCTGTTGAAGATGAGCAGAAGGCACGGGAGATTCTAAGGAACATTGGAAACAACCAATATAAAAACGCTTTGTATCAGATATTCACTCACTTGTCTGAAAAGCAGGACTTGTCGCGGGAAGAATATCTGATGTTCAATTCCCTGCTGTATCTGTGGAACATGACCTATTAACAATATTGACAAATTAATATAATTATGGTATAATATATAAAGGAAATAAAAATGATTAACTTATGTACAATCCTTAATGTCCGCTCGGAAGAAGACATTACCCAAAAATTTGAAGAGTCTGCAAGTGCCTACCTTAAAAGCGATTACAAGGCTAATGAACCAATCTTTGACGTGACATTGCAGGTGAAAACAGAAAACGGAGAGATAAAAGTGTGCAAGCCACGATTGTTTGCATCAGACTGGGCGCGAATACAGAACAAAGGGTATTTGTACATGTCGGAGGAGCAATGAAATATAAGACCAATAATTTGCAAATTCAAAGAAACCTTCTAATAATCGACGGAAGTTCACTTCTTGTCACGAATTATTATGCAAATCTTCCATTTGATATAATGAAAGCCAAAACGCCGGAAGATGCTGAAAAAGCATACAGCAAGATTCTACATACGTCCGATGGAAAATATACAAATGCTTTGCTTGGATTCATGAAAACATTCCTCAAAATCCTTGCAGAGCAGAAGCCGTCTCATATTGCAGTTGTATTCGACAAAACAAGGGATACTTTCAGAAGACAGATAAGCAGTGATTATAAGGCGAACCGAAAAGAAACGCCAAAGCCGTTAAAAGAGCAGTTTATAGCTGTGGAAAATCTTCTGGAAAAAAGCGGAATACACATATTTCTCGGAGATGAGTATGAAGCTGATGATTATGCAGGTTCACTTGCAGAAAAATTCTACAAAGATATTCCTGTCAATGTCATGACAAAGGATATGGATTATCTCCAATTAGTGAGCAACGAGAAAAACATCCGGGCATGGATGATGCAGACCACGGATGCAAAATGGCAGGAAATGTTAGAAGCTTATGACGTCAAAGAAGCATATGAAAATATGCCAAACAAAGTGTTCGTGTTCTCCGAGGACACAATTGCAGAAGAATATGGAGTAGAACACGGTTCGCAGATTGTAGAATATAAGGCACTGGTCGGAGATAAATCGGATAATATCCAAGGGGTTAACGGAATTGGCGAGAAAGTAGCAATTCCACTTATCCGCGAATATGGCACGATAGAAAATCTTTATGCGGACATTGAAGAAACTGGAAGTGAAATCGAAGATTTTTGGGCGTCGCAGTTAGGAATGAGAAAAGGTGCGTACAAAAAGCTGACAGCAGAAGGTGCGAAAGAATCTGCAATGCAGTCTAAGTTACTTGCTACAATCAAAAAAGATATTCCATTAAAAATAAGTCTTGATGAACTTAGGACAACGTTGAATGAAGAAGCATTAATTTCAGAACTGAGACGATATGAAATGAAATCTCTCTGTAGCGAAGATGATATTGCTGTATACAAAGAGATTGCAGAAAGATAGTGTGATTCTACAGATTAATGTGTATTCTTCTTGATTAAATGATATTTTAAAGGTATAATGTAACTGCAAACAAACAATAATTCGAATTAAAAACGGGCTTATGCCCGTTTTTCTTGTCTTTGCAGAAGGGGGGACGAAATGGAAGACATCATTATAACAGACGGACGAAGGTTCGCACTGGTGAAAAAAGGAGAAACAAACGGAATCGCATTGCGTTCCGCTAAAACTGTAGTAGCCTATAATGGACTACTGCAACTTGTCTATACAGGCAAAAAAGAAAATGATACAAAAAAAATAACCTCACTGGTTGACAGACATGAGGACGCAAAAGACCTATTTAACTATATAATCAAATAGGCAGAAAGCAGAGGGAAAAAAGATGAAAGAAAAAAAAGAAACAATGACCGTTTTTAAACGGAACGGAGATGAAGTAGCTTTCGATTTAAAAAAGGTTGAAATTGCCTTGCATGAGGCAAACATGGCAACAGAAGACGATTGCCGTGCATCTGCACTGGAACTGTTGCAGATTCGAGATAATGTTTACACTAACTTTAAATATCTTTATACGAGCGAGCCGAATAAAAAGCTTTCCGTTGAAGATGTTCAAAGATTAGTAGTAAATGCAATAACAAGGTTTAACAAACCTCGGTTATTGGAAAATTACGTTACTTACAAATACCGCCACGCTTTGCGCAGGGATATTGTAGGTAATGCCACGGACGGAGGAATCCTTGAACTCGTGGACGGTAAGAACGAGGAGTGCAATGAGGAGAACAGCAATAAAAATGCTATCATCAACAGCACTCAGCGTGATTACATGGCGGGAATTGTCAGCAAAGACATTACCGCAAGAATATTGTTGCCAAACAATATTGTAAAAGCACATGAACAGGGAATCATCCATTTCCATGATGCAGATTATTTTGCACAGCATATGCATAACTGCTGTCTTGTGAACTTAGCAGATATGTTGCAGAATGGCACGGTTATAAGTGAAACAAAAATTGATAAGCCTCACAGCTTTTCAACTGCCTGTAACATCGCAACACAGGCAATCGCACAGGTCGCAAGTTCACAGTACGGTGGTCAGAGTATTTCTCTGGCACATCTAGCACCATTTGTAGATATAAGCCGTCAAAAATTCCGCAAGACGGTTCGTGAGGAACTGGAAGCAATTGGAATTGAACCAACAGAAGAAAAGGTCAACAAAGTTGCAGAAATGCGTGTCAAAGAAGAAATCAACCGAGGTGTTCAGATAATCCAGTACCAATTAGTCACTCTCATGACCACAAATGGTCAGACACCTTTCATTACCTTGTATATGTATATAGACGAGGCAAAGGAAGGACAGGAGAGGGACGACCTCGTTATGATTATCAAGGAAGTTCTCAGGCAGAGAATCAGAGGCGTAAAAAACGAGCAGGGAGTATGGGTAACACCTGCCTTTCCAAAAATTATTTACGTTCTTGATGAAGATAACATCCATGAGGGAAGTAAGTACTGGGAAGTTACAAGGCTGGCGGCTGAGTGCACTGCAAAGAGAATGGTGCCGGATTACATCTCTGCAAAGATAATGCGGGAGATAAAAGAAGGCAACGTTTACACCTGCATGGGATGCCGTTCATTCTTAACTTATGAAACGGACATCAAGAATCCAGACGGAACGCCAAAATTTTACGGAAGATTCAATCAAGGTGTTGTGACCATAAATCTTGTCGATGTTGCCTTAAGTTCCGACGGCGACATGGATAGATTCTGGAACATCCTTGAAGATAGGTTGGAAAACCTGTGTTATCCGGCTTTAATGGCAAGACATAACAGATTAAAAGGAACGAAGTCTGACGTTGCACCGATTCTGTGGCAACACGGAGCATTGGCACGTCTGAAAAAGGGTGAAACAATTGATAAATTATTATATGGCGGTTATTCAACAATTTCACTCGGATATGCCGGATTGTATGAGACATGCCTTTACATGACCGGAAAATCTCATACAGACGAAGAAGCAAAGCCATTTGCACTTGCAGTCATGCAGAAACTCAACGACAAGTGCAAAGAATGGAGAGCGAAGACGAATATAGGCTTTTCCGTTTATGGCACGCCGTTGGAATCTACAACGTACAAGTTTGCAACCTGCTTGCAGAAACGTTTCGGCTTAATTCCGGGAATCACAGACCATAACTACATCACGAACAGTTATCATGTAAACGTCCGTGAAAAGATTGACGCTTTCTCAAAACTGAAATTCGAATCTGAGTTCCAGAAATTGAGTCCGGGCGGTGCAATCAGTTATGTGGAAGTTCCAAATATGCAGAATAATCTGGATGCAGTTCTTTCAATCATGCAGTACATTTATGACAACATCATGTATGCAGAACTGAATACAAAAAGCGATTATTGCATGGCTTGTGGTTACGACGGGGAAATTAAAATCGTAACAGATGAGAAGACTGGAAAGTTAGTATGGGAATGTCCGAACTGTGGCAACAGAAACCAGAAAATGATGAGCGTTGCAAGACGTACATGCGGATACATTGGAAGCCAGTTCTGGAATCAAGGCAGAACTGAGGAAATCCGTGACCGCGAAGTACATTGTTCTACAAGTGCCTTGCAGTAAGAAAGGAGAATATATGAATATAGGCGAAATTCTATTGGCGGACTGCGCCAATGGAGAAGGAATGAGAGTGTCTATCTTTGTAAGTGGTTGCACAAACAACTGCAAAGGATGCTTTAATAAAGAAACGTGGGATTTTTCCTACGGCAAGCCTTATACAAAGGAAATGGAAGACTTGATTATTAAAAATCTTACCATGCCTTATTATAAAGGCTTAACCATTCTTGGAGGAGAGCCTTTTGAACCTTGCAATCAAGATGGTCTTTTACCATTGATTGAGCGGGTAAAAAAGGAATGCCCAGAGAAGGACATCTGGATGTATACAGGTTTTACACTCGAAAACGAATTATCTGAAAGTGGAAGCAAGCATACATCAGCAACGGAGAAAATCCTAAAAAAAATCGACATTATTGTTGATGGGAGATTTGAAGAAAATCTGAAAGACATTAAGTTGAATTTCAGAGGTTCTTCAAATCAGCGAATCATTGATATGAACGCAACTAGAGAAGAAAAAAGAGTGGTATTGCATCCACTCAATAATTAGAAGAGAAAGCCAGTGCATAAAGCATTGGCTTTTTTAAATTGCACAAAATAAAGTTATAAAACACATTTCTTTTTGGTATAGTTATGGTATAATGTACAAAAGCATATAAGCATCCAAGAAAAAGGAGAATGTAGATGAAACGAAGAGACTTTATACAAAAGACAGGACTTCTCGGATTAGGAGTTGGAACATTAGCACTTATCCGTCCTACAAATGTCGAGGGGGGGTAAGTGACAATGCGACATTGGAGCGGATTGTAGGGCACTCAGAGATTGCAAATTTAGGCAACTCGCTCACGGAAATCGTCGGAAACGAGCCGTTA
>OGGJ01000582.1_pt1 | contig 37012 bp, 29 predicted proteins | sample 1571071 | NCBI WGS metagenome assembly OGGJ01 (sample SAMEA2581954, study PRJEB24529) | metagenome | biome: Human gut stool | place: China | collected 2011
ATTGCAAATCCGGCGGAACAAATGATTTCATTAATAGACCTTGTATTTCATCCAATAGATTTGCGGATGAACCGCCTTTCACTGTTCATCCGCACCCTTGCAGGCTGACGGTAGAAACGGGAAAAAACGGAGAAATGGCATATTTCCTTACAAAAAACACTTGCATTTCGAATATTATACATATCTTTGCAACCAAAGTTTGCCGCACCATGCAATATGGGGAACGCCCCATTGCGCAGGGCAATGGCATCCTTGAAAAATACACAAACTACTTTTCCTGACCAATGCTGTGCTACAGCCGTGCGCGGCTTGTATGCCAGGCTACGGAGAAAACCTTATACATTATTAATATATTACTAATCAAAACAACAAATCTATGGTAAAAAATCATCTACACGCATTTGTCTATGCGCTTATCGCCCTATTGGGGGGGGGACTTCTTCCAATGCAAGTTAGCGCACAAGACGTAACAGCCACATGGGACTTCAAGAACAAAATCCCCATTGAAGCCGGAGTCGTAGCCCTGCAAGGCAATACAGGCGAAGTGCCTTCCAACGTCGAAGGCGTAAGCCTTTATATAGATGCCACAAACGGCAAGTTCAACTCTGAAGCCAGGGATGCCGACGCACAGGTCAACGAAGGCACAATAATCCGCGTACCTGTAAAGTCGGCAAGGGACATAGTAAAGCTGACTCCAAGCCCCAACTACGGCAACTTCACCATCGGCGGAGAAGCGGCCGACTTGGTAAACCCTACCGAGCACAAGGCGACAGCTGCCGAGGCAGAGGCTGGCTACGTGGAAATCGTAGCCACGGGCGGCTGCTATCTTTGGGAAATCAGCGTAACGTTCGTTTCCGAAATACAAAGCAGGGAAATATATTCGACTTCGTTCACCGAATGGCCTGAAATCGACAGGAAGAAAAACATCACTACTCCCACCACCCACGAGGTGACGACAAAGTACAGCAACGAGCAGGTTACGTTCACTTTCTGCGGAGCCGGTGTCGACCCCGACGGCAAGCAAGACAAGTTCGCAAACCTTGAAGACAAGGGCCTTGGCTATATCATAACAGGCAAATACAAAAGCGAATTAGGTGAAGCCGTAGAGCCTTATGTCGAGACAACGCCGATAAAATCGCTGTCGAAAATCGTGCTCACACAGGCGGCCACCGGCGGTACGCGCGGCATAAAGGTATCGGTAAAAGGCGACGGCGATGCCGACTGGGTTGTGCTTCACGACAAGTCGGTTGGCGACAGCAAGGGCGAGACACTGGAATTGCAGGTAAACAGGGAGAACTGCAAAATCAAGTTCGAGAACTACTCGGGCGGACTTGACCAAAACGCCTACATCACCGACCTTGCGCTCTACGGCATGGTAGACATGTCTAAGTATCCCGCGCTTGCAACGTTCACGTTCAACGGTGTTACATACGAGGCCGTAGACGTGTTCACCGAGACGGCCGAAGGCGTGCAGGAAGCCACCATCGAAATAGCAAACGCTGTCGAACTGCCGTCTGCCGACAATCCCGTCACCGGCATAACATGCGACAACGGCAACGTAGACGGCGAGATAACCTACACCAAGCAGGACGAACATACGGTGCTGGTTGTAATCAAAGTGACCGCCAACGGCGAGACCATGACATACAACACGACGTTCAAGCACAAGCCTTACTTCACACTGACCTATCTCGACACTGACGGCAAGACCGTCATCGACAACACACAGAAGGTTGAAAAGGATGCAAAAATAGGAACGCTCAACGACGGGGCAAAGGTAACAGTAGCAGGCGGCAAGGCTTTCCGCGGCTGGTTTGTGGAGGCTGACGGCGGACGCAAGTACAGCGTGGAGGATGTGGTAACGTCTGACCTGACCCTGTACGCCGTAGCAACTGACATCGAGACGGCAAGCACTACGGCACGCTACACATTCAACCTGACCGACGAATATTTCTACGACGAAGACCACGAGGCATTCAACGCCGAAGGAGCGCAATGGCATGACGCCACACACGGATGGACGCTTGAGAAGGAAGGGCACATCGACCTGCTCGTAGGCGGACACGCATACATCATGGCGACAATTTGCAGATACAGCAAGGCAGACGCGGTAATTACCCTAAGCGACGCCAGCGGCAACCCCATCACAACCGCAAGCGGCTACAGCGAAACCGACGGAAAGACTATAATGATGGAATACACGGGCGCTGCCGGCACGATAACGCTCACCACAAGCAACGAGACTTACCTTCACAAAATCTCCATAATCAACGTTGAAGGCTCTCCTGTAGAAAAGAACGAGCAGGGATATTACGTAGTGAAGCAGAACGACGGGCTTAACCTGCTCAACATAATCGACATCGCCAACGCACAGGCTTCAGCCGACGAGCGCACTTACATATTCCTACCCGACGGCACTTACGACCTCGGACACGAAGTGCTAACACCCATTTCGGGCGACAACATCTCGCTTATCGGGCAAAGCATGGACAACACCATTATCGTAAACGAGGCCGAGGAAGAAGGCATCGGCGTGTCAGCCACATTCCTTGTAACCGGCAGCAACACTTACATACAGGACGTTACGCTCAAGAATGCATACAACTACTACCAGCCGGGCTTCGCCGGACGCGCCGTAGTATTGCAGGACAAGGGCAACCGCACAATATGCAAGAACGTAAGGATGCTGTCTTACCAGGACACATACTATTCAAACAACAACGACGCACAGTTCTACTTCGAGGATTCAGACATACACGGAACGGTTGACTTCATCTGCGGAGGCGGAGACGTATTCTTCAACCGCTGCACCCTGACCGTTGAGCCGCGCAATGCCGACGGAAGCGGAGAATGCACCATAACCGCGCCGACCACGACAACAGAATTCGGCTACGTGTTCAACGAATGCACTGTAGACAGCAAGGCGGAGAAGTTCAACTTCGGCCGCGCATGGCAGAACCTCGCACGCTGCGCATACCTGAACACTACGCTGCTGCAGCCTGACAGGCTCAACGAAAACCGCTGGACGCTCGGCGGCATGAACGTTCCGGCCGACAGGTTTGTGGAATACAACACTATGGACGAAAGCGGAAAGGTGATTTCACCCGACCACCTCGAACTCACATTCACCAAGGACGACAAATCGAACACTTACGAAACAATACTCACTGAAGAGCAAGCAAAAGGCTTTGCGCTCGACAAAGTGTTTACCGACTGGACGCCTGACGAGTTCGCAGCACAGAAGAAGCTCGGCCAGCTCCGCACAGAAGGAGAGAACCGCATAACATGGGATGCGGTTGATGGAGCAATAGCCTACGCGGTATTCAACAACGGCCGGTTTGTCGGCATGACAACAAGCACAAGCTATGACGTGGCAGAAGGCGACATAAAGAACTACACAGTACGTGCAGCCAACAGCCACGGAGGTTTCGGTGAAGCATCAAACACCACGACAAGCGGCATCGACGAGGTTGAGACCGGCGAAGCAGGCGAGGCCGTAAGCACGGCTTACTACAGCATTGACGGCACTCTCGTTAACGGCACGTACCGCGGAATCGTAATCGAAGTGAAGACCATGACAGACGGTTCGAAGGCCGTGCGCAAGGTCATGAGGCAATAACAGAGCCATCAATTTACGGCCTTGCCGCGGAGCACGCGTTGCGCGTCGTCCGCGGCAAGGCCGACAGTTTTTATCTATTCAACTAAAATTACAGGTATCATGCTAAAAAGATTTTTACACTCTCTGCTGCTGGCAATGGGATTGCTCCTCGTCGCCAACGGCGCACAAGCACAGCAGACGCCGGCGTTCCCGGGAGCGGAAGGCTTCGGAATGTACACCACCGGCGGACGCGGAGGTACGGTCTATCACGTCACCACGCTTGAAGACAACAACCAGAAGGGCTCTTTCCGTTGGGCATGCGGACGCAGTGGAAAGCGCACTATCGTGTTCGACGTATCGGGCACAATTCACCTCACGTCCGAACTTAAACTCAACAAAGGCGACGTAACCATAGCCGGACAGACATCGCCCGGCGGCATCTGCATTGCCGACTATCCGTTCGTCATCTCAGCAGACAACGTAATCATACGCTTCATGCGCTTCCGCCTGGGCAACAAATATGTAAGCAAAACTGAAGGTGACAAAGGACACGAGGGCGACGGCCTCGGCGGAATGGACAAGCAGAATATCATTGTAGACCACTGCTCGGTAAGCTGGAGCATAGACGAGTGCCTCTCGGTGTACGGCAGTAAGAACCTGACCGTGCAATGGTGCATCGCATCGCAGAGCCTGCGCAACTCCGGGCACCACAAAGGCACTCACGGCTACGGCGGCAACTGGGGCGGCTCGGGCGCATCGTACCACCACAACCTGATGGCGCACCACGATTCGCGCGTGCCGCGCCTCGGTCCGAGACCAAGCACGCAGCTTGACGAGCGCATGGACATGCGCAACAACGTGTTCTACAACTGGGCCGGCAATGGATGCTACGGCGGCGAGAACATGAACGTCAACATCGTGAACAACTACTACAAGCCAGGGCCTGCCACACGCACCAAAGGCACGGCACTACAGCAGCGCATAGCGAAAATAGGCATACGCACGACCGACTACTGCACCAACGATGACGGCACGCCAAACGATTGGTATCCAAGCCTGCACAAGTGGGGCACGTTCTACGTGAACGGCAACGTAAACCCCGACCATCCGCAAGTGATACAAGACAACTGGAAATACGGCATAGACAACCAGTTTGACGACAACAGCAAGCTCGACAACATGCTGACCGACGAGGCAAAAGAGAAGATGCAACTCGACGCGCCAATCGAGTTCACAAGCGTTACGACGCACTCCGCCCAAGACGCCTACGAGCGCGTGCTGGCATACGCCGGAGCGTCGCTGCACCGCGACTGGGTGGACGAGCTGATAGTCAACGACACGCGCAACGGCGAGGCTTCATGCACGGGTACATCGTCAGACACGAAGAAACTTACCGGCATCATCGACTCGCAAGACGACCTCAAGCAGGCGTTCCCCAACGCAGGGGCTGACTGGAGCGCATGGCCCGAACTGACGGGAACAACCATAACGGACACCGACCAGGACGGCATGCCGGACGACTGGGAAGACGCCAACGGCCTTGACAAGAACAACGCCGCCGACGGTGCGGCTATTGGCATCGACGGTTACTCGAACCTTGAGAAATACATGAACAGCCTCGTGCAGGACATCATGGACGGAGGCAACGAGGGCGGAACAATGCTTAGCGGCCAAGAGGAGTTTGAAGGTGAAGGCGACGACCCGTCGCAGAGCGTGGTCTACGTACTCGACCAGACAACATACGCCGACTCTTCAACCGACGGCTTCACATGGAACTTCGACGACGGCTTCAGCATAAGCAATGACGCCGAGAAGACATACGGCAAAGAGAGCGGAACAGACCTCGTAAAGTTCTCTGCCGAGCAGTTCACCGTCAACATTCCCGAAGGCAAGAAAGTGACAAAAGTAAGTTTCTACGGCTACAACAAGTACGAAGACAAAGACAGCTACATTGCCGAAGTCTGCGGAGTGGAATACGGCGAAACCGACTACGTGTTCCCGATGAAGAACGCCGGACAGCCCGTCTACAAGACGCACGACATCAGCCTCGCAGTGCCTGTCGAAGGCAGCATGACGTTTACCCTGAAGGGCAAGCAGTGCGCACTTCGCGTAAGCCTTACCACCACAACCTCAACAGGCATCAACGAAGTAACCGTAGAGCGCAAGCCGAACGGCAAAATATACAACCTGCAAGGCATGGAGGTGAAGGAGCCGCTCGCACCCGGCATTTACATCCGCGACGGCAAGAAATTCATCAAAAGGTGAATTGAAGGTGAGAAAGTGAGACGGTGAGAAGGCGAGACGACTATACGGCAAGGAGGAGAAACGGTGATGAATAGCCGCCCGAACGAACCGTAAAGACCGTCAATACAAAGCGCGAGAGCCGCCCAAACGATGTGTTTGGGCGGCTCTTTCCGTATGCACGGCCAAACCGCTGACAGCCAGCGGTTTGGCAAAAGGCCGTAAAACGCCCTGCAAAAGGCCACCTTTTACACGCTAAAAGGTGGCCTTTTGCAGGGCAATTCACGGCCTTTCGCAATGCGCAACCTTTCCATCCCCAAAACATCAGTTAAGCAAATTTAACTTGTAACAGCCATGCAGATACAAATACATGCAGTAAATTTGCAGCGCAAATCAGTTTTTCTGAAAGGAGATTACATTACCTTGGCAATTCGGCCGGAGCGCATCCGCAACACGGCTGAAAGTAATGGGACGGCTCTTCTCCTTACACTTACATGAACGTCTGCGTCCCGTCTTGCAGAATTTTCACAAGGCTGACACCCACGTACACGCGTGGACAGGCCGGAGACAATTCGATGCAACAGACAGGAAGATTTGCCGCAGCAACGACACCACATTGTTTACAGCAACCACAGCGCACGCAACCGCACCACCGCGGCTGCGAAGGCTCTTTTTGTGTAAATGTTTCCAACGACAAACATCTTTATCAACTAAAAAACAAAGCATTATGAAGAAAATCAAGTTACTGGCAATGGCCGCAGCCTTGATGCTGACGGCTACGTGTTTCACAGCGTGCAGCGACGACGAGGGCGGCGGCATAGGCAACATCGACCTGCCCACGCCGCAGTATGAAGAGGTAAGCGGAAAGTATGAAATCACGTCGGCCGGCTCGCCCTACGAGAGCATCGAGCTTAGCGCAAGCGGCAACTACATCGTGACGCGCAGCTACGGCGGCTACGGCCTCGCGCCAAAGGCCGGCGGAAAGACAAGGATGGCGCTGCTGGCAAAGCGCGGCGCGACACGCTCGACGGAGTACGGCGGCATAATCTACGGAACGTTCACAAGCCTCGGCGGCAACGAGTTCGCACTCGAAGGCTTCGGAACAATCAAGCTGGAATACAGCGGCGACGACGTGAAGGGCATCGAGATTACAACCAACGGAACGACAACCAGTTACTCCGCAGAGAAAGCCCCGACCATGGGCGGCGACAACATTACCAACGCCCTCTGCCGCACATGGAGGATTGAGAAAATACGCGACGTGTACTACGACAAGGAGACCGGCAAGACCGACGACATGACCGTAACGCCTGAAAATCCGGGCGAGGAAGGCTATGACATGCCGATAGAAGTGGTTTGGTCGAAGTCGGGCACATACTTAGTGTCATACCTCGACGGTTCTATCGGCGTAGCCGAGTGGAAATGGAAAAACCGCGGCGCAGGCCAGCTGTATTACGCATGGGACGGAGACTGGACGGGCGACTATTGCACAATCACCTTCGACGGCAACCGCGCCGTGATACATGACAAATGGGAAGACGAATACGGACGCGACGAGTCGTGGACTTACCTCGTAACCGACGACACAACCGAGACGCCCGACACCGACCTGCCCGAGAACCTGTCGCCGCTCACCAACGTGTTCACAGGCAAATTGCTCAAGGACATGGACGGCGACCGATTCGTCTACGAAAACGGATATCTGACGCAAATCACAAACGACAAGGAGACAATCACCTTCCACTACAACTACGCAACGGGCGCAGAAGGAGCTGACGTTTACGTGACTATGAGGGGAGACGGCGACGACGATTTCGAAATAACGCTCAACGAGCAGGGCTTCGCCAAGAAGATTGTGCAGACAAGCTACGACCAATACGGCGAAGATGTGTACACTAAGACATTGGAATACGATGCCGACGGCCACCTCACGGCCATGAACGACGACCGCAACGGCCGCCTGTATGACCTGACTTGGACTGACGGCGACCTGACAAAAGTACACTGGCTCTCGGAAAGCGGCAGCGAGCACACATATACATACACCTACGGCAACCAGGCAAACACCAACTGCCTGCTGTTCTATTACAAGGTTTACTCGGTTGACATCGACGAAGTGCAATGCCTGTACTACGCCGGCCTCTTAGGCAAAGCTCCAAAGCACCTGCCCGAGTTGGAGACAAGCGGCAGCGGCAGCACGACCACCTTCACTTGGACAGACAACAGCCTGATAGTAGACGGCGACGAGTATCATCCTACGGAGTTCAGCTTCTACGAATAAATCTATTCAAATCTCAACCAGCACAACACAATGAAAAACCGGCGCGGAACGATGTTCCACGCCGGTTTTTCGTCTTCTGTATAAGAAAATATTTCACGTTTTAGTATAAAAACACTATCTTTGCAGTATGAGACAAAAAATAGGCGACTGGTTTCTTGATGTTGCGAAATACATTCTAACGGCATTCTTACTGTCGTCACTATTCAGCGACATGGACAAGCCGTTTGTCATAGCTGGCGTATTGTGCTCGTTTGCCGCGGCATTTGCAGTAGGAATTTATCTAATAAAAAAAGGAGGGAAAGATGGGAATAATTAGTGTATTTTTAATGATTGTATTTGCCATTGTTATTTCTGCCATTGCATTATCATCAGACAAAAAAAACAAGACACAAAGCGAAAACAAAATTAAATAGTCTTTATACACACGCTTGCGCAAACCAAATGCTGCAAGAATAAACTGCAATACAAAATCAGCAAGCAGGCTTATAACGAAAAACCGGCGCGGAACAATGTTCCGCGCCGGTTTTGATTATCTGCAAAGGCTGGCTTATTCAGCCTCAACCTTTTCTTTCTCACTATAGTCTATGACGTTCTTGCGGTTGGCCTCGATGCGGTCATAATCCTCACGCGAACCGACGATGATTTTGTCGAACTCGCGCAGACCTGTACCGGCCGGGATGAGGTGGCCGCAGATAACGTTCTCCTTCATTCCCTCGAGATAGTCCACCTTGCCGCGGATGGCAGCCTCGTTGAGCACCTTGGTGGTCTCCTGGAACGAAGCGGCAGACATGAAGCTCTTGGTCTGGAGGGCGGCACGCGTGATACCCTGAAGGATTTGCGTTGACGTAGCAGGCACGGCATCGCGCACCTGTACTGTGCGCAAGTCGCGGCGCTTCAGCGTCGAGTTCTCGTCGCGCAGCTTGCGTGCGGTGACGATTTGCCCTGCCTTGAGCGTCTCGCTGTCGCCTGCGTCGGTGACAACCTTCTTGCCCCAGATGCGGTCGTTCTCCTCGGCGAAGTCGAGCTTGTCGACGATTTCCTGCTCGAGGAAGGTCGTGTCGCCCGGGTCGTTGATTTGCACCTTGCGCATCATCTGGCGCACGATGATTTCAAAGTGCTTGTCATTAATCTTAACACCTTGCAGACGGTAAACGTCCTGCACCTCGTTGACGATATACTCCTGAACGGCGGTAGGACCCTTGATGGCAAGGATGTCGTTAGGAGTGATTACGCCGTCAGAGAGCGGAGTGCCGGCGCGAACGGCATCGTGCTCCTGCACAAGGATTTGCTTAGACAGCGACACGAGGTATTTGCGCTGCTCGCCGGTCTTCGAGGTTACGATGATTTCGCGGTTGCCTCGCTTCACCTTGCCCATTGTCACCTCGCCGTCGATTTCGCTGACAACGGCCGGGTTTGACGGGTTGCGCGCCTCGAACAGCTCGGTGACACGCGGAAGACCTCCGGTGATGTCGCCGGCCTTGCCGACTGTACGCGGGATTTTTACAAGAGTAGTACCTGTCTTCACCTTCTGTCCGTCTTCCACTACGACGTGGCCGCCTACAGGGAATATGTAAGTGCCGACAACGTCGCCGTTGGCGTCGAGGATGTCGCAGGTAGGCACCTTGCTCTTGTCCTTCGACTCGGTGATGATTTTCTCGGTAAGACCGGTCGTGTCGTCAGTCTCGGAGTGGAAGGTCACACCGTCGATAACATCGCGGAACTTGAGCGTACCGGCATATTCGGTCACGATAACGGCGTTGAACGGGTCCCAACGGGCTATCATGTCGCCCTTCTTGACCACAGAGCCGCCCTTGAAATAGAGCGAACTACCGTAAGGTACGTTCAAGGTAGACAGAACGATGTTGGTGTTCGGGTCGACGAAACGGATTTCGGCCAAACGGCTGACAACCATCTCGCATGCCACAGGACCGTTGTCGCCCTCTTCCTCGAACGGCACGGTACGAAGCTCGTCGAACTCGATGCGGCTGTCGTTCTTCGCCACGATTGACGCGTTAGCAGCCGCGTTGGCAGCCACACCTCCGGCGTGGAAAGTACGGAGCGTAAGCTGCGTACCCGGCTCGCCGATGGCCTGTGCGGCGATGACGCCCACGGCCTCGCCCTTCTGTACCATACGGCTGGTGGCAAGGTTGCGTCCGTAACACTTCATGCAGACACCTTTCTTGCTCTCGCAGGTGAGCACGGAGCGGATTTCGACACTCTCGATGGGGCTCTCCTCAATGATTTGAGCTATAGGCTCGGTGATTTCCTCGCCTGCGGCTACAATGAGTTCGCCGGTAGTAGGATGAATAATGTCATGCACTGACACACGGCCGAGGATGCGCTCGTAAAGCGAAGATATAACCTCGTCGCCATTCTTCAGCGCCGTGCAGACAAGTCCGCGCAGCGTGCCGCAGTCCTCCTCGGTGATGATTACGTCATGCGAAACGTCTACAAGACGACGTGTGAGGTAACCTGCGTCGGCAGTCTTCATCGCGGTGTCGGCAAGACCCTTGCGCGCACCGTGGGTAGAAATGAAGTACTCAAGCACGCTCATACCCTCCTTGAAGTTTGAAAGAATCGGGTTCTCGATGATTTGCGCGCCCTCGGCACCTGCCTTCTGCGGCTTCGCCATAAGTCCACGCATACCTGCAAGCTGGCGAATCTGATCCTTAGAACCACGGGCACCGGAGTCAAGCATCATGTAGACGGCGTTGAAGCCCTGGTCGGCCTCGGTCATTTCCTTCATCAAGACGTCGCCAAGCTCGTTGTTGACGTGCGTCCAAGCATCGATGACCTGGTTGTAACGCTCGTTGTCGGTAATGAAGCCCATGTTGTAGTTGTCGGTAATCTGGCGTACTTCCTCGTTACCTTTCTCTACAAGCGCGGCCTTCTCCTTCGGTATGATGATGTCGTCAAGGTTGAACGAAAGTCCGGCAAGGTATGCCATGCGGTAACCAAGGTTCTTGATACCGTCGAGGAACTCGCACGCACGGGCAAAGCCTACAGTCTTGATAACGTCGGCAATGATGTCGCGCAAGCTCTTCTTTGATATGATTTTGTTGACGAAGCCAACCTCGTCTGGTATGATGCCATTGACGATTACGCGGCCTACCGACGTCTCAACCATGTGAGTATAGAAGTTGCCGTCCTTGTCGACATCCTTTACTACCACCTTTACCAAGGCGTGCAAGTCGCACTTGCCTTCGTTGCGGGCAATGATGGCCTCTTCAGGTCCGTAGAACGTAAGCCCCTCACCCTTTGCACCCGGACGTATTTTGGTGATGTAGTAAAGTCCGAGCACCATGTCCTGCGAAGGCACGGTGATAGGCGCGCCGTTTGCCGGATTGAGGATGTTGTGGCTTTGGAGCATCAGTATTTGCGCCTCGAGCACGGCCTCATTGCTCAACGGGAGGTGTACGGCCATCTGGTCGCCGTCGAAGTCGGCGTTGAACGCCGTACAAGCCAACGGGTGAAGCTGGATTGCCTTGCCCTCGATAAGTTTAGGCTGGAACGCCTGTATACCGAGACGGTGAAGCGTCGGGGCACGGTTAAGCAACACTGGATGTCCCTTCATCACATTCTCAAGAATGTCCCAGATGACGGGTTCACGACGGTCGACAATCTTCTTGGCGCTCTTAACGGTCTTAACAATGCCGCGCTCGATGAGCTTGCGGATGATGAACGGCTTGTAAAGCTCTGCCGCCATCAGCTTAGGCAGACCGCACTCGCCCATCTTAAGTTCCGGTCCTACGACAATAACCGAACGTGCAGAATAGTCGACACGTTTACCGAGAAGGTTCTGGCGGAAACGTCCCTGCTTACCCTTCAACGAGTCAGACAATGACTTCAGCGGGCGGTTAGACTCGCTCTTGACCGCGCTGCTCTTGCGCGAGTTGTCGAAAAGGCTGTCGACAGCCTCCTGAAGCATACGTTTCTCGTTGCGCAGGATGACCTCGGGAGCCTTGATTTCCATAAGCCTCTTCAAGCGGTTGTTACGTATGATGACGCGACGGTAAAGGTCGTTGAGGTCTGATGTAGCGAAGCGTCCACCATCAAGCGGCACGAGCGGACGAAGCTCGGGCGGAGTGACGGGGATAATCTTCATTATCATCCACTCGGGCTTGTTGATGTTGCGGCTCGCACGGAACGCCTCGACCACTTGCAGGCGCTTCAACGCCTCGGTCTTGCGTTGCTGTGAGGAGTCGCTGTTGGCACGGTCGCGCAACTCGTAAGACAGGGTGTCGAGGTCGATATTGACGAGCAGGTCATAAATAGCCTCGGCACCCATCTTGGCGATGAACTTGTTGGGGTCGCTGTCGTCAAGATACTCGTTGCCGTCGGGCAGATTGTCCATTATGTCGATGTACTCGTCCTCTGTAAGCATGTCCATCTTGTGCGAACCGTTCACCTCCATGCCCTCGGCGTCTTTCTTGCCTTCCATTACACCCGGCTGCACCACTATGTACTTCTCGTAATAGATTACAGCGTCGAGCTTCTTAGTAGGAAGTCCGAGCAGATAGCCTATCTTATTGGGCAGCGAACGGAAATACCAGATATGGGCAACCGGAACAACCAATTCGATGTGTCCGGTACGCTCACGGCGCACCTTCTTTTCGGTAACCTCTACGCCGCAACGGTCGCAGACTATACCTTTATATCTTATGCGCTTGTACTTTCCGCAGGCGCACTCGTAGTCCTTGGTAGGACCGAAAATACGCTCGCAGAACAGACCGTCGCGCTCAGGCTTGTAAGTACGGTAATTTATAGTCTCAGGCTTTGTCACCTCACCATAAGAATTTTCGAGGATTTCTTCAGGCGACGCAAGGCTGATGGTAATCTTCGTAAAATTACTCTTTATCTTAGAATCTTTCTTGAAAGCCATATTTCTTATGTTGTATTTGTTATGTAAAGAGTTCAGTTGTTAGTCGAGGGTTATGCTCAAGCCGAGTCCGCGCAGCTCGTGCAACAGCACGTTAAGCGACTCGGGAATACCCGGTGTCGGCATTGGCTCGCCCTTTACTATAGCCTCGTAAGCCTTTGAACGGCCTACAACGTCGTCTGACTTAATGGTAAGGATTTCCTGAAGCACATGGCTCGCGCCGAACGCCTCAAGCGCCCAGACCTCCATCTCTCCGAAACGCTGTCCACCGAACTGCGCCTTACCGCCAAGCGGCTGCTGGGTGATGAGCGAGTACGGGCCTATGCTACGGGCGTGCATCTTATCCTCAACCATGTGTCCAAGCTTGAGGAAGTAGGTTATGCCGACTGTTGCAGGCTGGTCAAACTGCTCGCCAGTCTCACCGTCATAAAGATGGGTAGAGCACAAACGCGGCAGACCTGCCTTGTCGGTCCACTCCTGAAGGTCATCGAGCTTCGCTCCGTCGAAAATCGGAGTAGCGAACTTAACACCGAGCCGCTTGCCGGCAGCACCAAGAATAGCCTCGAAAATCTGTCCAAGGTTCATTCGCGAAGGCACACCAAGCGGGTTGAGCACGAGGTCGACAGGGCGTCCGTCCTCCAGGAACGGCATGTCTTCCTGGCGTACAACCTTTGAAACGATACCCTTGTTACCATGGCGTCCTGCGAGCTTGTCGCCGACACCAATCTTGCGCTTCTTGGCAACGTACACCTTAGCCATCTGCAGAATGCCTGAAGGCAGTTCGTCGCCGATTGTTATGGCGAACTTGCGGCGTTTAAGTTCTGCGTCGAGGAGCTTGTACTTCTTAATGAAGTTCATAATGAGCTTCTGGATAAGCTCGTTTGTGTGCTCGTCCTCGGTCCAGTTGTTCGACTGTATGCCGTCATACTCAAGGTTCTTGAGCTGCGCCATGGTGAACTTGCTGCCCTTGGTGATGATTTCTGCACCAGTATAATCCTTGATGCCCATCGACGACTTGTCCTCTGTGAGCGTAAGGAGCTTGTCCACAAGAATATCTTTCAAATCGTCTATCTTAGCTGCATACTCCTCATCTATCTTTGCAAGCACGACCTTGTCCTGCTGCTTGGAAGCACGGGTCTTGACAGCACGCGAGAACAGTTTTTTATCGATGACAACACCTGTAAGTGACGGGTTCGCCTTCAGCGAAGAATCCTTCACGTCGCCAGCCTTGTCACCGAAGATAGCACGGAGCAGTTTCTCTTCCGGCGACGGGTCGCTCTCACCTTTAGGCGAAATCTTACCTATAAGGATGTCACCCGGCTCAACACGGGCACCGACACGGATAATACCATTGTCGTCAAGGTCTTTCGTCGCTTCCTCACTGACGTTTGGAATATCGCTCGTAAATTCCTCCATGCCTCGCTTGGTCTCACGTACATCAAGCGAATATTCGTCTACATGCACGGAAGTAAGGATATCCTCACGCACTACACGCTCGTTGAGCACGATTGCGTCCTCGTAATTGTATCCCTTCCAAGGCATGTAAGCCACGAGAAGGTTGCGTCCGAGAGCGAGCTCTCCGTTCTCTGTAGCGTATCCTTCCGTCAGGATGTCGCCCTTCTTTACCCTCTGTCCCTTATCGCATATAGGGCGGAGGTCTATTGTCATATTCTGGTTGGTACGGCGGAACTTCGGAATCCTGTATTCCTTGAGCGCAGGCTCAAAGCTTACGAACTCCTCTTCTTCCGTACGGTCATAAAGTATTCGTATGGTTGTTGCGTCAACATATTCAATGACACCGTCGCCCTCGGCGGTAATCATCGTGCGCGAATCAACACAGACCTGACGCTCTATGCCTGTTCCTACGATTGGAGCCTCGTTGTGAAGCAACGGTACGGCCTGGCGCATCATGTTACTGCCCATCAACGCACGGTGGGCGTCGTCATGCTCCAAGAACGGTATCAGACCGGCGGCTATTGAAGCAATCTGCTGCGGCGATACGTCCATCAGGTCTACCTCCGAAGGCGGAACAACCGGGAAGTCAGCATCCTGACGACACTTCACCACGTCACGGATAAACGTACCGTCATCGTTAAGCGGCGCATTGCCTTGTCCGATAATATGGTCTTCCTCCTCCTCGGCAGTGAGATACACGATGTGTTCGTTGTCCAAATCGACAACCCCGTCATTCACCTTACGGTAAGGGGTCTCGATGAAGCCGAGGTCATTAATCTTCGCATATACACAAAGAGACGAGATAAGTCCGATGTTCGGACCTTCAGGACTTTCAATCGGGCAGAGGCGTCCATAATGAGTATAGTGCACGTCACGCACCTCGAAACCTGCACGCTCACGCGACAAACCGCCAGGACCGAGGGCTGACAAACGACGCTTGTGAGTGACTTCGGCAAGAGGGTTGGTCTGGTCCATGAACTGTGACAACGGGTTCGTACCGAAGAATGAGTTGATGACGCTTGAAATAGTCTTGGCGTTAATCAAATCGGTCGGAGTGAACACCTCATTGTCACGGACGTTCATACGCTCGCGGATAGTACGGCTCATACGTGCCAAACCGATTGAGAACTGATTGCTTAGCTGTTCGCCGACAGTGCGCACGCGGCGGTTGCTCAAGTGGTCGATATCATCTACCGTGGCATTTGAATTAACCAGCTGTATGAGGTACTTGATGATTTCGATTATGTCTTCCTTGGTAAGGATACGTACATCCATATCTGTATCCAGGCCAAGTTTCTTGTTTATACGGTAACGGCCGACAGTTCCGAGGTCGTAACGCTTGTCAGAGAAGAAGAGGTTTTGTATTACCTCTCTTGCACTTGCGTCATCGGCAGGGTCGGCGTTGCGCAGCTGGCGGTAAATGTAAAGCACAGCTTCCTTCTCCGAGTTGCTCGGGTCTTTCTGCAAAGTATTGAATATTATCGAATACTTGCTTGCCGCATCCGCATCTTTATGCAAAAGGATTGTGGAAGCCCCACTGTCAACGATATCGTCAATGTTTTCTTTCGTGATTTCCGTCTCACGCTCCATGATTACCTCGTTACGCTCGATTGAAACCACTTCGCCAGTATCCTCGTCAACAAAGTCTTCGTTCCAACTCTTCAGAACCCTTGAAGCCAACCTGCGGCCGATGGCCTCCTTCATGTTCTTCTTGTTCACCTTGACTTCCTCAGCCAAATCGAAAATCTGAAGGATGTCCTTGTCTGTCTCAAAGCCGATGGCCCTGAGCAAAGTTGTTACCGGTAACTTCTTCTTTCTGTCGATGTATGCATACATCACGTTGTTGATATCCGTAGCAAACTCTATCCAAGAACCTTTGAACGGAATTATACGTGCAGAATAAAGCACCGTTCCATTAGCATGGACACCTTGTCCGAAGAAAACGCCTGGAGACCTGTGCAATTGCGATACGACAACACGCTCCGCACCATTGATGATGAACGTGCCGTTATCCGTCATATAAGGTATCGTGCCAAGGAATACGTCCTGAATGAATGTGCCAAAGTCTTCATGGTCAGGGTCGGTGCAATACAGCTTCATCTTCGCCTTGAGGGGTACGCTGTAAGTCAACCCACGCTCCAGACACTCGTCAATAGTGTAACGCGGTGGGTCAATATAGTAATCCAAGAACTCAAGAACGAAATTGTTACGCGTGTCGGTGATAGGGAAATTCTCTGCGAAAACCTTATACAAACCGTCATTCTTGCGTTCTTCGGGCGGTGTGTCCAACTGTAAGAAGTCCCTGAAAGACTTTAATTGCACATCGAGAAAATCCGGATACGGCATCGGATTTTTCACGCTGGCAAAGTTTACTCTGTTATCAACAATTTTTGAAACCATTACAGATTAAATGTTACCGTTATAAATGCCACCATTCAAAAAAACTCCAGGCATGTAAACGTCGCAAAACTTACAACCTGCAAATGCAGCGGTGGATGACTGCATCATAAAAGACACAAAAAGGTTAAGACTCTCCGACTGGGAGAATCTTAACCCGTTTATATTCTTGAAGCCTCAATTACTTAAGCTCAACCTTAGCGCCAGCCTCTTCGATGGCCTTCTTCAGGTTTTCAGCCTCGTCCTTTGACAGACCTTCCTTCAGTGTAGAAGGAGCGCCGTCTACGAGGTCCTTAGCTTCCTTCAAGCCAAGGCCGCAAGCTTCCTTAACAGCCTTTACAACCTGCAGTTTAGCACCGCCTACCTCAGCGAGAACTACATCGAAAGATGTCTTCTCCTCAGCCTCGGCAGCTGCACCAGCTGCAGCAGGACCAGCAGCAACAGCAACAGCTGCAGCAGCGGGCTCAATTCCATACTCGTCCTTCAGGACTGTTGCCAACTCGTTAACTTCCTTAACTGTCAAATTTACCAATTCTTCAGCAATAGCTTTGATATCTGCCATTTTATTCTAAATTTTAATGTTTTTAAATGTTAAATGTATGAATGTTTACTTATTCAGGACGCTCGCCCAATGTCTTTAAGACACCATGTATAGTATTCGCGCCTGACTGAAGAGCCGAAACAACGTTCTTCGCCGGAGACTGGAGCAAAGCGACAATCTCTGCGATAACCTCGTTCTTGCTCTTAAGCGATGCAAGTTCTTCCAGCTTGTCAGCCCCTACGTAGATGCTTTCCTCTGCGTATGCAGCTTTCAATGCGGGAATTCCCTCCTTAGTATAATTCTTCAGCAGCTTTGCCGGTACGTTGGCCGTATTGCAGAAAAGCACAGCCGTACTGCCTTTGAGGCAACCGTACAAAGGCTCAAAATCAACGTCCGAAGCCTCGAAAGCCTTGTGGAGAAGCGTGTTCTTCACAACAACCATCTTGATTTCGCTCTTGAAGCATTCGCGGCGAAGCTTACTTGTAGCACCGGCATTCAACCCTGTCACATCGACAAGATAAAAATGAGGGTATTCCTTCAGCTTCTCTCCGAGCTCGACAACTATAGTATCTTTTACTTCTTTTCTCATCTTACAAAACTTTTAGAGTTATTCAACTGATTTAGGATCAATCTTGATACCCCTACTCATCGTGCTCGAAATATAGATACTCTTGACGTATGTACCTTTGGCAGCAGCAGGTTTCAACTTGATAACAGTTGCGATAAATTCCTTCGCGTTCTGATAAATCTGCTCCGCAGAGAAAGAAACCTTGCCGATGGAAGCATGTATGATACCAGTCTTGTCGACCTTGAAGTCTATCTTACCCTGCTTTACCTCTTTAACTGCTTTAGCAACATCCATAGTTACAGTGCCACTCTTGGGGTTAGGCATCAAGCCGCGCGGACCCAGGACACGTCCAAGAGGTCCGATTTTACCCATGCACGAGGGCATCGTGATGATGACGTCAACGTCAGTCCATCCGCCCTTAATCTTTTCGATATACTCGTCAAGACCAACATAATCAGCGCCAGCCTCTTTTGCAGCAGCCTCGGCATCCGGTGTACAAAGGCACAACACGCGCGTAACCTTACCTGTACCATTGGGAAGGGAAACCACGCCCCTGACCATCTGGTTGGCTTTACGCGGGTCAACGCCCAAACGTACATCGATATCAAGTGAAGCGTCGAACTTCGTCGTAGTAATCTCCTTGACAAGTTCTGCAGCTTCCATCAAAGAGTATGCTTTCCCTACTTCAACCTTATCAGCTACTGATTTTTGATTTTTTGTCAGTTTACTCATGTCTTTGAAGTTATAAGTTATTTACCAGGGAAGTCCCCTTTTACAGTGATACCCATGCTTCTTGCCGTACCTGCAACGAGCTTCATAGCCGACTCAACGGTAAAACAGTTGAGGTCAGCCATCTTGTCCTCAGCGATGGCACGTACCTGTTCCCATGTAACAGAAGCCACCTTCTTGCGGTTAGGCTCTGCGGAGCCGCCCTTTACTTTGGCAGCCTCCATGAGCTGAACTGCTGCCGGAGGAGTCTTAATCTCGAAGCTATATGACTTGTCAGCGTAGTAAGTGATAACGACCGGAAGTACCTTTCCAGCCTTATCCTGGGTTCTGGCGTTGAATTCCTTGCAGAATCCCATAATGTTGATACCCTTTGAACCGAGAGCCGGTCCTACGGGAGGAGAGGGATTTGCAGCGCCACCTTTAATCTGTAATTTGATTAATCCAGCAACTTCTTTAGCCATTTCTTTTGATAATTAAAAATTGGTAGATATAAAAGAACACCCGCATCCGTAACAATGCGTCATTCTTTTGCAACTTGCATAAAACCGAGTTCCAAAGGCGTTTTGCGCCCGAAAATCTTTACCATGACCTTGAGTTTGTGTTTCTCGGTGTTCACCTCCTCGATGACACCTGTGAAACCGCTGAACGGTCCGTCCGTAACCTTGACCGTTTCGTCCACGCTGAAAGGAATGTTCATTTCCTCAACAAGCTCGGACTCTTCGGCCGTACCAAGTATCCGGTTTACATCAGATTGCTTTACAGGAGTAGGATTATCCAAGCCCCCAAGGAAGCCCAACACGTTGGGCATAAAGCGCAAGGTATGGGCGACGTCGCCTTTAAGCTCCGCCTCGACAAGTACGTAACCAGGGAGAGCTATCTTTTCCTTGACAACCCTCTTTCCATTACGCAACGTAGCATGCTTCTCCATAGGTATGAGCACCTGCGAAACATACGACGAGAGCATTGCGTTGTGCTTCAATTCGGCTTCGATGTATTCCTTCACCTTCGCCTCTTTTCCGCTGACAGCGCGCAACACATACCACTTCTTACCTGACTCTGCCATTTACTCTTAACGATTAATTGGGATAGACAGTACTCATGACAAACCTAAACACGGAATCCATAATGAACACCACAATCGCAATGATTAAGGAAGCAGATAATACAACCATTGCCGTGTGAGTAAGTTCGGCCCGCGTAGGCCATGACGTTTTATGCACAAGTTCGTCATAGCAAACTTTACAATAATTTGTTACAGTCTTAAACATATTATCTCTTTTTAGCACGGGAAGAGAGGCTCGAACTCCCGACACCTGGTTTTGGAGACCAGTGCTCTACCAACTGAGCTATTCCCGTAAAAATAGGCTCTCGTCTACAAGGCGAGAGCCTTATCGGTATCCGACAATCCTATGGATTAGTCGAGGATTTCAGTAATCTGACCTGCACCTACCGTACGGCCGCCCTCGCGGATAGCGAAACGCAGACCAACGTTCAATGCAACTGCGTAAATCAGGTCAACGGTGATTGTTACGTTGTCACCAGGCATTACCATCTCTACGCCTTCCGGCAGAGAAATCTCACCCGTACAGTCCATCGTACGGAGATAGAACTGAGGACGATACTTGTTGCCGAACGGAGTGTGACGGCCACCCTCTTCCTTCTTCAGGACGTAAATCTGAGCCTTGAACTTCTTGTAAGGCTTAATCTGTCCCGGATGGCAGAGCACCATACCACGCTTGATTTCGTTCTTGTCGATACCACGGAGGAGCAGACCTACGTTATCGCCAGCTTCACCCTCGTCAAGTATCTTGCGGAACATCTCGACACCAGTAACGACAGACTTCTTGTCCTCGCCAAGGCCGAGCAACTCTACTTCGTCGCCAACCTTTACGCGGCCAGTCTCAATACGGCCTGTAGCAACAGTTCCACGGCCAGTGATTGAGAACACGTCCTCAACCGGCATAAGGAACGGCTTGTCAAGGTCACGCGGAGGCAGCGGAATCCAGTTGTCAACTGCGTCCATAAGCTCCATAACCTTGTCCTCCCACTTAGCAACACCGTTCAGTGCGCCGAGTGCAGAACCGCGGATGATAGGAGTATTGTCGCCGTCGTACTCGTACTGGTCGAGCAGCTCGCGCATTTCCATTTCAACGAGCTCGAGCATTTCCTCGTCCTCAACCATGTCGCACTTGTTTAGGAAAACGACCAGACGGGGAACGTTCACCTGGCGTGCGAGAAGCACGTGCTCACGTGTCTGGGGCATAGGACCGTCAGTTGCAGCAACAACGATGATAGCACCGTCCATCTGAGCAGCACCGGTAACCATGTTCTTCACGTAGTCGGCGTGTCCCGGGCAGTCAACGTGTGCGTAGTGACGGGTAGCCGTCTCATACTCTACGTGAGCCGTATTGATGGTGATACCACGCTCTTTCTCCTCGGGAGCGTTGTCAATCTGGTCGAATGACTTAACTTCAGAAAGACCTTTCTTTGCGAGTACAGTCGTGATGGCTGCCGTCAAGGTAGTCTTACCGTGGTCTACGTGACCGATAGTACCAATGTTTACGTGCGGTTTGGTACGTACGAATGTTTCTTTAGCCATAGCTTTACTTATTTGTTATTTAATGAATAATCGTGTATTTTCTGCTTCTCTGTCATAAAGTCGTAGAGCTGTAACCGAGATTTGAACTCGGGACCTCTTCCTTACCAAGGAAGTGCTCTACCACTGAGCTATTACAGCAGCGAGAGCGGAAAACGGGACTCAAACCCGCGACCCCCAGCTTGGAAGGCTAGTGCTCTATCAACTGAGCTATTTCCGCAAAAGACTTCTACTGAGTGGGTGGTGATGGATTCGAACCACCGAAGGCGAAAGCCAGCAGATTTACAGTCTGCCCCATTTGGCCACTCTGGTAACCACCCTTGTTTTTTGTTTCGGCAACGTCCGTTTCCGTTGAGCCTCTTGTCGGATTCGAACCAACGACCCCGAGATTACAAATCACGTGCTCTGGCCAACTGAGCTAAAGAGGCAAGCAAAGCAGCCGTCAGGCGCTTGTTCGTAAGGACGTGTCCTAAAACGGCTGCAAAGATAGGCATAAAAATCAAACCGCCAAAATTTTTTCGCGTTTTTTTTAGTTATTCCGCAGTTTTTCCTTGAATTTAACAAGCTGCACCTTCATCGAATCCACGCAAAGGTCGACACCTTCCTCAAAAGTGTCGCACACTTTCTCGACAAACAGGCGCGCCCCCGGCACCATCACCGTCATGCTGGTTTCCTTGTTCAGGGCGGTAGCCGGCTTCACTACTTTCAAACCAACTTCAACTGTCTGAATATCCTCAAACGACTTTTCCAGCTTTGATACTTTCTTCTCGATAAAAGCTTTCAACTGTTCGGTAGCGTCAAAATTGACTGACTGAATTCTAATCTCCATAGTTACCTCCTTGTTTTTATAAGGTTAATAAAGGTTCAAGCCCTCGGATGGGCCGATTCATATACTTTCTTAAGCTGTTCAAACGTGGTGTGGGTGTACATCTCGGTGGTGGTGAGCCTGCTGTGCCCCAGCAGCTTCTTCACGCCCTCTATGCCGGCACCGTTGTTGAGCATGGCGGTCGCAAAGGTGTGCCTTAGCACATGGGGGCTGCGCTTCTTCAACGTACAAACGCCCGAAAGCCGCCTCATCACTTCACGCCGCACCGTGTGGTAAGCCATGCGCGTACCGCCGGCCGACAGGAAAAACGCCGGGCACTTTCTCTCCACAACGGCGTCGCGCATTCTGGCATAAGCCTCCAGTGCGCCACGCAACTCGCCGCCAAAGGGAATTACGCGCTGCTTGTTCCCCTTGCCCGTCACCTTCACCTGGCACGCCCGCAGGTCCACCGCGGTGTCGTCCAGACCAAGCAGCTCGGCCACGCGCACGCCAGTCTCGTACATCATTAATATAATAGTACGCGCGCGTACATCGTCATATTTGCCCATGTCCCACATGCTTTCGTCGAGGAGGACGTCCATGTCGGCCTCCCTGACAAACTGCGGCAGCGGCCTTTCCTCCCTCGGACCCTTGACGCAATAGGACGGGTCTGAGGCCACAAAGCCTTTCAAAAGGGCAAAACGATAAAAGGAACGCACCGCGCTCAGCCTTCTGTTGACCGAAGTCGCAATGTTTCCTTTATCCATCATGCTCTCCATCCAGTCACGGATGACATCGGAGTCGACAGTCTCCCATGTGAGCGTAGCGTCCAAATCCTTGAAGAACGACTCAAACTTCTGCAAGTCGTCGCCGTATTCCCCGACCGTCCTCTCGGAATAGTTCCGCTCGGAACGGAGGTAGTCCAGAAAATCCTTCACTGACATAAGAACGTTGCCTACTGATGTTTTCGGCAACGAATTTACGAAATTATAACCGAACTACCAAATTTTCAGGCGTGTTTTTTACTCCTCGGCGGTTCTCAGCTTCTGGACGTAAATGGCGTGCTGCATCTTGAGGCGCTTTACGACAGAAGGCTTCGTGAACTGCTGGCGTGCGCGGAGCTCCTTCACAACGCCGGTCTTCTCGAATTTCCTCTTAAACTTCTTCAACGCTCTCTCGATGTTCTCGCCATCTTTTACGGGTACGATAATCATGTTTTGTCCTTTATTTTTAATATGTTAAACTTATTTTCTTACAGATGCTTTTATTAGCGGCTGCAAAGTTACGGCGTTTTTTTCTGATTTGCAAAATATTGGGAGTTTTTTTCCTTTCGCCGACCTTATATTTTACAAAAACAGGAAAAGCACCGGCCCGGAAGCCGTGTTTTTGTAAAATTATTTCTATATTTGCAGGCGGAAACAATATTTAACAATAAAAACAACAGCATGGGAAAATTAATCAACGAGTTCAAACAGTTCGCCGTAAAGGGCAACGCGGTTGACATGGCTGTCGGTGTAATCATCGGCGGCGCGTTCGGGAAAATCGTGTCTTCAATCGTCAACGACCTCATCATGCCGCCTATAGGATGGCTCATCGGCGGCGTAAACTTCACCGACCTGAAGGCCACGCTGCCTGCCGTCGACATGGGAATAGAGAAGCTGGAGCCGGCAACCATCAACTACGGCAACTTCATCCAGACCACGTTCGACTTCCTCATCATCGCCATCTGCGTGTTCCTGATGCTCCGCGCAATCAACAAGCTCATCAAGAAGAACGACGACGCAAAGAAGGAAGCTGAAGCTGCAAAGCCGGCGGAACCGACAAAGGAGGAGAAGCTTCTCACCGAAATACGCGACCTGCTGAAGCAACAGGCGGAGAAATAACTCTTTGACGAAAAACCGTCCGACGGTCTTTCGCCTTCCAAAAGGCCGTCTTTCGCACGCTAAAAGGCCGTGTTTTGCAATGCAAAACACGGCCTTTTATAACGCCATTGATTATCAGGCAGTTACGCAGACAAGGCAAACCGCCGCGCGGACGGCTGCCAACGGGGCTATATCGGAGCGCAGACTGCCGCCTGACAAGTGCAGCACCTTGCCGCGGCAAACAGCCATTTCAAGGTCAATGCGCGTTCCACGGCATCACCCATCCGGCCTTGTCCCTCGGCCAAGTCTTCAGACAGTCTTCCCAAGCAGGCAGAACTAACGCCACGAACAGCAGCCACACCACAGCGGAAACAACCGCCGGGGATACAATCCTGCGCCTGAACCTGTAAACGATGCAGGCCAAAAGAGCCGCCAGTCCCCAACTGCAATATATCATCAAGCTGCCCAGCGTGCTCTTCAACATCGGGAAAATAATCGCCGCAAATATCAAGAACCAGCCCAGCATGAACGCCACCGTGTGCCCCGTAATGCTCAATCCGGCCTTACCAACCACCGCCATGCGCCAATAAGCCACGGCCGCAAGCGGCAGACCGCCCAGCGCAGAAACGGCCAGCGACTGGAAATAATTAAAGAAGCACGCGAAAACCGTCATGAAAAACGCGATGCAAAAAGAAACAAAATACTCCTTCATAAGCTAGACTTTTTTAACAAAAACAATTGCAAATACGCATCAAGACAATGAGCATTGCAGCCATGCGGATGAACAAGTGCAAAAAGGCAGATGCGCATTTCCTCCATTTCGCCCAAAGATAGGCATTTTCTGTTTAAGTTCAAAGCAATTCAAGCGAAATCTATTGTTATTTAACAAATTACAACGACAAACATTTGCAATGTGTAAGCGCCACCATACTTGCACAACGATACAACCAAGCATTTTACATTTAATGGTTCAGCTGCAGTTCAGGTGTATTGGCATTCGTGGTGATAGGGCCTCGAAGAGGGCCAACTATGCTTAACCGCATGTGTAGCGAAGCGGAACTTGCGGTAGGTATGCAACCAATAATATCGTCCTCGAAGAGGGCGAACTACATTTTGGGTTATGGGGTATTGAGGTCTTGCGGTTATACGGTATGACTGTAAAGCCTCATAACCTCACAACCGTAAAACCTCATAACCGTAAACGCGGTTCGCCCTCTTCGAGGACGGGCGGAGTGGTTTCGGCTTACCGCAAGTTCCGTTCCCTGCGGTCACTGCACATGCGGTTAAGCATAGTTCGCCCCTTCGGGGACGGGATAGGCACCTATACGTTATACACCAAAACTGCGGATGAACCGCTTTTAATGGTCTTTTACAAGACAAAAGGCCATGAATTGCACGCTAAAAGGCCGTGTTTTGCATCGCAAAACACGGCCTTTTATAACACCATTGATTATCAGGCAGTTACGAGGACAGGGCAAACCGCCGCGCGGACAACCGCCTGCAAGGCTATATCGGGGCGCAGGCTACGGCCAGCCAAGCGCGCTCTTCCGCGTCGAGAAGGGGCGAAAGGCGGTCTAAGACGGTATTGTGGTAAGCGTTGAGCCAGGCTGTCTCCTCGGCGGTAAGCATGTCGCGGATGATTGGCCCGGTGTCGATTGGGCAGAGAGTGAGCGGCTCGAACTGGAGGAAACGGCCGAACTGCGTCTCCTTGTAGGGCGCAATGAGCAGGGTGTTCTCCGTGCGCACGCCGAAGAGCGACGGCAGATAGATGCCCGGCTCGTCGGTCACGGTCATGCCTTCGACGAGCGGCGCAGACTTGTATTCCATGCGTATTTGGTGAGGTCCTTCGTGTACACTAAGGTAAGAGCCTACGCCGTGGCCCGTGCCGTGCAGGTAGTTGAAGCCGTAACGCCACATGTCCTTACGCGCGAGGGCGTCGAGCTGCGTGCCCGACGCTCCGCTCGGGAACTTCAACAGTTCAAGCTGTATGTGGCCTTTGAGCACGAGGGTGTAGACGAGCCGCTGCTCGTCGCTGACCGGACCGAGGGCTATGGTGCGCGTGATGTCGGTCGTTCCGTCGAGATATTGCGCCCCGGAATCAAGCAGCAGCAAGCCTTCGGGGCGCAGGGCGGCGTCGGTTTCGGGCGTGGGCTCATAGTGTACGATGGCCGCATGCTCCTGGTATGCGGCGATGGTGTCGAACGACAGGCCGCGGTACAACGGCTGCGAGGCACGCAGCTGCTCCAGCTTCGCACTGACGCTAAGTTCCGTCTGTCCGCCAGCCTCGACCGCCGGGCGCAGCCATCGCAGGAACTTAACCATCGCTACGCCGTCGCGCAGCATGGCACTGCGGAAGCCCTGCATCTCGACTTCGTTCTTCACGGCCTTCATCGCAGGTATGGGCGACGGGGCGACGACCTTCACGCACGTGGGGATATTAAACAAGGTGTAGTTCACCTCACCATCGTCCATCAGGATGTTGTACTCCCGGTACGCCGCGAGAGCCTTGCCCACGCTCCCATAGTCAGCAGTGCCCACCCCCTCGCTCTTGAGGTAAGCCTCAACGTCGGGCGTCAGTTTTTCCTTATTTACGAATAATGTGGCGCGTTCAGGCTCTACGAGCAGGTAGGCCACGAACACCGGGGTGCAGTGTACGTCGGTGCCGCGCAGGTTGAGAGTCCAGGCAATGTCGTCGAGCGCAGACACCAGCATGCCGCAGGCGTGACGCTCTTTCAGCTCGCGGCGGATGCGCTCCAGCTTGCTGCGGCACGGCTCTCCGGCGTACTTCAAGGGATGGATTACAACCCTGTCTTGCGGCACGGGCGGACGGTCTGTCCAGATTACGGCCAGCGGGTCGAGGTTGGTGCGCACCGTGATGCCGCCCTCTGCACGCAGTCCGGCGATTAACGCCTCTACGGAAGCGGCGGAGTTTACCATCCCGTCGACACCCACCACGGGGCTTCCGACGGCAGCCAGCTTCATGCCCAGCCACCGTGTGATGGACGGCGTGCCCTCCACCCTCTCCTTCATCAGACTGAACGGCGTACCGCGCAGCTGCTCTTCGGCGGCGAGGAAATAGCGCGAATCGGTCCAAAGGGCGGCGTCCTGCATGGTTACGACAGCCGTCCCGGCGGAGCCGTTGAAGCCGGTCAGCCACTTGCGCCCCTCCCAATGCTCCGGCACATACTCGCCGTTGTGAGGGTCTGTACTGGGAAAGATGAAAGCGTCGATGCCCTCCCTGCGCATCACCTCGCGCAGGGCTTCAACGCGTTTGCAGATTGTTTCGTTCATATTTGTCATTGGGTTATAAGGTTTTACGGTTATGCGGTCATACGGTAAGCCGGTCGGTTATAAAGTTTTGAGGTCATACGGTTGTACGGTTTGTTCTGTAAGACAGACATTACAAAGATATGTCTTTTTAACTTTAATAACAAACTAAAAGGAGAATAAACAGCACATATTCAGCTTTTTTCGCTAACTTTGCAGAACTGAAACCAATGAATGTCTTACATTTATTAAACAATAGGTTATTATGGAATTTTTGACTAATGAAAAACTGACAATCGTCGGCGCAGCCGGAATGATTGGTTCTAACATGGTTCAGACAGCCCTCACAATGCGTCTGACTAACGACATCTGCCTCTATGACGTGTTCTCACCCGAAGGTGTAGCAGAGGAAATGCGCCAGAGCGGCTTCGGCGACGTGAAAATCACCGCCACAACCGACGCTAAAGAGGCGTTCACCAACGCTAAATACATCATCTCTTCAGGCGGCGCTCCCCGTAAGGCAGGCATGACCCGTGAAGACCTTTTGAAGGGAAACTGCGAAATCGCAGAGGGCCTTGGCAAGAACATCAAGGAGTATTGCCCCGATGTTAAGCACGTGGTAATCATCTTCAACCCGGCCGACCTTACCGGACTGGTTACTCTGTTATACTCCGGTTTGAAACCGTCACAGGTTACCACCCTCGCAGCTCTCGACTCTACACGCCTTCAGAGCGCGCTGGCAAAGAAGTTCAACGTAATGCAGAGCGAGGTTAAGGGATGCGCTACATACGGCGGCCACGGCGAGCAGATGGCAGTGTTCGGCTCTCACGTTACAATCGACGGCCGCAAACTGACCGACATCATCGGCACAGCTGAGTTCCCCGAGGCTGAATGGGAGCAGATGAAGAAGGACGTAACGCAGGGCGGCGCGAAGATTATCGAGCTGCGCGGACGCTCTTCATTCCAGAGCCCGGCTTACCTGTCGGTTGAGATGATTCGCTCGGTGATGGGCGGCGAGCCGTTCAAGTATCCTGTAGGAACTTACGTTTCAACAGACAAGTACAACCACATCATGATGGCGATGAACACCACTCTCGACACAACGGGCGCTCACTACACCGTACCCCAGGGCACAGCCGAGGAGAACGCCAAGCTCGACGCAAGCTACGAGCACCTTTGCAAGATGCGCGACGAGCTGGTTACGCTGAACATCGTACCCGAAATCTCGAAGTGGAACGAAATCAACCCGAACCTCTAATCAAATTCTTTTCATACGCACGGGGGCGCGTCCTGTTACAGGGCGCGCTCCTTTTGTTTTGCGAAAGACGGTCTTTCACGTTGCGAAAGGCCGTCTTTTAGGATGTAAAAGGCCGTGTTTTGCAACGCTGTTTGCCGTGTTTTGCAGCGCAATGGGCAAGCACAATGTAACTCACTGGAAATCAGCCAATACGCCGGATATGTCAAAAAACGACGCATTGTGTGTTCACCGAACCGTAATTTTTTTGTACTTTTGCATGAAACAAACATTAATGCTACTCCGATGAAAACCACAACAAGCTACAAGCGCGACGCACTTCTACGCCACATATTCAAGGCTACAGCCATGACACTGCTCCTTTTCATGCCTTGCATGGCGGCTTCCGCCCAGACACGTTTCGACATGGAGGAAGACCACGGCCACTACTTCATCAACACGACGGTGAACGGACACGCCGGCACACGCTTATTCGTCGAGTCCGGCGTACCCGGCCTGATGGTAAGCGAAGATTACTACAAAACAGCCTTTGCCGACGCGCGGCTGAAGAAAGCCGAGGGTAAATTCACAAAAATCAGGGCTTTTGAAAGCATGCACGATATAAAGCAAGTGCTCAAAGGACGGGTGACAATAGGCGGACTGTGCTACACAGGCAAGATATACGTCATCGACAAATTCGACAATATCGCCGTTCCCGTCCACCGTCTAAGGAACGAAGAGGACACAACGGCGTACATGCCGAGGTTCAACTTCAAGCAAAAAACGCTCGACTTTGTCGGCATAAACGACATTGACACAGCGAAAATGCACCGCTACAAGCTGCTGAAATACCGCTCCATGCCAGCCATCGAGGCCACGCTCGGCATCATAGACCACCGCGGAAACAACGGTACAGTGACAGGGCCGTTCATCTTCGACCTCGGCAACGCTTCCGCACTTTTCCTTCTGAAAGACCATCCGAAAACGTCAGAGTTCCTCAAGCATGGCGGTTTCAAGCTCAACCCGGCCAAAGATTCAAAGTCAGGACGCAAGGTTACGGACGGCATCCTTGCAAAAGTATGCCACATCGGAAGCCGCATCGAGCAAAATGTGTCGATAGCGGTAACAGACAAAATCAAAATGCGTGGCATCGTCGGCATCGTAGGACCAAAAATGTTCAGCGACGGATACGTCGTCATCGACGCGAAAAACAAGCTCATTTATTACGAATAAAGCACAGAGAACCATGAAAATTCCACTTGCAATATTACTGCCAGCCGCCGCAATCCTATGCGCCACGGCGCAAAACCCGTCAACGCCCCAGCGGCTGCAAACCGCGCAAAACGACACCATCGAGCAAAGAAACGGCAGCACGACGGCCAGCACAGACCGCCCCGTCGTAATGCAAGACACGCTGCGCCTGAAGCTGAACAGGCTGAAAGTAGACCGCAAAGCCGTCGAGACAAAGAAGTTTGACACGTTCAACGAGAAGATAAAAGAGCCGTGGCTCGGCGACCTTCTGAAAAACATCATCTTCCATTGATATGGCAAATCAAAACAAATAAAAGCGCAATACATCATTAAAATCATATCGACAGCTAATCAACTGTGAAATAATCAATTACACAAATGATAATTTTGCATTATAAAGATTTATTCTTATTTTTGCAAAAAGAAAGGAACAACATTATAGAAAGGAGGCCAGTCATGGGATACAGGATATTAAATCAAGACAAAAGAGAACAGGTAGCCGAGAACAACTCCCTGACGGATGACTTCAAGCTGACAGACGTTACGAAAGAGGAACTTGACAAAAGGAGGATACCTGTATATTCATATTTGATGTAATGCTTGAAAATTCCTATCCTTTCCGCTTTATCATGAACGAATATGAGGAAGAGCCCGACGAGGGCTTTTCTCATTTAATGCTGTTCACGTTCAAATCGACAAAATCGAACCTAACATACATCGTCAGGGTAGAAGTTTATAAATACCACATTTATGCCGTAAAGTTCTACCTCAAAAGCATGCAGGACTCCAAGAACAAATACCGCATAGCGACAAACACTTACGAGCCAAGAAGGATAATAAACACCTGCATCAACATCATGTTATCCATATATGAAAAAGACCCGGAAGCCTCTTTCGGCTTCATCGGAGCGAACGGTATGGATGAGGACAGCACTTATTGCACAAAGCGATACAGGTTTTATTCAAGGCTTATGGCGACATATTTCAGCAGTGAAAAGTTTTACCATAAGGAGAACAAGGCTAAAAGCGCATATATGCTGATAAACAACCAGGTCCTTGACAGAAACCCTGGCTTGGTAAAAGAAATAGAAACCTTTTTCGCCGAGAGGTACGATTATTTCGACTGATACATCCTGAGAAACAAACCTACTTTACCTTAATTGCACCGATTTCGATACAATTAAAAACATTCCAGCACTATCTACCTCATCACCCAACGGCCTTTGTGGTGGAGCATTGGCACTACCACCTCCTCGTTAAGGCTGTCGCCGAGGCACAGCACGAGGAACACGTCGGAGGTATGGACGTGCGACTTCTTGTCGGGCGAAGCTACAGTGTCGTTTACGAAACGCATGATGCGCACGTCGCTGACGCCGTGATGCTCGCTTTCCATGCGCCCTACGAACATCGAGGCGTTGGCTTCAAGCTGCTCGCGGTACGCAGGCGGAATGGTATCAGGCAGGTACATGCCGCGCACGAAGTAAGCATAGTTCTTGGCAAAGAGCGAGTCATAATACTCCTTCGCCGCCCGCGCGGCAGCGTCGTCGGGCTTTTTCTCGCCCGAACATGAGAAAAACGACAGGGCGAAACAGGCTGATATGAAAAGGAAAAGTTTGCGCATGGAAGTATATTTTTAGGAGTTAAGGAGTTAGTTGCATAACTCCTTAACTCCCTGACAAAATCATTTCTGCCTTATAAAGATGTTGATTGGCGTGCCGGTGAGCTTCCAGTTATCGCGGATTTTGTTCTCAAGGAAGCGCTTGTAAGGCTCTTTGACATACTGCGGCAGGTTCGCGTAGAACACGAACGACGGTATTTGCGTGTTAGGAAGCTGCGAACAGTACTTGATTTTGATGTACTTTCCCTTGATAGATGGTGGCGGATAAGCCTCTATAAGGGGCAGCATCACCTCGTTGAGCTTTGTCGTTCCGATTTTCAGCTTGCGTGCCTGGTACACCTCCTTGGCCGTCTCGAGCACCTTGAATATGCGCTGCTTGGTAAGCGCGGAGGCAAAGACGATGGGGAAGTCGGTGAACGGAGCCATGCGGTTGCGTATGGCATCGGTGAACGTATCGATGACTTTCTGCGTCTTGTCCTCCACCAAGTCCCACTTGTTTACCACCACAACGAGGCTCTTGTTGTTCTTCTGTATGAGCTGAAAGATGTTCATGTCCTGCGCCTCGATACCCCTTGTGGCGTCGAGCATGAGGATGCACACATCCGAATTCTCGATTGCACGGATGGAACGCATCACGCTGTAGAACTCCAAGTCCTCCGTAACCTTGTTCTTGCGGCGTATGCCCGCGGTGTCTACAAGGTAGAAGTCGAAGCCGAACTTGTCGTAACGCGTATAGATGCTGTCGCGCGTCGTGCCGGCGATTTCGGTCACAATGTTGCGGTCTTCGCCGATGAATGCGTTGATTATGCTGCTCTTCCCGGCGTTGGGACGGCCTACAACGGCGAAGCGCGGTATGCCATCTTCAAGCAGTTCGCCGCTGTCACCCTTGAGCTTCGACACGATGATGTCGAGCAGGTCGCCCGTTCCGCTGCCGCTCATGCTGCTCACGCAGATGGGGTCTCCAAGCCCGAGCTTGTAGAAGTCGGCGGCATAAAACTGCTGGGCGCTGTTGTCCACCTTGTTGACAACAAGCAACACGGGCAGCTTCGTGCGGCGGAGGATGGCGGCAACGTCCTCGTCAAGGTCGGTCACACCAGTGCCTACATCTACCAAGAACAGCACGAGGTCGGCCTCTTCGGTGGCCACGATTACCTGCTTGCGTATTTCCTCCTCGAATATGTCGTCAGAATTGACAACCCATCCGCCGGTGTCAACCACTGAAAACTCGCGCCCGTTCCAGTCGCACTTGCCGTATTGGCGGTCGCGCGTGGTGCCGGCCACATCGCTGACGATGGCCTGGCGCGACTTGGTAAGGCGGTTGAAAAGCGTAGACTTGCCCACATTCGGGCGGCCTACTATCGCTACTAAATTTGCCATAAACTTACGGTTTTAGTGAAGAGTGAAGAACGAAAAACGAAGAATTTAACACCACTAAATCTCCATCTATCCGTAAATCACATAATCTTCACTTAATTATTAAACATCAAGAGCAAATGAATTCTTCACTCTTCACTTTTAACTCTTCACTTAACTCACTCCGGGTTGTACCCGAAGTTGTCAAGCTCGCGCTTCGAACTGCGCCAGTCCTTGTCAACCTTAACAAAGGTTTCAAGGTAGACGGACTTGCCGAAGAAACGCTCCAAAGCCTTGCGCGCCTCGGTGCTCATCTTCTTGAGGGCATAGCCCTTGTGGCCTATGATGATACCCTTCTGCGAGTCACGCTCCACGTATATTACCGCGTTGATGTGAATATGGCGGTCGTCCTCCTTGAACGACTCCACGCTCACCTCGACCGAATAGGGTATTTCCTTGTCGTAGTAGAGCAGTATTTTCTCCCTGATGATTTCACTTACGAAGAAGCGCGCGGGCTTGTCGGTAAGCTGCTCCTTGTCGAAATAGGGCGGCGAGTCGGGCAGCAGTTCCTTGATGCGCTTCAGCAGCATGTCCGTGCCGAACTTGTTTTTGGCCGATATGGGCAGTATTTCGGCGTCGGGCAGCAGCTTGTGCCACCGCTCCACAAGCTCCCCGAGGGTCTTCTGGTCGCTCTCGTCAATCTTGTTGATGAGCAACAGCACGGGGATGGTCATCTTCGCCACCTTGGCGAGGAAGTCCATGTTCTTCTCGGGGTTCTCAACCACGTCCGTTACGTAGAGCAGCACGTCGGCGTCCTTCAGCGCCGACTCCGAGAAAGCCAGCATCGACTCCTGCAACTTGTAGTTGGGCTTGAGCACGCCCGGCGTGTCCGAGAACACTATTTGCATGTCGTCAGTATTGACTATGCCCATAATCCTGTGGCGCGTGGTCTGCGCCTTGAACGTGGCGATGCTTATGCGCTCGCCCACGAGCTGGTTCATCAGCGTCGACTTGCCCACGTTCGGGTTGCCCACAATGTTAACAAATCCTGCCTTGTGCATCTGTATCTTCGTCGTTTTTTGCAGCAAGCCACGGTCGGCTGCGGCGTCAGTATAAATCAAGTCTGCAAATATACTGATTTTTTTCGGTACGGCAAGCGTTTGCATTCCGCGCCGTGCCGAAAAGCCGACAAAAAGATGTTAAAATGCGAAACGTGGTCTTTTACATTGCAAAAGACCACGTTTTACAACACAAAAGGCCGTGTTTTACAATGCAAAACACGGCCTTTTACAAGCGCACTGATTATCAACGGCTTACAGGCGCGGCAAGAGACGCGGGCCAAGCGGTGTCAGTCCTTCAGCGAATACGTCACCGTCGAAACCACGCGCAGCTTCTTTATGTAAGGCGTATTGCCGTCGCGGTCGGTGATGGAGAACTGCCCCTGCGCCGCGTCGAGTATTTTGCCGAGACGGCTGTCGCTGTTGTCGGCGAACTGACGGGCGGTCTGCTCGGCGTTCTTGATGGCCTCCTGCATCATCTTGGGCTTCATCTGCTGGAACGACACGTACTCGTACACCACGCCGTTGCCGTAGCCGCCGTCTACAACGGCCACGCCCTGCTTCAGCAGCTCGCCCTGCCGGGCTATGATGGAGCGCACCAGCTTGACGTTGCGCGACGTCACCGTGACCGTAGACGTTATGTTGTAACGGTAGTCATGGTTCTGCACGCCGTAGCGTTCGGCGTTCATGTCGACCACCACGGGCGCGTTGACGCTGATTTCGGCGTCCTTCACACCGTTCTGTTTCAGAAACGCCTTAACCTTGGCCGTAGTGGCGTTGATGCGCGTGTAGAGCGCAGGCAGGTCATCGCCTATTTCCTTCGTCAGTATGGGCCACGTCACCTTGTCGGCCTCCACCTCGCGCTCCGAGAGACCCTTGACCGTAACCTTGCGCTCCTTGTCGGATATACTGTCAAGTCCCGACTTGATGCACAACCCCAGCGCGATGATGCCTATGGCGAGCAGCGCGGCTTCCTTAATCCTGTTCATAGTGCTAACAATATTGGTTTACGGCGTAAAGTTACGGAAAAACGTCCGTAACGGCAAGCGCAAACCACTGTAAAACGCGCCTTTACGGCAATAAAAGCGGAAAAAGAGCCGTGTCCCGGTACATTTGGGACACGGCTCAATATAAATGGTTATGGAGTAATCCTTATTTGGCAGCGGCAGCCTCCGCGCCGTCGTAAGCCCACGTGTAATACGAAGCTCCGTGCACGAAACCGGCCCCGAAGGCCGTCATCACGAGGTTGTCGCCCTTCTTCAGAAGGTGCTCATACTCCCAAAGCGCAAGCGGAATGGTGGCCGCGCTAGTGTTGCCGAAGTGCTCGATGTTAACCATCACCTTGTCCATCGGCAGGTCGAGGCGCTTTGCCACAGCCTCTATTATGCGGATGTTGGCCTGGTGGGGAACGATGAAACGGATGTTGTCCTTGTTCAGACCGTTGCGCTCGGCGATAAGGGCGCAGTCGTCGCTCATGCTCGTCACCGCGTAGCGGAACACCGTGCGGCCCTCCTGGTAGAGGTAATGCAGACGGTGGTCGACGGTGAAATGCGACGCCGGACTTACCGAGCCGCCAGCCTTGGTGTGCAGGAAGGGCAGCCCCTTGCCGTCGGCGCGGAAGTAAGAGTCCTTTACGCCGATGCCTTCTTCCGTCGTTCCTTCCATAAGGACGGCTGCCGCTCCGTCGCCGAAGAGGGCGCACGTGCTACGGTCCTTATAGTCAACGACCGACGACATCTTGTCGGCACCGATGACGATTATTTTCTTGTAGCGACCGCTCTGTATCATCGAGGCCGCCACGTCCATCGAATAGAGGAAGCCGCAGCAGGCCGCCCAGAAGTCGAACGCAAAGGCGTTCTTCAGCCCGAGCTTGCCGATAACGATTGATGCGGTTGACGGGAAGGGATAGTCGGCCGTCGATGTTGACACTATTACGGCGTCTATTGAGTCGGGGTCGGCGCCCGTCTTCTTCATAAGTTGCTTGGCAGCCTTGCGCGCCATGTATGAAGTGCCGAGGCCTTCCTCCGCCAATATGCGGCGCTCGCGTATGCCGACACGCGTCATAATCCATTCATCGTTGGTGTCGACCATCCTCGACAGCTCGTCGTTGTTGAGCACATAGTCGGGGACGTAACCGCCGATGCCGGTTATTATAGCGTTTATTTTCTCCATTATTCAGCCGCTTCCTTAACGATGGCGATTTTTCCACGGTAGTAGCCGCATGTCGGGCAAACCGTGTGGTAAACGTGGAAAGCTCCGCAGTTGGGGCATACAGCCAGTGTGGGGGCTACTGCCTTGTCGTGGGTTCTTCTTTTACGTGTACGTGTCTTTGACTGTCTTCTTTTAGGATGTGCCATTTTCTTTAATCTTTAATTATTGTTCTTAATTTTTCCAATTCACTCCAACGCGAATCCACCGGCCGTTCGTCGTCCCCCTCGCCGCTTCGGGCGGCAGAGTGCTCTTCGAGAGCTTTTATCATGGCAGGGTTGCATTTTCCAGGTGCATGCACGTGCTTGATGGGGATGCTCAAGGCAATGAACTCGTAAACAAACCACGAAATGTCGAGCAAGGGGTCGTCCTTGCCGACGGTTATGAGGTCTTCGTCTTCTGAATATTCTTCTCCGATGCGCGCCGTAAGCGTGTTGTCGGCGCTGACGGGCTGCTCCATGTCGTCGAGACAGATGTCGCAGGGCACGCTGACTGTGCCTTCCGTATGCACGTCGAGGCGGAACACGCCGCCCGAACGGCTGACACTGACGCTAACGTGTACGTCGCCACGCCTCACTTCGGGTGCGTCGACGGCCTCGAAATAAGCGTCGCCGAGGTCGTACTCGAAGGTTGTAACGCCTTCTTTCAGGCCCGCCAGGTCGATTTTCAAGGACTCCAGACTGTACATATTATCGGTTATGTAAAACAGCAAAGAGTGCCCTTGCCCCTCGCCCGCGCGGCTGGCACGGGCATGGGCGGCACAATTCTTCGGGCTGCAAAGTTACGAATTATTTTTCATTCGAGCATAAAGATTGTATAAAAACATTTGTTATTTAGCAATGCAAAGATACGCTTTTCCTATTTACGGCGTACCTGCCGACGCGACAATTAACAATAATTTCACCTGCAACCGGCGGCAAGCAAAATTCCAATATGCGGTTAATCCGCAAAGCTTTTGGATGGTTGGTTAAAGTCATTCCGTTTTTGTCTTGCTGCAAGTCAGGCAGTCGGTAATATGTTTTGGCGGATTTGCAATCCGCCGAAAATTAATATAAGGATTTGCAATCCGCT
>OGGJ01000590.1_pt1 | contig 36636 bp, 34 predicted proteins | sample 1571071 | NCBI WGS metagenome assembly OGGJ01 (sample SAMEA2581954, study PRJEB24529) | metagenome | biome: Human gut stool | place: China | collected 2011
AACTTTTCCAAGTCAGTTTCTCCGGTGCTTTCAATCTGCGCATCCCTAATAATCTACCCTCCGCATCAACGATCCGGGTTTCTCCGTAAATCACGTCTGGCAAAGATACTTTCTTTTTCAAAGACGCCACAATTCTTTGCACGGTATCTGCGGTATAAAGTGTATCGCCCGCATTCAAGAACCACACATAGTCCCCCGTGGCTCGCCTTAAACCTTTATTCATGGCATCGTACAAGCCTTTATCAGGCTCGCTTATCCAAGAAGCGATACCGGACTCATATTGCTTGATGATCTCTACGGTCTTATCCTTCGACGCTCCGTCAATCAATATATACTCGATATTCGGATACGACTGGCTAAGTACGCTCAATATCGTACGCTCCAACCATCGCTCCGCATTATAGGTGATCGTTATGATCGAAAATGTAGGTTGCTGATTCATTTTTCCTTCTTTGTTTTATAAGCCTGTTTCGGATGATTTGGGGTATTGGGATATAAGCGCGTCAAACGCCCCGTTGACAGAAGCAAAGGTATAAACTCATTTTTTATATAAGCAGGATTTCTATTCACGAAAGACGCTATTTCTTCTATCGTTAAATAGGCATTCAAACAACAAGCTACTATAGAATCCATCATCTCTGCTTTACTCATTCTTCGGACTCTCTTTGAGGCCATATCCGAAGGTCGCAAGGTTTCATTCAAAGGTCGCAAGGTTTCACCTAAAGGTCGCAAGGTTTCACCTAAAGGTCGCAAGGTTTCATCCGCAACATAAGGCGATTCAACAATCTGTTTAGACATAAAAGTCAAATACAAGAATCCCATCTTATACTCATACACAGGAGCAGATAATCCCTCAGCTACACAGTTATCAATAATACGCTGTGTCCCTCTTCCCCAGCTTTCAATAAAACCAGCCTTGTAAAAGACATCCGCAATCAATTTATTATGAGGTCTGGAAGGGTGAGGCCTAGATAAGTCCTCTACCGTAATATCCTGCAAACGAGCCTCATTCCCCATTACTAACTTATCGTCATAAATACGGATTTGTATTTCGGAAGAGACAAAATATTCGCGATGAATAATCGAGTTCAATAGGGCTTCCCGCAAGGCCTCATAGGGATAAACTAATTTCTCGCGCCGATGAATCCCTTCATAAGATATATAACTTAACAAGTATTTTGTTCGCAAGATATCCAACGCCCGATCAACCTGCTGAATCAAATTGCCCTCAATGATATCAGTCGTCAGTACTTCAGTCTCCGAAAGGAACTTACCGATCTTTATCCGAGCCTGTAGCACATATTTTTGTACATTCTTTCCAAACAAGACCACAGCGGCTCTACCTCCGACTACTAAATTCAATCGTTTCATTAAAGCCAATATATCTGTTTCCTGCTCAATGGAAGGAACCCTATCCTTAGCTAATAACTTAAAACGTTCTACAGTTTCTATATCTATATCATCCAAAGAGAAATCTTCCTCAACCACACTCTCCCACGTCAGCCCCATTTTCGCAGCAAGAAACATATTCAACTGATTCCCCTGCAATTCAGAAGTAACACTTCCACTCCGAGTATAATATCGCCCGTGTACAGAAATCGGCATAGCAGAAGGCTGAACTTCTATCTCTAAATACTCTTTACCATTACTCTCTTTTAAATGGACAAGAGGCATAATTCCGGTTTTCTGGGCAATAAAATTAGGAAGTCTCTCTATTAGTTTCTCTGGATGCTCTATGCCAACAACCGTCCCATTATCATTTAAACCAATATACAACACGCCTCCCTGCGTATTACAAAAAGCAGAGACATAACGAGTATATTCGTCATGCCATGATTCCTTAAATTCGATATGCTGGTCTTCTTTCATTCTATTCACGCTTATTACACAGACTCTGATACAAAGCTATATATTTTTTGGCAATAATCGATTCCTTATAACAATCATGTACCTTGCGGATACAAGCCTCATCTAATCGCAAAGACTCTCGATTATCGATTACCCACTTGATACCCGTAGCCAAGTCATCCGTATCCTTATATTTCGCCAGGTATCCATTTTCCAAGTGGTTTATAATATCAGTCTGTCCGCTATTATCAAAACTCACCGCCGGACAACCACAAGCCATCCCTTCTATAATAGTCTGGCCAAAAGTCTCATACAAAGAAGCTACCACCGTTACGTCAGCTGCGGCATATAATTTCGCGATCATAGAAGGATCACTCAAAGATCCCATCCATACATAAGAAATCGGAATTTCCGACAAAAAAGAATCATCCCCTTTGATACCTCCAAACAAAACCAAGAAATAATCTTCCTCTCCTTTCCTCTCTTTCAATATAGATAAAGCCTTGACAAGATATTCAAAACCTTTAATCGGATCATTGATACGTGCGGCTCCCATCAAGATGATTTTCTTATCCAAAGGTAAAGATAAGCTCTTCCTAGCCTCCGCCTTATCAGAAAGTACAAACAGACTCGTGTCAATCACATTCGGAATCACCTCTACAGGCAACCTATTGGTCAACGCACTATCTTGAGCTTGTTGTCTTAACCAAGTACTTACCGCCACCAGTTGTATCTTAGAATCCGCTAAGAAACGTTTCTTATTAAAAACATGATACGACAAATCCTTTTTATCGCTCGAACTTAGGAAAGGACATTTTCCACATTCTTTCTTGAACCTCTCGCAACCGAACGAATAATGGCAAATCGCCGTACATGGCCACATATCGTGCATAGTCCAGACTACAGGCTTACCAATCCGTATCAACTTTTTTATATCATCTAAAGATAGAAATCCTTGATTAATCCAATGCAAATGAATAACATCCGCATTTTGGACTAATGGATGGGAGCTGAGATCTGTTCCCGTATTCGCAATAGAAACCTGGAACAAAGGTTTCCGCCGTAAATGATTAGAGAGAAAAATCACTAAACGTTCCCATACAAAACGCATAAAGTTAAACTTCTCCCTCAAGTTAGAATTATTGATCGAAACAACTCTTGGATCTCTGCTTTTTTGATCCCGCACAAGCATTGACACATTCGCACCAGACCTATTCAAAGCCTTCATCAAACGATTCGCAGCAACTGCAGCACCGCCTGTTAATTCTGCTGTATTTAATATCACTACATTCATCGCTTATCTATTATTTTCCTGCAACTATTTTTCTTAGTTTCAATCCATTCACTTATCCACCGGTTAATTCGCAAATCAAACGGAATTATCACTGACACTCAATAAGCAAGAAGCCACTTCTGAAGAAAAATGTTCCAAGTTATAAATCCTCTCAGCCAAGTATCTGCCAGCCTCCCCCATAGTTTTAGCTTCTTTAGGGTGGATTGCCACATACTCTATAGCTTTTTTCCAAGAATTAATATCTCCAAAAGGTACCTTCAATCCGATTTTTTCAACCTCCACATCAATCGGATAATTCATATTGTCAGTCGTAATAACAGGTAAACCCAAAGCCATAGCCTCTACCAATGTTGTTAATCCTACCGTATAAGGAAGATCATAAGTACTAATGACTATCGCTTTCGCATCGTTCGTGATAAGCGCAATCTCTTTATACTCCATATCGACGAAATGAATACGCACATTACTTTTGAGTATATCATTTAACTGCATTGTAAAAATAGATTTATAATCAACAGCTCCCACTTTCGCTCCCAAATAAATCTCACACATCTCTTTTGTTTCGGAAAAAGCCTTCACTAAAGTAATAAGATCTCTGTTCTCTCTACCTGTAGATATAAAAAAATCTTTACTTTTTCTTTGTTTCAAAAGGCTGTCATAGAAAGCCAAATCTGGCCCCCAATGCGTCAACACCGCATCTTTTCTTTTTATCTTACCTGTTCGCAAAGACGCATCCAACAGAGGCTGACTAAAGAAAAATAATTTATCTATTCCTCTATAAAAGAATGAGGATATAATATTTCTGATTTTATTGGAGGAATTCGTTACCGCAGTATGATGCCAAATAACTATAGGTTTGCTAAACAACCCTAAAGCTCTTAAGAATATCACCAGTTCCAGTCCTCGATGCGTTGCTCCATAAATCGCATCAAATTGATTAAACATAGACAATATGCTAATTAAATTGTAACACATCAATTTAAGTCGATTCTTATAAGGGTTAAAAGGTATTTCAAAGCTAACTCTTTTGATACCGAATTTTTCAAAATGAGTAAATCCATATAGAAGATGACCAGGATAATCTCCCTTTTTCCATGCTTGAAAATACGTCTCTACTGGAATTGTATGATAAAAAAGAACTCGCATAAAGCAATCTAAAAATTATCGAATCCAAACCTTAATTAAACAAATGTACTCTTCAGATAGAATTTGTGTGTGTTTTTAATCGTTTCCACAAATCATGTATCCATGTATATTTCAGCCACTTTGCAAGGAAGCCGCCATTAATCTTATCTTGAAAAACACGATGATTCTTTAATAACTCTGCATTATAACCATTAAAAGGAATAAATTGAGTTGGTTGATTACGAATATCCAATTCTGGCTTAACCCACCACGTACCATTGTTCTCCCCGCAATGCTCTCCTGTTCCGTCAAAGCCCCAATTTTGAGTTTTGGAAACAGTCGGAAATACAGAGCATAACCCCCATTGAAACATATGGAAATATACACGAAGATCCATCGCTTCTATCACCCTCCGAGAATCTGCCTTCAAAATACCTTTGATAAAAAAACCAATAGATACAAACGCTTTATAACGACAACGGTTTTTCTTCAATTCTGCCTCACGATCAAAATAATCTAAATTCACTTTTTCCCAACGATCCCGCCATGTAGCAAATCCCCAAGGAGAGTTACATGGATAAAAATAAACATCCTGCCTATAATCTTTAGGTAAAGGAAATGGCAAACTAAATCCACAAACAGCAAACACATTATCCATACCTTTATAATAGGCTAGTCCCTCGTTCATATAAGACAGGAAATTTTGTGCCACTATTATGTCATCCTCCAAGAATATAAAAGTATCATAAGTAAGCAATACCTCCTCTATCGCTGATTTAATCGATTCATGTGCTCCTAAGTTTTTCTCTCTAAACAGCAAACGAACCTCTTTAAAACCAGATATCGAAGATGCATATTTACGAACGTCATTTATTCGGGATTGGTGCTCGGACTTATAAGCTGCATCAGATACGATATACAACAGGGATTCAGCCGCTAATCTATTGTTTAACAATGCCTTTATATTCCTTTTCAAATGATCCAAACGATCATATACAGAAACAATGATAGGTGCGTAATTACCTTCTGACATATAAGTTATTTTGTAAATTTTAATAATTTTTTGCTTCGATCTCGCAATCTTCTTACCGGTACTCCAGCATAAATGCCCCATGAAGCCAAGGATTGATTAACAAAACTCATTGCTCCCACGACACTACCCTCCGCAACTGTTAAGCTCGGCATTACTACGCAAGAAGCCCCCACTTGAACATATTTTTGCAAAACAACCGGACCTCCCATCACATGTGTCATTTCTACCGGACACATTGGCCCAATCAGATAATCTCCTCCAAAATCATCAACAGCACTATAAATTGTAGTCCTTGCCGATACACCTGAATAATCTTCAATTGTGATTCCCATACCTCCATATAAAGCCACGTAAGCGGAAATATGAACTTGAGAACCAATTCCAATACAACCGGACAGGATACAAAAGTCATCAATCCTCACATTATCTCCAATCGATATCATAGCGGGAGAATAGATACTAGCCTTACGGCTCAACAGTACATTCTTGCCTATGGTAGCAAAACCTATATGTTCTAATTCAGATCGTGAATAAAAAGAATCCATAAACATCTTACTCTATTATTTGACCTATCACTCGCTCTACATCATCCTCACTCAAAGCATGGTGCATAGGCAAACAAATCCCCCGCTCAGCCATCTTATACGCTTCTGGTAAATTATCCTTTCCTGCTGAATCCAATCCCCGATAAGTAGAGAACGTACTGATTAACGGATAAAAATAACGTCTTCCATAAACTCCTGCATTTTTCATCTTCTCATATAATGTATCACGACTCATACCATACATCCTTTCATCTATAAATATAGGAAAATAAGAATAATTAGCCTTAACCCCCTCTTTATCTTCAAAAAGATGAATGCCCGGGACCTCCTTTAGCGCCTCCCTATAACGTCTCGCCACTCGCTTTCGAGATTCTATAGCGACATCTACATGTTTCAGAGCCATCAGCCCATAAGCCGAACGTACCTCATCCATTTTCCCATTGATACCCGGAGCCACTACCGTTGTCTCATTAGCGAAACCAAAGTTCTTAATGTAATCAATGCGCTGTTTTGTCTCCGCATCATGACAAACCAAATGCAGGGCGTCTTCGATGCCCTTGATGTCGGCCACGCGGCTGTCGTTGTAGGACGTGCCGAAGGAGACGACCAGAAGCTCGTTCTCGCCGATGTCATCCTGATTGCGGGGATCGTCCTTGGACGCATCGCCCGTGTCAAGGCCGAAGTACTCAGGGCTCGCTTCCTCACCCTCGACCATGGCCTTCTGCTCGTCGGTCAGCGCGTCCCAGGCAGCCTTGGCAGCCTCGCACTGCGCGTCGGTCTCATCGGTGCGCTCCTGAACATAGATCGCGTCAATGAGCGCGGCGACATTGTCGGCCGCAGCCTTGTCGGCGTCCTCCGTGTTCTGCGTGTCGTCGGCAGCGTCGTCCTTCTTGCTGCCGCAGGCGGTCAGCACGCCCAGCAGCATTACGGCTGTGAGCAGGATTGCAAGTGCTTTTTTCATGTTTCTCTTTACCTTCTTCTTCAAAAATCGTTCTGAAAGAAATATAAAAGCGGCCATGGTGACCCACAGCCGCTCTCACGATTCCAACCAGCAACACCGCGCCGCGAAAAAATCGCGCCGCGGGTAAACTCGCAGAAATATCAGCCTGTGTGCAGCGGGCTTGAGATTTCCCGCAGAGGCAGGTCTCCTGACTTCGTTCATCGCGGCGCTGCCCTTCCCAGTTTCCCAGTGGCTACGCAGGCCGTTCCCGTACACAGTGACTGCATCGTTCCGGATTCGCACCGGATTCTCTATTCTCCGCCTCGCGGCGGCACCTCTGCGATTCAATTTTACATTTTTTCAGACATAGCAGATTATAGCATTCCCCGTCGAATTGTCAATGAGGAAAGCGCGGCGTCCCTTTTACCTTTTGTGTTGATGGCAAAAACTCCGTCGATTTCACCAAAAGCGTGCCCCAGATACCTAATTCCCGAGAGGATACCTAATTTTCAGGGTATCCTCTTTCCTTTGCCGGCTGTCTTAAAACCAAGCTTACTGATATTCAGAAGAAAATGAGATTTTGAGGATGGTGTTCCTATGGAAGATTTATTTGACAGGTTCCAAGCCATAACAGGCATTTCAAAATATTCCAACTCGGAAGTTATCACGCCACAAAACATAGTAAAAGACATGGTTGATTTACTCCCTGCTAGTGTATTTAACAAAGAGGCAAAGTTTTTGACCCAGCAGTCAAGAGTGGTAGATTTCTTGCAGAGATTTACAAACGGCTAATGGAAAGCCAACTAATGGTACAGGCATTTCCAGAAGAACAGAAGAGAAGGCAACACATAATAGACAATCAGATATATGGCTTCGCCACTTCTGGAATCGCAGCTACACTAGTAAGAAGGCAGTTGTATGATGACCCTACACTTGTAAAAAACATCTATTTCACAACTGCAAAGGACATAGTAAAAGAGATACAAGGAGCATTCAGCAATATGAAATTTGAAATCTTATCGGCGGTATGGATACAATCACACGATAGTTCTCCGCTGCAAGCAGGCGGATGAGCAGCGGCGAAAACGCGATGATACCGCCCGCGCAGAGGTAGATTGCGCACGGAGGTTCATGCTTCGTTCGCCTCTGAAAAGGTGAAGAAAATGCCTGCTGTCAAGAATGGTTTCAAAATTGAGATTTTTAATGTCCCGACATCGTGATCGTGGAGATGCAGCCCTATTACTTTGCTTTTCAGCTTTCTGTTTGGAATTGCTTTTCAGTCTTCTGCCTGATATAATAATGGTAGCATAACGCGAGAAGCTTATCGATAGGATCGGGTGTATTTATGTGAACGCCAAGACCTGATCGGACAAAGAAAGGGTGGGGAGAATGTTATGTCAGAGATAATGTGGCACATCTGCATTTCGAGCATCTACACCCGTGACCGAGTTAGAATGCTTTCTACGATGGGAACGCTTTAATTGCGATTGTGGTCGGAATTCATTGATACTGTTATCTTTTTGAGCTTTGCTTATAGCTGGATACAAATGTTAAGGGAGATATTGATATGGCATTTTTAAATGAAAACGAATGGATACGCCTCAATGAGATCGCATACAATATTTCATTTATCTATACAGTAGAGGAAATGCAGCATGAAATTCTCAACCGATGGCTTCCTTTTTTGATTTCGTATGATAGCGCAATTTTTGCCCGAATCTCTACTGCGGAGAATGGATCCTATCAGTTTCAGGCCCCAGCGGCTTTTCATCTGCCTCAGCAGGCTGTCGATGTCTGGATGCAGGAAAGCCTGAATTCAGATGCTTTTCGCTGGGCGCTGTATACCTGTGAAGGCGGTGCTTTTCGGGAATCTATGGCATCTTCGGATGAACAGGTGAATAGCAGCGGAATCTACCAGAACTTCTATCTGCCCAATCACTTGGCATATTCCGTCGGCCTTTCCATCTCCTTTCGAGAAGAACCGGTCGGCTTATTGAAATTGTACCGGCAAGCTGATAAGCCTCCGTTTAGCGAACGGGATATGTTTGTATTGGAGCAGTTGCACAAGCACTTTGCATACCGTTTAGTATATGAAGCAAAAAAGGGAGACACCCGCTATTTTTACGCAAAAGGATATCATGAAAAGTTGTGCAGCCAGTACGGCTTGACCAGTCGAGAAGGGGAAATGTTAGATCTGGCCGTACACGGGCTGTCCAATGAAGATATCGCTCAAAAAATGAATATCAGTATCCATACGGTAAAAAAACATTTCCACAGCATATATACCAAAATGAATGTGCGTAACCGGATACAGATGATCCAGAGTCTTCCTGTATCAACCAACAAGATCGATTTTGATGCGCTATAAATAAAACTCGGGAAAAATGTACCGCCTGCATTGGCTAAACTGCATTATCCTTTGGTAGTATATAAAGATTCGTTGGTCTTACATTGGGACACAGAAGGCTTGTCCAAATAATATACAGACTACATAAAATGGAACTGGCGCTGAATTTTAACGCCGGTTCCATTTTGCTATATTTGGGGTACAAAAGTTAGGGGATGCATATGAAACGAAGCGATATTTGGTGGGCAGTTGCTTATGGGTTGTTGGCTGTGTTTACGGTACTCTTTTGCGTCACAGGAGGCTTTGCCAAGGTCAATATAGCGTATCCTTATCTGGCAGGTTTTGCGCAATTCGCTGTCTATGCTACGGCGGGTGAGTTGCTCTCCGGACGTCTGTTAGAGGGAACTTGGCAGATCAACCGGGCGACTTGGTTCAAAAGCCTGAGTTGGGGAATAGGAGGCGTCCTTGTCACGCTGGCCTTTACCGTGTTCAGCCAAGGTACCCGGCAAGCCATGGCAGCAGGTCTTCTTCCGGGATATGGAAATGCTCTGGCACAGGCCTTTTTTACCAGCGTTACCAATAATCTGTTTTTTGCTCCTATTCATTCCGCTCTGATGCGAGTATGTGGAAATTATGCTGAAATCCGCTTTTTGGCGGGACAGCATATCACTCCACGCCAAGCGGTGGACTCTGTAGATTGGGGAGAATTGATCGATTTTACTCTGTTTAAAACGATTCCTCTCTTTTGGATCCCCGTCAATACCGTGGGATTTCTTCTTCCGCAAGAATATCGTATCGTATTTGCAGCGGTGCTTTCCTTGGCATTTGGAATATTGATGACTGTTCTCAAATTAAGGGAACGGAAGAATCAGAGTAGAAAGGAGTTACCTATATGATTCAAATTTCAGATAACACTCAGCAGATCCAACCCTCCAAGATTCGAAAAATGTTCAATAAGGCGCTGGAGTACGATCATGTAATTAGTTTTACACTGGGAGAGCCGGATTTTACTGCCTCGTCGAACGTAGTGGAGGCTGGGTGCAGGGCCATTCGGGAAGGAAAGACCAAGTATTCAGAAAATGCAGGGCTGCTGGCTCTGCGCCAGGCGATTGCAGAGTATCTCCATCGCACAGAGGGACTCTCTTACGATCCTGCAAGCCAAATTGTGGTGACGCCTGGAGCCATGGGAGCCTTGTTTTTGGCGCTGAAAGTGCTGCTGAATCCTGGGGATGAGGTTATCGTCAACGAACCCTGCTGGACTAATTATGTCCAACAGATTCGGATGTGCGGCGGCGTGCCGGTGTCGGTGAAAACCAACGCACAACGGGGATTTGATTTGGATGTATCCGCTATTGCCGAAGCTGTTACCGATAAGACAAAGGCCATTATTCTAAACAGCCCATGCAACCCCACAGGAGCTGTAGCCAGCACTGAAACGCTGCTCCAACTGGCCGAATTGGCCCAGAAGCAGGACTTGGTGATCTTGGCTGATGAGGTGTATAAGCACATCCTCTTTGATGGAAGGACTTATACAAGCTTTGCTGCTCTGCCTGGAATGAAAGAACGGACCCTGGTTATTGATAGCCTTTCCAAAACCTATGCGATGACCGGTTGGCGTATCGGTTATGCTGCCGGACCGGAAAATGTGATCCGGAATATGGTCAAGCTGCAGGAAAATGTCAGTGCTTGTGCGGCCACTCCCTGCCAGGTCGCGGCTATTGAAGCTTTGGAAGGTCCACAAGACCACTTGAAGTATATGGTGGAGCAGTACCGCCTGCGCCGTGACTATGTGATGAGGCGGATATCTGAGATCCCTGGTTTGTCCTGCCATGCTCCGGCTGGGACTTTCTACGCATTTATTGACATCAGTCAACTGGGTATGCCTTGTGAAGAATTTGCCATGAAGCTGCTGGAAGAACGACAGGTGGTAGTGGTACCCGGTACGGCCTTTGGCGAATTTGGCGAGGGATATATCCGTCTGTCCTATGCGACATCCATGCAGTGCCTGGAGCAGGGGCTGCAGGAGCTGGAGGAGTTTGTCAGATCCCATAAGACTGAGGGGGACCCCGCATGAGTATGATCAACGGTACCCGCTTATATGATCATTTGACCCGACTTGGGCGAATCGGTTTTGTGCCGAAAGAAGGAACCACACGATTGCCGTATACCCCTGCCTATGACGAAGGACGAATCTATGTTCAACAGTGCATGGAACAGGCAGGACTTCAGACATCCGTCGATCCTGTAGGGAATCTGATCGGTACGCTTCCCGGTCAGGGAGAGATCATTTGCATTGGATCCCACATCGATACGGTGCCGGGGGGCGGGATTTACGACGGAACCTATGGTGTGTTGTCCGGAATCGAGTGTGTGCAGCGCCTTAAGGAGTTGGGATATCAAAATCGGCATCCCATCCAGGTGATTGCATTTACCGAGGAGGAGGGCAATGTCATTGGCGGAACTTTTGGAAGTAAGGCATTTACCGGCGGAGAGATTGATGAAGCTATGCGGCCAAATCTGGCTCTCCACGGACTTACAATGGAGCAGGTCGGCGCCTGCCGAAGAGATCTGACCCAATATCAGTGTTACTTGGAGTTACATATTGAGCAGGGCGGGGTATTAGAAGCTGAAAGGATGCAAATAGGCGTGGTTGATGGTATTGTGGGCATCGTGCGCTATCGCATGACGGTTTCCGGCTGTGCCAATCATGCAGGCAGCACACCCATGCATCTGCGGGATGACGCGCTGGTGAAAGCCTGCCGGATCATTACCCAGCTTATGGAACGGACTGAGGCCGCTTCGCCGGATATGGTCTGCACTGTAGGAACCCTTCAGGTGTTCCCAGGAGCGGTCAATGTGATTCCGGGCAAGGTGGAGTTTATTGTGGAACTGCGCAACCCAACGATGGAGCCCATGGATCAGGTCATTGACTCCGTGCTGAAAGAGCACCCGGAGCTGGTAGGCGAAGAATATATTCGCCAGTCGCCTACCCAGTGCAGTTCTAAGCTGATAAAGCTGAGCGAGACACTGTGCCGCAACCGCGGTATCCGTTTTCGCAGAATGTTCAGCGGTGCAGGACACGATCTGATGAATTGGGGAAAAGCGGTTCCCTCCATGCTACTGTTCATTCCCAGCAAAGACGGGATTAGCCATTCTATCCGAGAATACAGCGCTCCTGAGGACTTGTACCAGGGAGCTGAGCTGCTGATGGAGATGGTTCAGGCTTTGGACCAAGAGGAGGGAAAATTGTGAAGATCAAAATCATCAATCCCAATACGACGCAATCCATGACTGAAAGTATAGAAAATTTAGCACGTCGAGTGGCACGCAGCGACACTCAGGTTTGGGCGGTTACTCCGACATCTGGGCCGGACAGCATCGAATGTTATGTGGATGAGTATTTGGCTGTTCCGGGGGTCCTGAAAGAAGTGATCCGGGGAGACCGAGAGGAAGGCGCCGATGCATTTATCATCGCCTGCTTTGGTGACCCTGGGCTTCAGGCAGCCAGAGAGGTCACTTCCAAGCCTGTGCTGGGTATCTGTGAGTCGGCCATTGCTGCTGCCAAATTTATAGCGCCGTACTTTTCTATCGTATCGGTGTTGGATCGGTCTCGCAAGGTTACAGAGGATGTGGTGTCCAACTATGGAGCGGAAAAGTTTTGCCGTTCTATCCGATCCACAGGTTTGAGCGTGCTGGAATTTGGCAGGGACCCCAAGAAGGGATTGGAAGCGTTAGCCTATCAGGGAAAGTTAGCCGTGCAGCAGGACGGCGCCGAATGTATTTTGCTGGGGTGCGCTGGTTTCGTGGACTTTGTTGAGGACCTGTCCGCCCAGCTGGGCGTTCCCGTGTTGGATGGGGTAATGCCAGCAGTTAAATTTGCGGAAGCCATGGTAGATATGGGGCTGCGTACCAGCAAGGTGTCTACTTGGGGCTTCCCAGAGCAGAAGAATATCGTAGGTTTTCCCATGTTTACCAAACAAGAATTGATATTTTAGGAGATGACAGTATGCGTACCTTGATTAAAGGAGGCACAATCGTAACCGCAGAACAAGAGTATGTGGGGGATATCCTGGTGGAGGGCGATGTGATCCGCGCAATGGGGACACATTTGGACGAAGCTGCAGATCGTGTGATAGACGCCAAAGGTAAATATGTGTTTCCGGGAGGCGTAGACCAGCACACCCACTTTTCCGCCCTGTGCAATGTCGGCAACCGTGACACCGCCGGATATGAGACGACCGACTCTGCTATTGTAGGCGGCACGACCACCATTGTGGACTTTGCTCCGCAGGATCCGGATCGCGGACTGCTGGATTCCATTGATTATCGAATCAATGTGCGGGCGAAGGATAAGTCTTGTGTGGATTTTGCACTGCATTCCATGGTGACATATATTATGGACAGTATCTTTGATGAGATCGAAGAATTTCCTCGGAGAGGCATTTCCAGCATCAAGATTTTTATGGCCTACAACGGCTCTCCGCTTCATGTAGATGACGGTACTTTCTTCCGTATTCTGGAGAAGAGCCGACAGGTTGGCGCTACGGTATTTGTGCACGCAGAGAATGGAGAGATCCTGAATTTCCTCCGCAGCGAGTGTGTAAAGAAGGGCCAACTGACGCCGCATTACCATTATGTTTCCCGTCCGCCTTTTACTGAGGCGGAGGCGGTGCGCCGGGCTATTTATCTGGCTGGTCAGACCGATACGCCTCTTTATATTGCTCATATGACCTGTCGGGAAGCCATTGCCGAATTACAAAAGGCCAAGGGAACTGGCCAGCGGGTTTCCGGCGAGACTTGCACTCACTACCTGACCACCACTAAGGAAGTTCTGGATAATCCGGATTTCAATGAAGCGGCTAAGTTCGTTTGCTCCCCCGCTTTGCGGGATCGTGAGGACTGCGAGGCTCTTTGGCAGGCATTATCCGATGGACTGCTGACGGCGGTCTCATCCGACCACTGCGGTATAGATGTGGCAGAGCTCAAGCAGGCCGGCAGGAATGATTTTACTCAGATTCCAAACGGTTCCCCCGGCGCCGGCGATCGACTGCATATGGTGTGGACCGAAGGTGTATGCACGGGAAAGCTGACCCGCCAGAAATTTGTAGATGTTATTGCCACTCAGCCGGCAAAAATCAACGGTATCTATCCGAGAAAGGGAACGCTGGCGGTAGGTTCTGACGCAGATGTTGTCATTTTCGATCCCAATTATGAGGGGACAGTTCATCTGGCAGATAACCCTAACGGCGTGGACTACAACCTCTATGAGGGCCGTCGTCAGTCTGGTCGGGTGGAGACGGTTCTGCTGCGAGGCCAGGTTGTAGTGGAGAACGCCAAGTTTGTTGGCCGCTACGGCCAGGGAAAATTCATCCCTGCAAATATGTACGCATCCGGTTACGAAAACCGAAATTAACCAAGTGTGATCCGTAGTTACTCGCGCTGCCAAAACCGAAGATGTTGGGAGCGGTGGGAGGCTGGAAACAGGAGTGAGCAAAACGTTTGATCTGTTAAATCCTAAATATACGGTATATCGTATGATCAGTCTTGTTCAAAGCTGATATGCCGTGTCTTGATTTTGCAAGACTTACGTTTTGCGCATCCCTGGACCGAGAAAGTGAGGAGGTGTGATTTACAGATTCGGATAGGGCCTGTAGTTGCGGAAGCAGAGATTCCATGAAAAAAACCACAGATAATTTATAACAGGAGGCTTGTTATATGGATACTACATATGGAGTGTTGTGTCTCATTCCCCCCATCGTGGCAATCGGATTGGCCCTGTGGACCAAACAGACGATTTTCTCTTTATTCATCGCGGTTTGGTTGGGGTCCACAATGATGAACGGCTTTAACCCTTTGGTTGGTTTTGTCAAAATTATCTCGGACTATATGATCCCCTCTCTCAGCGGAAATGCATCTTTGATCATTTTGGTTACACTCTCCGGCGGTATGATCGCCATGCTCCGTACCACTGGTGCTGCAGAGGCCTTTGCTACCAGGGTGACAAAGGTTATCAATACTGCCAAGAAGGGGCAGATCGTTACTTGCCTAAGCGCCTTCATTTTCAGCTATACGGAGCCCTGCCTCATGCTTGGTACTATCATGCGGCCCGTTACTGACATGGTGCGCATCTCTCGGGCAAAATTGGCTTATATCTTGGATTCCATGGGATGCAATTTAGCTGCGCTTTCTCCCATTAGCAGCTATGGTCCCTTTATCACGGGACTGATTGCTGCAGAGCTGTTGGCAAGCGGCGTTGAGGGCAGCGAATGGGGCATCTGGTTGAATATGCTTCCGTTCAATCTGTATGGCGTATTTGCCATGATTTCTGTTTTGATCGTTGCTGCTTTCGGCTTGAACTTTGGCCCTATGTACAAGGAAGAAAAGCGGGCCAGAGAGACCGGAAAGCTGCTGGACGACGGGGTTCAGCCCTTGGTTCCAGAGGTGAAAAATGAACTGCCCGCAGATTATAAGCTTACTATGTGGAACTTTATTATCCCTATTGTTTGCCTGTTTGGTTCTCTCTTTGCCACCATTTTCTGGTCCGGCGATCTGGTTAACAACGGGTTGGTGGGATGCTTCCGCAATGCCAACATTACACTTGCTATTTGCATCGCCTTTATGGGTGGCGCGCTGGGTGCGGGCATCATGGGTGTAAGCACCAAGCTCTTCAGCGTGACCAAGGCGTTCGATACCTTTATCAACGGTATGGCCGAACTGATCTCGGTTCCCTTTATTCTGGTGTGCGCATGGTCCTTGGGCTCTATCGTCAAGGGTATGGGGACCAGCGAGTTTCTGATCCATATTGTGGAGCATTACCTGACTCCCGGCATGGTTCCGGCTTTGGTATTCCTGTTTGGCGCACTCATTTCGTTTGCGACCGGTTCCTCTTGGGGTGTGTGGTCTATTATGATGCCCATTGCTTTCCCGATGGCCGTCGCCTTTGATATTTCCATTCCGTTTGTTGTTGGCGCCGTGATTGGCGGTGGCCTGTTCGGCGACCAGTGCTCCCCTATCTCCGATACGACTGTGCTCTCTTCTACCGGTGCTTCCTGCAACCATATCGTCCATGTTATGACGCAGATCCCCTACGGAATTACGGTTGGTATTTCGGCTTTCGTGGGATTCCTTTTTGGCGGACTGACCGGACAGTATGTCTTGAGTATTGCGGTTACTGCTGCTATTCTGACAGTGAGCCTGATTACTCTGACTCAGCTTACCAAACGGCGTTACCCTGAGAAGGTACACTAACTGCTTTGCCGTTGGAATAGGAGACATTTATGAAAAAGATTGATACCATTGTGGTGGCCCCGCATTTCTATACGATGGAGGGTGCCGGCGTAGGCTATCATAGTGATGCCGCTATGGCTGTAGACGGAGGCAAAATCTTGAAGGTGGGCAACCGGCCTGAGATTTTAGCGGAATATACAGCTGAGGAAATGATCACCTTGGATCATCATATGGTGCTGCCTGGTTTTATCGACGGCCATATGCATACTGCATGCAATATTATGCGCGGATTGGCCCAAGACACCAACAGTTGGATGATGTTCGGCCTCCAGCCCTTTGACAACGCGGTTAATGACGAGGAACGGGATGTGGGCAGCCGAGTGGCCATTCTGGAGGCCGTCCGGGCAGGCACTACCACACTGGGCGACTATGAATCCAAAATGGAAAATGTGTGTGCTTTCATCGATAAGGTGGGTGCCCGAGGGAATATTGCACAGACGATTCGAGCGGCTAAACGACGGGTTTATCAACCGGGCGAACTCTATGAGTTTGATGATGCCATGGGAGAGGAGAGCCTGAATCGAAACATTGATCTGTATAATAAATGGAACAACAAGGCAGGGGGACGGATTAAGATCCTGTTTGGCCCGCAAGGCGCTGACTTTGTCAGCCCGGAGATGCTGTTGCGTATCCAAAAGGCGGTCAAGGAGCGGGGTACCAAAATCCATATGCATGTGCAGCAAGGAGATCGAGAGACCTATCAGATTGTCCAGCGCTATGGCAAGCGTCCTACAGCTTTTCTGGATGAGTTGGGCTATCTGGATGAATCTCTTATTGCAGTCCATCTTACTGACTGTACAGATGAGGAAGCTGCCCTTATTGCCAAACGAGGTGCCTCAATGATCGTTAATCCGGGTTCGATCGGCATCATTGATGGCATTGTCTGCCCAAGTGTTGTTTTCCAGCAGGCGGGCGGTGTGGTGGCCTTGGGTTCCGATCAGGCTCCGGGCAACAACTGCCATAACATCATCAATGAGATGAAAAATGTTTGCCTCTTCAACAAGATCAAGTATCAGAATCCGGAAGTTATGCCCGCCTGGAAAGCCCTGCGTATGGCCACCATTGAGGGTGCCCAAGCGATTGGCTTGGGCGATACCGTAGGCTCTCTTGAGCCTGGAAAATGCGCGGACTATATTGCTATAGATCTCAGTTGTCCCTCCATGTTGCCGGTGTACACCTACCCAATGCGCAACATGGTACCTAATCTGGTTTACAGTGCCAGGGGATCCGAGGTTTCGCTGGTTGCAGTGGACGGCAAGGTCATAATGCGAGACGGCGCGTTTACCAATGTAGATGAAAAAGAGTACTTAAATGAGATATCTAAGTACCCAGATGACATCGGTCGGCGTGCAGCAGATGAGTTCTTCTCCATTGATGGGACCAATGCTCATTTTATGCGTGAGGATAAGCTGTAAGCGCCTGTTTTGGGGCCTGAGGAAGATTTCCTCAGGCCCCCTTTTTATCAAGGTGGAAAGCTGTATGGCGGTCGGATATTGCGCGGTTGAATGGTTCGTCTCCAGCCATACAATTACGAGCGCTTTGTTCAGGCCGACCACTTGGAGTTTTCTTTCGGTGGCGGGGAAGCTAACGTAGCTGTTTCGCTGGCTAACTACGGCCTTGACGCCGTCTACGTCACCAAACTGCCCGCGCATGCCATCGGACAGGCTGCGGTCAACTCTCTGCGCCGCTACGGCGTGGATACCTCTATGATCGTGCGTGGAGGCGACCGTATCGGTATCTACTATAATGAGAAAGGCGCGTCTCAGCGCGGTTCCGTTTGCATTTATGACCGGGCGCATTCTGCCATTCAGGAGTCCACTCCCTCCGACTTCGACTGGGATGTGATTTTTAAAGGCGCGGACTGGTTCCACTTTACCGGCATCACGCCTGCGCTCGGCCCCAACATGGTGAATGCCTGCCGTGACGCCTGCAAGGCAGCGAAGGCACACGGGGTCAGGATTAGCTGCGATCTCAACTACCGCGGCAAGCTGTGGAGCCGTCAGCAGGCACGGGAGGCCATGACTGATCTGTGTCAGTACGTGGACGTATGCATTTCCAACGAGGAGGATGCCAAGGATGTGTTCGGCATTGAGGCGGAGGCGACCGATATCTATGCCGGCGAGATCAACCGCGAGGGCTACAAGTCCGTTGCAAGACAGCTTGCTGATTGGTTTGGCTTTGAAAAGGTCGCTATCACGCTGCGCGAGTCCCGCTCGGCGTCCGACAACGGTTGGAGCGCCACGCTGTTTGACGCTGTCGGCGATGAATACCATTTCTCCAAAAAATATGACTTGCATATCGTTGACCGCGTGGGTGGCGGCGACAGCTTCGGCGGCGGTCTGATTTACGCCCTGCCCGCCGGTAAGGGCAATCAGCGGGCTGTGGAATTTGCCGTGGCGGCCTCCGCGCTCAAGCATACCGTCGAGGGCGATTATAACATGGTTACAGCGGCCGAGGTGGAAAAGTTGGCCGACGGCGATGGTTCCGGCCGCATCCAGCGCTGAATTGATTTTTAAATATTCCCTGAATTTATAAAGTGTCATTGTAAGCTGCTGATCACTTCAAGATAGGGACTCTTGCGATTCTCCACCTTTCTTTCCTGAATACGGCATTGTTCGTTGGTGAAAGGGACTGATACCCTGCCAAAGCGACGAACAATGCCAAGGGAGCGCAATGTTGGCAGACGAATAATAAGACCACGCAGCCCAGCGGGGCCACGGTGCCAGAGGAAGCGGACGCACGCCAGAGACGTGCATTCGCTTCCTCTGGTTTTTCTTTGCCCAAATGTGAGAGAGAAGTGAGATGCGCCAGGTAGCAGCAAGAGTGAAGCACCCATGCTTCGGCGTTCGAGTCGCATCAGTTCATAAAATCAACCGGCTGCATCTCGAAAATGTCGCCTGTCGCGGGGAAAAACTGTTTTTAAAACTTTTTGCGGTGAAAAAGATGATAAATATATGAAAACACCGCACTTTCGTGCGGTGTTTTCTGTGCTGCATCTTTCATCAACACATTTTGGCACGCTACTACATCCTGACTACTTTCGAACCCACAGCTTAACTCATTAAAATCTCCGCATATGAATATCTTTCCTACAAATTACGTTCTGCTTCTACATTTTCCCTGTGCCATTCGGCAATGCTTTGTTGCTCATACTCATATATATCTCGATTTACAATACGAGCATTGAGTGCAAGCATGCCTTTCTGTGGACGATCTGCATATACATATCTGTGTGCATGGCGTATAATCATTTCACGAAACAATTTACTGTATGCCGGAGAATAGTCCAAACCAGAAATCTTTCTTTTTGCACCGACTTCGGAAAATAGAAGTAGTTTTGGAGAAATAGGGATTAATATGTTGCTGTGTTTCTTTCCCCAGCCCCCACTAAAATCATAGTCCCTTTCGCTATTGTAATCCAAACAAATCACAGGATCATCTGACGTCGGGAAAGAAATGCCATCAGCAGCATGAATCACTTGCCAATTGAGCCGTTCGGACACTTTCACAGTTGATGTAAGCAGATGCTTTAAATCATGCAAATAAAATCCTTTGCCCACAACCGTTTTCATTTCGACTATGCTTTTCTCTCTATCAAGTAATATCTTGAGCGGAAATAGGACATCTTCTGCACTTTTCCTGGCAGCAGACTGATAGGATACTCTTCTCTGCAATTCGTGCTTAGATGCCCTGTTTAGCTTTTCGCCAACTTCGTTCATCACATTAGGAAATATTTTCAGGTTCTGCTTAGTCAGTCGCAAGTATGCAGCCGGTGTGCGAAAACACTGGGCAAAAACAAAGTGCGAGAGTATTTTTATTTCCTCTTTTGATAGCATCTCGTCGTTAATCAGCTTATCAAATACTGGTTTTGCTGGTCGTTCAAATTCTTGATCAAACCAACGTTCAAAATCATCAAGCTCTTCATCGCCAACAACTCTTGTGTAAAAGTCATTCCATACAGCGGTGTTTTTAATTGATTGCTGCGTCCAGTATGGAACATTTGCGTTGGACACCAGAATACTGTAAGTTTGAATCGTCTTTCCATCAAGACTCCAGTTTTTCAAATAGAATTGTGGAATGTAGTGATTTCTGCGAGTTATATTTTGACTCATAACACCGTCACTCTTTTGCACCTTTGAACCGCTTCTGGATATCCTCCACAGACGGTAGCTGGCGCTCCAATTCTTCCGGCAGATTGCTGGTGATCTGGTAAGCGCTAACGCCAATAGGCTTGCTCATATCCTTGAGAGAATACTCTGCCACAATATCATTTTTGCTCTTGCAGAGCAGCAAGCCAATCGAGGGATTGTCCTGCTCTTTTTTCAGAATACCATCTACCGCAGAGAGATAAAAGTTAAGCTGTCCGGCGTACTCTGGTTTGAACTCGCCGGTCTTTAACTCGATCACCACATAGCAGCGAAGGTTCAAGTTGTAGAACAGCAGGTCAATATAGAAATCATCGCCACCCACATTGAGGTGATACTGATTGCCGAGGAACGCAAATCCTGTTCCCAGCTCCAGCAGAAGCCTTGTTACATCCTTGACCAGCGCCTGCTCGATGTCTCGCTCCACCATGTCTGCTTTGAACGGGATAAAATCGAAGATATACGGATCTTTCATCGTCTGCACTGCAAGTTCGCTTTGTGGTGAAGGCAATCGGTTTTCAAAGTTGGACACCTTCTCTGCCAACACCTGCCGCTGATATAATCCGCTTTCGATTTGGTGGACCAGCACGTTGCGGGACCAACCGTTCTTGGCGGCTTGTTCAGCGTACCAGATATGTTCGTCTGCGGTTTTCACCTTGTCCATTAGGGCAATGTGGTGATACCATGTAATTTGTGCAAGCGCCGCTTGCACAATCTCCTTGTCAGGAAAACGCAGAGCAAACTTCGCCATATATTTCAGGTTTCTCACGGAATAGCCGGTGGCGTCTGGAAAAGAAATTTTGATGTCGGCGGCAAGGTTTTCTACAAACTTGCTGCCCCATGTCTTGTGCTCATTGATGACCTCGCCGATGGAGTGGTAGAGAACCAGCAACTCCCGATTAACGCTGACCGTCGCGCGATATTGCGCCGTGCGGATCTCCTGCTTGATCGATTCAACGATGTTTAGGTATTCGTTGGAATTCATCAGCATTTTTTCTTATCCTCCATCAGCTCACGCAGCAGTCCTTGGCATCCCGCCAGCACATCCTGCCAAGTCGCTTCGAAGTCTTCGGTGTACCACGGATCGGCAACATCGCGGGGATGGTCGGTGTAGTCCATCAGGAGGTGCAGCTTTCCGGCAAAGTCGCCGCCGCAGATGCGGTGCATATCCCGCAGATTGGCTCTGTCCATACCGATCAGCAAATCGTACTCCTCGTAGTCTCTGTTGGTGAGCTGTCGTGCCGCGTGACCGCCACAGGAGATTCCGTGCTCTGCCAGCTTGCGCCGTGCCGGAGGATAGATTGGGTTGCCAATCTCCTCCCTGCTGGTCGCTGCCGACTCGATATGGAACTGTGACGCCAGCCCTGCCTTCTTCACCAAGTCCTTCATCACGAACTCCGCCATCGGGCTGCGGCAGATGTTGCCGTGGCAAACAAAGAGTATCTTCTTCATCGCACTCGCTCTCCTGTGCTATATCTCTTTTTTTAGTATAGCAGGAAATCTCTGTTTCGTCGAGAGATATTTGCAGCCATTCACCCGATTTTATCTTTTCCATTAGAACGGCTTTTGTCCAGCCAAATCGTGCTGTGGCCTCGAGATACCACATTCGTTCCTCGTTGCAGGTGCAGGCCTCTAAAATCGTCACATTTTGCGTCCAGCCGAGCTTTATCGCCAGCCGCATGATTTCAGGGGACTCCGCGTAGGACGCGTAAAACGCCCGCATACGGCGCAAATTGCGGGGAGAAAAACCATCGATCATTGGATAGGTCGTTTGCAGATATTCGGAAGCTGCAACAGCCGCACCTTTTTCGGCCCTGCCCGCGACAAGTCGGCCAATCTCACAGTACAATTCCATCTGTGAAAGCCGCGATGCCATGAGTTGATCCAGCGCGGAAAACACGGCACTGTAATCTGTGGGTTTGCGGATGTTCATGAGTCCTCTCCTTTCCGGTGCTATGTGCAGTCTGCTTTGCATTGTCTTGACGTAAAAGGAGAAAACAGCGTAACCGCTGTTTTCTCCTTTTTGGCACTTCAATGAATGAATCGTTTTCTATGAGGTTTGTATGTAGGTTGCACTCCCAACCCAAGCAACGCATCACCTTATCATTTATGACGGTTCTCTGTAAGTCGTTTCTTCCGATCCCAAGCAGCACACTTTTTCCAAAATGCTTTAATTCAAGACCAAGGCAGCTCTGGTGGACAAATTGTCTGTCATCTGATATACGATACATGCACACATCAAAGAGCTTGACGCCTGATTATATTGGATGATTTCTACTTCACTATCTCCATCTATATCACAAACCAAGTATTGTGGTGCAAAAACGAAATCTCTGATTCTAAGTTCTCCACCATGATCACAAAAGATAGGATATATTTGGGGCAGAAAATTTTTATCATACTGTACAGCCGAAATGAACTGAGTATACTGCGGATAATCTGTGTTCCAATAATATGATGTGCCAAGCCGTGCTGCATTTTCTCGATCCTTCGGAATTTCGGTATATCGGGAAAACAGTTCTGTTGGGGGCTGATTATCAACAAACGCAACGGATATGGTATAAACCGCAGGAGTCATATTGGAAGGTTCAGATACAGATTGGATGTCTATATCATCGCCCGCATTATTTACCACTATATTACTTGCTGTAACAATCGAAACGCTTGTTTCGTCGGTAGAAAACGATAAGGATTCGGTAACAATAACGGGACCGTCATATCCTTCGCCTGCAAGTCTTTTTTTGAAAAAAGCAAGCCACTCTTCATTTTCCGGCTGAGAGGTCAAATCATATTCTGTATATACAATATCGCAGGGGAAAAAATCCCACTTGCCATTCGATTTAATAGCAGATAATTTCAGTGGTGGGGTAATATCAGAGTCGTTTCCCAAGGCATTTGAAGCTTCATATTCTGAAAGTAAGTTCATATCCGGAATATTAGTTGGAAGATTATCGGCAAAGAGAGAAACGGGGCCAATATCACCCAGCAGTAGTTGCCCTTTCTTATCTATACAGGAAATCAAAATATCACCAGAAGCTGTGCTGATATATGTTACCAAAGGGGCCGAAGGGTCTAACTCCTTTTCCTTTGCAGAAACTGAGGATGTGTCTGAATGATCGGTATTAGATTCGATAAGAAATAGGATTTCATATATGCACTTACCGTTCTTTTCTGCCTTGCAGCGTACCAACTGTTGCTGCTCGCCTATTTCATCTACACCGAAGGATATTTTGTCCTCTTGTTCCTCTATGTCGACAGTCTCATATTTGCTTTTTGCCCCCGGTGTGCCAAGCGATTTATCGGCATCTAAAATTTCACACGTCTCCACTGTGTACTCTTCTCCGCGTCCCATTTTAAATACCAACGATACTTCATCTCCGCTATCCACCAAAAGGCACGGCAATTTACTTGCCGACGTCCCATCTAAATAGCTTCCATCTTTATTGGCGCTAACTTCAAACACACTCGGAACAAAATCCATGTCCGCCCCGTTGATCTGCACACCTACTTCCGGTGCCGCCTTGCTGCACCCGCATAAGAGCATCAACAGGCACGCCCCGAATGCTATAAGTCTTTTTCTCATTTCATTCTCCTTTCTGCGTCGCGTCCGTACTGTTTTCGCCAGCCTCAACACTTTTCTCCCTGCAGCAAATCTTTAAAACAAGTGAAAGGCTCAGAAAGAGCAGCATCATTGCCGTCGGGCCAAAAACCGGTACATTTCTTATCCTGAAAATCATTGCAATTATCAGGCCGATCAATAGACTGTTTGCAACCAGCATCGACGAACGTGGGAGATCCTTGGTTTCGTCCTTTTTTGCAAAATGCCACTCAAATACTAACTGAACAATTGTAAACAAAAGGATAGGCAATGGGAATACCCGAGGGACATTTATGAGATCCAAATAGGATGTATAATAGACCCCTTCCATGGTCCTAAGATATAGTGCGCGAGGGTAAAGCTCAATAAAAAACGCAGCTACCGTGCAAAGGAACGAACCATACTTTTTCAAAAAAGCTATCATAGCATTTTCCTTTCCGCGTCCACTACAGACAGTTTTTATCAGCTTCAAAAACCGACCGCTTGTTTCTAACTATATAGACGATAAAAGCAAGAAAAAGTTTCATTTTTTATTATACATTACCTGTTTTCCTTTTTCAAGGAAAGGAAAAAGGTTGAGACTACCGTGTGTCCGCTTTCATTATGGTCTTACTATAAAGGCCGCAAAGGAAAAAGCGGCAGCCTGCCATTCTTTCCTTCACGGTCTTACCTCATATAATCTGCACGATCTGCTCCCATAACAGAATGTGCGTGGAATCGATCATTCGATTGTCGTGGTAGTGGCCGAATATCCAGTAGTCGTACCGTGCCTTCTCTCGGATCTCTCGCAGAAAGTCCGTGAGTTGATTTGCTCGGTTGTAGTGCTTTCTCCCTCGAATAGTGCCAGTCGCTGCACAATGCGTAATAATATAGTTTACCTCCCAGCCGATGCGGTCAAGGTTTTGTCTGGCCTCGGCGTACTCCTCACCCGAAGGAAGCTCCTGTCTCCACCACGAAATATGTTCCGTGCGGCATCCGATATCATGGCTCATAGCGCCGCCCATGGTGAAGAACCGGTAGCCATCCAGTTCGAATATCTGCCCGCGCATCAAGTGCAGGACGTGGGGTCGAATGCGTTGGATCTTGCCGCCGCACCACATTTCTACCGGGTAAACTGCCAGCGCATCAAAGTTTTCATGATTGCCGTCTACAAACGCCAGCGTGAAAGGCAGACTTTCCAGCCAGTCCAGCGAAGCGTCGTCGCGGCTGTCGCCGAACCATACCCCTCCGAAATCACCGGCAATGATAACGATATCGTTCTTTGTCAGTTCTGCCTGCTCCGGAAAGTATTCCGGTTGGAACCGTTCAAAATTCCCATGCGTATCGCCTGTTACATAAATCATACGACCACCCGTCTTTTTGGCTGATTCACTGCCTGCTCAATTTCCTGTCCATCCCGCAGCGTTACACGGATACGCACTCGGGAAAGCACGGTGACCTTTTCCAGAAGCTGATACATTATTTCTTCGTTCCATTCCGTCAGTCTTGATGAGAGTCCTTCCAGTACCGGCATCATTGTCTGTGCGCGGTCATCTGCCTGTTCATGCTCCTGTCGAAATCTTTCAATGTGCGCCCTGCGCCGTTTCAGTTCAGCCATTGCATCCGAGATCGACCGAAACTGCTCCGTGTAGTCCTCCAGATTTTCGGAGTTCGCTGCCTCACTCAGCAGTTGATTAAACTGTCCCCCGAGCCGCTCCATGGCACGATCAAGGTTACCAAGGCTCATGTTTTCACCGAAGGTGGGAGTAAACTCCTGCACCATCGAATCCATTAATGTACCGACCATAGACCCATGACTGGTCATGACCGAGTTGACCGCGTTCAATATTGCTTCCTGGAGTGGTCCCTCGTCCAATGTTGGCGCATCTGTGCAGTATTTCTTTCCGTAGTCCACACGGCTCGTACAACGCCACACAATGCGTTTCATGCCATGCTGTATCCATGTCACCCTGCGGTATGCTGAGCCACATCCCCCGCAGAACAGCAGGCCGCTGAGTGCATATTTGCTGCTGTAGTGACCGCATCCGCTTGGCGCGCTCTTCTTAGTCCGTCCACTCTGTGCGCGGCGGCGTGCAATTTCAAGCTGCACGGCATCAAATATCTCGCGGCTGACGATCCCCTCATGGTGGTTCTGAATCAGATACATCGGACGCTGTCCTGTGTTCGGAATTGCCTTTTTGCTGATGCAGTTGTCAATGAATGTCTTTTGCATAAGAACATCGCCACAATACTTTTCATTCGTGAGGATCGATTTAATGGTTGGAGCCAGCCAGTTGACCATTCCCGAAGCATTCCGATATCCGCCTGCGGTCAGCCCGTCGCAGATACTACGCAAACTCTTTCCTGCAAGGTATGATTTGTAAATATAACGGATGGTCTCCGCATCCTCCGGTACTATGACCGGTTTTCCATCCTCCCCCTTTTTGTAGCCGAGCAATGATGGATAGAAAATCGTGGCCTTGCCCTCGCGCATGGCCTGCTGTTTGCCCCATCGGACATTTTCGGATATCGTTTCGCTCTCGGACTGTGCAAATGCTCCGTGCAGAGCGATGAGGAACTCGCTTTCAGGATAGATAGAGTTGATGTTCTGTTCTTCGAAGATAACTCCGATGCCGAGTCCTCGCAGTTCACGAGTAAATTGCAGTGTATCTACCGTATTGCGTGCGAATCGGGACACGGACTTTGCGAGGATCAGGTCGATCTTCCCCTGCCTGCATTGGCGAATCATACGCAGGAACTCCTTTCGCTTGCAGGTCGAGGTACCGGTCTTTCCCTCATCGGCAAAGATGTCGGTCATCGTCCAGTCCGGGTTTTTCATGATCTTTTCTGTGTAGAACGCCTTCTGATTCTCATAGCTGCTAAGTTGCTCATCACTGTTGGTAGATACGCGGCAGTAGGCAGCAACACGCAGATTTCTCTTCTTTGCCTGCTCCTGCAGCGTTTCCTCCTTCGCCGGAATAACAATGACCTTCTTCTCCGGCCGCTGTTCGGTCATTCAAGTTCCCCCTCCCCTATCCATTGATTATTTTTCAGCCGTATCATGAGCCGGTCTCCTTCATAGGCAACCATCTTTATGGTCTGCTGTAATAACTCCGCATCCAGTTCCGTCATCCTCTCCCGCTTGGCAAAGAGCATACACAGCCGAAGCGTTTCGTACTCCTCTGAGCCAATTCTTTCAATCTTTACCGACGCCAATTCCAGAGCTTTTCGTCGTGCAGTCTCATCGTCCACCGGCTTTGTTTGCAGCAGTTCGTCCAGCTCACGGCGCAGCCTTTTCTCTTCCTCGGATGCTCCGGCACATATCTCTGGCAGACGGATTTTGCTCGGCGTGTCGATCAGATAATTGAGCAGATGTAGCACCCTCTCTTCCACCGTACATGGCGGCACGCCGCAGAGCTGCCGCAGTCCCTTTTGTGCCGCAGTCTGTACTCGTGTACAGGCAAATTGCCTGCGTTGATCTTTTACTGCTCTGAACTGCTCATGTTCAATGATTGCTGGAAAGTCTTCCGTTCCTGCGTAGCGTTGATCTTCCAGAATGCGGGCAACCATGTTCTTGTTCCACACCTTCCCCTCCATGTAGGGGACGCCCTGTTCACGCAGCTTATCCGCCAGACCTTTGAGGGAGTTCCCTCTAAGGTAGCTCGCATAGATCCAGCGGACCGTTTCTGCTTCAGTCGTCTGCGGAAGCAAAGTGCCAGACTCCATACGATAGCCGAAGGGTATTTTCCTTTTGTTCGCCATATCACCGTTTTATCCTTTCTATCGATTCTGTAGCCCCCATCCCATTGATGAGCTGGAAGCATATCCTGTTGCTGCTTTCCACGACGATCCTCTCGACCAGTTCACTGAACAGTTCCTCATCGAGCGCATCCAACATATCCGGTCCGCCCTCGAGGATGTCCATCATTTCCTGCGTTTTCCGGATCGTCTGGTCCTCTTTACTTCGTAGGATGCGAGACTTCTTTTGTTTCGCTTCTCTGCGCATCTCGGAAAGCTGATTGCTGCGGGATATAAAAATATCAGGATCGACCGCCCCCTGCTGCCTGAGCTGGGAAAGCAATCGTTCCTGACCGGAGATGTCTGATATTTGTTTATTAATGGCAACCATATCCTCACTCCAGAGAAGCCGGTTGCTTCTGGCCTCCTGGATATCTTGCAAGAGCTGCGTGAGAATGTTCATGCCGCCATGCTGGAGTTTAAAGTAAAGGCGAAGGAACGCCTGCTCAATTCCAATTTCCGGAACCTGCTTGATGGGGCAATCAGCTGCCGCCCGCTCATGTGTTCTGCATAGCCAGTACATTTTCTCTCTTACCGGTTTGCGCCGTAATGACGCGCCGCACACACCGCAGACGATCTTTCCTTTGAAGGGTACATCTTTCCCTTCCTTTTTGGGTTCTGCCGTTCTTTTTCGTTTTAATAACTCCTGCACCTTGGCAAATACCTCATGGCTCACAATTCCGGTGTGGTCATCCGTAACAAGTATTTGCCTTCTCTCCCCTGTATTGCGTCTTTTTCTCCTTGATAATTCCTTTGATGTGCAGGTTTTCTGCGTGAGCGAATTCCCCTCATACTTTTCGTTATGCAGGATATATAGGATCGTGCTCTCCTGCCATTTCATCGTGCGCATCCCTGTCGCCATCTCAGTGCAGGCGATCTCACGTGCTATATCTATTATGCTCTTTCCTGCAAGGCAGGCATCAAAAATCGCTCTAATGATCTTCGCCTCGTCATCGTCGATCTCTAAATGTCCGTTTACCAGCCTGTACCCAAACGGGGCAGTATTCGTCGAAAATGTCCCGCGCTGCATCCGCATTTCATAACTGCGGCGCGCCCGCTCGGAAATCGCCTCGCTCTCTTTCTGTGCGAGCGCTGCAAATACGGCAGTAAGCGTTTCACCGGTAGCTCGCGCAGTATCAATGTTCTGTTCCTCAAAGTACACGCTGACGCCAAGAGACTTCAGCTCACGCACAGCCTCCAAGCCGTCCTTCGTATTGCGTGCAAAGCGTGAGATGGATTTGACAAGGATGCGGTCAATACGCCCTTTCCGCGCATCCTCCAGCATCCGCTTGAAATCCTCTCGTTTGGCTACCGCAGTGCCGGTGATTCCCTTATCTGCATAGACATCGACGAAATCCCAATCAGGATTGCTGATGATAAGTTTCGTGAAGTAGGCGTTCTGCGCGGCATAGGAGTGGAGCTGGTCATCGGAATCCGAGCTGACGCGAGCATAAGCTGCTACGCGGAGCTTCCGCGCTTGGCCCTGCGTTGCAGCAGGGATCGTGATAAAACGCGGCGCGGGCGACACTGCCAGCGAGCCGATTGTTTCCTTGCTTTCGCTCATTCCGTACCACCTCTTTTCAGCGACACACAATACCATGTTTTTTTGAAGAAAGCTATACCTAAAGCGGAGAAATATCAAGAATGTTTTGCCTTTATTGGCAACAGAAAAGCCGCCCCGGAAGGACGGCAGAAATTGACAGGATATGGCTGGTATGATATAGTAATCGCGCCAGTAAGAGCGTGAAACAGGTTGTTCCTCCCTTAAAGGGGGTGACCGCGCATGACGACAATGGAAGTGCTTACACTTTTATTGCTCCTTGCCACGGTTATCTTTGGTATCCTTGGGTACATAAAGAAATAACCGCCACCTGAGAGGCAGCGGCTTTCCTTTCGACCTTAAATCGATTAGGGGGAGCGACCAGCACCTCGCCCGTGCGTCGCTCTTACTGGTCTTAGTATAGCACCAGCTCTCCTGTTCTGTCAAGAATCGTAGCGCAGCTTTTTCTGTGCACGAGGTCAGAGGCGGACGAAAATCGTGGCACCAAGTTCTGCGCGCAGACGTGCCGCGATTTTTTTCATTTCCTCCTCACTGAGAAGCCCACGGTCCCGCAGGCCACGGAGCAGATTCAGTAGTCCGAGGTAGTCAACATTGGCGTTCATAAACATATCCTCCGTTTTCATCAAGTTCCAGAACAACGGAAAGCCGCCTTCTCAAAGGCGGCTTTCCGTTGTTCTGCACATAGCGCTTATGGTATGATCTCGATATCAAAAATATCGGCAAGCGGTATTGCTTTACAGTCAGCCATAAGCAGTACACCGGCAACCGTGTCAATCCTTTTAACTATCCCTTCTGCGGACTGGTAGCTTCCTCCCGCCTTGCGTTCGTCCGGCACGAAATAGGTGACGGACACTGCCGGGTGCTCGTCTATTTTCTCCCGAATCATCTGCAAAGCAGCATCTACGCGAGCGACCTCGTATTCGTCCAGCTCAATGCGCCGATCTGTCAGACGTTCCGCTTCTTCTATCGCGCTATGATGACCGCGAAGTGCAGCGAACGGGGAGAATTGGGCAGCCCGATCCCGCATAGGCATCCGCGGCCGTGTCTGCGGTTCTGGATGAGGAAGGTCTATAATATCATCGTATTTACCCATTTGATACCCCCTTGTCTTGCTATGATTTAGTATACCCCATCTTCCGAAATAGAACAAGTGTTTTTTATGGTATAATCGATACTTATAGGCGTGGGTGTTCTGTGTTATATGGCAGCACATTACATTGCCCTGAATGCAGAACACCCACGCCGTTTCTAAGAATTGGTCTTTTGCTCAGTCCTATTCGACACTACTTCCCGGACTGCGGGCGGTTAAACGAACCGGCGCTTGGCAGCGCCCAGCAGGACTCTCACCTCCCGAGGATCTCTCGAGCTGCCCCCATTGCTTGAGACTGTGGCTGGACAGGTTGTTTCTTCCGGGCAGACGGGATCATTGCGAAACAGGCCGCCACGCCTGCTTTTGGCTGGATGATGATCGCTATGCACCTTTCTTGCCGTTTATTGACGCCGAAGCTGAGTCCGACGCAGGTGGTCCTGGCGCATCCGCCGCATCGCTTCTCCCCCCTCGTCAGGAGAGCGTCTGCCGTTGTTGTTCGTCACCGGATATAACCGTTTTGCTTCGGCATTTTTCAAGCTCCATACAGGAACCCCTGATATCCTGTGGCATAATCGTAATACATCCTATATCTGATTAACAGGACGCAGCACAGCGGATTACCCGACGCCGCACATCGGATTTACAAACTTCGCTCGAGCTTCACCAGCGTATCGATTGCGGACCGTATCATTGATCTGACTGCGTCCACCTTCATTTTTCGTCCCAAAGCAATATAGTCCATGGAAACAGCGAAAAAATCCGCCAACTCGATCAGCAAATCAATCGATACACCTTGCTGCCCTCGCTCTATCCGGCCCAGATTATCGGAACTGATTCCCACATATTCTGCGAGCTGCGTCTGCGTCATACCGCGATCCCTTCTAAGTTCCTGAATCCTTTTGCCGCTTTCCTTCATGTTATAACGCATACCAATTCCTCCATTTCTGAAAATTCTAAAGGGAAGGAATTTTCAGGATGGAGGGCCGCGGCAGCGACAGCCATGTTTCTTATGACCTAAAGCAAGAAAAGAGCAAGCGCACAACCATAGCTGTGCGCTTGCTCTCTTATGGCTATATGTGTTAGATCCAAGAGCGTAACGGAAATGCTCTTCGTCAAAGCAGAAGCTTACTTCTAACTTCAGCTCGTACTCATGTATAATATCCGGCGTGTTTTTTCGGCCTATAGGTTCACGCAAAGGCCGATGCGCCGAGTTCTTTTTTTATAGCACCTCCTGCAACTTCTCCTTATCCATAATAGCACCTCATTGTTTCTGTGTGTAATTAGAACCACGCTTCGGATAATTTGAAGTCAAATAGCATTCATCAGAAGCGCAGTTCAAATTAGAATGGGAACAATAGGAAAGGGTGAAGATATGCACGACATTTGCACTGTATTTGGCGCTGCTCTGTGCAAGGCACGGCACGCTCTCGGTTTGACGCAAATCGAGCTGGCTGAAAGGCTTGGAACAACGGATCGCAGCATCTCCGACTTGGAGCGTGGAAAAACAAATCCGAAGCTCGACACCATCTCACACTTCGCGCGCTCGCTGAATATCAGCATAGACGCATTGATCGGCGTTGTCCCAGAAGGTGAGGTCCCCTCTTGCGTCAAAGCCTTTTTCGCCGGAATGAGCGCCGAGGAAGCCTCTAAGTACATACAGCTCTGCATATATGCCAGCGAACTCACAAAAGAATAGCAGTTAATTATACCAAGGTGGCGGTAAGCATCATGTGCTTGTCGCCACCTTCGATACTATATCGAAAAAGGATACCGCTCGCTTTTTCAAACTGTTCTATACAGTAAATGCACAAGGGCAATAAAACCTCACAGAGCCTCGCAAAAAATAAGCTATTTATTACCAGCTTCTCAAAGAAATAATGGCGAGAGATTATTCTCCTGCCGTTATGTTCTATTTGTGCTTGTTTCTTTAACGATGTGTCTTTCTGATCAAGGCGTTACTCCCGCGTGGCGCGCTGGAAATTCAGGTAACGCGTCCCCTGAAATGTCAGATCACCCGTGTCGCCCTCTGCCAGCAGTCCATATTTCATGCCGGAAACCGCAAATTCCATCCGATCGCCGCTCTCCACTTGGAACGTGACATAATAGCTGGTGAAAGTGTGGGTGTGGTGCATCTCGTTGCCATGGTGACGGTGATGATGGTGGGAAACATCGGTGCGCCGGGATACCACCGCGGCAGGGACAGTCAGCTTCGGCGAGTGATTGTTTTTATTCCATTCTCCAATGCCCCGAATCAGCGTTACAAGGATAATACCAAACACCAGCACAAACATGATCGGCACAATGACCTGCATAATGCCGAAGGTCATACCGAAGCCAGAGTCAAAGCCATATCCAAAACCCATAGTGGCTCCTTTCTGTTAAGCCTCCGGAAGTTCTCCGAGGGAACTCCCGGAGGCTTGATATCTGTTTATATACTCACACCTGCTGCTCTGGTGTATCCGCAGAAGCGGCCGCGGCATTCTCTGTCGGCTGCTGGGTGACCGTCACCTGCACCGGCTGGGGAGTCCCTGCCGCCAGCTTGCCGCCGAGAGCGCCCGCCAGCAGACTCTTGAGGTCCAGCCCCATACCGGCGCTGATGCCCTCGGTGACCTGCGTTGTGCCGTTGACAATATCGCTGAGAAGCTTCGCACTGTTGCCCTCGCCGTACATAGTGATCTTATCCACCTTGCTGAGAGGCTCCGCGACATTCTTTGCGATCTCCGGCAAAGCGTTCATGATCATCTCAATGACGGCGGCTTCGCCATATTTCTTCATGGCCTCGGCCTTCTTATCGATACCTTCGGCCTCCGCCAGCGCCTTGGCACGGATTGCTTCCGCTTCCGCCTGACCGACAGCAGCGATACCGGCAGCCTCCTGTTCCTTGGCAAAGCGCGCGGCTTCCGCAGCTTTCTTTGCCGCCTCAGCAGCCTGCTCCTGCTCGTAGCGGACGGCCTCTGCGTCTTTCTGGCGCTGGTAGAGTGCAGCCTGCGCCTCCTGTTCCTTCTTGTAGCGGTCGGCATCCGCCGCGGCGCGAACCTCGGCGTCGAGCGATTGCTTTTTGACCTCGACCTCGCGGCTCTTCAGTTCGGCTTCGCGCTCGGCCTTGGCGATCTGCGCGTTCACGGTTGCCGTCTCAATGGAACGCTGCTGTTCCTGCTGCTGGATGGTGTAGGCTGCATCGGCTTCGGCGCGCTTGGTATCCTCCTGCACCTTCAGCTCCGACTGCTTGATAGCAAGGTCGTTCTGCTTCTGAGCGATTTGCATATCGGACTCCACCTGTGCGTCGTTCGACGCCTTGGCAGCCTGCGCCTGTGCAATGGCGATGTCGCGCTCAGCCTCAGCTTTGGCGATGGCAGCGTCCTTCTGGATCTTGGACATGTTATCCTGACCGAGCGAGTTGATGAGGCTGTTCTCATCGGTCACGCGCTGGATGTTGCAGGAGATGATCTGGATGCCGAGCGCATTCATATCGGTCTGTGCCTTGGACTGCACCTCGTCGCCGAATTTCTTGCGGTCGTTGCAGATCTCTTTGAGCGTGATGGTGCCGATGATCTCACGCATATTGCCCTGAAGGGAGTCTACGATGGCGCGGTTGAAGTCGTCCTCGGTCATATTGAGGAAGTTCTTCATCGCCAACTGAATGCCTTCGGGATCGGTCATAACCCTGACCTTCGCCACCGCGTCTACATCCACGCCGATGAAGTCCTGCGTGGGAATGTACCCCTCGGATTTGATGTCAATGGAGATCTGGCGGACGATGAGTTTATCCACACGCTCCAGGAACGGGATCTTCACGCCCGCGCGACCGATCAGCACCTTCGGGTGCTTGCGAAGGCCGGAAATAATGTACGCTACGTCGGGCGGGGCCTTGACATAGCCCATAAGGAAAATAACGATAACAAGAATGACGGGAATCGCAATGGGGATCACTTTGAGCAAAACTTCCATGTGGTTCTCTCCTTTTCTATTTATACATTTGTTTTTAGGAATGCTTGGTTAATAGACGCCTTCGGATTCCGTTTCGGGCGCTGCGCCGCCGGAGATTTCCCTGTAAAATGCGGCGTAGGCGGCCATCTCATAAGGCCGCAGTGCCAGATTGCCAATGCCCAGTGTCAGGGCGCACAGCAGGCTCCATCCGATGAAGCTGAACTGCAGGCAGAACAGACGCCAGCGGTTGCCCTCCATCATGGCCTTGGACTGTGCAATGGCTTCGCTGGCCGTCAGCTCCGGATGCTCTGCCAAGATATAGCTCGTCATGGCGTAGCTGTAGCCAGCCACGATGCCGGGAATAACCAGCAGGCACATCCACAGTAAAATGTACACCGTTTGGAGCAGTTGAGCCACAGCGATGGTCTTCCAGTGGGGAAAGTAGGAAAACAGGGTCTCAAAGGGTGGCTTTTCCCCACCGGTCAATTTCAGGTTGAACCGGGCGTAACCCACCTCAACGACGCTACCCAGGATAAAGTACAGAATCCCCATCACCACGGCCGCCAAGATCAGGTAGACCGCACCGCCTATCAGGAACGCCCGCAGACCTGGGGCAATTCCATCGTCCCAAGAATAAATCGTCTGCCCGGCGTACTGGAGATTTGCGTCCAATTCTCCCCCGCTGAAATTGATTTTAAATTCCGGCCCGTCGGAAGTGGCTCCTCCCAGAATCGCCGCCACCAGGCCCACCAGAATGGCCAACGGCCATTTGCCCTGAAGTGCCTCCCGCGCCTCCTGTCTGAAATCTGCCGCAAGTTTCATGATCTTGCCCCCTTCTGTCCACTCGGGACTTTGCTTCTCTTTCTATTAGACGTTTCCAATCCGATTTTTGTTGCATATTCCGGGTCTGTTTCGATCATTTTTAATAGCCGGATCGTCAGAATTCGCTCTCGTGTATTCAAAAAGGCCGCCCCCTTTCGTCAGCTTGCAGTGTTTTGACCTTCTGCTTGAGGATAGTATACGGTAAGCAGAGGGGAGAATAAATCACTATGTTGGCAAAATAGGGTAGCCTATTTTCACTTTGGGAGAAACTATTCAGGAATTTCCGGAACGGTGTCGCGCGCGGCAGGCTTCAAATTGCGCTTCGTCGATCACACCTGTTGCCAGCATTTTCTCTGCCCAGAGCTGCAGAGTCTCCACCGTGATGGAGATGCGTTCCAGTTCTTCCTGAATGAACACAAAGTCTTCAAGCTCATCGGGTGTGATCGTACCGTCAGCTGTAATTTCAATGAGCCGGTCCTTCCGCTTATTCATGGAATTGAGGGAGGCCAGCATCTCCAGCACGATCTGCGACAGGTCCTTGATCTTGACCTCCGGCACATATTCCTGTCCGATGGGACACTGGTTGGCACAGTAGTAATTGCAAAGGTCGGGACGCTTGTACTTCTCTGCCATCGTCAGCACCTCGTCAGGGTGCGGGAGAGATCGTTCGTTCTCGATCTTCTCAATGCGCTCCGGTGGTATGACCTCTAACAGCTCGCTGGCAGTCTCCCGCGTCAGTTTCAGCCCCTCGCGGGTAATCTGGTAGATGTTCTTATTCTCTTTGGTGGACATTCTGGCCATGATGAATCCCTCGCATTATCAGATGGATAGCATTAACGCATATACAGAATACCATAGAAAGTCCGCAGAGGGAATACATGAAGGGAAATCGTCTTCGTCTTCTGTTTTATAGCAATACCCCCTTATTCATGCAACCCACGCTTTCTTCTATTCATGCTTCTTTCCCAATTGTTTTTACACTTTCCGCTGTGAAATCGAACCACTCTGCATTCTCCTTTGCGTCTTATATCGCAAACTCATTTTCGAACTCTTCTCTTGTTGTAGAGACTTTATCGACAAAATAGGAAGAATCCGAGCAGTATGATATTTCATCGACGGAAAAACCATCCTTACTCAAGATGAGTTTTCCAATGCCCCAATTAGAAGCACCGCCAGAAAAGATGAATGTACCATCACCTTTTAATTCAGACATCGAGCGGTGAGAAAGTGTGTAGCTGTAGACAAGCTCTGCGCGCAGAGGACATTCTCAACCTGCAATTCCGCGACGGCAGCATCT
>OGGJ01000598.1_pt1 | contig 36305 bp, 28 predicted proteins | sample 1571071 | NCBI WGS metagenome assembly OGGJ01 (sample SAMEA2581954, study PRJEB24529) | metagenome | biome: Human gut stool | place: China | collected 2011
GTTGCTCAGGTACTTAAAAAAAATATTTTATAATAGTGTTGCGGAATTAAGGTTTGATGATAAACATCCTAAATCCAAATCCACAACATCGTTTTCATCGAATCTTCCATTTCCTGTTTTTTGTGTTTCAATAATTTCCTGTTTTTTGAAGTCATATAGATTGATACAATGCTCATCTATATCCTTGAAGCATAAGGTAGAATCGCTAATCAGGCAAATGTCGTTGGGAGTATTTCGGAATTTCAGTTTTATATGATCAATCATATCTGCTTTTTCATTAACCATCAATATTTTAGTCAAGAAGTTTCGCTTGAATCCCCTGACATAAATCGTGTCTGTGATCGAAGTACCCAAAGTCGGGAAAGATTCAATTTCATTAGCCGCATGCCCTCTTTGACCAAATTCTGAAATAAGTTTCAGTTCCGGTGTTTTATAAACATGGATCATCGTGTCAGACTGAGCGCTTGTGACCACCAAATAGTCTCCATATACATTCATGAATCTTCTATCATAAATTGATTGCATAGGAACAGAGTCTGCCAGTAATTCCGTTTCAGTAGGAAAAACAACTTCCAGTTTTTGGGTACATGAGAGCATAAAAACAGAAAATAAGATTATTCCTAAAAAAGTTTTGCTTTTTGACATGCTTATTTCTCCTTTCTTTCCTAATATATTTGGTTATAAACTACTATATGGATTTTTATCTTAACCCGTGTAAACCCTTCATGCGTACGCTTTTCAATTCCTGTCCGTTTTGCTTGAGATTGAAATCTGGTACAGTCTTGTCCCCATGATGAACTAGTTGGCTACGAAAGCACGTTCTTCCAAGTAGGATAGTACCCACTGTATAAGTGTAGCGGCTAATATCAGATTGTATGATGTTATTGAATTATCTGCTTTCAGAGGGTAGCTCCAGTTATTAGTTCATCCGTTTTTATGCAATATAGTTTCTCGTCCATAGGCGATGTGGTATATAGTATTTTGTTTATGCCGTCCACTGCGATCTCGTCAATGCAATGTTTTGTGATGATCTTACGGACAAGATGGCCTTCCCAGTCGAAGATGTATATATGGTTCACACAAGGAACCTCGTTTACTTTCCATGCTGCTTTTCCATAAAACACAGTGTAAACGTAGTTGTCATCAGCACAAATACGTATGAAATATGGCTTTAGTTCTTTACTGGTTTCCAAGTCGGATAGATTCATGTTTTCATTCATTCGGTAGCCTGTTACAGCTTTACTTTTGGTGTCGATAATATTCAGTTGCGGCACATGTAGCATAGCTTGTGCTATTTTGCTTCCGTCAGGTTTCATCGCGTCATGAGAATAGAAAAATGTTTGCGGTAAAAATTTTGTTTGCTTGTTGACAATGCTTTTCTTAAAGATGTGTATATCGGATATTTTTTTCCCGTTTCTCAAATCTCTTATCTGGTAATAAGGCAATGACGCATCGTGATCATTGGTTGGAGTGGCTGAGACCTTGGCATATAGTGTACAGCTATCCTTTATAAGAAGTTCGTTAAAACACGCTCCATGGTTTTCTTTTTTCCACGGCATTTTGATTTCCTTCTCTATGATTGTTGATTTGCCTGCAAGGCTTTTGGTTATGTTCCAAACGCTCACAGATTCTTTATTTCCATCAAATATCAATGTCTTTAGCTCGTTATTTTCTGTGTAGAAATTCCAGATAGGTCCTACTGCTATGAATTCTTCATGTCCGTTTCCTTTTCCGACAAATTCTCCCACTTCGTCAAGCGTATGGCAATTAAACAGTTGGAACCATTTCGATTGTAATTTTGGATTCATAAAGAATGCAAGGGAATCGTGTATGGCAAGATTCCCAAAGTTAAGACCTTTTAATGTGAGTTCCTTAAATTCGACCTCTTTTTCCGGTGCATGCTCCTCAATGTTGATGATCTCTCCATTGAGAATGTCGGTATCCTGACTTTTGTTGTTGCAGGAAGCTAATACTAATAGAAGTAAAACGTAGTATATTGTTTTCATTGTATAATTGGATAATGGTTGAGTATTGTTATTTAAATAGGCTGCCCTTCCTAATTCTCTGCATGAGAAAAATAGGAAGGCCGGCTTGTGTCTGTCAGACGAGATTGTATATTTAACTTTTCGTCTGCGAAATTCTTTCCCACAAGATGACAAGAGCATCGTTATGGCAAGCGGTATGTAATGTAGTACGTTCTTCATTTTTTATGTGATTATATTCGTATACAAATAGTACCTGCATCTGAGACGTTTTCCGATGTCTGTTCCATCAGGACAGGGGGATTGATTCATTCTTTCAGACAATGTATTATGAAGTGGATCTCTTGGCAACAGTTCGGCCCGATAGAAACGGTAGGTCCAGTAACTGCCCGGAAAGGTAAAACGCCGCGCTACTTGTGCATCGAGCGAATGCTCCTGTGCCAGACGTATGGCCTCGGACAGAGAAAGCGACAAGGAGGCATTCGCCACATTGTGTGCCAATAAGCTCAATAATATCAACAAGGTTTTTCTCATGGCTAAACTTAATCTGATTTTATTTAGTTAACGATTTTTTCCGGATACCATACAAATCAATGCAATCACCCAGAGTACATACGATTTGATGAAAGACTGCAACGGAGTGAAATGAATCAGCTCCCCGAAACATCCGCAGGATTCTATCCGGCCCACCATAGACGGATTGAAATAGTTATCCCCTGTCAGGTAAACGAAAAACGACAATGCTGCAAGGCCTGCCAGGTTGGCATAACGGCTGAATTTAGGCAAAAGGTAGAAAATACCTGTTGTCAATTCTGCCAGACAGACAAGCCCGGCTACATGAATGCTGTAATCGCTCAGCCAGCCGTTGAAGTATATTTCGAGGTAAAGCATGACTTCACCTCCAAACGTCTTCAGGCTGAAGGCTTTGGTTATCGCAGACAGGATAAATACTATTCCAAGCAATATGCAGAGCGAGCGGTGTATGACTTTTTTGGTTTTCAACATTACAGATGTTTATTATGGTCTTTAAATAATGGTCTATGTGTCGTGAGTCTTTGTCATTTCAACTTATATCTAACAATAACAGGATTATCATCATTCTTTACGAACATCAGTTTTTCGCGGTTGGCTTCACTTATGTTTTTGTCATTCCGCAATTCGTCTGTTTCTACAACACTTCTTATCAAACTTATTTCAAAAGCCGGCACAACGCTATAGAAGTAAGAGTCGTCACTTGCGATAATTGATAGAGGGCTGATTTGTGCTGGAGACGAAGCTATTGATTTGAAGAGCGAACCCTGGTTTGAAAATTTGTTATACGTTATATATGCAGGCATTCGATCATATGTGCATTCTCCCCAAATAATGGAGTCTGTCTCATGTAAATTCCTTAAACCTATTAATTTCCCGTTATCTGAGTTGTTTTTCAACGATATGGCTTTTGCCGCTATCATGTCGTCTATTTCATGCTGTGTGTATCTCTTGCCGCTTGGAACATCAAGGCTGAAATAAGCGAAGCATGAGTCGGGGGTTATTTTATATGTTGTGCATGAATAGTAATCAGAAAACAGCACATCTGATTGCGATATTGTAGTTTGTTTGTCTATCAATACTTTATATGCCTCGTCACCCATACACGTGTATTCTATCGTATTGTCGTTTCGTCTGTCTATGGCAAATCTGCCTGCTGAACAATTCTCCTCAAAATCAGCATTATCCAGAATCAGACATTTATCGTTCACATAAACGTTATATGAGGTGTTGTCTACATGATTTGATTTTATGTATGTTCCATCTCTTTTGTTATACGACAGTATTTTTTTGCTGGTGGCATCGTAGATGTGCACGTAATGATCAGAGATACTGACAGTGTTGCATGTAACAAACTCAGACTGCCCGTGCCCTCGTTGGTTTATTTTATATTTGAATTGACCTTCTTTATCAAAGCAATAAACCCCTTCCGTGACGATGAAAAAGTCGTCACCGTCAACGATAAGGTCAGAGATTTCTCCCAGTTTAGCTTCTGGAACGGTCTCCAACGGTATATACTCCAAGTTTCTTACAATGCTGTCAAATGACACGGAATTCTCTATGTCATCAGCAGAAAAACAATATTTAGAAGTATGAGTGTCAGGAATATAAGATGTATTACATGCGACTAAAATAGAACCATATAAAACTATAGATAATGTTTTTTTCATATATATATATTTTAAGAATGTGTTGCAGAAGTTCCGACTTACGTGCTGAGTAATATACCCGTAAAGGCAATGTACTATGTTCTGCAACACACTCAAATGATACCTTAAAGATTTTTGAAAGTTCCGGCTTTCGGACAACCACTGGATGCGCAGGCATGCCAGTCTTCCGGACTACAAATGGCATTTGCTCCGTCTATTTTCAGGCATTCGATTTTGTACTCGTCTTTCATCGCTGCTTTTATTTCCCCACCTAAGGAAGCGGCAAGAGAATTGGAAATTCTCATGCCAATCTTTACTTGTCCGGATGCCGTTCCCGAAACATTTGTGACGTACAGGCTTGCTCCTGTTTTTACAATTTTTGCGATACCAGTCTTGTTCTCATTCTCTCCAGGTGATTTTCCTGTGCCATCGGCCAGAGCCAAGATGTTCGCTTTCAGCAGAGAGTTGCTTTCAGTAACTTTTTTGTTTTTCAAATGGCAGATACCACTTACAGCAGCTGCGCATATCATAACAAAAATTAGTTTTTTTGTCATAATTGTTGGTTTTAATTGATTATTTGGCAATATTGCCTTTTCTTTGTTTAATTTCTTTAGCTTCCTTTTTCATATCTCGTGTTGCCGGTGATTCTACCTTGACACGAAAGTTTTGTACCCGGCATGCCATTGCCTTGCAGCGTGTGGTGTCACTCATGGCTTCGTACAGTTTCATTTTTCGGTAGAGCGGATAGATGCGATTGGGTACCATGTGGAAAGCATGGTCATACAGCGAATCTGCTTTGTCATACTCCCCCATATCTTCATAGTTACGCCCCATGAGAATATGGAACATCGGGTCAGCACTGAGCGATGTGCCCTGTCGTAACATGGCGTTGCTGTCGTTATATCTGCCACAGTCCCGCAAAAGCGTTCCGAAGTCGAACAGAAATTGCGGATTGTCATTCAACAAGGGAAATAATTCATAATAGTCTTTGATGAACGCCTCGTCATGTATCTGCGAAAAACGGTCATAATCTTTTTCTGCTTCCATACGCGGGAGCAGCAGAACGCAAGTGAACGTACAACTTATGCCAGCTACGGCAAGCGGAAATACCATCATCGGACGAAACAGATATTGCTTTCCAAGATTGGCTGCGTAGGCCATGATGACAGACAGCATACCACCGAATGCCGGTATGGTGAAAGGATAAGAGAACATGGAGAACACCAGAAGGGCTACAAGGGCATAGAACAGCGGACTTCCGGCTATCCACAGGCGACGTGCCGTGAGTATAATAGCTGCTGTAAATGGAATCAGTCCTGCCATCCCCTGTTCAACGGCCATTCGCAGAGGTTCGTTGAAAGGCCGGTCGGCTATCCCCACGCTTGGAATGAACAGGGAATCCGGATGACTGGTGAAATATGTGGCCATCCCCTCACCAAGAGCTTGCAGATAACTGCCTGTGCCGGTTCCTACCCACAGATTGTCTGCCCATGTCCTCAACGAGACCAGGATCATGAGCATGCGGCTGTCAGCCGATCCGCGTTTCAAGAAATACAATATCACAAGAATCACAACGGCAAAGATACCTACCTGGCGCCAGTGATTTCTTATCCACGCGCGGTACATGATTCCCAGGCTTACTGCAAAGCCCAGCAGTGCCGCACGGCTCCAAGCCGCAGGGAGCATTACGGTCATGAATATGGCAGCAACGCCAAGAATACGACCGGGGTGCTCCTTATATACGGCAATCACCACAGCAAGCATCACGGCAATGAATGCCCCATAGGGAGCGGGGTTGAAGAAATTTCCGGTCACGGCATACAAATAGTGTCCAGAACTGCATACTCCGAACAGTTGTCCCAGTCCCACAGCCACCTGCCACACCCCCAGAACCGCACAACCATACGCCCAATGCTGTTTTCCGATGCGTTCTATGGGAAGGATGCGCAACAGTATGTACAGTGTTGCCCATCCGCATGTACGCAGAAACGCATGACTGCATGGTGTGTGTGACACTGCATAGGTATTGCACACGTAGCCGATGAACCACAGTGCAAGCCAAGTGTCTATCTTTCCAAGAATGTTCTTTCCCATTTTATTGTATCTGTCTCTTTATCTTTAGAATAACTGATCATCTGCACTACGCCTACGATATAATCTTCGGGTACCAATCCCCAGTAGCGGGAGTCCATGGAATCGAATACATTGTCGCCCGCCATGAAGTAATAGTTGTTTGTCCACTCATATCTGTGTGTGGGTTTACCGTTCAATAACACGAGGTCCTTATCCCAGTTTACGGTGACTCTTTTTCCGGTCTCGAATTCCAGCAACCCTTTGTACACGGTTCCTTCTTTGGGTGTCAGTGTCATGATGTCTCCTTTGCGTGGAATATACAGAGGTCCCATGTTCTTGAATGTCCAGCCCACACGTGCGTCGAACGGATAGACGGCACGTGCTTCGGTACTGTATTGGGTTTCGTCTACGGCTGCCAGACGCAGTTGCACCGTGTGCAGGCCTAATGTGTCACCATAATTGTTGTTTTTGTATATCCCATTCACAATACTCAGCGTGTCGCCCGGTAGCGCCACGCATCGCTTGCAGTACACATAGTTGATTTTGAATGCTATGCGTCCGCCCACCTGAGGGTAGTTGAAAACCACGATGTCGTTATGTCTTAACCCGCGTAACCCTTTCATGCGTATGCTTTTCAGTTCCTGTCCGTTCTGCTTGAAGTCGAAATCAGTGTACAGTCTCGCCCCCATGGTGAGTTTGTTCACCACCACACGGTCGCCTGCCACCAATGTTGGCGACATGGACCATGTGGGAATGATGAACTGGTCGGCTACTAAGACGCGTCCTCCCAGATATAATAGCGAGAACAGTACGACTATCGTGGATAATATCAGAATTTTATTGAGTAAAGAATGCATATTGTTTATACCATACCTTGTTGAAAATCGTATGATGTTATTGAATTATCTGCTTTCAGAGGGTAGCTCCAGTTATTAGTTCATCCGTTTTTATGCAATATAGTTTCTCGTCCATAGGCGATGTGGTATATAGTATTTTGTTTATGCCGTCCACTGCGATCTCGTCAATGCAATGTTTTGTGATGATCTTATGGATGAACAGGAGCATCATTATGGCAAGCAATATATAATGTACTTTCTTCATTGTATACAAATAGTACCTGCATCTGAGACGTTTCCGATGTCTGTTCCATCAGGACAGGGGGATTTTCCTCAAATCATATCCGTGATCCAGATTAAAGGATATGGCGTAGCACACATTTTCCTTCTCGTCAATATCAATCGCCATCATCATGCAGTCTGTATGAATGATTTCTTTAATGTCTCCGTTCCAATCGAAGACGGTGATTTGATCTGTGAAAGGATTCACCGGCGGATTGCTTTTGAGTTGTTTCCCTTTGGCACCATTCAGCAGGGTATAGATGTGTTTGTCCGTAGCGACCACGTCATCAAAGCCGATGACAGTCTCTTCGTTCCATGATACGTCTTGTCTCTTTCCCTCGTACATAGGTTCATATATTGGATTAATTCCGACGCTTTTTATCTCGTGACCATCGTATCTGAAGATTTCAAGGATACCGCCGATATATGAGGCTTGTACCCATTGGGACTTGTCCGGAGCCACGGCCACGTTACTGTTGTATGTCAGCACCGCGGCGATGTCATCCTTTTTGTTTTCAGGAAGGATCGATGGATAATCGGTGTATATGCTTCGCACGTTACGATCAACAACCGCAAAACGCATGTCACCGGTAAATCCTTCCAACAGATAACCGTTTGTTAATTTCTGAGCGTTTTGTGTCGGATACGAAACAAGTTCGGAACAATTGGTTTTGTTGCAAAAGTCTGTTTTATTTTGGACAAAGTTATTTACGTTGTATTCCACATAATATGGTGCAGAGTACAGTGAAACAACACCTTTTTCCTTATCTATGGAAAAGCGTGACGGAGCATTGCTGATTTCCGTATGTCCGTTTCCTTTTTTTACCAAACAATCCATCTTCTCTCCTTTTGAGTTGAAAATATATACATAGCCTTGATTCATCATGTCCTGTATCATGAATAAGGAGTCATATTGGGCTATCTTAACGGGATACGTACATTCTATATTCTCTTTTATCACAATGGAGGAGACATTCTTCTGTGGTGCCTTTTCCAGTTGTCTGGAATCAAAATGTGTACTTGGTACCTTCGAGCAGCCTGCCAAAAGCAGGGCTGGAAGCATAAAGAGTAGTTTTTTTGTTTTCATAATAGTTGCTTTTTATAAATTAAGGTATTGGGGATATATTATAGTACTATTTGTCTATTTTGTGCCAATAGATAAACTCCATCTATTGGCACAAAAATAAACAATCTATTTACTTTGTGAACACTTGTGTGATCCTACTATATGACTACCTATAGCACTCCAACTGAAACTACAATATGGACAATTAAATTTACATATTCCCAAAATACCTTCACAATTCATATCTGTATCCGACTCATTATCTGCTAGTGCCTCCACATTGGCCAACAATAGGTTTGTCGTTTCTTGTTTGTTGTGTGCATTATATGCAGTATATCCCGTAAGTAATATTGTTGCAATAGCTATTGCATAAATTCTTGTTTTGTTCATAATGATTGATGTTTGTTTAATGATTTTAGTATTTGTTAAAACTTGTCTCTGGAATGAGGAGAACAGTATGTTCCATGTCATCTTTTACTGCTGAATATAGTTACGTACACCTCCTTTCTTTTATCAGTATGCACTAAACGTAGTTATCTTAAAGTTTTGTGGCTGCAAAATGATAAAAAATCCTCATAGAAATGGTAATTTGCCAAGCCAAAAGCCATCAGAATAAACTTTGCTTTGTGCTATATTTGTCATGATTACAAATTCTTATTCACAATTATATCTCCGTATATAAACCGTTGCTCACCTTTCTCATCCAGTACAAACGGCATTTCCTCTCCACCTTGCGTTCTATTTTCCAACCAGTACAGGCATCCTTGCGGGACGTTCTCAAATTCCACATATTCGTATTTTGCCCGGACTGCTCCGCATGAGTGCCATCCGTTGTTCCAGTAATGCAGCTCATACTCATTTCCGGCACAGATGCCGTTGTCCGCATTCTTGGGAGAAAAACGTACGTGCGTCACTATCTGCGGTTCTTTCAGCCAAAGGGTAATATTGGGGTATGGACTCGGTGCGGTCTGCATATTACCGTCATACTCTGCTTTCCACGACATTTTGTCCCAACTGTCGGCATCCATCAGGCGTACAAGTCCGGACTCACGGGCCGGCAATGCTGTGTCGGCCGGTGACAGAATGTGGCGGCGCAGGGCAGGCATGGTGTTGTTATATCCATACCTGTCGGGGGTCAGCCATTCCAATATGGAAATATGGGCATACGGATGCTCTTCAGAAGCTTGGAAACGGTAGCTTTTATAACGTCCCTTCCGATTCAAAGGATAGGTCAATAAAGCAGGTATAGGTGGCTCCTTGATTTCCAGAAGAGTGACGGCATCGCTGAAATCTCCTTTAACCGAGCCGATGAAACGTCCTCCTACCAGTTCTTCTGCCACACGTTTCATATTGGGTTTACGCGGGTATTTGCGCGTCAGTATCACTGTGCTACGGGTATTTTTTGTATGGCCCGTGTATGGTACCTTTCTGATCACGGGTAAGTTGTCCGCCATTTCTATGAAAAATGGATCACCAAACTCTTTGTGTCCGTTATCCGGATAATAAACGGGGAAATAAAGCATGTCGGGCATGGCGTTTTCAAAAGTCACAGTAGCGTTTTTCTTGTCTATCTTGCCCCAAGTGACCGGTATCAGTCCGTCATTGGTCTTATGAAAAGTGGCAAGATAGGCAAGATTGTTTGCCGTTTGCTCCTTGAAGGGCAACGTAATAGACGTTGTAGGTGCCAGATAGGATGTCACGTCCTTGATGCAGGGGCGGTTCAGTATTTCCGGCACATATTCACCATCTGCTTTCAGGAAAGGTGGCGTGTTCTTTTGCGCGGCGTATATCGTGCGATACACATTGGCTGTCTCGGCAAATGCCCAGTCTCCATCGCCCGGCAGTGAACTTTCGGCATTGAATGTCTGCCATGTTCCGGTAGAGTCGTTATAGACACTGCAATGATAGTGTCGCCCCGGTAGACTGCGATAACAGATGTTGTATTCCACTACCACCGGCAGACCGCAGGCACGCAATATGTTGCAACCATAATTAGCTATGTCAACACAATCATGGAAATCACGGGAATACAGGTCATAGATTCCAGCCAGATGTGTACGGTGTGTCTTTCCGTTTAGGTCACGCAGATTGTTCACGGCTGCATTATAATACTGTATTGTGGTACGTATGTCAGCGGTCGTGTCAGCCATAACATATTTGGCAAAGAGATCATGGTAGGTTTTACCTGTCTCATTGAACCCATAACCTTCAATACAGCGATAGGGCAGAATATATTCCTTGAACTCATCGAAAGTCAGTTTCCTGGCAAACGGTGATTCATGCCATACACGGAAGGCATTGTCTATATGCTCTGTCAGAAAATCGAAATTCAGTTCCTTCAGGTCACAGAGCATGCGATGATCTACGATGGCGTCGGGAAGTGTGTCAGCCTCAATAAGTTCACGGCGCGTCTTCTTCACATGCCATAATGTGTCCCATGGGAAGTTTTTCATGGTACATCCGTGTACAAATGAGTAATATATGCTGTCTGTCTCATGCTGCCATCTTGCCAATGTGTCATTATCCTTATATATACGTGCCTTGGAACTGTGATACGGCATGTTTTCTATCAGGTACTGGGCAGCGGCATACTTCAATGTATCCCGTTCCACATACTTGTAGTAGGCCAGTGTGCGATACATCTCCCACGTATCGGCATCTTCATGATCCGGCAATCCTTTTACACACCCACTCATAATCAGGATGGGAAATGCTATGAAGATATGGCGAAGGTTTTTGATATTCATGGTTTTATGATTTAGATTTGTTGACGGATGTGGTTAAAATGTTTGTCTACACCTCTGAACGGATTAGCTCATATAGTATTATTTGCCTTCTTTCAACAGATTCCACATCATTTTCTCAATACTGCTGTTATGCACGGGATTTCCAACCAATACCACCGTGTCTTTTCTGTTTAGCAGAAAGGTACGCATCTGCGACAAGTGGGGCAGACAAGGGTTCGTTCTTTCGAACACGCCTGTTGTATCTATATATACAGGCAAGCCTCGAGCATAAGTAGCAAGAGTGGCCTTAATTTCTTCCAAACGTCTTCCGGGAACATTAAAGACGAAGTAAAAGTCTATTGGATGTCCGGACGAGGACGCACTGTCCATAACATCCTGCCATTCATATAGAGTTTTAAGACGGCACGATGAACATTCGGATGAGTCATAATACATAACCAATTTATAGTCATCTGCTATTTTACGCTCCATGTATCCCGAGTTCCCGTCTGTCATACACAACATACTGTCTAATGAAGCATCACACGTTGGCCGTAGAAACGTTCCATTTCATCCTGTATCTTATTGTTTTTGGAACAGGAGATTAAACATATTGATATACTGATAGCAATGAGTATCTTATTTTTCATGGATTTTATATTAAATATTTTGTTAAGGTCTGTCTTTTGTAATATAGTGGTTAAACGTATTTCAATAATGCAGTTCCACAAGAAAAACGACCGCTTTCCGGAACAATCAACAGGATGGTATCGCCTTTCTTCAGACACTTCGTTTCTATCAAACCATTAAGTGCAACAAATGGCGATGCAGCACCTATATTGCCCACACTGGATAAGTTCGTAAACCATTTTGTCGTTGGCAAGTCAATGTTCCTTTTTTGGAATTCCTGTTCTAGAATTTTATAGAAAAACATGGATGAGAGATGAGGCACCACATATGTGATATCATCCGTATCAATTCCTGCCTGTGCCAAAGAAGTTTCAACTGCGTCTACAAATAATGTCATTCCATATTTGTTTAGTTGCCGTACATCTTGCTTGAGCGACCAAACAGATTTTTCTTCAATATCTTTGGCATTAAATGTTTTCCAACCCCGAAGAGTACCGTCGTTTTCTTTCTCAGCCCACATATACATGCATGCCGGTTGCTTGTTGGCGTAAGAGAAAGTACGGATCCATTCTATAGTGAAACAGCAATCAGCTTCTCGGGTATTGCTTAGATACATTGCCGCAGCACCATCGGATAGCATAAAACGAAGAAAGTCCTTTTCAAAGGCAAGATAAGGGTTCTCTCCAATTTCCTTTTTATGCTTGATTTCTTCAGTGAAAAACTTTGCAAGCATAGTCGGGGATATTAATTCAGACGCGACACTTATTGCATTTTCGGAATTTCCAGAAAGAATAGACATATATGCCACCTTAAATGCCATTAATCCAGACATACATACTCCTGCAAGAGATGAAATCTCTAAGGGATGGTCGAATACGGCACCGTGTACCATCGCTGCATGAGAGGGTAGGTATTGGTCAGGCATGGAGGTTCCACAGGAAAGAAACTGGATCTTTCTCAGTTCTTCTTTAGAAAAACCTAATTTTTCAATAGCACATTTAGCCAAATCCACGTTGGTATGCGTTATTTCCTGATTTTTGGTCAAGGCATAATATCGGTTTTTTATACCATTCTGACGCAGAATAATTGGCTTGACTTTGGACGGTTCTCCATCGACCATTCCTAAATATAGCTCCATATCGTCATTGCTTACCGGAGAGTTTGGTAAGAATGAAGAGATTCGATTTAAATAAACGGGTGAATTTATGGTTTGCATTATTTTTGTTATTCTTTTGCGAAGAAAGAGAATGGGTTTAAATAGTACAAATTTATTATGTTAATTTATAATAAATAGCAGTGCATTTTTGAAATTAAATAAAGAAATGTTGATGTCTTGGTAGTTCTTTCTATCTTTTTAGATATGAATTTTAGATTTAAATGCTAAATATGATCTACAGAAAAGATAAAGCAAGATAATTCAGTTCGAGAGAATCAATAATGGAGCGGTTTAAGATATGATTGTTGTTCTTTTGACAAGAAAAATGAAAATAATCAATGCTGATAGCTTACTTGTTTACCATAATCGTAGCAGTAACATCCTCATTGTTTACGGGGCTTTCAAATGTTTCGGGTGCAAGTAGGGGAAATTCGTTTTTTTGAAAGGAACAGAATATTTGTTATCTTTTTTGTATGGAAGTCCTGCACCTTTCTTTCTTTATGGGGTAAGGTTTTTGGGGTGACGGGAGATTCATGCGTCGGGAAGCAAGCCTTAATAAACTTTAAAAGAGGAACGGGCGTATCTGCATTCCCTCATTTTTGTAGTATTTTTACACCTAAATAAATAGAAAATGAAGATAGGAATCATGACGGCCATGAGCTCAGAGTTTGAGCAGCTGGCAAAAAATCTGAATAACAAGGCGGAATGCAAGGCCGGACCTTTTACCTGTATCAGCGGTGAGGCCGGCGGAAATGAAATCATTCTGTTGCAGTGTGGCATCGGTAAGGTGAACGCTGCCGCGGGAGCCATTGAATTGATTCATACCTTTGCGCCCGACGCGATGATCAGCACCGGTGTGGCCGGAGGCATTGATGTGCAGGTAGGAGTGATGGATGTGGTGGTGAGCCGCGAAATCGTTTATCATGACGTGTGGTGCGGCATGGGTAATGTGCTGGGACAGATCCAGGGCATGCCGGCGCGCTTTACAGCCAACGAAACCCTGTTGCAGTGTGCGCTGAATCTGGATACACCGACACGCATTCATGACGGACTGATCTGTTGCGGCGACCAGTTCATTACCGACCGTGCGGAGCTGGACAAGATCAAGTCAAACTTCCCCGAAGGACTGGCCGTGGATATGGAGTCGGCTTCCATTGCCCAGGTATGCCATTTGTATGGAGTGCCTTTCCTGAGTTTCCGCATCATCAGCGATACGCCGGGAGTGAAGGACCATGTGGAGCAGTATGAGAATTTCTGGGGCGAGATGGCCAACCGTTCTTTTGGTGTGACCCAAAGCTTCCTGAATGCTCTGCCGAATACATTAACCAAATAATCAGAACGACGATGAAGAAAATTCCAAGTTTTACGATAGACCATTTGCGTTTGCAGCGTGGCATCTATGTGTCCCGCAAGGATTATGTGGGCGATGAGGTGATCACCACATTTGATATTCGCATGAAGAACCCTAACCGCGAACCGGCGTTAGGACAGGGTGCCATCCACACCATTGAACATTTGGCGGCAACTTTCTTGCGTAATCACCCGACTTGGGCCGACCGTATTGTATATTGGGGTCCGATGGGATGTCTTACCGGAAATTACCTGTTGGTGAAAGGTGATTTGGAGTCGAAGGATATTCTGGGACTGATGCTGGAAACCTTCCGCTTCATTGCAGACTATAAAGGAGAGATTCCGGGAGCTACGGCAAAGGACTGTGGCAACTATCTGTTGCAGGATCTGCCTATGGCCCGTTGGGAAGCCAACAAGTATCTGACCGAGGTGCTGGAGGTCATCACCGACGAACAGTTGGTTTATCCGCAGTGATCCGCCGGTGCGGTTTGCTGTTTGAGTGAAAAAGAATAGAAAGAGGTCTGCTCCAGCGGCAGGCCTCTTTTCCCGTAAATAATCAAGAAGAGAAAAAGTAAATCATGGCATTGAACGACAGTATTTTGTCTGAAATCATCTCCACGTCGCCCAGTGTGGAACTGTTGCGTCTGCGCAACCGGGAGCTGGTGTTGCTGTTTCTGTATCGCACTTTCTATCATAAGCCCGATCCGGTGGCCTATGAGCACCTCTGCGTGCAGCTGTCCGATTACCTGTGTGCGGAGCATCTGGACCAGGACGAGGAGAGCGGCATTTCGGTGTTCGACACCTACGACGAGAAGGCGCGCAAGTATATCATGCGCTGGACCGATAAGGGATTTTTGCGGAACTATCAGGAAGAAACGGGCGAGGTGTTTTATGAACTTTCGTCGTATGCCAGTAAGACGCTCGACTGGCTTCTGAGTCTGAAGAAGGAGGATTTTGTGGGCACCGAGTCCAAGTTCATGAATCTTTTCTCCCAGATGAAAGAGCTGGTGGAGTTTACCAATGAAGACAAGGATGAGCGTATCCGTATTCTCGAGGCCCGAAAGCAGGAGATAGAACACGAGATACAGACCATCCGCGCCGGAGGAGATGCCCGGGTGTTTGAGGAATATCAGATTCGTCCGCGCTTCCGGCAGATCACCCAGTCGGCCAAAGACCTGCTTTCCGACTTCAAGGAGGTGGAGGAGAACTTCAAGAATATCACCAAAAGCATCTATCAGAAGCATGCCGAGGGGGGATATACCAAAGGCGACATTCTGGGATTCACGTTCGATGCTCTGGAAGATTTGCAGAACAGTCCGCAGGGACGCAGCTTCTATGCTTTCTGGGACTTCCTGCTCAGCCCTTCCCTGCAAGAGGAGTGGGACGAACTGGTGAGCGGACTCTTTGAAACGCTCGACCATAAAAGCATTCAGGAACGTGACCAGTTTCTGCGCAACATGAAGCAGTATCTCTATGCCGCCGGAAAGAAAGTATATCAGGCCAACGACAAGATGGCCGAGAAACTGAGCAAGATCATCTGCGAGCAGGAAGCGCCGAAACAGGTGGCAGCCCGCAAACTGATTCAGGATATTCAGGCCACTCTGCTGGAACTGGCCCAGAAAAACTGCAAGCCTGAGGTTTCCCTGTCCGTGGAAATGTTTCCCGAAATCAGGATGCCTGCGGAGCGCAAGCTCACTCTGGAGCGCAACACCGAAGTGGTGTACCGGCAGGTGCTTGAGGTGGCGGCCTCCGATATCACACAGGCCGACTATGCCGATGCCCTCTTTGCCACGCATACGGTGGACCGCGGCATTCTGAAACAGCGCGTCCTTACGGCTCTGAAACGCAAGAAACAGGTGTCGCTGGCCGAAGTGATCGAGCGCAACGGCGGACTGGAAAAAGGACTGGCCGAGCTGTTCGGCTACATCGGTCTGCTGTCGGAGTTTCGTTACCATGTGCATACTGAAAAGACGGTGGATGTGCCGTTCAACACCGCCGAGAACAAAATGATCCGAGTACCCGAAATAATTATTGTCAGATAAACTATGATGGAGAATAAAAGAGCGCCTTATGCAAGAGCTGTTGTCTGCCTGCTGAAAGGAATCGTAAATGCCTCAGACCGCGTCTGGGAGGATGTGTTGCACTATCAGACCGAGATACAGAAATACCTGATGCAGATCGGTATCGAACTGATAGTGAAACGTGAGGAAGGTTTTGCCTATATCCGTCAGACTACGGATGAAGAAGGCAATACCGTGGGATTGGTTCCCCGCAAGCAGCTGGGATTTGAGATTTCCGTGATTCTGGTGATTCTGCGTCAGGTTCTGGAAGATTTTGACAATAATCTGGATGAGCTTTATGCCACAGAGTGCTATCTCACGGCCGATGACATCAAGGAACGGGTGGAGCTATTCCTGCCCGAGAAGTTCAACCGGGTGCGCCTGCTCAACGAGCTGGATGCCTATATTGCCCGCATCGTGCAGTTGGGTTTCTTGGTGGAGAAGCGCAACGAAAACCGGGTGTCTTATCAGATACACCGCATCATCAAGGAGAAAGTGACTTTGGATCAGCTGTTGGAATTTAAGCAAGAATTGGAAAAGTATGTTGAGTCTGTTTAATACACGTTCCGAAATGTCGGGTTTCCGGTTGCAGTATATGGAAATCTACAACTGGGGAACGTTTCACGAAAAGATATTCAGAATGGCACCCGAGGGAAACAATGCCCTGCTTACCGGTGCCAATGCCTCCGGAAAGAGTACGCTGATTGATGCGCTGCTCACCCTGATGGTACCCGCCAAGAAAGATCGTTTCTACAATCAGTCTTCGGGTGTGGAGAAAAAGGGAAACCGTACGGAGGAAACTTATGTGTTGGGACACTATGGAAATATCCAGAAGGACGGCGAGAATGCGGTGACCACTCAGGCACTACGCGACCAGAGTACTTATTCGGTGTTGCTGGCCAGCTTCATGAATACGGACGACCAGCATGTGGTTACCGTGTTTCAGGTGCGCTGGTTCTCTTCGGGAGAACTGCGCCGTACTTTCGGTCTGGCGCATTGCCCGCTGGAGATTCAGCGTGACTTCCAGCCGTTCGACGGGCGCGGCAACTGGCGCAAGCGTCTGGAAGCGGCCTATAAGGGACCGCGCACGATGGTGGAGTTCTTTGACGGTCCGGTGGGATATGCCGAGCGCATGACCCAGTTGCTCGGCATGCGTTCGGTCAAGGCGCTGAGTCTGTTCAACCAGATTGTGGGTGTCAAGGTGCTCGATGATCTGGATGACTTTATCCGCACGAATATGCTGGAGGAACTGGATGCCGAGGGGCAGTATATCCAGCTGAAGGACAGTTTTACCACGCTGATCGAGGCCAAGAACAACATCGAGAAGGCCAGTATGCAGATCGAGATGCTTCGTCCCATTGCGGCGCTGGCCGATAAGATCGGGCAGGCCGACGACCGCCTGAAGCAGTTGAGCATGGACAAGGATACGGCGGTGTACTGGTTTGCCCGTCAGCTTATCAACATGGGAGAGGAGCGTCTGTCCTGGGCCGAGAAAAGCAAGACACAGCTTCAGAAAGAGCTGGAGAAACTTCGTGCCAAGGAAGAGAAACTTCGTCAGGAAGAGCGCAGTCTGGCCATCGCCATCGAACAGGATGAGGTGGGCCGTAAGGTGAAGGAACTGGAGGATGAGGCCCGTCAGTTGGCCGAACTCCGTGACCTGCGCATGAAGAAGATGGACGAATACAATCGGTTGGCTGAACAGTTGTCTTTGAAAACCAATCCGCAGAAAGATACTTTCCTGAAACAGCAGGAAGAGGCGGCCGTGCGTTGCGAGCGTATCCGCGACGAACAGGAGGATTGCATCCGTCAGACCATCGCTCTGGAGAATGAGCAGAACGAGCTGGCCAAGGAACTGAAAGAACAGGTGGAATATGTGGAGCTGATCCGTAAGAACAAAAACAATATTCCGGCCAAGGAGATGGAAATCCGCGACGCGCTGCTCCGTCATACGGGAGCCACCAAGGAGGAACTGCCTTTCGTCGGTGAGCTGATCCGTGTGCGGGATGATGAGAAAGAGTGGGAGGTAGCCATCGAGAAGATCCTGCATCATTTTGCCCTTCATCTGATGGTGCCGGAGAAATATTATCATCAGGTGGCTGAGTACCTGAACGAAAACAATGTGGGAGGCCGCATCCTGTTCTTCCGTTATGTGCCTTATTGCGGACTGAACAATGCCTCGCTCTATGACTGGCCGGAGGATACGCTCATCTCCAAGATCGAAATCAAGGACACTACGGAATATGAGGAGTGGGTGCGCGATACGATTCTGGAGAAATTCAACTATACCTGTGTGCCGTCGCTTGAAGACTTTGAGCGGTGCAAGGAGAAGGCCGTGACCCGCGAGGGACTGATCAAGACCTCGGGCGACCGCCATGAGAAGGATGACCGTCCGCATGTGCTGAAGCGTGAGAACTACGTGCTGGGTTGGGAGAACCAGGAGAAACTGCGCCTGCTGCAACAGGAAATCCGCCAGATGCAGGAGCAGGAAAACGAGAAGCGCGGGCAGCAGGTGGAACTGGAGAAGAAACGCCGTGCTCTGGAGGAGCAGCAGGATGCCTTGCGCAAGCTGACGGAACTTTTTACCGACTATGAACTGATGGATTGGACGGACTATGCCCAGCAGTATCAGAACAAGATGGACGGTCTGGAAGCGCTGCGCCGGGAGAGTGATCATGTGAAGACGCTGCACGAGCAGCTGGAAAAGGTGCGCGAGGAACTGAAACAGGTGTCGCAAATGGCGATAGAGGCCAAGACCAAGGAGATATTCGGACAGGAGCATCTGATCGAACAGACCCAAACCGAGCTGAGCGAAAACCAGAAAGTCATCGCTTCCATAAAATCGTTGCTCTTTACCGATTTTGAAAAAGAATATGCTTATCTTTGCGAACTGACCTATGACCAGCTGAAGCAGGAGCGCGGCGAGTTTCAGAAAAAGAACGAGCGTGCCCGCGGACGTCTGGCGGCCGAAAAGCGCGGTTATGAGGATGAGGCCAAGATTCTGATTGCGGCCTTCAAGCATCCCGACGAGGAAATCACCGAGCGCTTCAAGGACTGGCGTTCAGATGTGGATGCCCTGCCCGATGCCAACCATATTGAGCTGATCGAGGCATATACGGCCATGCTGGCCCGTCTGGAAAAGGAGAATCTGCCGAAGTACGAAAAGCAGTTTGACGGATATATCCAGAAAACACTGATCGACAAGGTGGGCGAGTTCCGCATGTTCTTTGTCAGCTGGGTGGATTCCATCAAGGAGAACATTGCCATGCTCAACGAGTCGCTCAAGGGGATTGAGTACCGCAAGGCTCCGTCTACCTATATCCAGCTGGTAACCAACGTGCGGATCAATGAAGAGGTGCGCGCCTTCCGCAAGATGATGGAGGAAGCCATACCCGATGTGAAGCGCATCAATGCTTCGCCCGAGGGCCGTCGCGATCATTTCTACGACCATATCGAACCGCTGATGCGCCGCCTGGAGGATGAAGACTGGCGCGACAAGGTGATGGATGCCCGCGGATGGTTTACCTACAAGGCCGAGGAGTTCAACCAGAGCACCGGCCGCAAGGAAACGACTTATGAGAATATGGGGCATCTGTCGGGCGGTGAGAAGGCGCAGCTTACCTATACGATTCTGGGATCGGCCATCGCTTATCAGTTCGGACTGACCAAGAGCGGGGCGCAGGCCAACTCCTTCCGCTTCATTGCGATTGACGAGGCGTTCAAGGCGCAGGACGAAACCAAGGCCCGCTATCTGATTAACCTTTGCAAACAGCTGCACCTGCAACTGCTCGTGGTGACTCCGAACGACAATATTCACATTGTGGAGAACGACATCTCTTATGTGTATTTCACCGAGCGCAAGGAAGAGAAAACCTCGTGGCTGTATAGCATGCCGATAGAACAGTGGGAACAGAAAAAGAATAATACATTATTGTAAACCGATATAAAAGTATGAGATATTTAATCGTTTCAGATATTCATGGCTCGCTGCCTGCTTTGGACAAGGTGCTGGCCTTCTACGACGAGAAACAGTGTGACATGCTGTGCATTCTGGGGGATATCCTGAATTACGGTCCGCGCAACGGGCTGCCCGAAGGACTGGACCCCAAGGGCATTGCCGAGCGCCTGAACGCACGGGCCGACCGTATTGTGGCGGTGCGTGGCAACTGCGATTCGGAAGTGGACCAGATGCTGCTGGATTTTCCGGTGCTGGCCGACTATGCGCTGCTGGTGGACCGTGGCCGCCGTTTCTTCCTGACACACGGACATGTGTACTCCGAAAGCAATATGCCGAAGGGCCGTCCCGAAGTCTTTATGTACGGACACACCCATCTCTGGAAACTGGAGAAAACCGAGGACGGAACAGTGGTGTGCAACACCGGTTCCATCACCTTCCCGAAAGGAGGCAATCCGCCTACCTTCGCCCTGCTCGACGACCAGGTGCTTTCCATCTATCATCTGGACGGAACTCTGCTCAAGAGCCTTTCGCTATAATATAAATAAGGAATAGAACGGAAATATATGGAAACAACAAAATGGAGTGAACACGTGATTCTGGTGCAGGCCGACTATGTGGACCGCGTGGCATTTGATCTGAGCGTAAACTACGAGCGTATGTTGGGCCGTCGCATCCCCAAGGCCGATCTGGCACACTGGCTGGTATGCGCCGCATTGGACGGAGGCGTGACTCCCGGCACCAACGAGATACAGGTGGTGCTGATTCACAGCAAGGAGAAGAAGCAGCTGGACAATTTCCTGCCGGCTTCCTTCAGTCAGGAACTCGACGGAAAAGGATTCGACGACCCGCATCTGGGCACTTTCTCCATCAGTTCGCTGCAAGTGGAGAATCTGGTGTCGGCATCGGAGTTCTTTGCCCAGGCCTTTGAAACCCTGGCCGATGCCAAGGAAGTGAAGAATCTGATTGTGGTGCCCGACCCCGAAGCTTCGGTCTACGATCTGATGGCCATCATGGATCATGTGGAAGGCGAGAAGAATGTCACCCTGCTGACCATGGAACCGCTGAACAGCAAGCGTTTCAAGAATGACATATTGGGCTATTCACTCACGAGCGCTTTAGGCGTTCGGGGCGATGAGTTCAAATAAAATACGTAAAAAGAAATCATAAAATAAAAAAATGATTATCTTTGCATAGAACTCAATCCGCCGGAACAAACCGGACAGGTGAAACTTGTTATTAATTAATTATCTAACTCCTAGAATTTATCAAAAAGAAATGGGAAAAGTTTTGATTATCGGAGCTGGTGGTGTGGCTACTGTGGCTGCACACAAGGTGGCTCAACATCCTGAAGTTTTTACTGAGATTATGATTGCCAGTCGTACGCAGTCAAAATGCGACGCGATTGTTAAGGCTATCGGAAATCCGAATATCAAAACGGCACAAGTGGATGCCGACAGTGTGGAGCAGTTGGTGGAACTGTTCAACAGCTTCCGTCCGGACATCGTGATGAATCTGGCCTTGCCTTATCAGGACCTGACCATCATGGAGGCTTGTTTGCAGACCGGATGCAACTATCTGGACACCGCAAACTATGAGCCGAAAGACGTGGCTCACTTTGAGTACAGCTGGCAGTGGGCTTACAAGCAGCGCTTCGAAGAGGCCGGACTGACCGCTATTCTGGGATGCGGTTTTGACCCGGGAGTTTCCGGTGTATACACCGCTTATGCTGCCAAGCACCATTTTGACGAGATCCAGTATCTGGACATCGTGGACTGCAACGCCGGTAACCATCACAAGGCTTTCGCCACAAACTTCAATCCGGAAATCAACATCCGTGAGATCACTCAGAACGGACGTTACTATGAGAACGGACAGTGGATTGAAACCAAGCCGATGGAAATCCACAAGGATCTGACCTATCCGAACATCGGTCCGCGCGACTCTTACCTGTTGTTCCACGAAGAGCTGGAGTCTTTGGTGAAGAACTTCCCGACCATCAAGCGTGCCCGCTTCTGGATGACCTTCGGTCAGGAATATCTCACTCACTTGCGCGTGATTCAGAACATCGGTATGGCCCGTATTGACGAGGTGGATTACAACGGTATGAAGATTGTTCCGTTGCAGTTCCTGAAGGCAGTGTTGCCTAATCCGCAGGATCTGGGAGAAAACTACGAGGGCGAGACCTCAATCGGTTGCCGCATCCGTGGTTTGAAAGACGGTAAGGAAAAGACTTACTACGTATACAACAACTGTAGCCACCACGAGGCATATCTCGAAACCGGTATGCAGGGTGTAAGCTACACCACCGGAGTGCCGGCCATGATCGGTGCCATGATGTTCCTCAAGGGAATCTGGAAGAAAGCCGGTGTATGGAACGTAGAAGAGTTCGATCCGGATCCATTCATGGAGGCGCTGAACCAGTATGGTTTGCCTTGGCATGAGGTGATCGACGGTGATCTGGAATTGTAATCGAAATGAGTAACATATACAGACTCTTCAAGATTTTTGGTAAACTCCGGAATTATCGGTTGAAACTAGCTGCAATATATCTTCTGCACCAGACGGGCAGAAGATATATTGGTGTTTTTCTGGACCCCGTTTTATCCTGCAATTTCCGTTGCCGCATGTGTTATTTCAGCGATGAGGCCCGACGCAGGGAACTGCATGGAGTTCTTGCGCTGGAGGACTATAACCGCATGGCTGAAGCGCTGTTTCACCGTGCCCTGAAGTTGCAGATCGGTTGCGGGGCGGAACCCACGTTGTATAAAAACCTGGAGGAGATTATCCGTAAGGCGCGTGCCTGTGGGGTTCCATACATATCCATGACCACCAATGGATTTCTGCTTAACGGAGAGAAACTGCTGCGTTATGTAGAAGCCGGACTGAATGAAATCACGCTTTCCGTGCACGGAACCTGCAAGGAAACCTATGAGTATTTCATGACGAACGGCAGTTTTGAGCAGTTTACTTCCCTGTTGCAAACTCTGGGACATCTCAAGAAGCGCTATCCTGCGTTTCAGATTCGCATCAACTATACCATGAATGAGGACAATGTGGAGGAACTGGCCCGTTTGCCGGAGCTGCTGCAAGTGGTGCCGGTTGATGTGCTGCAGTTGCGTCCCGTGCAGAAAATTGGAGAACACACCAGCTATTCCAATTTCTCTATGGCCCGCATTTCAGAGGTTTATGATTCCGTGTTGCTTCCGTTGCAGGATTATTGCGTGCGGCACGGAATAACCTGTCTGATTCCCGGTAAGGACAATCTGACGGTTCTGGAGCAGAATGAGGCAGACAGGGGCTGGATGATTCAGGATCTGACGTACTGTTACATCTCTCCGGATTCCTGCTGGAAGGAGGATTTTGACAGCCGCACCGAGGATTTCGAGTCATACAGCAAACGCACGAAGAGAGCCCGCAGGATATGGCATTATATCTTCAGCGGGGAGAAAAGAAGGAAAAGTAAAAATGACCGGACCAGGAGTTTGAATTACAAACTCAAGTAACTCCGGTTGCAAATTATACGACTATGGCAAAAAAAGAAGAAGAAATGAATATGTTTGCAGCCCCCAACAATGAAAAGCTGAAGGCTTTGCAGGCTGCAATGGATAAGATTGAGAAGAACTTCGGTAAGGGTTCTATCATGAAGCTGGGCGACGAGCATGTGGAGCAGGTAGAGGTTATCCCTACCGGTTCGATTGCTCTGGACGCAGCTCTGGGAGTAGGCGGTTATCCGAAAGGACGTATTATTGAAATCTACGGTCCGGAAAGTTCCGGTAAGACCACTCTGGCCATTCATGCCATTGCTGAGGCACAGAAGGCCGGCGGTATTGCCGCTTTCATTGATGCCGAGCATGCGTTCGACCGTTTCTATGCGGCAAAGTTGGGCGTGGATGTAGACAATCTGTGGATCTCACAGCCGGACAACGGAGAGCAGGCTCTGGAGATTGCCGACCAGCTGATCCGTTCATCAGCCATTGACATCATCGTGATTGACTCTGTGGCTGCATTGACTCCGAAGGCCGAGATCGAGGGTGATATGGGCGACAACCGTGTGGGCTTGCAGGCCCGTTTGATGAGCCAGGCTTTGAGAAAGCTGACTTCTACCATCAACAAGACCAACACAACCTGTATCTTCATCAACCAGTTGCGCGAGAAGATCGGTGTGATGTTCGGTAATCCTGAGACTACTACCGGTGGTAACGCTCTGAAGTTCTATGCCAGCGTGCGTCTGGACATCCGTCGTGTGACCAGCATCAAGGACGGCGACGAGGTGATCGGTAATCAGGTACGCGTGAAGGTGGTGAAGAATAAGGTGGCTCCTCCGTTCCGTAAGGCAGAATTCGAAATTACCTTTGGCGAGGGAATCTCAAAGATCGGTGAAATCGTGGATCTGGGTACCGAGCTGGGCATCCTGAAGAAGAGCGGTTCTTGGTACAGCTATAACGAGACCAAGATTGGTCAGGGACGTGATGCCGTGAAGAATATGTTGCGCGACAATCCGGAACTGTGCGAGGAAATCGAAGCCCAGATTACTGCCGCTTTGAAGGATTCTTCTGCTTCTGCGGAATAATATTCTCAGATTGAGCTTTTATCATTACTGAAACAAAGAGGGGGTCAAGGCTAAAATGACTGCCCCTCAAAGTTACAGAATGCAACTATAACCTGAAAAAGGGTCGTATCAAACTCTGTATGGAGTGATGATACGGCCCTTTCTTTTGTTTCTGAAGGTACTCAAATTTCAAATTGTTTTATTGTTTCTTTCCCACCCAATCGAAGTTATAGCTCACGGTAAGCATCACATAGCGGGGCAACACGTCGGTATATTGTTCTATGCGTCCGGTAGTGGTTACCTCACTGCGATAGGTGCTGGCTTGTGCCAGAAGATCGTGCGCTGTGAAATGAATGCCGAGGCGGTCGTCGAAGAAATACTTTGAGAGCGAAACGTCCCAGTTGGTCACCGTACGGTTTAGCTCGGCCTGACTGTTGCCGGCATAGAGCGTAGTCCGTATGAGAGTGGCCAGCTGAATATTCCAAGGCAGGGTATAATTGATGTCACCATAGAGGTTCGTCTCACGATAGTTGTCGGTCATGCCGGGTTGGGAAACCCGACGGAAAGCTGTTTTCCAATAACCATAAAAGCGGAAATTGCGTCCGGCAGTGGCGCGTAGTGTCAGCTGGGGAGTCAGTCCTATATTCCGAAGCAGACCGGCGGCCGTCACACTTTCTTCTGCCAAAAAAGACAGGTTCTCTGCCTGATAATAATCGGCGGCGAAGGAAGCGGAAAGATACAAACGCTTTTTGCTGTCGAGCGGAGTGGAGAACTCCGTGCGACCTTGAACGGCATGTGTCCGCGAAGTGTTGACCGGCTGGTAGGTACGGATACCCGTGGCCGGATCATAGACCGACTGCGTGGCTATGTCGTTGTGAAGGCGGCGATAAGTGGCATCGATATGGAAGGAACGGCCGCTTTTGACGTGTTGCAGGCGATAAGCGGAACTCAGACGATGCGTGAACGAATTGCCCAAATCTGCATTTCCTACAAAGCGGTTCAAGGGGTCGGAAGCATCACGGATGGGCAATAACTGTGTCAATTCAGGCATGGCGGGCAGACCCTGATAACCGGCATCCCACTCCGGCATCCAGATGCGTCCTTCACGGCTTTCATGTTTCCATTTCAGAGTCAGGGCAGGACTGAAGAAAAAGCCCTCACGCCACGGACGATACCTATGGCCCTCACGATCATAGTCGAGCATACGATGCTGGTAGTAAAACGATTCGTTGGCTTCAATCTGCAAAGATGTGCCGCGCTCAAAGAACACCTTGTGCGACAGACGTACACCGGCTTCAGCCTTTTCCTCCCTCTCGGTGGCATAATAGCTGTTGGCTGCATCCAGACAGAGCGACTGCCACTCCGTCTCAGGCAGTCGGCCCAGACTTTCAACTCCCCATCCCTGTTGTTCGGACCATTCTGTCATGCGCTCCAGACGATATTCCGGATGATTGGCCGTACCGTAGCGGTGAGAATACTGCAAGAAAGGTTTTACCACACCGTTATAGCGTTTCAGGCGTTCGTAATGGTGAACCCATTCCAATTCAGGGTTGAGGTCCAAGAGATAATCGCGGCGGTACAGATAACGGCGGCGGGTATCGGTAGTTCCGTCAGCATAGGTCGTGAGGCGGTAGTTGGAATAGTTGCGTCGGGTCTGTGTCTCGTGCTTGAGCAAAGCGTTGAAGTTGAGCAGATCCGCGCCAAACACAAATGTAGAATGCCACTCCGGACGGTGGGCGATGCTGTGCGAGCGGGAAAGTTCGGGATCGAGCAGACTGTAGAGCAGAGCGTTCTCGTCCGCTTCCTTTTCCTCGAGGCGGATGATACTGTCAAGCGAGAGTCCTTCCCACGCCGCCTTGGCGGGCAGGTAATAAGAAAGGCTGCGGCTGTCGCGCGTGCTACGGCTGCGCTCATAATTGAAGTTATAGTTCCATGAGTGCTGCCATTGCTCCAACTTACGGAACCGAAGTCCGACAGAAGCCATGGCCGTCACATCTTCTCCGTCAAGATGTTCGGAGCTGCGGCTCATGAGGTTATCCGGCAAGAGATAAGTCTCATTGTTCTGCCAGCTTTCTTTGTCCGTGTCCTTGCGGCTGACCGATCCGCTGGAGGTGAAACGCCAGGTCTTGTTTGGTTCTATATAATAGGAAAAGCGTGCGGTCTTGGTACTGATGTGACCGGCCGGATCGACTTCTTCCATATTGGCTATATCCATTATCTGGCGGCTTTTGTTAAAGTTGTTTACATCGGCATTGACACTGAACATCTGCCGGTCATCAAAGCGCATCAGAAATGCCTGACCGCCCCAAAGTTTTCCTGTGCCCGCATCGGCGGAAAGTTTTGCCATCCACGTGCCAATGTATTTCCGTTTGAGATGCACATCCATCACATAACTCTCGTCGTGCATGTCCTGTCCGGTGAGTTCCGACTGCTCGCCGGCCTTGTCGTAAACCTTGATGCGGCTCACGATATAGGCGGGCAGGTTGTCGAGTGCGGCCTCGATGTTTCCCTGAAAAAAATCCTTGCCGCTGATGAGCAGGTTGTCCACCCGTTTGCCGTTGATGCGTATCTCGCCGTCTGTCATTTCTGCTCCCGGCAGCTGCTGAACAAGTTTACGGAGCGATTCGGTCTGCGCCATGTTGAAAGCATCGGCGTTGTAAACGAGTGTGTCACCTTTATAGTACATTTTGATGCGTGTCGCTTTCACGACCACTTCATTAAGCTTCCGTTTCTTGGTCTGGGGGATAAGATATATCGTAGGCACCTGGACCACAGTGCTTCCGGCATCAGGCTCAACCTTACAATAATAGTCCTCGAAACCATTGGCCTGTACTAAGAGCATAAAGGCTTTTCGTGCTGGAGTGACAAAGGAAAACGTAGCACCGCTGTATTTGTCTACATAGTTGTTCTCCCAGTTGTCGCCCTTTTCGGTCACTATGCGATAACGTGTGGTATCTGTTGCCAAAACAGTAGAACTGTCGGTGGTCATCAGGCTGACTGTGGCGCGGTTTATACCTTCCAGTGTCATGGCATTGATAACGTCGCCGTTGATTCGGATTTCTTGGGCAGAAACGGCATTGAAAAATCCTATAAGTAAAATGAATAATGAGGTTCTTAAATACAAGAATTTTGATTTTTGGGGGTACAAACAGGCCGCTGGCATCTGTCGGTACGGATTGATTTGTGAATTGCTCATACACATATACATTTTGAATAGTTACCTGATATAGATGAATCATTGTACTTCAAAAAAACGGTCGAAGTACAAAAGAAATAGCAATTTCCGTGCCAAAATGTATCTGTTTAGTATCCAATATATTATATAAATGATACTATTTATACAATGTGCGTATCCGCACGTTTTGTGTGCGGATACGCACATCGTGCGATAATTCCGTTTTCCTACTTATTACCTTATAAACAATATCAATATATCTGAATCGTTTATTTCTTTAGGGGAATATATCTTTTTATAATATGAACAATATTACCATTTTATGTTGAAAAATGATTTTATATGAAGTCATACTTTCCTTTCTGCTAGCCATTATTTCTTTGATGGCTGTTTATTGAATTTCCAGATCAGATGCAGCATGATGTTTTGGGTAATGGTATTGCTTACGGTCTCTACACGCCCTTGGGCATTAATTGTTTTGTGTACCGCGCTGATCTGGCCCAGCAAATCATGGGCGGACAGTTTCACAACCCAGGCTTTCCGTTTGTCGATGCAACGGCTCAGATTAGCATTCCAAACCCATTCGTTTGTGTTCATACTCTGGTCACCATAACCGCGGCGCATAAACAGGTTCATGTCGGTATTGAAAGTCACGTCGAAAGGCAATTGTGCATCCAGATTGAGGGTGTAGAGATAATCCACCTGGCTGAGTGTTTCGAATCCTTCCTGTGCAGATGTGAGGCGTTCCCAGTCTGCGGAGGCCTTGAATCCGGCGTGCCACTTGGAATAGCGATAGTCTATGCCTATGTTTGGAGAAACATGTAGATTCTGTACGATGCTCTTCTGGAAATCATCAGTCGTGCCCGCATTGGCGAAATCTACACTGCGGTCCAGTCTTATATCCGTATTCATGTTGAGGAACCAACGCTGTTCCTTACCTAAGGATTGACTGTAATTTCCTGAGAACCAAAATCCTCTGTTTCCGTCAATATTCCAGGGAGTATAGGTATAACCTCCGGTCTGTGGATTGAAACGGCGCAACTGTCCTATGGCATTATTGATTGTATATAAGGAGAGACCCAGACTCCAAAGACGCGTTTTTTCCTGCTTGAATCCTGCCCACTTTGTACCCAGATAATATTCATAGGATGATTTTAGAGAAGGATTTCCGAGATAGACAGCCAGAGGGTTGCTGTCGTCACATACGTCAAGCATTAAAGTCTGTGAAGGTGATCTGTGCTGCATATCAAAGTGTAACTCCACTCCCTTGAACGTGACTGTTATAGTCGGCCACGTAAATACCTCCCTTCGAATATTGGATTGCTCTCCCTTCGGCCGCCATTCATTCAGACGTTCGTATGTGATGTTAAGCGGAAGACGGGCTGATATCTGCAAATCTTCTGTATTATAGGACCATCTCAATTGTGGTGAATGAAACCAATAAAAGTATGAACGGTGGTAGCTGTTCAGCGAATCCATGCAATGCCTATACAAATCAGTTGCAGAAGGAAGTAGCCCGATAGGAGCCTTGTCGGGCATCCATTCATTACCCAGCCGGTCCAGTCTGTAAAGCATACGCTCGGAAGAATGGAATTCCTGGGTGTAACCATAGGTAAAAAACAGAGTCTGTTTTTTATTGGATATAAAAGGCCAATCAATCATAATACGATAAATATACTTGCTTTTGGGCCGATTGTCATAACGATTGCGTTTGTCGGCCGTCTGGTTTGCTGTGAGCAGGTTGTAGTGTTGCATATCATATCCCCGTTCATGGTTGTATTCATAGAACAGTGATAAATTAAGGTGATTCAAATTCCATGCTTTCAGGCTTATGTCTGTATCCATATTTCCGTTAGTACTCCATTTATGTGTACGGCCAAGGTCCTGAGTGGCAAGCAGGTTGAGAAAGTCTTTCCCACAGTTGCTTGTCATGAAGATAGAGTCCAGTCCTTGGTGTCCCAGCAGTCTGTTTCCTTCGGCAGAAAGGTAATTCCCATCTGTCCGTCCGTAAGAATAAGAAATCACTGGTATATAACGTATATATGATTTGGGAATGATGAAAATAAATTTATTAGTCCAGCTGGCATAAGTATTCTTGTTGCGTTGTTCGCGATAGGCTGTAGTATGGACTGCATCTGTTTCCGGGAGGAACGAAGTGGCTGATGTGAATTGTTTCAGATCCCCATTGTCCATCCCTGTCTTAAGGATTGAATTGTAACGTATTTTGCGGTCATGACTCTCTATGTAGTAGAAGGCTCCTGCTTCCGCAGTTTTGTTTTCTCCTTGTTTCCGTGTATATTCATCCCAATTTCCGGAATCAGTCTGGGGACTGCCGCTCATATTGATGTTATTACCGGTCGCATAGAGGGCTATTCTTGACTTGTCGGTAAAGCGCAGTCCGAACAGTCGGGCCAGCATGGGTTTGGACTGATATACCGAATGGGCCAGCTCGGCATTGGCAACATACCCTTTCGCATACTGCCGCTTCAGGGATACATCCAATACCCAAGGGTCATCTATGCGCGGACCTTTTTCGTCAGAGGGACGTGTGATGTAGGCATTGTCCGGCACCTTCTGGTAGGCTTTTACCTTGCTTACCATATAGGCGGGCAGGTTTTGTAGGGCCACTTGAGGATCTCCGTTGAAGAAATCTTTTCCGTCTACCAGCAGGCTGCTGATGAAGTGTCCGTTTACCGTGATGCGGCCTCCCTTTTCCAGACGCACACCAGGAAGCTGCTTGACGAGTTCGTCCAGCATGGACCCCTCTGCCAGTTGGAACATAGTGGCATCATAGACCAGAGTGTCCCCCTTCATGACCATCATGATTTTTGTGGCAGATACGACCAGTTCGTCTAATTTCCGGTTCATTATTCTCGGCAATCGTACACGTCCCATATCTCGTATCACTTCCCCATGTTTTTCTTCCGAAGGGAGTATATTCAGGTTGTAATATGAGGTTTCATATCCCTCGTTTTCTATACGGACGATATATTTGCAGGGCAGGGTGGCCTGATTGTTTTCGTAGATGAACTTATACCGTGGTATCATATCTCCTATGATTTTGAGTCGCCTGAATGTGTCTACTTCAGTACTGTCGGTAGGATTCAGTAAAGATACACGGGCCTCAGTCAGTGTGGATTCCGTAATGGCATCAACCGGATCTACCGTTACAGACAGGTCGGTCTTTTGGGCAGAAGCAATGACGGAGAGGCAAAGCAGGATGGAAAAGAATAGTTGTCGTAAGTGTTTCATATAGTTCAGTTTTTAAAGTGATTTTTTATACATTAAACTGTGTATTATGAAACAAAAATCGTGCCAAAAATTTATTTAATTAAATATCAATACGTTAACAAAAAAGCACAGTGTCCGAAAATGGACACACTGTCCATTTTCGGACACAAAACCGGACACTTTTCCGGTTTTTGAAGGAATTTTAGCTGCTTTTCTTAAGATTGTTCGTTTATGATTTCTTTTTCTCCACCTTATTAAATTTCCATGTTAAGGAAAGGAGAACATAACGAGGGAGGAGATTGGAAAATTTCTCGATGCGCCCCTGAAAATTTACATTTATATATGTATATCGGTCGCGTCCCAGCAAGTCGTAGCCTTTGAGACATTATTTCACCATAGAAATAAGAAGCGTGTCCCTATATCCTGAAAAAATATAGGAACACGCTTCGTTTTATTGGATGCTTCGGTTGCAAAGCCGATATTATCGGGAAGGAGTTTTTTGTTCCTGTTTTTTACCGGTCTATAGTCGGGTATTAATTTTTTCGGCACGAACTTCTGAAAACATCCTGATGATTTTTCCGGAATATCAGGATGTTTTCAGAACTTTATCGTGATGATTTGAATTCCGGTATTCTTTGAAAGAAATTAATCTTGTAATTATTTATAAATCAGTGTGTTGTATAAATGAATAAAGCGAAAGGAAAATACGGGTGCTTTGTCCGTATTTTTCTTTCGCTTCGAAAACCAGATTTTGGGTTTTTGTATGTTCTGTTCCGTCCGGCTATAAGGTTAGAAGTTAAATCCGGCCCGCACATAGGCACCGAAGGCTTTGCTTCGGCTGCAATAGTGCAGCGTGGCACCGATGGGACCGATGATGGTCTTCCAGTCATACTTTATGGCTCCTCCGATGATGTGGTATCCCTTTTCCTCATCGGCTCCGAAACCGTCCTGAAAGAATTTCAGCCATTTGTCGGATGTGATGGCCAGATTGCCTACCACACTGACATAGTGCACCTTACCAATCCGCTGGCGTAATTCCAGTCCGCCGAGGGCCAAGGCGCGGTGGGCGATTTCAAACCGGTTGATGCCGTAGAACGGAATCTGCTGCTCGAAATACTTTCCGGCTTCCTGTCCGCCCATGGTATTCGATTCGGAAACCGTGTTGCTGGCGGTGACATAGCGTCCGGCTGCCCAGGAGTGGATGGTGAAGCGGGTGTTCAGCGAAGCGGCACTTTCCCAGTAGATGCTGGTTACGTGGAACGGTTTCTGATGATTGAGCGATACTACATATTTATATAAGGCGGAGAATTTCTGTCCGGTGGTGGCAAAATACGGGTGGTCCATGCTGTTGAACGAACATTCTGCTCCCATCTTGAAATAACTCTCCTTGTCGATGTTTTCTTCAAAGCGGTGATTCTCCGACTTGAAAAGAAAATCGCCGTAATTGTAGTTGATGATCTCACTGCCGAAGTTTATCAGCATCTTTTTCCAGCTGCGGCCGAAGTGCAGAATCAGACGGTTTTTGTTGAAATTGACTTCGCAGACGCGTTCGCCTTTATTGTAGATGTTGAAATCGTTGAATTCTATCTTATAGGCCGCTGCCAGATTCCATTCCTTTCCGAGGTGAAAGGCATAGTCCAGCCGTCCCGTCATCTTGTTACCCAGGCGGGCGGTCAAGGCAAAGGAGTGGCGGGGCAGCTGCTTGAACTGAAACTGGGTGTTGAAAATCAGGGCCGCCATCTCCTCGTTGTCATATCTTGCTCCCAAGTTTAGGGTGTTTTTGGGTGCGTCGCCGATGAGCAGATGCTTGTACTGCTCATGCTTGTGCTCAGCCTCGGGCGAGAAGCGTACCGGACGGCTGTTGCGGGCCGGATTTTCGTTGCTCACATCGCCCAACTGCTTTTTAATGGCATAAATCTGGTCGATTTTTTCCATGGCGGCCAGTTCGCCCCGGTTGATCAGCGTGTCGATGGCTTCGGTCTTGAAGCTGGCGGTGCTGTATCCCTTGATGTTGATCTTGATATACACATCCGAGTTGCGGATGTTGTCTTTCCAGCGTGCCTGTCCCTGCAGGTCGATGAGCTGCATGAACTGGGCGAAAATGTCGTTTTCCAGTTCTTCGGCCGTTTTCAGTTCCTCCTGCACATCGGCACCGATAATGATGTCGGCTCCCAGTTTGCGGGCCACATCCACCGGATAGTTGTTCACCATGCCGCCGTCAATCAGGATATGGTCGCCCAGAACCACCGGCGCGAAGATACCCGGCAGCGACATGCTGGCCCGCACGGCAATGGGAAGCACGCCCGAGGTGTGTACGATCTCCTTTCCCGTCACCACATCCTGCGAAACACAGGCAAAGGGTATCGGCATTTTCTGGAAGTCGATCGAGTCGTGATAGCCCTCGGTCAGTTCCCAAAGCATGTTGCCGATGTTCCGTCCGCGAAGCACACCGCCGCTGATGGCATCCTGCGGCTTTTCGTGGAAGGGGAGCGAAAGGATATAGCGGTCGCTTTCCTCCTTGCTTTCCAGACTCATGTTCTCTCTTTTCTGCTGGTCGCTGAGCAGCTGTTTCCAGTCTTGTTTCATCATGATGCTGTCCAGCTCCTCGGGAGAGTAGCCGATGGAGTAGAGGCTGCCCACGATGGCTCCCATGCTGGTGCCCACGATAAAGTCAATGGGGATGCCCGCTCTTTCGAGCACTTTGAGTACACCCACGTGTGCCGTACCCTTGGCACCGCCTCCGCTCAGTACCACCCCCACTTTGGGGCGCGCTGCAGCTTCGGAGAGCACCTGCAACAGAATCATCAGGATAAGGAATAGTTTCTTCATTGGTAAATCGTCATGAAAATATGCCAAGTTGTCAGTCAAAAAGGACTTTTTTGCTGTGAATATGTCATATTTATGGGTTTGCAGACAAAGATACATTATTATATATTAATAACTCCCTACATCCGCTTTATAATTGCATGACAACAATTTTTTTTCGCCATTTCTCGGTTTTGGCACGGGGTTTGTTTTTAATTATGCGGATGGCGTTCTGAAAAGGCAGTCATCCGGAGAGAATTTAAAATCATTTATTCAGATAATAATAAAAACAAATATAATTATGGGAAAGATTATTGGTATTGACTTAGGAACAACAAACTCATGTGTTTCTGTATTCGAAGGTAACGAACCGGTAGTAATCGCTAACAGCGAAGGTAAGCGTACTACTCCTTCAATCGTAGCTTTTGTAGATGGCGGCGAGCGTAAGGTGGGAGATCCTGCCAAGCGTCAGGCTATCACCAACCCAAAGAAGACTATCTTCTCTATCAAGCGTTTCATGGGTGAGACTTACGATCAGGTTCAGAAAGAGATCGCACGTGTGCCTTACACTGTAGTAAAGGGTGACAACAACACTCCGCGTGTAGACATCGACGGTCGTCTGTATACTCCGCAGGAAATCTCTGCCATGATTCTGCAGAAGATGAAGAAGACTGCCGAGGACTATCTGGGACAGGAAGTTACCGAGGCTGTAATCACAGTGCCTGCATATTTCTCTGACTCACAGCGTCAGGCTACCAAAGAGGCCGGACAGATTGCCGGACTGGAAGTGAAGCGTATCGTGAACGAGCCTACTGCCGCTGCTTTGGCTTATGGTGTGGACAAGGCTAACAAGGATATGAAGATCGCCGTATTCGACTTGGGTGGTGGTACATTCGATATCTCTATCCTGGAGTTCGGTGGCGGTGTATTCGAAGTACTGTCAACAAACGGTGATACTCACCTGGGTGGTGATGACTTCGACCAGGTAATCATCGACTGGTTGGCTTCAGAGTTCAAGAACGAGGAAGGTGTTGATCTGACTCAGGATCCTATGGCTTTGCAGCGTTTGAAAGAGGCTGCCGAGAAGGCAAAGATCGAGTTGTCATCTTCAACAACTACCGAAATCAACTTGCCGTACATCACTGCTGTAGGCGGTGTGCCTAAGCACTTGGTTAAGAATCTGACTCGTGCTAAGTTCGAGCAGTTGGCCGACCGTCTGATCCAGGCTTGTAAGATTCCTTGCGAGAACGCAATGCGCGACGCAGGTTTGAGCAACGCTGATATCGACGAAGTAATCCTGGTGGGTGGTTCAAGCCGTATCCCGGCTATCCAGAAGCTGGTTGAGGACTTCTTCGGAAAGGCTCCTTCAAAGGGTGTAAACCCAGACGAGGTAGTAGCCGTAGGTGCTTCTATCCAGGGTGCTATCCTGAACAAGGAGGCTGGTGTGGGCGACATCGTATTGCTCGACGTTACTCCGCTGTCAATGGGTATCGAGACTATGGGTGGTGTCATGACCAAGTTGATCGACGCCAACACAACCATCCCTTGCAACAAGAGCGAGGTGTTCTCTACTGCTGTGGACAACCAGACTGAGGTAACCATCCACGTTCTTCAGGGTGAGCGTCCAATGGCTTCACAGAACAAGTCAATCGGTCAGTTCAACCTGACAGGTATCGCTCCGGCTCGTCGTGGTGTTCCTCAGATCGAGGTAACATTCGATATCGACGCCAACGGTATCTTGAAGGTATCTGCCAAGGATAAGGCTACCGGTAAGGAGCAGGCTATCCGTATCGAGGCTTCTTCTGGCTTGAGCAAGGAAGAGATCGAGAAGATGAAGGCTGAGGCTGAGGCTAACGCTGATGCAGATAAGAAAGAGCGTGAGCGTGTAGACAAGATGAACCACGCTGACTCAATGATCTTCCAGACTGAGAACCAGTTGAAGGAGTTGGGTGACAAGATTCCGGCTGACAAGAAGCCTGCAATCGAGGGCGCTCTCCAGAAGTTGAAGGATGCTCACAAGGCTGGTGACATCGCCGCTATCGACGCTGCTACCGCTGAGCTGAACAACGCATGGCAGGCTGCAAGCGCTCAGATGTACCAGGGTGGTGCACAGGCTGGTCCGGGCGCAGGTGCTCAGGGTTCTGCTAACGCAGGTTCTTCTTCTTCAAATGATAATATTCAGGACGCTGATTTCGAGGAAGTCAAATGATTCCGATAAGTAAACAAATAATAAACAATAAGCAAAAGCG
>OGGJ01000602.1_pt1 | contig 36036 bp, 37 predicted proteins | sample 1571071 | NCBI WGS metagenome assembly OGGJ01 (sample SAMEA2581954, study PRJEB24529) | metagenome | biome: Human gut stool | place: China | collected 2011
TTAAGGAAATGAGGACAGGTAAGAAAAAAGTCCTTATCGGTTCGACAGATAAGTGTGGTACGGGTGTCAATGTGCAGACACACCTTGTTGCAATGCACCACGTCGATTGTCCGTGGAAGCCTTCTTCCATTGAACAGAGAGAAGGCAGAGGTATCCGACAGGGAAATGAAAACGATGAGGTGGCAATCTATCGATATGTTACAAAAGAAACCTTTGATGCGTACAACTGGTCGCTTGTGGAGAATAAGCAGCGTTTCATCAGTCAGGTTATGACAAGCAAGGCAGTAAGCCGAAGCTGTGAGGACATTGATGAAGCAACGCTTTCCTACGCTGAAATTAAGGCGGTTGCTACAGGCAACCCTTTAATCAAGGAAAAGATGGAGGTTGACAATGATGTCCAGAGATTAAAGCTCTTAAAGGCGTCTTATGATAATCAGAGGTACGGATTGCAGGATAACTTTATGATCAAATATCCGAAACTTATCAAAACAGCGACAGAGAAACTTGCCAATGTCAGGGAAGATATAAAGGCAAGGGATAAGCAATTGATTGATAACCCGGACTTTGCCATTACCATAGGAAATGCAACTTATACAGAGAGAGTGGACGGTGGAACCACAATGCTTGAGGCAATCAGCAAATGTAAGACGGGCGAAACCACTTCAATCGGTAAGTTTCACGGCTTTGAGCTTTTGGTAGAAAAGAATTTCCTCAGTATCAACTATATGGTGCTTCGTGGAAAGACGGAATACAAGGCAGAACTTTCCACAAGTCCGGTGGGAAGTATGGTAAAGCTGGAGAACCTGTTCAACGGACTTCATGAAAATGTTGATTTTCTGGAAAAGAAGATTGAACAGTACCAGAATGACCTTGAGGCTTCAAAGGCGGAGTATGATAAGCCGTTTGCATATAGTGCAGAACTGGAAGAAAAACTTGCAAGGCAGTATGAATTAAATGCCCAGCTTGACCTTGAGAACGCAAAGGCTATGGATGCAGATCTTGGCGGACCGGACGAAGAAAAGTCTGAGGACAGAATAGAAAATGCGGGCATTGTTGCAGAGGATAAGGGAATTTATATGACAGACAGAGACAGGAAAAGATAGGAGTGAGACTCTATGAGCATAAGGAAAGTGGTCGCAGGACTATTGATTACAGCAGGGATTGCCATTATGGCAGTCCCTTTTTTCTGGCGTACAACCGGAGAGAGAAACACGAACCAGCTCATAAATGAATTTGAGCAGACATTGGAGGAGAAGCAGGATGAAAGGTCAGATGTTGAGAAAGAGCAAACCACCATTAGTAAAGAGGAGGAAGCCATTCTTAAAGAAGGCGGTGTCATCGGTATCATTGAGATACCGAGCATAGATATCAGATACCCGGTAATGGAAGGAACCGGAAGTGACATTCTTAATGCAGGGATTGGTCATATACCGGAAACAGCAGGAATCGGAGAAGTGGGAAACTGTGTGCTGTGCGGTCATAACGGGAGCAGATACGGCACATTTTTTACACCATTAAGCCGGATTGCCATAGGCGATGAAGTAAGCATTATGGATAAGAACGGGCAGACACATATCTATGAGGTGACAGGCACAGATGTGGTAAATCCTTATGACAACAGCATAAAGACGCAGGGTATGGAAAAAGAACTCACTCTTTTTACCTGTTATGAACAGGGAACAATGCGTTTTGTTGTCAGGTGCAGATATAAGGAGGCGGCAGATGAATAAGAGATACCGACTTGGGGGGATAGAAGAAGCAGTATCGGAAATGGAGGAGTTAATCGACCTTGATGACGATATTGCAGAGATTGATGATGACTTTCAGATAGTCGTAAGCGGCTGGTCTGTGTATGTCGAAGGCCTGAACCTGACACTCAGACAGGGCGTTGCCTGTATATGGGATACAGAAGCAGGACTGTTTATGCCTGACTTTGATGTGACTATCGTGTATGAGGGGGACATCGAAACACAGGAGTGGCTCTATTATGAGCAGGACGGAATGACTGTCACACTTGGCAACTGGTTAAATGGCAGATTGTTTTGTGAACAGATAGAACAGCTTTGGTGTGAGCTTATCATACCGGAAAACAACAATTCAGAAGTATAAGAAAGAGAGGAACAGCGTATGAAGTATTCAATTAAAGTAAACGAAGTAAGAGCAAAAGATGGCAGCAACATCAAGGGTTTTGCAACCGTGGTATTTGGTGACTCATTTAAGATTACCAATATCGCAATCCTTGAGAATAAGGAAAAGGGAGAGCTTTTTGTATCAATGCCAAGATACCGTTCCAATGAGCGTGATGAGAGCAACAGCGTGATTTATAAAGATGTCTGCAATCCTATCACGGCAGAGTTTCGTGAGGAACTCTATACCAATATCCTTGAGGCATATGCGAAAATCAGGGAGCCGGAGAAAGCAGAAACACAGACACAGGAAAAAACAAAAGAAATGCCGGAGTTTTCCGTGACGGTAACACCTTATGAAAGGGAAGGAAGTAATATCAAGGGACTTGCCCGCATTTACTTTGAAAACAGCTTCATTGTAAATAATGTAAATATCCTTCAGGGCAAAGAAAAAATCTTTGTGTCAATGCCTTCTTATAAGACAAAGCAGGTGGACGAGAATGGCAAGCCAATCTATCAGGACGTATGCTATCCGGTCACAAAGGATTTCAGGGAGAAGCTCTATAATGAGATTATCGCAGAATATGAGAAAGCGAAGGATAAGAGCAACGAAAAAGCAAGGGAGAATGCCGAACAGAACCACGGAAATCCCGACAGGGAGAAAAAGGATACACCCTTTCGATAAATAAGATTAAGGGGCGGCAGGAGCTGCCCCGTTTATAAGGAGGAAAAGCAGATGAAAGCAGAAAAGACACTTACCAATGAGGAGATCATAAGGGAACTTCTCGACCTGTTAAAAAAGAATGCTATGAAAGAGCCGGCAAATGATGTATTTGAGATATGCAACTATGTGGACGGGCTGGAGAAAAAGATTGCGACTATGACAGAAGAACTTACCAGTATGCAGAACCAGATTAGAGAAATGCAGGAGGATACCCTTATCAATAATACGAAAAAGGCATTGGCAGAAGCACAGGAAAGACTAAATGCCAGATGTGAGCAGATAAAGTCACAGGTATATGAGGTAAAGATACAGGTAAAATCTACTGCCAAGAGCATTGTCGATGAAGCAAAGGCAAAGGGAAGGGCGGCACTTTACAGGGTGACAGAATTTGCAGGAATTAAGAAAAGACTTCTTAATGTCAGAACAGCAGTAAAAGATGCGATTGTATCTACGGACAGAGATATTGCAAGGACAGCACTTCTTGCAAAGGGACTCCATGAAGCCGGGCAGACAGTAAATAATGCGTTCCGTACCTTTGCAGATAAGCCGGAGGTGGATTATTCTAAGAAGGAACAGAAACACCCTATCACAAAGGCGGTACTTGCCCCTATGAAAGCAGTGAGAAAACTGTTTGTATCAATGGAACTACATCTGGATGCTTCGATTGATAAACTGGATAATCTGGCTATGAATGTGCAGCTTGATAAGGAAAAGCGTGAGGAGCATACAAAGGATACGGAGCAGAAAGCAGCGGATATCGAAAGAGCAGAAGGAGAGGCTTTCTACTCACCGATGATAGCCGAACCACAAGAGTATAAGTATAATGCAGATGCTTTCGAGGCAAGAAATGTATCGGAGGTAAAGCAGGAAAAGGTAGAAAATGAGCTGCTAAAAATCAGGGAAAGTAAAACACGATGAAAGAGATATAAAAAATTGTAGCTTTTTTAAATCTAGAAAATCTAGAAAAAATAATAGAAGTTGAGGACATTACAATTATATATTATAATATTTTATATTTGATTAATTTGCAAATCACATAAAAATATCGGATAATATTATGCTTTTAATGATATTTAAGCCGCTTAAAATTGTCTTCAAAATGTATATTGCAAATATTGATTTTATTTAGAATTTGATAATTTTTTGCTTTTTGTGTTATAATCTAAATATATTTAAAATGTAAAATAAAAATATTTTGAAGGAAAGGAAATTTAATTGCTGAACATTAAGTGATTGAATAATAAATTTATTAAATGATTAATGATGAAATTATTAAAAAAATAGGGGAAAAATATAGAACTCCATTTTATTTGTATGATATAGGAGAAATTGTTAATCATGCAAAAAAATTGCAGAATTCTATATTTGATAATGCAGAAATGTTTTATTCCATGAAGGCTAATCCGGCAAAAGAAATTATTAGACTTTTAGTAGATATAGGATATGGAGTAGAAGTAGCTTCTATGGGCGAAATGAAGATTGCTTTAGAAGCAGGAGTTAAACCAATAAATGTAATTTTTACAGGTCCGGGAAAAGAAAAAGAAGAGTTGGAATATGCTATTGAAAAAGATATATATTGTATAAATGTGGAAAGCTTGCAAGAAATTATATTAATTAATGAAATTGCAACACGACTAGGGAAAATTATTAATATTGGTATACGTATTAATTTTCAATATAAACGGTCAGGCAAAATTAGTATGGTTGGAAATACTCAATTTGGAATTTGTTTATCTGAAGTTCCAACGGCAATTGAATGTTTAAAAAAAATGAAAAATATTAAATTGATAGGATTTCATGTGTATATGGGAACTCAAATTTTGGAGGCTGGAGAATTATTGCAAAATGTTGAAAATATTATTTTGGTAGCTTTCAAATTGGCTGATCAATATGATATAAAAATTTCATATTTAAATTTTGGCGGTGGTTTTGGGGTGAATTATTTTAAAAATGAAAGAGAACTTAATATGAATGAAGTTAGAAGAGGATTGGATAAGATTTATAATAAATATTCAAAATTAAATAATGTAGAAAGAATAATCTTTGAAAGTGGACGCTATGTTCTTGCTGAGGCTGGATTTTTTGTAACAAAAGTATTATATACTAAGGAAGTTGAAGAAAAAAAATATTTAATATGTGATGGCGGATCTAATTTTCATTCATCTGCTGCATTTTTAGGAAGATTTGTCAGAAATAATTTTCCAATGCATTCCATTTCTAAGTCAAATAATACAGAGGTAGTTACTATTGTGGGAAACTTATGTACACCAACAGATGTAATAGGGCAAAGTGTAGAAATAAATTGTGCAACGGTAAATGATTATATTGTAATTGAAAAATCAGGGGCATATGGATTGACATATAGTCCACATAGTTTTTTATGTCACAGATTGCCAAAAGAAATTTTATATGATAATAATGAGTGTTATGAGATTAATAATTGTGATAATGGTTTAAAATATTAAGTTTTGAAATAAATGCAAGAATTTTAAGAAATAATTAACTATAAATGAGCAAATAAAGGAAAATTTACAAGAATGTTACTTTTGCTTATAACTCAGATACATTTGAATAAATCAGGTAAAGATATGTCTTTGTGCCACAAGTGAGTTTGTGTAATATTTTAAAATTGCTCATTTATAGTAATTAAGTTATCTTTTGAGTATATTAATAAATATATGAAAAATTAAATAATAATGAGTTTTATGACAGTTGAATTAATTTGTTTGATATGAATAGTGGTTATTATGTTGAAAAACATATACTTATGTATGATATGTACCCAGAATTCTGGACATATATTTATGAACTAGGCTGAACACATGGATGCTATCCTGTATTGTACAGGTGGCATCCATTTTGTTTTACCTGAATTCTTTTGTTATTATAATAATCTATATATTCTTCAACCGCTTGTGAGAATTCCTCGAAAGAAGAATAGTCTTTTTCATAGCCATAATGCATCTCCGTTTTTAATCTTCCAAAGAATGTTTCCATAATACAATTATCATAACAATTACCTTTTCGTGACATGGACTGTATAATGCCATGTTGTTCCTGTAAGGCATTTCTAAAGTATGCATGTTGATACTGCCAGCCTTGATCTGAATGAAATATTAATCCTTCAACTGAAGGAAATTTTTTAAATGCTTTATTCAGCATTCTCTCTATCTGTTCAAGATTAGGACTCGTGGATAAATCATATGAGATGATTTCATTTGTATTCATATCCAGTATTGGAGAGATATAACACTTTCCCCATGAAAAATTAAACTGTGATACATCTGTCGTCCATTTTTGTAAAGGCGAAGTTGTACTGAAATCCCTGTCTATTATGTTGCTAACAATCTTACCAACTTCACCCTTATAAGAATGATATTTCTCCTTTGGTCGTTTTACGGCTAAACCTGCTTCATGCATAAGACGCTGAACTCTTTTGTGATTCACCTGATACCCGCGGTTAATGAGTTCCCGGTGAACCCGTCTTGCACCATACCTGCGCTTGTTCTCAACAAAAACACTTTTTATTTCTTCTAGTATTTCTTGATTGCGTTCGGCAACAATATCGTTTCTGCTAAGCTCAAAATAGTAAGTAGATTTAGCCATATGCATTGCTTTAAGGAGATACTTTAATTGGTATCCTTTTTCTCTGAGTTCTTTGATGATTGCTGCTTTTTCGCCTTGAGTTGCGCAGCCCACTTTTCTTGCCTCAAGGCGATCCGTTTTTTTATTACTTCATTCTCAGCTTTGTTATATTCGTTTTCAGCTCTTAAGCGTATCAGTTCTTCTCGTTCCGATTCTGTTAAAGGTAATGGATTGGTTGATTTCTTCATTCTTGGTTCCTTTGTTGGTCGTCCTTTTTTACTTTCTACTAATCCATTATATCCTTGTAATTTATATTTGTGTACCCATAGATAAAGCATTCCTGGGTTAATACCTGCTTCTATGGCAACTTTCGTTCTTGGTATGCCTGCAATAACTTTTGAAACCAATTCAAGCTTTTCTTCCGGTGTCCACACTCTATTAAACACCTTATGCCTTAAAACTTCTGTACCATGTAAATCAAACAATCTGGACCATTTTCGTATATGACTTTTGAAGGTATCTGGATTCAGTCCCTCTGGAATATCAGGATACGAACCCGAATGATACAATTCAACACACATCAATTTAAATTCATAACTATAACGCATAAAAATACCCTCCTTACTGGTTGTCCAGTAAAGAGGGTACATATCAGTAGCTTTATGGAGTTTTTAAGATTATTTATTTTGAAAGTGTAGAAAATATTTGATTGTATAAATAAATTTATTAAGAAATGATTCGAAGTTTCTGCGTCTCAATTTAAATTTCTTGAATAGTCTAAAAATAGTTACCATATTTTCTAGAGTGTATCTTGGTTATTTCTAATAAAGTAGTTTAATATGATTTTGAAACTTATGTTAATGCTTTTTGAGTAGACATCAGAGAGTGTTTATATAAGTAATAATAGTATATTCTTTTTGTTAAATTTAGTTGATTCGAGTACATACTCAATCAAATAAAGAAATTTTGCAAATACAATATATATACTGCTAGAATATATATGCAAGCTTATGAATGCTTTAGATTCGTATGCGAAAGCAATAAATATTAGCTAATATATTGCTGTATACTTGGCTTATATTGGTTGCTTGTTACTATAATTATGATTTAATAAAAATAGAAGTACATAAAATAATAATATTTATTGACTTTTTTAACAAAATAGTATATTATCCAAATGAAATAATTGTGCATATTGATACTTATATAATGATGTTTTATAAATTGAATTATATAGAAAGATAATTACCATATAAAAAATATTTTTTGTTTGTGTTGATGTGGCATAAATATATTTTATACATAAATAACAAAACTTTCGTATAAAAAATTCAAATGAAAACCGTTTTAAATACAGTTTAAAAATTTAACTAGTATGAAATTTATATGAATATATCAGTGTACTTATTATTTATGACAAAGATTGAAATATTTAAGATTGATTTGTCAAAAATATATTTCGATTGCATTTGACAATGAAATTAAAGGGGGTTAGAAAATGAGTGTGAAATATTATGACAAAATTGTATCGCCATTTATTCAAACAAAGGCATTGTGTCATGCAGAAAAGTTAGAGGAATTACAAAAGAATAAAGTTATTATCCCTGTTACATGTGAAATTGATATAACTGATGGATTTTGTAACAATAAATGCAAGCATTGTTTCTTTGAAACTAATGAAAAATGTCAGCCAATTATACAGGATAAAAGGAAAGTATTTGAATTATTTGACGAGTTAAAAAAACTTGGAGTAAAGGGAGTGGAATTTACAGGGGGAGGCGAACCACTTACGCACCCTGATGCAAAAGAAATAATAGAATATGCTTGTGATTGTGGTTTTAGTGTAGGATTAGTTACTAATGGTTTATTACTTGACAAAATAGATGAAGTGATAGAAAAAATGACTTTTGTTAGAATAAGTTTAGATGCAGCTACTTCGGAAACATATTGTTATGCACATGGGGTAGATGTATTTGAACAGGTTGTTAATAATATTAAAAAAATTGTTTCAAAATATGGAGGAGATAAAATTGGAATAGGATATTTAATTTTACCATATAATGTTGAAGATATTGTAGGCGCAGCTGAGTTGGCTAAAAATATTGGGGTTAGATTTATTCAATATAGACCAGCATCATTGAATTATGAAGTTGATGATTTAATTTGGAATAAAGCAAAAGAGCAAGTGAAAATTGCTAAAAAATTTAAAAATGATGATTTTCAAGTATTTGATGCAGGTATAAAGTGGTCATTAGTTTCAGAACCAAGACATTATTCCAAATGTTCAACAAGTTCGATTGTTTGTGTTATTAAAGCTAATGGGGATGTTCCATTATGTGTGCTGAAAAGGAATGAAAAGGAAAATATTATCGGAAATGTTTTTAAAGATGGTGGGTTTAAATCGGTATGGTTTAGCAAAAAACATGAAGAAATTATAAATTCTATAAATATTAAAGAATGTAGAAAACCATGTAAGCATGATTCCTATAATATTATGTTTGAATCAATAAAAAATGATTATTTACATCGTAATTTTATCTAAATAATTGAAGGGGAAAATATCAGATGAAAGAAAAAAAAGTATATAAATATGAAGATATTGATTTTATTTTACAAAATGAAGAACTTCAATTGCCAGATGATTATATATCAAGTATGAATGAAAACTGGAAAGAGGAGATATTAAAAGGAAGAGGGTATATAAATGGAAGTATATATACAATATCAGGTTATAATTTTGATGATATGAAAAAACAAATTTATATACAAAGAACATTATATTCACATTATTTGTATAGTAAAAAAAGAAAATATGATATTTATTCGTGTCGTTCTATGGCATCAAATGCTCTTTTCTTAACAAGTGATAATTATTTTGTGTTAGGCAAAATGCAGAATACAACATCGCTCCCAGGCAAAATCAAATTTATTGGAGGTTCAGTAGATAGAGAAGATATTAGCACTTTAAATAGAGTAGATATAACAAAATGTATAAGAAGAGAATGTAATGAGGAGATAGGGATAAATATAGATAACGAAATTTATGTGGAAGATTTAAAACCGATAGCATATATAACTCGTACACATTTAACATTTTTAAATACTTTGTTTTTTGTGAAATTGTTAATAAATAAAAAAGAACTTGAAAATCATTTTAAAAAGTTTAAAAATAATCTAATTCAAAATAATAAAGAAGTGGAAATTCAAGACATTATTTTAGTACATAATGATGAAATATCAATATATGATTTCCTTGAAAAAAATGATGAAAATTTAATTGATTATATGAAGGATTTTTTTGAAACATATTTTAATAGAATTGAATATGGAGATTTTGAGGAATATGTAAAAAATAATATTAAGAAAGTCGAAGTTGAAAATGAAAATTGAAAATATACTAGTGGTAGGTGCGAATGGATTTGTAGGTTATTATTTGGTTAAACGATTGCTACAATGTAAGTATATGGTCATAGGATTAGATTGTAATGATGATAATATATCTGAATTTTTGGAAAAAGATAATTATATGTTTATCAAGATGAACTTATTCGAAGAAGATTTTTTCGATATAAAAATAAAGATTGATGTAATTGTAAATTTGGCAGCTATAGGACATGGAACATTATTAAGCAAAAAAAATGAAGTTATATTTGATCCCATATATGTAAATCTGAAGATTACAGAAAAGTTATTTAAATATGCTATATCTTATAATGTAAAACATGTAATCCAAATGTCGTCAGCATCTGTATATGGTAATTCTATGAGAATACAGAATGAGGAAATGTCTTTAGAGTTGAATTCCCCATATGCAATATCAAAAGCAACTATGGAATTTATAGGCGAAATCTATTCAAAATTATACCAGATAAATGTTATTTCGTATAGAGCTTTTAATATCTATGGATATAATAAATCTGCAAAAAGATATAATTCTAATATAATACATAACCTTATAATGTATGCTATGGATGAGAAAAGTGCAGTTATTTATGGTAGTCCACAAATTAAGAGAGACTACATATATGTAGATGATGTTATTGATGGTATAATTTTTGCGATAGAAAGAAAATTGGAATCAGGAATATATAATCTTGCAAAGGGAGAGACATATTCGATTGATGATGTGTGGGAATATATTTGTGAATTAGTACAACCTCAAAATAAAAAACTATTGTCTTTAAAAAGAAATTATTTGAATGTGCCTATGTATTCACATGCTGATATGTTAAAGATGAATAAAAAAGGATTTTATTGTAAAACTACTATAAAAAAAGGAATATTAAATATTTATAAATTATGCAAAGAAGAAAATAGATAAAATTATATTATAAGAACATTTGATTAAAGGAGTAAATAAAATGTTTGAAGAAAAAATTTTGAAAAATATTATTTTAAAAAATGCAAAAATAATCGACATAAATAAGGTTGTTTTTGATAAAAATCTTTCTTTTGAGAGTGATTTAGGAATGGATTCGATAGGATTAGTTGAAATGATAGTAGAAATAGAAAAAAAGTTTGAATTTGAATTTGACTATGATAATTTAAGCAATGTAATAATTACATATGGGGCATTAAAAAAATATGTTGAAGAAAATTGTAAAGAGGATTAAATATGAGCGAGGTTGACGAGAAATTATTGAAATTATTTTATAAGATAAAGGATAATAAATTTTATAATAAATTGATAGATTTTAAAAAGTTAAATATAAGTAATGTTGAAGAGATATATAGAAATTTACCAGTAATGGAAAAAAATAGAGTCTTTGAAAATATGGACACTTATTTTTCAAATGAGTTTTATGAAGATTGCAAAAACAGTGATCTTAATGATGTTTTTTTTAATACAAAAACATTATCAAAAAATCATGACAAGATAGTACAGGGACTAAAAAGAAAATGGATTATAGAATTTACAACAGGCTCAACAGGGAAGCCTTTTCCTACAATAAAAACACAATCTGATAAAATAATAGAGAGTGCATATTTATTAAAACAACGAAAAAAATATGATGATAAAATCACATTAAATAATGGATTTAAATTTTTACATTCAACACAATCTGAGATTAAAGACATCAATATATGGAAATTTTATGATCATGACATAGAGTCTGTTGTGAATGGGTGGATTGAAAAAAAACCTAAATGGATATTAGCTACTCCTCAAATATATGTACGATATGCTGATTATATATTGAACAATGATTTACATATATTTAATGAAAATGATTTATCGTTTATTGAATACACGAGTCAAAAAATGTACAAAGAAGAAAAAGAAAAAATTCAAAAAACATATAAATGTAGAACAGTAAATAGTTTTGGAACTAGAGAATGTTGGAATATTGCATATGAGTGTAAATGTGGAAATATGCATATTAATAATGAATATTTGTTAGTGGATCTTGTGGATAGCAATAATCAAATAATAGATGACTATAATAAAGAAGGAAATATAATAATAACGCATCTTTCAAATACTACAATGCCTTTAATAAAATATAAATATGGTGATATAGCAAAAAGAATAAAATTTAATTGCAAATGTGGCAATAAATCAGATGTTTTTATTTTTTGTAACCAGAGAGAAAATGCTAAGTTAATAAATACGCCATATTATGGGACTGATATATTTAGAAGAGTAATGAGAGGAATTTATTTTCACGATTTTATAACGGATATTAATAATATAAGTATTATTCAAGATGCTGATTATCATTTATCTGTTTATGTTGATAAAGAAAATAAGAATGATTTATTTTTTGAAAAAAGATTCATTGAAAGAACAGGTTCAATTGTACCAGAAATAAATAAGTTTCAAATAACGTATATTTATGGAAAGTTTATTATGCCAGAAACTATTAATTGTAAGGAGGTTATTTTTAAAAACACATTTAAAAATAATTCTTTTGTTTATTAAATTATTAGTATATTTTGAGCAAAATGTTTCAAATATAAAATAGGAATATATATACTTATGGTGTTTATTTAATAAAAAATATAGGGGGATTAATGTGTAATAATAGTAATCATATGCAGGGATATGAATGTTTAAGTGCAAGTATTGGTTCAATTTTAAATTATTATAATAAACAGATTACAGGGAATGAAGTAATTATATTGGGGTCTGATATAAAAGTATATTATAATAAAGAAGATGATATTATTGGTTCTAATATGTATGAATCTAATTTTGAATTTTTAAATAAATATAAAATAGATTTTGAACAGGTAATGTTTAAAAATAAAGAAGATGCTTTGGCTAAAGTGGAGAAAGAACTTAATCTTGGAAATCATATTATTATAAAGTTAGAAGCTGGTTCTTTGAGTTACAATAAAATATTTAGACAAGCGAATGAAGCAAATCATTATGTATGGTTATTAAAAGTGAATTCGGGTGTCTTTAAAATATGCGATAATTATGTGCCAACGAGGGAACCTTCATGCTTTTTAGGAAATGTTTCTAGTGATATTATTTTGAACGCATGGGAGAAAAAATCTTATGAATTAATTGTAATAAAAAATTGTAGTTCTATAAGAAATATTGATTTAAAGAAAGATATAGAATATGGAATGAAAAATTATATAAAAAATTATCTATTAGGAGGCAAATTTAATAATTTTTACATAGGCAAAGATGCTATAAGTTTTTTTTGGAATAATTTTTTTATTAATGCAAACAAGCTTTCAAAAGAAAAAATTATTAACTATAATTTCCAATTGAAAATATATGGATTTATTTCACTAAAGCGTATTTTGAATGAATTGTTATTAAAAATGAATACTAGATATTCAAGTGAATATAAAATGATTATTCACTATTGGGAAAGTATATGCTTGGTATTGGTTAAATATGCTTTTTCACATAATGAAAAAACAAAAAAACAATTATATGATGATGCATATGATTGTATGGAAAAAGAAGAAAAAATTTTACAACATATTTTACTAGAAATTGAAAACTAGATTTAGGAATGCGGCAATTATAATAAATAAAATCTTATTATGGCATAATGTTTCCCAATAATTAAATGTTTGTAGAGTATATTAAAATGTGAGCTTTGGAAAAAATCACACAAGAATCGCTGCATCGCTAAATATTGGGATTTTATGGATGCTTTAGTTTGATAATTACACTAAAGCTAAATTGAATAAAATGTTTTTTATCTTTTCAGTTGTTTAGTGTATCTTTCGTGAAAAGTTCAGATAAAAAACAGAAATTACATAACATTAAAAATTTGGTTGTTATAGAATATTTTATAAAAAAAGTTAATAAGTTTATTTGTATTATTGCTTAAAGTATTGTAATAAAATTTTTATTATATATTAATATTATAATGATTTATTGATTCTACAATATTAGTTATATATGATAATAGTTTGAACTGTATTTATAAATACGAGGTTAATTCATTGTAAAATTATCATTTTTATAGATGAAAAGCTAAAATAAAGATGAAGTAAAGTTTTATTTGTGCTTAGACAAAATAATAATGATATATTTTACAATCTTTTATATAAATTTAATTGAAAATCAAGAAATAATCATAAACAAATTTATTGGCAAATTAAATAACTTGATAATATTATCTTTGTATTGTGGGAATATATGTTGAGTGCGGAGAAGTTGAGTTTGCCAATATTAGAATAGGGATATTTGATAAGTTAATGATAAAATATCACTTATAAAATTCAAATATATAAAAAGTTTTATTATGATATTTTTAATAAAATAAAAATAGAAAGGGTGTATGATGATTTTTTATTATCATACTGGTTGGTATATGGAAAAAATAATTAAAGAAATTGTTAAAGAAACTCTGAAATTGAATGTAAATAAAGAAATAAATGATAATGATGATCTGATAAATTTAGGATTAGATTCTCTTAAGGCGATAGAGATTGTTGTCAGTATAGAAGAAAAATTCCAAATTGAAATTGATGATGAAGATTTGTTGGTAGATAATTTTGCATCTATTAAGTGTATCGAAAATTTAATTGAAAAATATAAAAGATGATAGTTATTATTTTATAAAAAAGGAAAAAGAAATATGGAGAAAAATGATTTTTTAGAAAATCTTTTAAGTAGGAAACAAGGGAAATATTACGATATTGCTGTAATGTATAGTGGTGGAAAGGATAGTTCGTTTTTATTGTATTTATTAAAAGAAGTGTATAAATTAAGAGTAATAGCATGCTTTGTTGATAATGGGTTCGAAAATAATTGTGTGTGGGAGAATATAGAAAATTTTACAAAAAAAATGGATGTACCATTAGAAATAATAAAAACTCAAAAAGATGATTTTAATAAAACATTTAATACACTTATAGTCAATTATGAATTGTTTAAAAGAGAAAAAACAAATCATATTTGTTTCATATGTAATAATTTTTTGTGGGCAAATGTTGTAAAGTTTGCAGGAGAAAATGATATACCTTATGTTGCATCAGGTTTATCATTGATGCAATTAAGCAGTGGAAGACCATATCCCTTAGAACCTAGCAAATTAGCCAACTCAATAGCGGAGAAATCAACAAAACAAATTTTGAAAAATTCAATTTCGGGATTTAAAAAAAGTGATAATTATAATAAGGATTATCAATTCAAATGTTTTATAGATAAAATGAGTAACATTGAAAAAAATGTAACAACTGTATATCCATATATTTATCATCAAATAAGCGTTAATGATTTAAAAAATAAAATTGCAGCGTTAGGGTGGAAAAGCCCCAATAATGTAGAGTTAAATAAATATATTTCTTCAGGATGTTCAATTATGAAATATGTTATTCCAGAACTTGAAAAAATGGGAATAATAACATTAAATGAAAGAGATCAAGCTAAAGTTATGATGAAAAAGGGATTATTAGATAAGAGTCAGTTAAAATTTGCTACGTATGATGCAACACATGATGTGGTGGACCTTTCACATCCATTATATGATGAATTGGATGTTAGAGAATTCTTAATGTCATTAAAATAAAATTTGATGTTTTATAGGAGTAAATTTACATAGTATAAGTTTATTAAAACTATATATAAGGAAAATAAAAATATGGGATTTGATTTGATAAAACATATAGTAAATGAAAAAAATAATGAAATTGTTATATGGATATTCAACATTGGAGTAGAAAAATATTGGAATGTTGAATATAGTTGTGTGAAAAATTCAAAAGGAGATATTATTGTAAATCATTCAGAAGAAATGATGTTATTATTAGCAAGGAAAGGAGATTACGTAATTTTAAGAAAAAAGCCATCGGAATTTTATTTGAATAATTTTAAAAAATATAAAAAAGATATGCCGAACATTCTTTATCCTAAATTGGTAAATGAAGATAAATCAATAACAGAAATTATTTTAGATGATTATGACCTAATTTCAAAAATAAAGTTTATTCAAGAAAAAAATAAAAATGTATATTTAGTTCCATATGGAGTGACATATAATGAAGAAAAATTAGCAAAATTATGTCATTTGACACTTATTGGTAATAGTAGTAAAAAATGTAGAAAATTGAACGACAAAGTTTTAGCAAGAGTGATTTCTAAAGATTTGGGGTTTAACACAACAAATGCTATATTATGTAAAAATTTTGATGAAATAAAAGAATTTAGTGAAAAGATGTTATCAAAATATAAAAAAATAGTAATCAAAACACCATATAATGCTTCTGGAAAAGGAATGTGGATTGTTGATAGTAACCAAAAATATAATGTCACTTTAAAAGTAATAAAACGTTATATTAGAAAAAATCCCAATACTCAATGGCTAATTGAAGAGTGGGTAGATAATAAAATAGATTTAAATTATCAGATTTATATTTCAGAGACGGGAGATGTAAATGTATTTTCAATAAAGGAACAAATTCTTCAAGACACAGTATATATAGGTTCATATATACCGCCTAGAATTAATAGGGATATGTATTTTAAATTTATTAAATATGGAGAAAATTTAGGAAAGTATTTATTTAAAAAAGGATACAAAGGAGTATTTGGTATAGATGCATTAATTATTAATAATATTGATACCGTGCCGATTTTGGAAATAAATTGTAGGTTTACATTATCAACATATATATTTTTTTTTGAAATGTTGTATAAAGATAAAAGAATTTTTTCTTTTTATGTAAATATTAGTACTACGAAGACAATAACATACAGTCAAATATTAAAAATTTTTGAAAAGAAACTATTAATGTTTGATGGGGAAAAAGGAGTTATATGTTATGTTGAGGCAACTGTAGATTCAAAATTAGCTGACGGATATAGTCGTATTTTTTTAGTTTTGATAGGTGATAATGAAGAAGATATCAAAAAACAATATTATAGTGTAAATAATATATTGAAAAGTTTCATTAGTTAATGGTTATAGTATAAGGAAAAGGGAAAATGTTATATAGCGAAATATTGTTAAATGGATTAATAAATAAGGGTGAAGTAGCAATAATATGCGATGATATTGTTTATACATATAAAGAACTTATATATGAAGTAGATAAAATAGCACTTGGACTTAGTAAGGAGGGAATAAAAAAAAATTCAAAGGTTATGGTGTTAGTAGAAGATCCTGTACAATTTACAAAATTAATTTTTGCTATTAATAAAATTAAAGCTGTATGTATTCCAATTTATGGTAAGACAGGGAAAGATAAGATAGTTCAAATTATAGATAAATATGATATAAATTTTATAATAAAAAGTGATGATTGGAATATTGAACAATTGCCATATCCATATGTTAAATTGCAGAATAGCATTATTATATATAAATATAGCAAAAAAATTGATAATACAATAGATAATGTTGAACTTATACTATTTACATCTGGTACAACAAGTATTCCAAAAGCAATTATGTTATCTAATGATAATATAATAAGTAATGTTTTATCAATTTCTGAATATATAAAACCATCTTTAAATGATAAGATATTTTTAATAAAAAATTTAAGTCACTCTTCAAGTATTATAGGAGAATTATTTGTTGGAATAAGAAGTGGGTGTACAATTGTTATGACAAAAAAATTACCAATTACATCGACAATACTTAAGATAATGCAGAAAGAAAAAATAACAATTTTCTTTTCAATTCCAACATTGTTGGTTGGTATAATAAAATATCCTAAAATTGGAGAATATAATTTTGAAAATTTAAGAATAATAAATTTTTATGGCTCAAAAATGTCAAAGGAAAATATTTTAAAATTGATAAAGATTTTTCCATATTCAAATATTATTTATTCATATGGTTTAACTGAGGCATCGCCTCGCGTTACATATATAGAAAAAAAAGATTTAATTTTGAAATTAGGTTCAAGTGGAAAACCAATCCGTAATGTTCAAGTTAAAATTGAAAATAAAACGGGTGAATATGTTAATGGATATGAGGTTGGGGAAATAGTTGTATCTGGACCTAATGTTATGCAAGGGTATTATAAAGATTTTGAAAAAACAAAGGAAACTATACATTCCGGAAAATTGTTCACTAAAGATATGGGATATATAGATGATGATGGTTTTTTGTTTGTAAATGGACGAAAAGATAATATGTTTATAAGTGCTGGGAAAAATATATACCCTGAAGAAATAGAGAATGTTTTATCTTCATATTCTGATATTCAAGAGGCATTAGTAAAATGTATAAGTAATGAAAGTGGAATTGCAAGAATTTGGGCTTATGTAAAGATGGTAGACAATAAAGAACTTGATACGAATGATATATTTAAGTATTGTAAATTAAATTTGGAGAATTATAAAATTCCATATAAAATAATTGCAGTAAAGGAATTAAAAAAAACGCCAACAGGGAAGATAATGAGAAGCCAACAATATAATTAATATGCTTGCTTTAAAATGTGTTAGACTTGTAATAAAAATTATATCGAAGATTTAATTATTTATTTTATAGAAAAATTTACAATTATTAAGTTGAGATTTGGAGAATAATGTAGAGAATATTATGAGAATGTTAATAAAAAATTACTATGATATACAAGAATGATACTTAAAGATGGAAGATGAACAAAATGATTAATAATGGAATATTTCATATTTATTAGAAATGCCATTAGCATATAGTATTAAATCATTAACATAAAAATTTACATTTAAAAATTAAGAACTGTGAAATAAATATGATAAATATAATTTTATGAGTTGGAGACCAGCTATGAAAAGTCAAACATAAATTAGCAAAAAATGTCATTTTTTATATCGGTGGTAAAAAGGGTAACTTTAATAGAGCTCCCTTAGGGAGCTTTTTCAAAATTTATTGATATTGGTATACAGACCTCTTATTTGAGGTTAAATTCTATTCCATCAGTTAGCATCTTCCATATGACTTTGACAAATTTGCAGGCACAGTACCCAAATGCATTGTAGTGAGACCGCTTCTCAGCCCTCTTGCTATCATAATAAGTCTTGGGGGGGGTAGCGTTGTTTCTGACAACATTCTAAGCTGCATTTACAAGAGAATATCGTAAAACGCGAGAGCTGCGTTTGGTCATTCTTGTTGTTTTAGCCTGAAAGTTACCAGATTGGTAAACAGAAGGAGCCAGACCTGCAAAAGCAAGTAGCTTGTTGAGATTGGAGAAACGGTGAATAGTCCCTATTTCACTAAGAATCATTCCACTGTTGATATAACAGATACCAGGAATGGTTATTATGACAGAAACATTGAATTTTATAATATATGTCATATTAGGTTCAATCTTTTATAATTGGCTATCCTGTAACTCGATTTGTTGAATTGTTTGAGTTATCTGAATAGATATAGCACTGTCGCTAGCACCGACAGACTTCTGTGCGAGAACTCTTAATTTTTGAGTCAGCTCTTTAACAAAGTGTCTGTGCGAGTTCACTTTGAGCAGATTTGCCAGATGAGTTATATGCATGGAAGTAATCTCTTTTGAAGAAGGTGCTTCATATAAAAGAGAGCATAGAAATTGATGAATCTAGGGTTATCCTGCATCATAAGAGTTATAGCAATCACATATGTGACGACATTATCTGTCTTTGTTTTGTAAATGCTATTTTTAAGTATCTGCTATGTTTTGATGTGGATCAGCACACTTGGTAAAGCTCAGCAACAAGGTATTGAACAAGATTATCATCGTAGTGTGCCGTTGACTCAAGACCAATGATGTTGCTGTTCTTGTCGAATGATTTGAGTTTAGAGACCAGCAGATAGAAGTCATCAGCATCGTTTGTGAATTGGAATGATTCAATGATAATTTTAATGTCAGAAGAAATCACAGCGGCAAAATGGTTAAGTTTGGCAATATCAATGCCTATGTAAATTTTAATGAGGTTGTACCTCTCTTTCCTAAAGTCTGATACTATTATGTCCACCATCAATTATCATCGTAGACTTGATAGAAATAAGTACTTTGAGTGAAAAACACTCCGGCAACATCTAGCTGATAAACAATTTAGATAAAGGTAGCGGCAATACACTTCAACAGAGTAGTCAAGCTACAAGGTAAAAATCAAAAGTTCATAGTATCTGAATTGTATTGAACCATGATATTAAAAGAAAGGAAATGTGTGATAATTAATTTCCTAATTATCATATAAGATAGTATGAAAATTAATATTTTAGAAAATATAAATAAAAGTTGTGAGAAGAGATTGGAGATTGCTTTTCCACCTCCAATAACAAGTTATTTGCCATATAGTGTTATTACATCAATAATAACAGCACAAGAAAACTCTCTTAATTGGATATATAATAATTTTATTCAAATTTATCATAAAGGGATAGGCAAAGTTGATTATTATCCAAATTCGGATTTTGCATATAATGATAAAATAATATTAAATTCAAATGAATTGACTCAGAATAATTATAAATTGAATATTGATAATATAATTGATGATATAAAATTTTGGATTGATAATAATAATTATATTGTTTTCTATTTAATAGAATCATATGTCCCAGGAATGCGTTTTTATCAAAAAGCGGATGTAGTTCATAGTGAATTTATATTTGGTTATAATGATGAGAAAAAATGTGTTTATGTGATGAATTTTCCTTGTAATGGTGAAAAACTTGCTATTATTGAGTTGGATTATGAGAGTTTAAAGAAATCTATACTTTATACAATTGAATATAATAAAAAACGTATGAAAAAAAAAGACATAACAATGAAAGATTATAATAAAGAATTTAGAATTATATTATTAAGATATAATGATATTTTTCAGGTTGGATATTCTCATAATATAAATTTAGATATAATAAAAAAACAGATTGACGATTTTTTAAATAGCAATAATTCTTCAATTAATAATTCATATTTTACATTATATCAAGAGGGAAAATGGGGACTTGATGTTTATGAACAAATATATATAGATTTCTTGACACAGGTTAAAGATAATAAAAAACTAGATTTTAGATTTATGTGTATGCTATATGAACATAAGTGCATTATGAAGGATAGAATGAATATACTCAATGATATTTATGGTATAAAACCTCTTTATTGTGAAATGGATGAAATAATAAGAATAACCGAATGCTTTAAAAATTTAGTGCTTAAATATAATATAACTTATGATATTAAAATAATAAATAAATTTGAAGGAATGTTCAATGAATTGAAAAAACTAGAAAAAGAAGTGTATGCAAAATATTTGGATAATTTAAATAGACATTAATCTGGAGGTGCATATTGAATAAGATATTAAGAGAACAAATAAAAAATAATATACTTGCAATAAGTTTAGGAGTGATTTTGTTATTTATATATGAAACTATATTAGTAAAAGGTATTGATTTAATAGGTGTTCAAATAGATATATTACTAAATGCAGGGGAGATTGTAGATTATAGTTTTATATGGAAATTAATACAAATGGCTATGTGGGGTTTTTTAGCTTCTTTTTTTAGCAGTATGTTAATTGGAAAGTCAGCAATTTTATCTGTATCACATATTAGATCTAAAGTTGTAATGATAATACCTGATTTACCATACAAATATTTAAGTATTAATGGAACTGGAGAAATTGTTAATAAATTAATATCAGATATAGATAAAGTTAGGATATTATTGGAACAGACATTTCCTAATTTAATAATGTATGGAGCAACTATTTTAGTAATATGCTTTTATATAGTAAAAAGAGATGTTAATCTTCTTATTACGATTATATTTTTTTATCCAATAATGTTATTTGTTTCAAAAAGTATTGCAGAAAAACTAAAAATACTTGCACAAAAAAGAGCGTTTAAAAATGATAGACTTACAGACATAGCTATTGATAGTATTCATGGTATAGAATGTGTAAAAGCAAATAACATAGATAATATTATGTATATGAAAATGCAAAGGATTATTGATGATATATTGAAAAATGAATATGAAAGAACGAGAGTATCATCCTTATCTTGGGTATTGCAAATGTTTATTAAATGGGTACCTATGATTATTTGCATAATTCAAATATTGTTTGAAACAATGAGTGGTAAGCTTTCCGTTGGAAATTCCTTTACTACAATAATATTATTGAATAAAATGGTTCATCCAATGTCATCAATACCATTTTTGCTTAATGATTATAAAGAAACTTTAGTTTCAATAGAGAGGATAGAAGAATTAATGAATTTAGAGAAAGAAAGAGGTGGTAATAAAGTTTTACCATTAAAGTGCGAAAATAATGAAATATTACAGTTTTATAATGTGGATTTTAAATATAATAATGAGAAAAATGTATTAAATAAAATTAGTTTTAATATTAAAAATGGTGAAAAAGTAGCATTTGTAGGTCCATCAGGAAGTGGAAAAAGTACAATTTTTAAGTTGTTTATAAGATATTATGATCCTGAAAACGGTATGTATCAAATTTATGGGAATAATTCAAAAGATATAACAATTGATTCGTTAAGAAGCAAATTTGCTGTAGTTTCACAAAATACATTTCTTTTTTCAGGAACAATATATGAAAATATTGCAATTGGTAATTTTGATGTATCAAAAGATGATGTAATTAAATGTTGTAAAAGGGTAGGATTGAATGATTTTATTGAAAAACTTGATAAAGGGTATGATACGATTGTTGGAGAGAAAGGTTGTATGATTTCGGGTGGACAAAGACAGAGAATATCAATTGCTAGAGCAATGTTAAAGGATGCCCCAATAATTCTTTTGGATGAACCTACATCATCAATAGATGAGGAAAATGAGAGAAAAATTAAACTAATGGTAGAAGAGTTGCTTTCAAATAGGACAATTATATATATAGCGCACCGTTTATCTACAATAAAGGATGTAGATCAGATATTTGTTATTGAAAATGGGGAGATAGTACAAAGAGGTTCACATAATGAGTTGATGAGACAAGATGGAATTTATAAAAGTCTTTATAAGAGAGAAAGTGAGAATGTATGAAACAGATAAGAATATTCAATAAATTTATGGTTCTTATGGGGAAAAGAATTTGGATATATATTGTGTCGATTATAGGTATGATTGTATTTGATGCAGGGTTTAGTGTTATAACATCAAATCTTATTAACAGATTAACACAAAGGATACAAATGAAAGATAATATTGGAATTTGGGATGATATAATTTTTAATGTAGTAATTGGAATTATAGTGTTGATAGGTTGGCGTTATTCAACAATTAGATATAATATTGAAGCTAAACGTGCAACAGCTTGTGTTCAAAGAAGAGTCTATAGTAAAGCATTAAAATTACCACTAAAGTATTATAATGAACATCATACAGGGGAATTTATATCTAAATTGGTGTTTGATACAAATAAATCAACAGATATTTATAGAGCAACATTAAGAAGATTGATATCACCCATAGTTACAGTAATTATATATATGGTTTATATGATGTTTATGTGTTGGCAGTTGACGATTATATTGGTTTCTTTTAATGTGGTATTACTTTTTTATAACACTCTTTTTTCTAAAAAAATTAAAATGACTAGCATAAATATATCAAACGGAAATAAAAGAATTACAGAGCAAATTATAAATATTATTAATGGCGTAAGTGTTTTAAAAATGTATAAAGGTGGACAAAGAAAAATAAGTGATTTTATGAAAGATAATAAAAATTTTACAAAAGATCAACTAGATAATAATAAAGTACATTCAATTGTAAAAGGAATTAATGGATTATCGGAACTTGTGACTTCACTTATATTTTTGGGAGTGGGGGTAGTATTTGTCAGTCAATCTTGGGTACAAATAGGACAACTTATAGCAATATACACATTATATGGTTCTTTTGCTTGGAATTTTAAACAGATTGGGAAATATATACCTGAATTTATAGATAAACTTACATATGCACAAAATATAATTAATTTTCTTGAAATAGATACAGAAAAAATTTATTTTAAAGAAATAGGTGGGATAGATGATGCGCATATTAGTGTTAAAAATGTAATATTTGGATATAATAATATAATAATATTGGATAGATTTTGCTTAAGTGTACAAAAAGGCGAAAAAGTGGCAATTGTAGCTGAATCGGGAAAAGGGAAAAGTACATTAATGAAATTGTTACTTGGATTATATGAGCCATATGAGGGAAATATATCTATTGCAGGTAAAAATTTTTGTGATAACGGTGTATATGAGGTTAGAAAACAGATTGCTTATGTTTCTCAGGATACATACTTATTTAATGTAAGTATTAAAGAGAATATTGCATATGGTAAACCTAGTGCAAGTGATAAAGAGATTATAGAAGCAGCAAAATATGCTTGTGCACATGATTTTATAATGAAATTGGAGAAAGGATATGATACTATTGTTGGAGAGGCTGGAAATATATTATCAGGTGGAGAATGTCAGAGAATTGCAATTGCAAGAGCATTAGTAAGAAAAACACCTGTAATGATATTTGATGAAGCAACATCAGCATTGGATAATAATACAGAACAAAAATTATATAAGAAAATATTTTCATATTATAATGATGTAACAATGTTAATTGTTACACATAGAAGTAGTACAATGATGCTATGTGAGCGAAAGATATATATATGATAATGATTATACCGTTAAATATAGTATTGTGTATGTAATCGTGTGTTTATATTTAATATGGAAACATCTTCAAATAAAAGATTGAAATGCTGGACTATTTTTAACATTAACTCTGCGTATGGAATTCTATAATCTCGTCTATTCATCTAATGTTTTTTTGGCAGTATATGATAGCTTTGGCAAGGTCATTATGATGGATGCCTTGCTTAGGCTATCGTATTTCTTTAATTTTACAATAAATATAATAATATTTTTATTTGCTATGTTTAGCGATTTCAGAAAAATCACATTTTCCTAGTACCTTTCCGAATATATCTAATCGGTCATTTTTGCCAACTTTGATAGGCTCATATTTTTTATTGAGTGAGATAAGGAAAATTCCATTTTTATCAATTTTAAATTTTTTGATATAAGCTTCTCCGTTTAAGGCGAAGATACCAATTTCTCCATTAGCAACAGATTCCTGTTGTAATACCCACGCAATCTGACCATTATGAAACTCAGGCTCCATACTGTCACCGCTTATGCGAACTCCGAAGGTAGTGCTTTCTGGCAGGATAGACTCATCTATGCAGATAGTTTCTTTCGGTCCGTCTATAAGGAAGTTTCCAGTTCCGGCAGATACCGCATTTTCAAAGATATCTATACTGCGGAATGGAATAACCTTTGCAGACTGCTTTTCATACATTCCTGAAGCGTGGAGCAGGTTAATATAATCCATAGCTTTCTCCCTGCCTTCATCACTTAGTGAGGAGAAAGGATCAGTGTCGGGAATAACAGAATCTATTCCAAAATATGCCTCATACATATTTTGGATATCGAGAATTTGACATACTTTATAATATACGCTGACACTTGGTTCAGCCAGATTCCTTTCCCAAGAAGATACGGCTTTGGAAGAAATCTTTATTCCTTCCTTTGCCAGTTCATCAGCCAGATCCTGCTGGTGCAAGCCTTTCTTTTTTCTGTGCGTAGAGATAATTTTGCCTACTGAATACATAGTTACGCCTCTTTTCGTGTGAATATGTTTTGTTTCTACTCCATAGTATATCGCATAAAATGGGATAATTCAAGCTGAAATCTAATAATAATAGAATAAAGAACAGAGATATCTGTTGACAGTCTAATAATATTAGAGTTATACTGTTGTCTGTAAGAAACAATGCTCATAAGTTTAGACTGACATGTAAGACAGCAGGGCAGACATAAGGAGGCGGAACAGATGGGAAAATGGGAATATAATTTATGGAAAGCATTAAGGCATGATATGTCTGCGTAATACGCAGCATATCAGTTGGCTTACGATCAGCATAGCCGGGGAATGTGCATACATTCATCGGAACTCCCGGCAAGTCTTGCAAAGGTGATTTCCCTTTCCTTTACGAGTACAGAATTGTGAAACTGATGATTTTGTATGAATAAGGAGTGAACTGAATTGAACAAAGGAAATGTTATAGAAATTAGATGTAAAAAATGCAACAAGTTAATGATGGAATACTTTGTATGTGGTGATGATTCTGTTGTGGCACTTCAGAATATTGGAGTTAAATGCGACAGATGCAAGCGAGTGACGATACTCAAGAAGTATTCCGAGGGAATTATGAAGGAACATTCTGAGAATGGGACTTTCAGAATATAACGATTGAAAATTAAATTACAGCCCACCTGATAAGGGCACATCGAAAGATGGCAGCACCAGAGACGCAGGGGAAAGATAACCAGTATATAATACTGGGCTTTCTCTTTGCGTCTTTTTTGTGTGGGTAGGCTTGAATTCTTTTCTGGTTATCAGGCTGGAAAAGAGGATAAATGTATTACGATATAACAGAGAGTGGAAGAAGAATTAAAGAAATGAGAAAGAAAGCTGGTTATACACAGGCTGAATTAGCAGAGAAATTAGGAATAACACCAGATGGCATGAGCAGCATAGAGCGTGGAAAGAATGGTGTATCTGTAGATTTATTTGGTGTTATGGCGGAGGTACTAGGTAGTTCTGTAGATTATCTTGCTTATGGAGTTCGTACAATGGTACTTACGGAGCAGGAAATAAGAGTTATTATGGCGATGAGAGAAATGTAACTTTTTTATTAATTAATCCGTAGTGCTGCTACGGATTTTTCTTTTATATTCGTAGAGCTGCTTCCTGTAATGATTAAGTATATTTAGGTACTATATAACTATAGTCAATGAGTTACCGATAAGGCTCTTGACTAGGAAATATGCGCATATTTTTCACAAATAAAGAATAAGTGAGGAATAAGAAATGGTAGTTTATAACGGAATCAGATGTATTGAAGGAATTTTGTTTATCAAGCCAAGAATCAAATTTGCCAATAATGAGGAGGAATACAAGAAGCTCTTAGAAAATCAAGCCTACATTGATGCTATGAAAGCTAGGAAATTTGGTATTAATTGTAATGATGCATTAGAAGATGATGCTGCATCAAGAGAGATAACTAGAGAAGATATTTTGGAATTAATTGAGTATCTAATTTCCGGGAAGTATAAGGCATTAGTTGTTGAGGATATCTATGATATTACAACAGATCTTGAAGATTTACAGAACTTTATAGATACGGTTCAGAGTAGTGGAATAGTTATTCTGGATTTAAGAGCAATGACTCTTAGATTTAATGATTATGATGAAGAATGTTAAAGAGTGAAGGCTATGGAATATAACAGTTTTAAAGTGGGACAGGCTATACGAGCACAGAGAGTTAAGTGCCATAAGACAATTGAAGAGCTTGCATTTGAGGTAAATAGATCAAAGTACCATATGAATTTAATAGAACTTGGAACAAGAAAAATGGGTATGGAACTGCTTTTTGAGTTGATTACGGTTTTACATACTGATGCAAATAGCGTGCTGGGAATTCCTGCACAAAATGGGAATGCGCTGAATGAGTCAATAGATAATCGTTTAAAGAAACTTAATCCAGAGCAGCAGAAATATTATACAAAAATGTTTATTTATATGTTGGATAATAAGCCAGTATAGAAGGAGTGTTTTATAGATTATGAAGAAAAAAAGAGAAAAACCGATTAATTGCTTTGTTTATTTGTCTACAGAAGGAGATATAAATGGTGCAGAAGCTAGGGAGATAAAGCAGTTAAGATATATCCGAGAATATGCAAAGGCTCATAATATTATAATAAGGAAAGTTTTTCATAGGGATGTTTTGGGACAATATGATGTTAATATACATTTTATGAGATTAACTAGACGAATAAAAAATAAAGAAGCTGAAGGATTGTTGCTTGCTAATATTGGTTCAATAAGTACATCAATTAGGGATGCATATGACAAGGTTGGTATTATCAATTCTGTAGGTGGTGTAATTATAACGGTAGATGAAGGAAGATTAACACTTCCGATTAAAATGATAGGAGGATTGGCTGAATGAAGGAGTTAAATAGAGGTGACATTATTTATGTTGATTTAGGACAACATATGCATAGCTGTGTGCAATCAGGTGTACGACCATGTGTTGTTATTGGAACTTATCCGAGTTCACCAGTAGCCAATGTATGTCCTATGACATCAAGAATGGATAAGAAAGGGAAGCCAGTACATGTAAAGGTTAATAAAGAGAATGTATGTGGATATATAGAAAAGCCATCTTTGATTCTTATTGAACAGACTGTATCTATAGATAGAAGAAAGATTATAAGTAAAATAGGACATATCCCGGAAGATTCAGAGGTAATGGAACTTGTAGATGAAGCAATAGTAAGACAGATGCTTAGTGAGAGGTATAAAAATAAATGCAGGAAATAGATGGAAAGAAACTGCTTAATATCAAGGAAGTGTGTGAATATCTCGGCATTGGTGATACGAAATGCAGAGAGATATTAAGAGGAAGAAACGGAATAGGTATACAGATTGGAAATAGATGGTATGCCAATAAAGAAAAATTAGATAAATGGATTGATAATCAGACAAAATAAAAAGTTCACAAAAAGCTACCAATTTTTCATAATATATGTTATTATTTATATGAGAACAGGTAGCTTTTTCTATTGTATAGGAGGAGCAACATGGGAAAATCATTAAACGGAAAGGAATTAGGTAAAGGAATTACTCAAAGTAAGGATGGTAGATTTCTAGGCAGATTTGTAAATAGATTTGGCAAAACAGAATGTATAAGGTGCAGGAATCTTGCAGAATTAAGAAGAAGGATGGATGAAGCTAAATATAAAGATTATGGGAAGAAAAATTTGGCAAATCCTGAATTATCTGTTGATGAGTGGTATAAGATATGGATGGAAGTTTATGAGATTTCAATAAGAAATTCAACCAGACATCAGTATGACAAGATGTATAATAAAGTCAAAGAGGATATAGGCTTTATTAAAATGAAAGACTTGAACACCACTGCTATTCAAAAGGCACTTAATAATTTGCCGTCTGATGCATATAGAAAGAGGGTAAGATCTATATTACATTCAATGTTTGAGAAGGCTGTAGACGATGATATTATAGATAGAAATCCAGCAAGAAAAGCAGTATGGAATGTGCAACATGATGCTAAAAGAATAAAGCAGCCTATGACATTAGAACAGGAAAAGTTGTTTGTGGATTATATTTATAGACCAAGAGTGAAACAATCACAGCTTGAACATGCTGAACTGATGGAATTTATGCTGGAAACAGGTATGAGACTTGGAGAAGCCACAGGACTTGAATGGAAAAGTGTAGATTTTGATAATAGTATGATATATGTAAATACTAATCTGGTAACAACAATGGCTATAGAGGAAGATGGAACAGTTAAAGGTAGATATCCTAGATTTCATTATCCTAAAACTGAAATGGGTAAAAGAAAAATACCGATGACACAGAGAGCAAGAGAATTGCTTTTGATTGAAAAAGAAAGGGATAATGCGATAAAAGCATTATATAGACCAAAAGAGGGATTTGAGGATTTAGTATTTGTATCTTGGTTGAACACACCTATATATGATGATACAATAAGAAGGTCATTATCAAAGTTGACTCAAGAATTAAGAAAAATAGATCCGAACTTTCCAAATGTGTCACCACATATTTTAAGACACACATTTGCTACACGCTGTGTAGAGAATGGAATGAATATTAAAACATTACAAAAATTATTAGGGCATACTAATTTTAAGACTACTATGGATATTTATTCTCATACAACAGACGATGTTCTTTATGAAGAAATGAAGAAGTTTGAACATAGAAATGAGAGAAAAGCTGTTTCAGAAAACTGAGCCAAAACTGAACCAGCGAAGATTTTGGAAGCTAGGATGTGCTTAAAATGGATATTATTTTGAGATTGCCGTTGAAACTAGAACATTCCACGACAGAATGTAATTGCTGTTTTTGAGTTTTTTCAGATTTTATAATACAGTGTTTATGTGGGTTTGAGAGATTTGAAGAAAATCAGTTTAATGTAAATTACCATAAAATAGTATATTTTCATTTATAAACTGGATCAAATCTGGACCAAATTGAGAAAAAAACTGGACCAGCTATAATGTCTGCAAAGATGCATGAAAACTGGGAAAAGTCGATATTAAGTTATAACAAGATATAATAAGCACCATTTATAATCTGAACAAAAATGAGTGCAGATTCAGTTAGAATCTGCACTCTATTTTTTTTATTAGCTGTTAAATTTTCACGACATAAAATTTGGATTAAAGACATGATATTTATAAATTAACATTTTGCAACAAGTTTAATTAAAATATATGTTGTTGTAAGAAATTACATAGAAAATAAATAGTTAATAATTACTTTAGACTGTTGTTAATAAGCATAAGTCTGGTTAAAGTTGCTTCAGAATCAGAAGATTCATTATCTATATCCCATTCAATTTCAGTAGCATTATTCATTTTATTTATCAGTGAAATTATGTCACTTATAGATTTGACTTCTATTCTTCTGGTAAAAATCCGGTATATTACCCGACAGATATCAGTCAGTGCTTTGCGATGAGAATTGATGGATTGAGAGATGAAGGTGCTTAGCGGCAAGGTAAGTTATTATAGCGGATGGATAATAAACCACAAGAGAATTTTTGCAGATGTACAAGGATGATTCTTTTCATTCGACAAAATTCTCCACAGACAGGGGATATGCGATGAGCCTTGATATGAACATCTATTTATGGAAAGAGGATATTGAATAGGCAGAACTACAATATCCTTGCAGGAGAAGGAGATATTCTGCGGATTTTAAAAGAAATTGACAAAGCCGAAAATAGAGAGAGTATTGGAGCAGGAATTCAAAAACTACTTGAAGTTCTTGGCAATTATGGAAATGCAGATCGAACTTATCTTTTTGAAACGGTTCATACACCAGAGATATTTACAAATACCTATGAGTGGTGTGCAGATGGAATTACAGCTCAAAGAGATAATCTTCAGGATGTGAAATTTGAAGAATAAGCACACAGGATCTTGTTGAGGATATAGTCAATATCAGCAATAAAATGATAGAAAACAAGAGTATTGCCCAGAATCTTAAGAATAGTACTAATATATTTGCAAAGTTCTGATTGCAGGAATTGCATAGGAATAAAGCTATGTTTACTATTTACGGTTTACAATTTATATCTGAAAGATATTTGACATTTTTATATTTTTTTAATAATATTATATTATATGCGATTTTTGCATAAGAATATTAAGAAAGAGAGAAAGAGTATGAACGAAAAGAAAGAGTTCAAGCCTTATATTCCAGCTGATAAGGTTATGCCTGAGTTAACAGTTACATCTGTTATTATAGGTGTTTTATTAGCTATATTATTTGGCGGTGCTAACGCATATTTAGGACTTAGAGTTGGTATGACAGTTTCTGCATCCATACCAGCAGCGGTTATCTCAATGGGAATTATCCGCTTTATATTAAGAAGAGATTCCATATTAGAGAATAACATGGTACAGACTATTGGCTCTGCTGGTGAATCGGTTGCAGCAGGTGCTATATTTACACTTCCAGCATTATTTATGTGGGCGCAGGAGGAAGGTACAGCTATGCCTTCTTTAGTTGAGATAGCGCTTATTGCATTAATTGGTGGTTTCCTTGGGGTATTATTCATGATTCCACTTCGTAGTGCATTGATAGTCCAGGAGCATGGTGTGTTACCTTATCCAGAAGGACAGGCATGTGCTGAGGTATTAGTTGCAGGTGAAGAAGGTGGTGCTAAGGCTGGCACAGTATTTGCAGGTCTTGGTATTGCTGCTGTTTATAAGTTTATAGCAGATGGACTTAAGGTGTTCCCAAGTGAGGTTGATTTTACAATTAAACCATATAAGGGTTCAGCAGTAGGTGCAGATGTATTACCTGCACTTTTAGGAGTTGGTTATATATGTGGACCTAAGGTATCATCATACCTTCTTGCAGGTGGTTCTGTTGCATGGTTTATGATTATGCCATTAATCGCATTATTCGGTGGAGATAATATCATTGGACCAGCACTTATTCCAGTTTCACAGATGAGTCCATCACAGATATGGTCTAATTATGTACGTTATATTGGAGCCGGTGCAGTTGCAGCTGGTGGTATTTTAAGCTTAATTAAGTCATTACCACTTATTGTAAGGACATTTAAGCAGGCACTTAAGGGATATGGTAAGAAGGCAGATGGAGTAGAATCAAGATTAACTAAGGATATTCCTATGATGTTTGTTGTATTAGGAATCGGAGTACTTGCTATTATTATGTGGTTAATCCCAGCTATTCCTGTAAATCTTCTTAGTGCAATTATCATTATCATATTTGGTTTCTTTTTTGCAACAGTATCATCTCGTATGGTTGGATTAGTAGGTAGTTCCAATAACCCTGTATCAGGTATGGCTATTGCGACACTTCTTATTTCATCAGCGATTCTTAAGGCAACAGGTGCTGTTGGAATGAAGGGTATGGTTGCGGCTATAAGTATTGGTTCTGTAATATGTATAATTGCTGCTATAGCAGGAGATACATCACAGGATTTAAAGACAGGTTATATAGTAGGTGCAACACCTTACAAGCAGCAGGCTGGTGAACTTATTGGTGTAGCTGTATCAGCTATTACAGTTGGTGGAGTACTTTATTTACTTAATGCAGCATGGGGCTATGGTTCAACAGAATTACCAGCACCACAGGCAACTCTTATGAAGATGGTTGTTGAAGGTGTTATGGGTAACAGCCTTCCATGGTCACTTGTATTTGCAGGAGTTGCAATTGCAATAGTAGTTGAGATTCTTCAGATACCTGTGCTTCCATTTGCAGTAGGACTTTATCTTCCAATCTATTTAAGTACACCTATTATGGTTGGTGGACTTGTAAGACTTTACGTTGATAAGAAGAAAGGTATTACAGAAGAAGAGCGTAAGGCTAAGGTTAATCAGGGAATACTTTATTCATCAGGTCTTATTGCCGGTGAAGGACTGGTTGGTATCCTTTTAGCGGTATTCGCTATTATTCCTGTTGGTGCAGATACTCTTGGCGATGTTATTAATATATCAAAGATTATTAATCTTGGTAATATCGGAGGACTTGTATTCTTTGCATGTCTTGTTGCAACATTAGTAGCATTTATTAACAAAAAAGAAAAGAAGACAAAATAATAAATAATATGTTATAATGAGTCTGCCGGTTATTTTGCCGGCAGATTTTTATTTTCTAGGATTAAAGGAGAAGGCTTGATTTATGGCTAAGCAGAAGGATAATTACTTAGACTATGTTCCAAAGCATAATTCGTTGTTCGAATGCAGGGAAAACAAAAAAGGTCATGTAGAAGTCAAAGTACACAATAAGGGGATTTTTAACAGAATAGCGCAGCTTATTGCACGAAAGCCCAGATATAGTTACATCGAACTAGATGATTTCGGTACATTTGTATGGCATAGCATAGATGGTGTAAGAAGTATTTATGATATAGGACAGCTTGTGAAAGAGCATTTTGGAGATAAAGCGGAGCCGCTGTATGAGAGATTGTGTTATTTTATAAAGCTGCTTCATAAGAATCAGTTTATTGTATATATGAACAAGATAAATAAGTAGCTAAATAGGCAAATAAATAAGCAGATAAACAAATGAATAAAATAGATTTGTAGATTATAAATATTTTAAAGGAGACAGTGTTATGAGAGTATTATCTGAATTAGAACCTAAAAATGTATTTTCTTTTTTTGAGGATATATGTAATATCCCACATCCATCATATAAGGAAGAAAAAATCAGCAATTATCTTGTTGATTTCGCTAAGGAAAGAAAGCTTGAATATTATCAGGATTCACTTAACAATGTAATCATAATAAAGGAAGCCTCAAAGGGTTATGAGGATGCAGCACCTATAATACTTCAGGGACATATGGATATGGTATGCGAGAAGACACCTGATTGTGATAAGAATATGGATGAGGATGGACTGGATCTTGAGGTAAATGGTGATTTTATATCTGCTAAGGGAACAACGCTTGGTGGTGATGATGGAATAGCTGTTGCCTATGCACTTGCAATACTTGATGACGACAGTATCGCACATCCACGTCTTGAGTTCGTGTGTACAGTATCTGAGGAAGTAGGCATGGAAGGTGCTTCTTCCATAGATGTATCTATGTTAAAGGGCAAAAAGCTTCTTAATATGGATAGTGAAGAAGAAGGAATCATGCTTGCAAGCTGTGCAGGTGGTTGCAGTAGCAGAGTTACACTAAAGCTTGATAAAAATAAGGTTACTGGAACAAAGCTTAGTATTACTTTATCAGGACTGACAGGAGGCCATTCAGGTGTTGAAATAGATAAAGGCAGAGGTAATGCGAATGTTCTTATGTCAAGAATATTAAGGGATGTTATCACAGACAATAATGTATATCTTGCAGCGTTTAACGGTGGAAGAAAGGATAACGCTATTCCAAGAGAATGTATGGCTGAGATTATTGTAGCAGCAGACAAGACAGCAGAGGTTAAAGCAGCTATTGAGAATGCAGCAAAAGAGATAAAAGAAGAGTTTGCTACATCTGATGCAGACTTAAAGTGTGTTGTAGATATATCAGAGGGCTGCAGCACAGAGGCAGTAACATATGAAGATAGCATAATGGCAGTTTCACTTATACAGGCATTACCTAACGGAATAATGAGAATGAGCCAGGATATAGATAATCTTGTGGAAACTTCGCTTAATCTTGGTGTGATTTCACTAGATGAATCAGGTATATGTCTTAGATTCTCCCTTAGAAGTTCTGTAGGGGCTGCTTTAAAGAATCTTAAGAGCCAGATCAAATTCATTAGTGAAGCATTCAGGGCAAATGCTGAATTTACAGGTGAATATCCAGCATGGGAATATAAGAAGGATTCTAAGCTGCGTGATGACATGGTAAGGATATTTGAACAGATGTATGGTAAAAAGCCAACTATCGAGGCTATTCATGCAGGTGTTGAATGTGGTATACTTGCAGGCAAAATAGAAGGACTTGACTGCATATCAATGGGACCTGATATTTTTGATATTCATACAACTGAGGAACACTTAAGCATATCTTCAACTAAGAGAATGTATGAATATATACTTAATGTAATAGCTTGTAAATAATAATACAATAATGAAGCACATTGAAGCAGGGTGAGTCTATGTATTAAATATTAATAGTTGAGGATGACAGGATTATAGCTGATAATGTATGTGAACAGTTATTAAAATGGGGATATGATGTTAAAATAGCAGATGATAACACGTTGACTGTTAATGTTACAAGATTAAGGAAAAAGCTTGAACAGGCGGGGCTCATAGATTATATAAAGACTAAAAAGGGACCGGAATACAGGCAGATATAAAGACAATGACAGCTAATCGTGTATATGCGATGAGTGCAATCACAGCCCTGACTGCACAGAACACTACTGGTGTAACAGATATAATGGAGGTATCTCCTAAGTTTTTAGCAGAGCAGCTGGATGGTATATTTACAGATATATATCCGGATGCTGTCAAGACAGGAATGGTTGCTTCAGGTGAACTGATTCAGGTAATAGCAGATAAGCTTACAGAGTATAAAGCAGGAAATATAGTTGTTGATCCAGTTATGGTGGCGACAAGTGGTGCAAGATTTATAAGTGAAGATGCTATCAGCATATTAAAGAGCAGATTATTACCACTTGCAACAGTTATTACTAGAACATTCCACGACAGAATGTAATCATACGAATAGTATAATTGCTTGAAATTAGAATGCAGTATTTAAGCGGTTTGGCAAAAAATGTATATACTAATACTTAATGTAAATTGGTGTAAACTAGTACAGTTTGGTTTTTAATCTGAACCAAAACTGAACCAAACTGCTTAAAAAACTGAACCAGATAAAAGTGGCTTTAAGTTGCTTGTTTACTGGTGATAAGTTACATTAAGTTATAACAAAAAATGAAAAAGCCACCTGTATTCAAAAAATGCAGTACAATCTGAGACGATTGTACTGCATTTTTGAATTTATGTGAGCAATGAGCCAAAATCTGCGCTTGTATGAGAATTTGACGACTGTGTAATGATTAATTTTTATCTAAGCTTGTCATTTATAAGCATAAGTCTTGTAAGTGTAGATTCATAATTAGTTTCTG
>OGGJ01000615.1_pt1 | contig 35649 bp, 33 predicted proteins | sample 1571071 | NCBI WGS metagenome assembly OGGJ01 (sample SAMEA2581954, study PRJEB24529) | metagenome | biome: Human gut stool | place: China | collected 2011
TTTACATAAACTTAATTTAACTTTTTCTCCTCCAGATAAATTAGATATCTTCTTAAAAACATCATCTTGATAAAATTCAAACATAGCAAGTAAGCTTCTTATTTCATTAGGACTCATTTCACTAAATTCATTATCTATTTCTTCATATACAGTATTATCCATATGTAAATTATTAAATTCCTGATCAAAATAACCAATAGTAACATTTTTACCATAAGAATACTTCCCTTTAATAGGACTAACTATACCTAAAATAGTTTTAATAAATGTTGATTTTCCACATCCATTTTTACCTATTATCCCAATTCTATCCCCTTTTTCCATATTAAAGTTAACTTCACTTAATACTTTATCATAACCTATTTGTAAGTTTTTTACTTTTAATACTTCAGAATAACTATCTATTAAAGGATTAAAATTATAATGAAATGTTTTAGTATTAGCTTCTACTGGCTTATCGATAATAGTCATATGTTCTATTTGTTTTAATTTACTAAGAGCCATTTTAGCTTTAGTAGGTTTATATCTAAATCTATTAGCAATATCAGTTAATCTTTTTATTTCTTTTTGTTGATATAAATAATCTTTTAAATTTTTTTGATAATCTTCTTCTTTCCTTTTAAGATAATAACTATAATTCCCAGAATATCTTTTCAAAGAACCATACTCTATTTCATATATTACGTTACAAACATTATCTAAAAACATTCGGTCATGACTTACTATAACAATACTTTTAGGATAATTTTTAAGATACTCTTCTAACCACTCAACAGTCGTTATATCTAAGTGATTAGTAGGTTCATCTAGAATAAGAATATCTGGTTTACTTAATAATAATTTAATAAAAGATAATTTAGTTCTTTGACCACTAGAGAACTCACTTAATAATTTATTTTTATCACTATCAGTAAATCCAAATTTAGCTAGTGCTACTTCATATTCTTTTTTATATCCATAGCCATTAATTAATTTATATTTATCTAATAATTCATTATATAATATTAAATCTTTTTCTTGATAATTAGTACTAATTCTTTCTTCTAAATTATTTATTTTATTTTCAATATCGATAATATCTTGATAAGAAGTTAATATATAATCTAGCATTTTCATATCATCATTATTATTTTCTTGTTTGATATAACCTATTTTAGGATTACCTACTACTTGTATAGATAAATTTTCATTACCTAATCCTTGTTCTAAAGGTATTTCATTAATAATAGATTTTAATAATGATGTTTTCCCAGTACCATTTCTTCCTACAATACCTATTTTTTCTTTATCTTTAATAATAAAATTTACTTCTTCTAAAATAGTATTCCCTTGATAAGAAATACTCCCATTTGTTATTTTATAATACATATATATCACCACATAATATTATTCTATCATATATAAATGTATGCGTCAACTAAATGTAGGCAATTTTTTTATATTTTTTATCCATTTATTTCTGTTCCATCCTTGAACTTAAACACTATAGTATCTTTATCTTTAATTGTTGCACTTTCTAGTAAGCTCCCCCACATTAATCCATCAAACTTTGTCAAAGGTTTATTTTGTTTCTTTAAAGTATTAATGTAGTCTTTTATCATCTGATGCTTTGCTGCTTGTTGTGATGATTCAATTTCTAACTGTTCATACTTAAACTTTGTTTCATCATAAGTTTTTATCATGGCATCATATTCTTTTTTATATTTTTCTTGGTTTTGTGCTACTCTTGAATTCATATCAATAAGTTCTTGTATTTTTTCTACTTGTTCTGCTAGACTTTTTTCCAACTTTTCTTTTTCTTCAGATAATTCTTTTTTATTGCATATTTTATCAAGCACCATTTCTAGATTTGAAATTATCTCGTCCTTGTTTTCAATTATAGAATTAACTGCGTTTACAAATCTTGTCTCAACATCATCTGCTCTTATTGCAGGAGTCTTACATTTTTCCTTTCCTGCATACTTTCTATTACATTGATAAATTACTTTTTTATATTTTGAAGATGAGTGCCATACCTTAGCACCATAACTTCCTCCACATTCTCCGCACTTAATTCTAGATGTTAATATATCAGTTCCACTATATTTTCCATTAAGCATTAGTCTTCTATCTTTTTCAATTCTAACCATTTCAAAGATTTCTGGTTCTATAATTGCTGGATGGTTATTTTCTACATAGTATTGAGCTGGTAGGGTGCAATTTTTTGCACCAAAGAATGGTTATCTAACTAAGCCAATAATAATTTTAACTTCCCACTACTTGGAAGTTTTTATCCTTTTTCTATCCTTGCGAAGATTTAAACCCTGTCGGAGTTTTAGCCGAAAATTACACTCATGCAAAGAAAAAAGGATAAATTTAAGGATAAGAAAAGGATAAAAAGGATAATTTTTCTTAAAGCTAGGGAAGTGGCTCAAATTCAAACGCCCCCTAAATTATACCCACATTCCCTCTTCCAAATTTATCCGTCAGATTATAGGAGCGATTCAATTCTCTTGAAATTATCTACCTAATTCTTTGGCTATCTTGCGGACACTCAAGCCTTCGCAATGAAGTATGGTTATTCCACTTCACTCGATAGAACTTAAGTGCCTACTTGGTTTCATGTTTACTAACTCATTTTTTAGTTATTCTACTAAATTTTGGGCGTTAGTGTTGCGACTACTTTTGATTTCACTCAAAACATACTAAAGTGAGTTTAAGAAGTAATCACAATTCAGTAATAAGGAATTTGTATATGTTTTTATACTCTAATGCTTCAACCTCATTTGTTGCTTTATCTGGGTGATATTGCAACACTTTTTTCCAATAAGCCATTTTTAAATCGTTCAAATCAAATTCTTCTGGTAACTCTAATAATTTTATATATTCTTCCACTATTCCTCTTTCTTATTTTCTTATTCCGAAAATTATTTCGTGACATAATTTAAAGTTTTCTGCGTGCTCTTGAATAAATATAACAGTCAACAGGAATATTAACTACCGCAAATCATTTGTTTATATTCAAGGGATTGGAATCCGTGTTTTTTGTAGATTTTGCATACCAAGTCATTTATTGGGGTATATTCAAGTCTTAGTCTGGAAACATCATAATTACATTTTAAATATTCTAAGAAATTTCCTCCAATACCTTGACCTTGAAATTGAGGCAATACATATATTTCTTCTAGCCAAATAACTTCCCCACCAGACTCTTGAGAGTATGTTTTAGCTAAAAGTGCATAGCCAACCTTTACCCCTTCTTGTTCCATAATATAAATCTCTGCAAAAGGTGATTTCCCCATTACAATCTCAAAGGTTCTTTCAATATTTTCAATGGGAATAGAATGTAAAACGGCATCTGAATTATAAAATTCCTTAACAGAATTTATATAAAATTCTCTATCTCCTTGATTCGCTTTTCTAAAATCAACCATAGTTCACCTATTTTCTTTTTTATATTTTTCTAATATTTCTACAAGTTTTGCAAAAACAGGTTGCCATTCTCCTTGGTTTTCAACTTGTATCGGAGTGCAAGAATTATACCATCCAACGTTTTCTCCTGCTAATTTATACCAGCGGTAATTAGTTTGCTTATTAAATAAAGCATATGTTTTAATTCCCAATGCTCCCGCAAGATTTAAGATTACATTATCTGTTGTAATAATTAAATCCATATTTTCTAAAGCCATTGCCGTATCAGTAAAATTATTAAAAGTTTTTCCTAATGACACAACTCCTTCAAAATTTTCATCTTCATCATATTGGAATAAATAAAAATCAAATCCTGAAAGAGCAAATAAGGTTTTAAATTTATCAATAGTCAAATCTCTTCCAAAATAATTTGCACTCATATCTCCGTGATATGCAAATCCAACTTTAATTTTGTCATCATTCTTTAAATAATTCTTCGCATAGTTATTTACTAAACATTTAGAAATATTCAAATATTTATCTGGATATGGAACATTTTCAGTCGTCGTTTTTAAAACATAAGGACAATCCAAAATTCCCATCCAATAATCATAATCTAAAGAATTCAAGTCCTCAGAATCTGCAATTATATCAATACCCTCAGAAATAATAGTAGAATTTTTTAGCAAATCGAATAATTTATCTTGAACAACAAAAATAATTTTTTGAGCATATTTTTTCAATAACGGTACAAATCGGCAATACATAAATGTATCCCCAAACCCTTCTTCAAAATGTACCAGTAATTTTTTTTGCGTAATATTTGTTTCCAAATCCCATTTTTTTTCAATTGGCAACAGTGTATTTAATGCAGATTTTCGATGTTTTAAATATTTATGACCTTGAATAAAATCTCCACAAGAAATGAGAAATAACCCATAATTATAAAAATCAGTATCCGTAGGATTATTTTCTAAAAGTTTTCGGTAATAAATATTCGCTTTATCTTTATTGCCCAATTTTTCATAATTAAATGCCAAACCATGTAAAGACAATCTATCAGTAGGTTTCAAAGAATAAGCCTTTTCATAGTAAAGAATTTGTTCTTTTAAGCTTTCGTCTCCATAAAGTCTAGAATATAAATTTGCTAAAATTGTGTAAACGACGGGCTTTGTTTCATCAATTTCAATGTATTTTTCATAATACTGAATAGCTTTTTTTAAATCTAATTTAACAAAATTATTAAAATTCCCTAGGGTTAAAAATAATAGAGGTTTATTTTGTTCTTTTTTAATATAAATATCCAAAAAACATTTGCTTAAATCTGAATTCCCAAGAATTTGTAACTCTTCCGCAATAGAAAAATAATCTTGTGCAACAAGGGAGGCTTTCACTATCAAAAATCTAAAAAGAACAAGGCTATCCAAAACTTTTTCATTCCTTGCAACATCTAGTGCGAAGGTTTTAATTGTCATAAACAACTTATTCTTCATTTCGTCAGGAGCTTCTTGCTTCATTGGTTGAAATTTTTGATATACATTTAATACTTCAGGAACAACCCCCAATTGAGGAACTTTTTCTAATATGAAATTGTCAAAAGAGTTCAACAACTCTTGAGGAATATCATTTCCAGCAAGAGGAGTTGAATCTTTTAAAAATAAATCTTTCAGCAATTCTTTTTGCATATTTTCTACCACATATTATAGTGAACTCGTGACATATCCGCTCTATCAACAAAGTGATTTTTATCTTCACTATAACCTAATGCGATTACAGAAAATGGAATTCTATCCTCTGGCATGTTGAAGCATTTTTTTAAGCTTGAACTTCTTTCTTCATTTGGATAAAAGCCCATCCAACAACCTCCAAGGCCTTCATTTGCAATCTGTAATAAAATATTTTCGGTACAAGCACCTAAATCTTGAGGAAGGAATTCTGCGGATTTTTCACTTGTTGGATGCCCAACAACTACTATTGCAACTGGAGCTTTCGCAACCATACCAGACCAAGGACTCATTGTTGAAATTTCATCTCTTTTGTCTTTATCTGTAACAACTACAAATTCCCAAGGTTGCATATTATGTGCAGATGGAGCTTGCATCCCAGCTTTTAGAATTCTTTCAATTTTTTCTTGCTCAACTGGTTTATCCAAAAAACGTCTAATAGATCTTCTTGTAAAAATAACATTGTTTTCCATATAAAACTCCTTTTATTATTTATGCACAATTATTATAACATATAATTTCTTTTAAACTACTTGACTAAAAAGCATAATGTAATACTCTAAAATAGTAGGTTATAAAATCAAAAGGAGCTAAAAATGAAAGTATTATTATTAAATGGTTCTCCTCATAAAGAAGGTTGTACATATACAGCATTAAAAGAAATGGAAAAGGAATTTCTAAAAGAAGGAATTGAAACAGAGATATTTTATATTGGAACAGATGCAATTGCACCTTGCAGGGCTTGCGGAGCTTGCAATAAATTAAAAAAATGTGTGGTAGATGATAAGGTAAATGAATTTATACAAGTTATGAAAGAATGTGATGGGCTTGTAATTGGTTCTCCTGTTCACTATGCTTCGGCTAGCGGAGTAATTGCTCCATTTTTAGATAGAGCATTCTATGCTGGTTCTAGAGCAGGAAAAGATACATTTACTCATAAACCTGGCACATCAATTGTAAGTGCCAGAAGAGCTGGTACTACTGCAACATTAGATCAATTGAATAAATATTTTGCAATTAATCAAATGCCAATAATTTCTGGAAGATACTGGAATATGGTTCACGGTTCAACTCCAGAAGATGTTCTTAAAGATGAAGAAGGTTTGCAAAACATGAGATTTGTCGCTAGAAATATGATTTATCATCTTAAATGTAAAGAAGCAGGGGCAAAAGCTGGAATCTTGCCTCCTGAACAAGAAGAAGTAATAAAAACAAATTTCATAAAATAATTACATAAGACAAAATGGAAAATGGACAGATATAATTTTATCTGTTCATTTTTTATGAAAAATTTTAAATTAAGGGGTTGACTTAGAGTAGCTATCAGGTTGTAAAATATAATTATAAAAAGTTGAAAAAGATAAATATGGAGATTACAAACATATGATTTTAGACAAAGTTAATTCGCCAAAAGATGTAAAAGCCCTTTCTATTAGCGAAATGAACTCTTTAGCAAATGAAATGAGAGAGTTAATTATCAAAAAAGTTAACACTATTGGTGGTCACATGGGACCAAATTTAGGGATAGTTGAAACAACAATTGCGATGCACTATGTATTCAATTCACCAGTTGATAAATTTATATTTGATGTTTCTCACCAATGTTATCCTCACAAAATTCTTACAGGAAGAAAAGAAGGATTTACGAATCCAGATAATTACCTAAAATACACTGGTTATACCGCACCAGAAGAAAGCGAACACGATTTATTCAAAACTGGTCACACTTCAACTTCTGTAAGTTTAGCTTTAGGGGTTGCAAAAGCTCGTGATTTAAAAGGAGAAAAAGGAAATGTAATTGCACTAATTGGCGATGGTTCTTTATCTGGAGGTGAAGCACTTGAAGGTTTAGATAATGCCGCTACATTAGATAGCAACTTCATTGTTATAGTGAATGATAATGATATGTCTATTGCGGAAAATCACGGTGGATTATATGGAAATCTAAAAGAACTACGAAAAACTAATGGTCAATCAGAACACAACTTTTTCAAAACTTTAGGATTTGATTATTATTACGAAAAAGAGGGAAATAATATTGAAAAACTAATTCAAGCATTTGAAAAAGTTAAAGATACAAATCATCCAGTAGTTTTACACATCCATACGCAAAAGGGTCATGGATTAAAAGTTGCGGAAGAAAATAAAGAAGCTTTTCACTGGGTTTTACCGGGAGTGTTGGATAAAAAAGATGATGCTTCAGCCTCAATTGTTGAAGATTACAATTCAATTACAAAAGACTTCATTTCTAAAAAATCACAAGAAGATAAAACTGTAATTACAGTTAATGCGGCAACTCCTGGAGTTTTTGGATTTACTAAGGATTACCGTGAATCTCTTGGGAATCAATATACTGATGTTGGAATTGCAGAAGAACACGCCGTAGCATATTGTTCAGGATTAGCAAAGAGTGGAGCAAAACCTATTTTTTGTGTGATGAGTTCATTTATCCAAAGAACATATGACCAAATGTCACAAGATATGGCTCTAAATAATTCTCCATTAACAATGCTTGTATATTGGGGCGGTTTATCTGGAGCAGATGCAACTCATCTTTGCTCTTTTGACATTCCACTAATTTCAAATATTCCTAATATTGTCTATTTATCGCCTGCAACGAAGGAAGAATATCTTGCAATGTTGGAATATTCTTTAAATCAAACTGAACATCCAGTAGCAATCAGAGTTCCAGCAATTCTTATTTCAACAGGTGAAAAAGATACCACAGATTATTCAATTTTAAACAAATTCAAAGTAGAATCTCAAGGGGAAAAAGTTGCAATTTTAGGGCTTGGTAATTTCTTAGAGTTAGCTAAAGAAGTTAAAGAAGAACTAAAAAAACAATTTGGATTTGACGCAACAGTTATTAATCCTAAATTTGCATCAGGTATTGATAAAGAATTGCTTGAAAAATTAAAAGAAAAACATTCAATAGTTATCACCCTTGAAGATGGTCAAGTTGAAGGTGGTTTTGGCGAAAAAATTACAAGATTTTATGGAAATTCAGAAATGAAAGTTCTAAACTTTGGCGGTGTAAAAGAATTTACCGATAGAGTTTCTTTAGATGAATTATACCAACGCTACCACTTAACTAAAGAACTAATTACTAAAGATATTGAAGCTATTTTATAAAAAGGATGAAATATTATGTACACAATTAAAGAAGTTGCAGAAAAAATGGATATTTCTGAACACACTTTGAGATTTTGGGCAAAGAGTGGATTTTTCCCATTCGTTAAAAGAAATCAAAATAACATAAGGCAATTTTCTGATAACGACCTTGAATGGGTAAAAATAGTTAAATGTTTGCGTTCTGTTGGAACTGAAAACAAGGCAATAAAAAGATATATTGACCTTTGCATTGTTGGAGATTCGACCATTGAAGAACGATACAAAATTATCCTTGGTACAAAAGAAAAAGCACTTATGCAAATGGATGAATTAAAAAAACAACTAGCTATTTTAGAATATAAAGAAAACTTCTATAAGAATCTAATAAAAAACAATCTTAAAGATACTTGGAATCCAATGAATAGTGTAACACCTAACGATAAAGTTGGTTAACTAAAAAAGAGCGAGGAATTAATTCCTCGCTCTTTTCAATTTAGACTTTATTAAAATCTCTAGGTTTTACTCCATGTAACCAATTTGATTCAATCTGTTCTAATGAAATCCCCTTAGTTTCTGGAACAAAGAAATAAACAAACAAAATACAAAGTAATGATACAACTGCAAAACCCCAGAAAGTATAAGCTCCGCCAATTCTATGGATTAGAATTGGGAAACTTCCAACAACAAAGAAATTAAATGCAAAGTTTGAAACAGTACAAATACTCATTGCAACCCCTCTGATTTTTAGAGGAAAAACTTCTGAAACAATAATCCAACCAATAGGTCCTAAGCTCATTGCGAAACAGATGATATAAGTAACTAAACTTCCAACGGCAACCCATTTTAAGCTGTCACCTAAAACACTTGAAAATGCAAAAGCACAACCTAACGCAACTAAACTTAGCATTACACCTGTCAATCCGAAATACAATAAAGGTTTTCTTCCAAGTCTATCTGTGAAGAATACTGCAACAATTGTCATTAGGAAGTTGATAACACCAATCCCAGTTGTAGCATATATTGCGTTTAAATTAGAATCAAAACCTGCGATTTTAAAAATTGTTGGTGCGTAATAAATTATCGTATTTATTCCTGTACAAATCTGAGCGAACATAATACCTATACCAACAACAAATGGCATTATCATCCACTTTTTAAATCTGATTTTTTTATTTGAATCTTCAGATTCACTTGCTAAAGTCTTTTTAATTTCACCAATTTCAACATCAGCGTTGGCATTAGGGTCAATTTTTTTGAATACTTTTTTAGCTTCCTCATCTCTATTTTTGCTTACAAGCCAACGAGGAGTATCACTCATCAAACTCATTCCAACAAGTAATACTAACCCTGGAAGGATTCCAGCTAATAACATCCAACGCCAACTATATATTGCATTTGCAAATGCTGCATTTATAAAATATGAGAACAAAATACCAGCAGTAATTGCCCATTGATATAAAGAAACTAACGTTCCTCTAATAACTTTTGGTGAAATTTCTGACAAATATAAAGGGATAACAAAATTAACAATCCCAACAGCTAAACCAACTAATATTCTTGAAGCAATTAGTACATAAACATTAGGAGCAAAGCCACAAAGAATTGAACCGACAATAAAAATTACAGCCGTTGCCATAATAATTTTTTTTCGTCCAAAAATATCTGCCAAAACACCATTCGTCGCAGCACCAATAACTGCACCAATCAATACAGAACTAACAACTATTCCCTGCATTGAATCTGATAAATTCCAAGAATCATTGATAAACAATAACGCTCCAGAAATTACACCCGTATCATAACCAGATAACAAACCTCCAAGAGATGCCACAATTGCAACGACATAAAGCCATAAAAACATAATTTTTCTCATACTCAAGTTCCTCAGAAAACGATAATCTCTACTTATATTTTATACTATTTTTCAAAAACTCAACAGACTATTTTTACAAAATGTTAAGAAGTTCTTTGTGGAAATTTTACAATGCGACTTCGGTAATTAATGCAGATTTTTCGTCCAATTTCGGAATTTTTATTGAAAAAGTATTCTTTGTCCCAATATTATCAAGACTGATTGTGCCTTCATGTGCTTCCAAAATTTTTCGACAAAAATATAAACCCAAACCAACTCCACTATTTGATTCTAAAGGGTTTCCGCAAACATATTTATCAAAAATATTCACTTTCAAACTCTCAGAAATTTCTTCACTCTCATTTTTAAAATCAAAAACATAAAAACCATTTTCCAACTTAATGGAAATATCCACAACGCTATTTTCAAAAGCATAATTTATCGCATTGTTGAGCATATTACCAATAACTCTGCGTAATTGATTTTCGTCTGCATACATCAATTTTTCATCTTCTGTTAATTTGGAATTAAACCGAATTTCTACATTTTTAATTTTACCCAAATCTCTAACCTCTCTTATTGATTTGGTCATTAAAGAAAGAATATCAAATCTAGAATAAATAAGTTGAATAATCCCGTTATTTTGTTTATAAGTTTTCAAAAGAGTACAGAGCATATCTTTCATATATTTCGCAGATTCAATAATCAATGCCATAACCTCTTGATGACCTTCGTCTATTTTCCCATAATACTCTCGATACAACATTTCAAGAGAACTAATTTGAGCCTGCAATGGATTTTTCAAATCGTGAGATAAAGTAGCCAAAAATAAATCTCGTTGATATTCTAATTTTTTATCTGCATCAATATTTTTTGCAATAACTACTAAGCCATTAATTTCATTATTGGAAGTTAAAATTGGAGCTTTATGAATTTTGTACCAGTGTTGTTTCCCATCAGAACCTTTTACAACCTTTTCTTTTCGTAAATGCTTCTTGTTTTGCAAAACATAATTATCTTCATTTTCAACTTCTGGCAAAGCATCTTTCATATCGATTTCAACCCCATCAGAATAAGAATCAATACCATTCAGAACAAAATTCCTAGATTCATTATTTGCAACAACAAGATTTCTATTTTTATCTTTCATGTAAACAAGAAGAGGTAAATTCTCCAACAACGTATTAAGTTGATAATTCTTTTCTAGCAATCTTGTTTTCAAATTTTCTTCTCTTGTTACATCTCGAGAAACCGACAATACACCAAAAACAATTCCATCTCTAACAATTGGAGTCGTTGTTTGTTTAATTATTTTATTAACCCCGTGTATCTTATGTCTGAAAGTATAACAGTTTGTTTCTAATTCGGAGATTGCCTTTTGGGCATTATTTATTACAACTTGAGCACACTCATCATTAGGGAAAACTTCATCAACAGACTTCCCGATAATTGGAGTTTTTTCATCTCCTTCAATAATAGATTTCAAAAACGCTTTGTTATAAGCGATATACTTTAAATCTAAATCTTTTACAGTAATTATATCTTCGCAATACTCAAAGATTGCATCTAATAAATGTTCTTTTCCTTCAATATCAATCATAATTTGGATGTATTTTTACCACACAAGGATAGTACTACTATATTAGTAACCGTACAATTATCCAAGTGGCTAATATTCCAAATTATTGATTAGTATCTATTTTAAGTTCAATCTAGTGAAAACCTTTATCTGAGAATACATCAAAGTAGTAATCATTGTTGCTTGAGAATAATCTATCATCATGTCCAGCAACTTTTAATTCCATTTTGTATCTCAAAGTATTGTTATTTTTTCCAGTCTTTTTAATCCCAGAAGAACCCCATTCTCTAGCAAAACTAGCTAGAGCATCTTCAAATCCCTTAAGGTAAATAAGACAAGTTGGATATTTATACTTATCTGTAATTGCCTTTTTAGCTTTAGCACTAAATGTAGCAGTAACAGTTTCAGAGCCAGAAGTTTTTATTTGTACAGGTGTATCTACATTCAAATAATCTTGTTCAACTATTGATTTCAAAATTGCCTTGTCAACAGAATTTTTCTGATCAAACATATCTATAAAATTAGAAAGCTGAGTTTTATTTTCAGAACTCAAATTCATATAATCATCATACTTGCATAAATACTTTACAGCCTCACTCTGAGTGGCAGTTTTTTCCATAATTTTATCTAAAACTTCTGGATATTTTGAGTATTTAACACTCTCTGGATACATTTTTGCAACTTCTGAATTAATTAAATAGTGACCAGCTTTTTCAACATCAATCGTTCCATCTTCTCTCATCGCAAACTTTTCAGCTTTTGTTAAAACTTCATCACTTGTTTTTCCTTCAGATTTATAGAAATTATAAGTATCCCAACGCATAATACTTTGTTCTACCGCATTTCTATTGAGAATGTTTGTTTCTTTGTCAGTATTTTTATTTATCAAGGAAATCAAATATTTTGCATTTTTGCAATCATCTATTGATTTTGGACGATAATCAGCACAAGAATTTGCAATATCAGCCAAATCGTTTTGATAAAGAACATTCATGGCATTGTCAAAATCTTTTTTTACAGATTTCAATTCTGAAGAAACCTTTTGCCTAATTTTTATATCTTCTTCCGCTTTTTGCCTTGCAAGTTCATTTAACTTATTTGTTCCTTTGGGAGCTAAATCTTGTTCTTTAATATAATCTACGGCTTCTTCCATAGACTTTTTACCGTCCCTAACAAAATCTAATTCTCTCAAAAACTTCGATAAAAATTTCATATCTTCTGGGGTAAAATCACAACTATCAAAATCAATAATCTTACCCAAAATTTCTTCATTTTCGCCAATCCCACCATTAGCAAAGAAATCTAATCTAGCTCTAAATTGGTTAACATCAAAATTGTCATAATCTTTCTGTGCATAATCAAGAGCTTCTCCAGATTTTACAAACGAGCGAACCTTTTCTGGCATTTTTTCAAATTTATAATCAGAACCTCTCAAATCAGATAATGCAATAGAAATACCATCTTTTTCGTATTTTATTTCGTTCAATTTTTGTCCTTCAAGATAATGTTTTCTAACTACTGAAGTAACAAAATCATCAAAATCAGTCCTCAAAAGTTTCAAATCTAAATCACTAACTTGAGGAGTTTTTATCTTGCGGACTTCTGGAACTGAAGACATTCCATTAGTTGCAATACTTTCATATCTTTCAAAAATTTTAACTGCCGTATAAGGGAAAACCGAATCAAATAACTCTATTGGGTTAGCATTATGTTTCATTGCAATATCATAAACTAAAGCCCCGACAGGTTTTACACAATATTCACTAGCTTCCTCTACCGAAGCCATATTATCTGCCAAACCCTCATAAAAATCCCGAGTTAAAACACTCTCAATTTTCCTTGCAATAACTTCTTGCGGAGAAGCTGGAGTTTTAATTTTCGGGTATTGTTTGTTCAAATCTTCTATTTTTGAAATATTTTTTAACTCACTATAATAATCCGTCACAACTTTTGACAAATTAAAATCATCCTCAACTACCGCAGATTTTAACTTGTTCAACAATGGATAGTCCACATTTTCAGCGACTTGTTTTTTATTTTTTGCCCCATCTGGGCTGTATTTGAATTTTGAAACTTGAGTTAACTTTTTCTGAAGTTTTTGGATTTGTTCAAACTTTTGTTGAGGATTTAGAACTTTATCCTCTGCCAATTTTTCTGCTTCTTCTAAAATTTTTTCCTGACGCTTCATAGCTTCTCTAAAGAAATTCATAACTCGACGCATAACTTTCATTGTCATTTCTGCTGTATCAATATCTTGTTCTTCTGTTTGCAAAAGTTCAGTAATTTGGCGTAACAGTTTTGATTTTTCCGCATCCAGATTTATTTTTTTAGGCTTTACTCCATAAATTGAACCAAAAGCTATTTTTGAATAATCCAGTTTTGCATATGGTAAAACTGTTGTTGCACTAACGGAATTTGTATTTTTATTATTAGGTTTATATATTGATTTTGAGTTATCAACTGGGGCGAATGTAACTTTTTGAATTAACATAATATTTCCTTTATACCTATAATAATAAAACAGATGAACTAATTTTTTGATAGAGAATTTTAAATATTTAGAAAATTTTACATTTTAATTCCATAAACTTAATAATAAAATAATATACGGAGAAAAAGCATTAAAGGATAAAGTGAGCCCCTTTATAGTAAGAAACGCTGCTCTTTTAAAAGCAGGGCAAGTGCTTGTCGCAGACGGGCATTCGCTAAACTTCCAAGTAATAAACCCATTTACAGGTAAACCCTGCCGAGCGACTCTGCTCGGGTTCTTGGATTGGAAATCAACAGCACTTGTCGGATATGAAATTATGATGAGCGAAAACACGCAATGTATCGCAAGTGCTTTAAGAAATTCTATTTTAAATGCATTCAATCTAACGACTTAATATTATAATTGCTTGCAATCTATAATTCTTAACAATATTTATATTTTGTTAAGAGCCTTAATAATAAAGAATTAGCAACCTTTTTTAATAAAAATACTTATAATTCAATCAATGTTATGTAATTTGCATTTTTCCAAAAATTAGTATATACTTGTGTTTGTGTAAGGTACTTTGATACTCTTAACAAAATATATAAAAGGATAAGATTTTTATTAGGAACAGATATGAAGCAACGAGCATTTACTTTAGCTGAGGTCTTAATAACTTTATGTGTTATCGGTGTAGTGGCAGCGATAACATTGCCTATATTATTAACTAAAATAAATGACAGGATTATGATTAATAAACTTAAAAAATTCTATTCAACAATGGCACAGGCTGTAAAACTCAATGAACAAGAAAATCCGGATGGCTATTATACGAAAGAACATCTGCTTGATGTTTTTACAATAAAAACAATTTGTACAGAAAATGATACCTCATGTGCCCCTCAAAAATACAAAAAGTATAATGGATCTAATGCTACTAACTGGGGGATAAATGATGATCAGAAAACAACAGCAAATTATGCAATACTTGCTGATGGTTCTATTATAAGATACACTGCACATGTTGGAAATAAAACCATCACAGATTCCTGCAATGGAGTAATGGGAACTTCTGAGGCTCTGTCCAGTATTTGTAGTGAAGTATCAGTTGATTTAAATGGAAAGACCCCTCCAAATACTTTAGGAAAAGATGTTTTTTTCTTTTATATAACTGCCCATGGTGTTATTCCCTTTGGAAACAAGGACATAACATATGAAAATTCAAAATTTAGTAAATGCCGGACAACAGGCTATGGTTGTGCTGCATATGCTTTATTATTTGAGACATTTGATTATACTAAAAATAATTTTTAAACTGTAAATCCGGTTGCAATAATAACTACGAGCTTTGTAATACTTAATGAACAATAAAAGCTCCCAAAATATATTTTGGGAGCTTTTATATAAATTATGTTGTCATTTAGTCGTTGAATGCGATTATAAATAGACAGAACAAATTGAAAAGTCCGACAATGAAATTGAAAAATTTTAATTTTGTGAGTTGTTAAGTCGGAAAAATTTCAAAACTAACTGTCAGACATTTCAAATTGAAAAGATAAAAACTTCAAAACTCTTTGATAAAAATTACATATTTTTATTTACTTTGAATCTCCATATATGTAAAATTTTACCGATATAATTATTTTCATCTATATCTAATGATAATTTTTCAGGAGTAATCTTGGGAAAATTAGAATTTGAAGACTGATAATAATTTACTATATATTTATATTTGTTTGATATCAAGCTACTTAGTGTTCCTATCATATAAAAAGGTTGTTCTTCTTCATTACCTTTTATTGGATTTGATTCTGTTACAATAACTCTCTCATCAGTTTGTTCATTAAATTCAATATATTGTTTTGCTTGCCAATTCCCAAATAAAATAAAATTAAATGCTAAATTTTGTTCGTATTTATCAGTTATTAAATTGCCATTAGAATATAATTCGACTTTATCAATAACACCATTTAGACATTTTGGAGATAATTCATTTTCTTTTACCTGTAATTTTAGTTCCAATGGTGGATTTGTTGCTAACCAATAATCACCCAAAATCGACATTTCATTATTCAATATTGCAGTTTCAATATTTATAGAAGCATATTTATTGTCCTCAATGAAAAATTTTGTATCAACCAAAGTCCACATTCGCATATTGCTCCAAAATATTGCTATTTTAAGATTTGTATGCATTAGATTTGAATAATTTTTTAATTCTTGTAGTTCTGTTTTTCTTAAATAAAAATCTTTTAATTTTATTTTGGAATGATGATTCTTTACTTCTATAAGAAGTTGCTCTCTATTTTTAAGTATAATTCTAAAATCAGGAATAACTACTTCATTGTTAGAATATATTTCTCCGGCATCTTCTTTTTTTATCAATTCGCATTCTGATAAATTAGATAACACATAGGCAAACATTTTTTCAGTTTGTTTGCCATACTTAAATATTTTGCTTTTGATGTTTTGCTCCAAAGATTTTTTAATTAAATCAATGAATTCAGAATCATTACTAAAATTATTTTCTTCAGCCAATGACGAATAAAGTTCATATATATCATATTTTGCAATATTTCTATTTAATTTATTAATTGGTTTCATAATAACAGATAATATCATAAACTTATTGTTAAGTTTTGTTTTGGAAAGATTATTCCCATGTTATAATCCTATGTCAAGTATTACTCTACATTTCAATAATATCAAGGAGTTGTGTCAATATTGTATCAAAACTGGCCAACTATCTTGGCAACATTTTGTCCCAATAGTTGACATTTTGTCCCATTCAGTATAGAATTGAATTGAGGTAACTATGAAAAAGAAGAATGTTTTAAATTTAATTAAATATCATACTGAAAAAAATGAAAGAGCTTTTAGGCAGGAAGCATATCTTATTGCTAAGGATTTCGATATGGAAAACGATTTTGCTCTTTCACAATATATAATGTCATTATTGTCAGATGTTAATACTTTCTGCCCTCAATTCCAACAAGAAAACAGTCAATTTCTAAAAAGAGTGGATATTGGAAACGAATCAATTCCTCTACCCGTTTGTCTTAAAGATAGCGTTTTAGGAATTATCAATGCAATTGGACATAATGTAGGGGTAAATAAATTTTTATTTGAAGGCCCTCCTGGAACGGGTAAAACTGAAACTGCTAAACAAATTGCTCGAATTCTAGACAGAGAGTTGTATATTGTTGATTTTGATACATTGATTGATAGTAAGCTCGGGCAAACTTCCAAAAATATTGCGGAACTATTTAATGAAATAAAAAAAATACAACAACCACAAAAAATTATCATATTATTTGATGAAATTGATGCTATTGCTATAGATCGAATAAATTCAAACGATTTAAGAGAAATGGGGCGAGCAACATCATCTATATTAAAAGGGTTAGATGGATTGAGCGATAATATTGTGCTAATCGCAACAACAAATTTATTCAAATCATTTGATAAAGCATTAATCAGACGTTTTGATACTGTTGTAGATTTTAGTAAATATAGCAAAGAAGATTTAGTTGAAATTGCAGAAATAATGCTTAACCGTTTACTTTTAAAATTCAAAACTGCAGGGAGGAAAATGACATTATTTAGAAAAATTTTAAATAATGCGAAGCAACTTCCTTACCCAGGAGAATTAAAAAATCTTTTAAAAACATCACTAGCATTTAGTGATCCTAATAGTGAATATGATTACTTAAAAAGAATTTATAACACCCTAGAAAAAAGTGATGACGATAATTTGAAAAATATTCAAGAAAAAGGATTTACAATGCGAGAAATAGAAATTTTAACGGGAGTATCTAAAAGCCAAGTTTCGAGAAGGATTAAGGAGATGATCTAACATGAATAAGACTCTGCAATTAAAAGGAGCATTTGAGCAACGGAAAAATACTGGGGGAGGTGGTGCTCCGAATTTGCCAAAAGGAAAAACTATTAATTCTAAAAAATTAAAACAACTTTTAAATGACTTAAATAGATTATATGAATTTTGGAGTAACGAAAAAATATTATCAGGAGCATTAATTAATGTTTATTATAATAAAATTGCCGCTAAATCAAATCGAGTTCAAGGTTTGTTAACCAATGGAAGTATTGTTGGAGCAAAGTTTTATGATGATCAATCTCCTAAACATGTCATAACTCATTTTATTTCCCTTAATGAGTTAAGACAAGCAATAAAAAATTTAGATACCTCAATAAACATTCTAGAACAACAGTTTAATGGGCAAATCTCACATGAGCAAATAAAAAAAATAAATTCAAAGGATCCAAACGAAAAAATTATAATTAATTGTCCTCCAAAATTTAAAACTATTTTCTTGAAAATTCTTGTTGATGCATATTATGTTGAAAGATTTGATGTCTCTAGTGATGTTGATGAATTAAAAACAGATTCAATAATTACAATTTATAAAACGGGTGAAGATACAATATCTTTAATGAACAAGTTAGGGATAAGGGTTGACAACAATAGAATTATTGATAATACAACATTATATTTATACCCAGACGAATTAAATATTCTTAAAATAAAAGCTCCATACTTAATATCCATGGCAGTAAGTGATATATCTACACTTACAAAATCAGATTTTGATTTTGTAGATAATACTGTATTATCAATTCCATTTCCCAACAACGAACCAACAATAGGTGTTATTGACACGGGATTTTCAAACGAAGTATATTTTTCTGATTGGGTAGAAACTACAAATTTACTACCCAAAGAAATTGACCTTACTCCTAATGATTATCTACATGGAACGGCAGTAACATCCCTTATAGTAGATGGTCCCTCTTTGAATCCTGATTTAGATGATGGGTGTGGACGATTTAAAGTTAAGCATTTCACAGTAGCTGCAGGAGATAGATTTAGCTCTTTTAGTATTTTAAAAAATATTGAACGCATAATTGCTTCAAATCCAGATGTAAAAGTTTGGAATTTATCTTTGGGTGCTAAATTTGAAATAAATCCTAATTTTATTTCTCCAGAAGCTGCTATTTTAGATAAAATCCAGTGTAAATATGATGTAGTATTTGTTATCGCAGGAACAAATAAATCGGATAAAGAGCCATTTAAAATGATTGGTGCTCCAGCAGATTCAATAAATTCAATTGTTGTAAATTCTGTAACTCATAATGGAAAACCAACAACATATACCCGAACAGGACCGGTATTATCATTTTTTATAAAGCCAGATATAGCTTATTATGGAGGTGATAATGACAAAAAAATCAAGGTTTATACCAATAGAGGCATTGAATATGTACAGGGAACATCTTTTGCTGCACCATGGATTGCAAGAAAAATGTGTTATTTAATCTCAATACTTGGACTAAGTCGAGAAGAAGCCAAAGCTTTGTTAATACACTCCACAACAACTTGGGAGAAACAAAAACTAGATCCTTATAAAATTGGACACGGTGTTGTACCTAAAAGAATTGAAGATGTTGTAAATACTCCAAATGATGAAATACAATTTATAATTTCAGGAATTTCTGAAGAATATGATACATACAATTATCGTATTCCAGTTCCAATACACCAAAATAAACATCCTTTTATCGCCAAAGCTACTCTTTGTTATTTCCCTCATTGCAATAGAAGTCAAGGAGTTGACTATACAAATACAGAATTAGATATTCAATTTGGGAGAATAAAAGATAATGGAATAAAATCGATTGATAACAATTATCAAGACCGGAAAGGTCATTATACTTGGGAAAAAGATGCAAGAATGAATTATCGAAAATGGGATAATGTTAAACACATAAGAGAAATTGTAAAATCTCGGAATATTCCTAGAGATGTTTATAGTTCAAAAGGTCTATGGGGGATAAGCTTGAAAACTAAAAACAGATTAAACTCCGAAGATGGTAAAAATTTAAAATTTAGTATTGTAGTAACACTAAAGGAATTAAACGGAGTCAACAGAATTGAAGATTTTATTCGAAACTGTTTATTGAACGAATGGTTTGTAAATAAAATAGATATTGAAAATAGAGTTGATATTCACAATATTGCAGAAGAAGATATACATTTTGAGGAATAACAGGAGTAAAAATGGCTAAAAATTAATACCAATGGCAATTTGCTATGATTTTGATGGAACACTATCTCCAGGAAACATGCAAGAATATGGATTTATGGAGAAATTAGGAACAAGCCCAAAGAAATTTTGGGCAAAATCCAATAAATTTGCAAAAGATAATTGTGCTGATGTGAATTTAGCCTATATGGAATTAATGAAAGAGGAAACTCATAATAAAAATATTCCATTTAATAAAAAAGCATTTTGCGACTATGGCAAAAATATTCCATTATATAATGGTGTAGAAACTTGGTTTAATCGAATTAACAAATACGGAAAAGAGCGAGGAGTAGAAGTAAAGCACTATATAATATCATCTGGTTTGAAAGAAATTATAGAATGTACTTCTATTGGTAAAAATTTTGAATATATTTTTGCTTCCGCCTATATATATGATACTAATGGTATTCCTATATGGCCTGCAAATGTTGTTAATTATACTTCAAAGACTCAATATTTGTTTAGGATTAATAAAGGTTGCTGTGACATAAACGACAATAAAACTATTAATGCTTATGTTAAGCAGGAAGACATAGCTGTTCCTTTTTCAAATATAATTTTCATTGGTGACGGAGAAACAGATATACCTGCGATGAAAATTATAACCTGACGGATAAATTTGAAAAAGGAAATGTCGGTATAATTTAGGTGTTGTTTGAATTTGAGTAACTTCACAGCTTTTAAGAAAAATTATCCTTTTTATCCTTTATTTATCCTAAAAATTATCCTTTTTTCTAAAACAATGTTTTGATTTCGGCTTAAACCCCGACAGGGTTTAAATCTTCGCAAGGATAAAAAAAAGAATAAAAACTTCCGAATAGTGGGAAAATTGTTGTCGGATTAGTAAATCCGACCTACGTAACTAATTATAATTTTTGATAATGCTTTACCAAGGATAATCATTTGGGATTTTCCAATCGTTTTCTTGTATCCATTTTGCACAATAAGACGGATACTGTGCTGTTTTCTTACAACCGTATTTAGATTGATTTTTCAGAGTTGATAAATTTCCATCCCAGTTTAAAATGTAAGGTATAACAAAATTCTGATTAATTATTGCCGTATTTTTACCTGAACCGGAAACAGACCCATCTGCAGTAACTTTATTTATTTGGAAAGCAAATGCATGTCTTAAATCTTTTCTAAAGTCAGTTCTTTTTTCAATATGCTTAACCAATAGCTGATAATCAGTAATATAGTAAATATCCACACCATCTATTGCCCCAAATACTATCCCACTTCCATCACTCATCGCACACCCCATACATCCGGACATATAAGGCAGTGAAACTTGCCTACAAGAAGATAATTTCATATACGGTGCAAAATATGTATTAACAAACTTTTCATGTTGAGAGTAATTGTTAGCACTTTGTGGATATTCCCAACCATCAGGTTCGTCATTGTACGCACTAGATAGCTTTACAGCTTGATTAATTTTTGAATAAAAAACTTTGAGTTTTGTAGCGGTAGCTTTTTTATCGGCATTTGTTACCAGAGTCGGAATTGTCATTGCAGCTACAACACCAATAATTCCTAATGTTATCAAAACTTCGGCTAAAGTAAAAGCCAATTTTTTCATATTTAACCCTCATAAAACTCTTCACTTTTTATATTTTATTAAAAATAAAACATAAGTCGCACTAATACAAGTATATATTAACTTATGGGTTATTGCAAGTAGTTAGAAAAACGCCATTAAATTATAAATACCTTTGGATAAAAAGTAGCCTTTATATGCATATTAACAGACCTCTTAACAAAATATAAATAATGTTAAGAGATTTTTGTTTATATAAATTTATTCAGTTAGTTGTCGGATTAGTAAATCCGACCTACGTAACTTATATAAAATAAAACAATAATAATTCATTTTGTAAAAAAGTTTACCTAGAGCATTATAATATCATTTTTATGCTATCATAAGTTCAATGCTTAAAATAAAAATGTTTATAATTTTTCTATTTTCAATAATTTTAATTGTTTGGTTTTACACTAAAACATTAAATTTTAGATTGAATCTATACTTAATAAACAATAATGTGAATGTAGGAATTGCAACTTTAAAAGATAAGGATCTTGTTGTAGTGAACAACAAGAAATATCCTCTATTAAGTGTTTTTAAATATTTCGTTGCTATTAAAGTGCTTAAATATATAGATCAAAAACACATATCATTGGATACCAAGATTACAATTAATCAAAATATGCTTGATATGCAAACTCATAGCCCTATGATAAAAGACTATAAAAATTATCCATTTGATATAACACTAGCTCAATTATTAGAATATATGATATCCCAAAGTGATAATAATGCTTGTGATATATTAATTGATTACTCTGGAGGAATTAATGAGCTTGAAAAATTTATACATGAATTGGGCTTCAATGATATAAGCATAAAAGTAAATGAAAAAGATATGAATAGCGATATTTATAATCAATATCTTAATACTTCAACACCTAAAGACATTGTCTTGATGATGAAAAGAGTAAAAGACAATAATATTCTTTCTAGCAGTTCTTTTGCTTTTTTAGAAAATATCATGCTAAAGACTAGCACTGGAGAAAATAAAATTAAAGCAGGACTTCCAAAAAATACCAAAATTTATCATAAAACTGGTTCAGGCTCTCGCACTCCAAAAGGTCTAAAAATAGCAGATAATGATGCTGGATATGTAAGATTACCAAATGGAGATTTGTATTATATTGCAATTATGATAAAAGATTCCCCTCTCAGTGATGACGAAAATTCTAAAATAATTAGTGATATTTCAAAAATTGTTTATCAGTATTTTTGTATTAATAAAAACTAATAATGTTCCGCTTTTTTATTAAACTTAATGATAAATTCCTCAAAATAATAATTGGCTTTTGTAAAAAAAAGTTTACAAATTTCTAAAAAAAGAGGAACCAAAAATTTAATTATTTGCGGAACTGGACTTTACCAAAATAATCATTTTATCCGTACAATTCAAAATCGGTGCGTAATTCAGCTATATTACGAAAATCTCAAACTATCCGTACAGTCCGAAAAAAGTCCATTTCGGCAGTTTGATTTTTTTGGTAAACCTAATTTTCCGACCTGAAAACGCCCTCGCAGAGCGGGCTGTCCAAAATAATCAAAGTATCCGTACAAATAAAACCGGTCGTTAAATTACATTTCTCAAACTGCAAGTCAAATTATCTTCAATAGCCATGAACATTTTATAACTTATTCTTTTTCAAGCAATCCTTTTGTAAATTATATCTTCACTTATTCTCTAAGTTCCGACTAAAAAACGGAGAAGGTGGGATTCGAACCCACGGTACAGGTAACCCCATACAACACCTTAGCAGGGTGCCGCCTTAAGCCTACTCGGCCACTTCTCCAAGATTCATCGTATTTAGTTATCATTCTCCGACTTGCGGATTACTGAAACTATTGTACCATAAATATTTTTTTTCGTAAATACCCCATTGTTTTTCTTCCATTTTCCTCCAGTTTTCTCAACTATCCTTACTATTGACCATAAATATTGCTTGACTTAAGATATTAATAATATTATTAGAGAGGTTTATTTTATTATGATTGAAATGAAAGTTATGGGTATTGCCCTTGATACAAGAACTGGTTCTCCTATCGTTGTCCTTCACGACAAAGAAAATAGACGTGCTTTACCTATCTGGATTGGCTCTGCTGAAGCTAGCTCTATCATCAGAAAAATCGAAAACTTATCCGTTACCCGTCCAATGACCCACGATTTGATAATTAGCATTATTGAAAAAACTGGCTATAAACTTTCAAAAGTTGAAATTAATGACGTTGAAAAGGAAACTTACTACGCAACAATCTTTTTAGAAGATTCTGAAGGTAAAGAAATTGAAATCGATTCTCGTCCATCAGATGCTATCGCTGTTGCAATAAGAATCGATGCACCTATTTTTGTTACCGCAAATGTTCTTTCTAACGGCTCTGTTTCGACTGATAGTGCTAAAGATGTAGAAGAAGCTGAAGAATTTAAAAACTTTGTACAAAGCATTAAGCCTTCTGATTTTGCAAGACTTATGAAGGATAATGATCACCACGAAAGCGATCAATAATGAATCAACAAGATCTCATAAAAAAATGCAAAATAAACAAAGACGCAATTGATACTCGCCCCTTCAAGGACGAGTATTCTTCTACTGTCGTTATGCGACACAAATCTAACAACAAGTGGTTTGGGTTAATCTTCACAATGGACAATGAGCTTTGCATAAATCTCAAATGCCCACCAGATTTAATACCAATTCTGAAAGACCAATTCACCTCTGTCAAACCAGCATGGCATATGAATAAAAAGCATTGGTGTACTATTGAAGTTAATAATATTCCTCCTGAAACGCTCTCCGAACTTATCAAAATATCTTTTGAAATTACCGCCCCTAAGAAAAAACGTTAAGATTGTAAAAATATTTTATAAAAATGAAAAATCTCCAACATTCAATCCTTTATTAATTTGAGAGAGATTAATTATGTTTAACAAAATTGACGAAATACAACGACAATACACTTATGCAGTGCAACCTGTCAAATTATTTGAAACACAGAATTCAAACTTGGCACAAAAAAGCTCATTTGATTTTATAAATCAAATGCAAAAAAGCGGAAATAATCCATTTCACCCAGACGTTTCAAACTCATATAAAGGAGGCAAACTCGATATTATGGGTTAATTAAGCAACCCAAACGTTGTTTGGGGTATGATAACCAGCCAATAAAGGTGTTCCATCAGAATTTTTTGTAGGAACAGTGTCCGTTATTACAGGTGCTTTTTCATACGGAATAGCTGCATAACCAGCAGTTTTATAAGCCTTTGGAGCCACAACAGCTTTAGAAGCATTAACACTCCGAGTGCCAGTAAGCCCCAAGAAAGATGAAATTAAATTTTTCCCTAAATCAACAGCCATAAACGCCTCAATTTTTCCCTTATATATTATTTAAGTATATTTTTGAACAAAAATTGATTAATTTATAGTGTATTGTTAAGGAATATTAACCAGAATTACATCAAAAAGAAATTATTACTGTAATTTGGCTTAAAAATCGGTCTATTAAAATTCAATTTTGGAGGTTCACCATAGTCGAAACTTTTTTCTTTTTTGTCCTTAAATCTTGTCAAACCAACAGCAGGGACTTCATCTTTAATAAAAAACTTTAACAATTCCAACATATACACTTCCTTCTTTTTTTGTGTATAATGTTTTTAATGGAATTTGAGAAAAAGTCAAAAAGGAGATAACACTATGGCAGAAAAAGTTACAAAGGAAATGAATATTTTAGAAATCGCACAAAAACACCCAGAAAGCATCGAAGTATTTCACAGATATGGTTTAGGTTGTATTGGTTGTGCAGCAGCTAGATTTGAAAACTTAGAAGCTGGTGCAAAAGTTCACGGATATGACCCAGATGCAATGGTTGCAGATATCAATGCTTTGATTGAAGCTGTTGAATAAGGTTTTCTATAATAAATATTTAAATTTAAAGACGGCGGAAACAAAATGTTTCCGCCGTCTTTATTATTTAACTTCTTTTTTAATCAATTATTTTTTCAAAAAACCTGCCATTGTTGGAGCATTTGTTGGGATATTGCTTGCTGAAACAGGCTTCACATCCATTTTTTGAGAAGCATCAGTATTTGCACTAGAGTTTGCATCAACTCCATTAGCTTTACCTTCAGCTAGAGCTTTTTCTTGAGCCTTACGTTTTTCTGTCATTTTTTCGCAGAAATCTGTAAGCCACATAATCAAACCAGGAACAAATACAATTGTTGATAAGAAACCAAATGTTGAGTTACATGTCTTAGCTCGTTTCAACAAACCGTTATTGCCATCAAATGACTTATACAATTTTTTGATTAATTCATCTTTATTTTCGTTAGCAACTTTCAAAGCTTCACGAATTTCACCAGAAGTAGCTTCCGCAAAAGATTTTCCTTTTACATTTTTAACGATTTCACTTACTGTTGCGTGGATATTTTTATCAATTGAGAATGCTTTTTTGATATTACCGCCACTATTTTCAATGAAGTCCATAAAGCCATTGATTCCGCCTTTATAATCTTCAATATTAGTGTATTTAGACATCAATTGTTTACTTGACAAGATACTATGGTGAGTATCGTTAGGGTTCAAGTAATCGAGAGTTCTTTGGAATACATTTCTTCCGTTTTCAGTCTTAGAATTAAGTGCAAGACCAGTAACTTTAGTAAATCCATCTGAGAACAATCTAGCAAGAGCTTTTGCGCCAAATAACAAAGCTGTGAAAGCAGTCATATCTCTAACTACGATTTCACCGTAATCGTACTTGTCAGATGCGTTGTGAAGTCTTGGAGGAATACAGAAACCATATAATAAAACAGGCATTGCTGTACCAGAGATGATTGGTCCGTGAAGTTCAAAAATATCAGAAATAGATTTTGCATGTTTTCCGTTGATAACTTTATCACCAACTTTTTCCATAAAGCCAGCCATACCACCAGTAAAAGCTACATCTTTTTTCTTTTCATCAGCTTTTTCTGCATTTTTAGCTTGTTGATTTTGAACTGGTGCACCTGCTTCATCTTCATCAGCAAAAGCTAAGTTCTTACCTTTTGAACCCATGTTGTATAATTTAGGGATTTGAGTATAGAATGCAGCAACCGCACCAAACAAACCTAAGTTTGTAAATACTCTTGTACCCATTCTTCTGCTTGTAAAGTGTTTTACAACATCTTCAATAGAAGAAGTAGCATCTTTTGTCAAAACTTTTTTCACATTGTTGGCTGCATCACCAAAGTAATCTCGCATTGCGTTAGCTAAATCAGCGATATTACCACCTTTCAATTTACCTTTTGAAGAAGTGATTTTAACACCCATTTCGTTAACAGTACCGCCAACTCTATTTTTCATCAAACGCATAAATTCATCTTCTACGGTACCACCAAGCTCTTTAACACTTTGAGCTTTAGCTTTTTTATTGAGAGATTTATCTGATAAGATTTCTTCAATCTTAAGTTGTCTTTGAGTTAATTTTTCGGCTGCTTGTTCAATTTCGGCTTTAGTCATTCGTTCAGATTCTTTGATTCTAGAATCTTTGTTTACAGTATTTTCAATAACTTCCGAGAATACATCTTTGTAGAATGCTGTTTTGTCTGCATTACCAGCTTTTATTGCATCTACGTTATCTTTAGCAAACTTAGTGAAATTCGATTGTAAGCTGTCTAGGTAATCAAGTCTAACATTATTACCTGTGCCATAATGTTTTTTAATATAGTTAAGCATGAAGTAAGGAATAGCAAATGCACTAGGGCCAGTGATAAGTTCACGTAAACCTTCTTTACGAGCATAAGCCCAGTTCAATTCACGTTTTGGCTTACCATTTTCGTCCATGATAACATTGCCATCTTCGTCACGTTTTTTCTTTCCGCCACGCAACAACCCTTTACCAACACGAGGGGCAATAAAACCAAGACCATCTTGGATAATAAATGAAGCAGCGTAACCTCCAGCTTCAATAAAATCCATTGTAGAAACAATTATGTTTCCACCAGTAAAAGCAACCTTGTTATTGTTATGATTAACATTTGGATTTACAGCTTTTATTTTTTGAGCATTATTATTCTTGGTATTTATACTTGGTATGATTGGTTGTACTGACATAATCCCTACTAATTTAAAATCTTCTACAAAATAAAAAAAACAACAAATCTTTCTAAATTGCCATTTTTCTTGGGTAATGTTTCAAAAGTTTTACATTTTATAATATAAACTTTTAGAACAAGTGTACTTATTATACTTAATCGTAAAAAAAATTTCAAGTGATTTACTACAATTATAACATTTCGTAACAAAAATAAATTTCTCTCGTTTGACAGAACACCATATCCACGCTACACTACTGGAATGGAAGTTAATGTAATTGGTGCAGGTTTAGCGGGTTCAGAAGCCGCATTACAACTTGCAAAAAGAGGATTTAAAGTAAATTTATACGAGATGCGTCCTTGCGTAAAAACAGGGGCTCATACAACAGAAGATTGTGCAGAATTTGTATGCTCTAATAGTCTTGGCTCATACGATATTACAAACGGAAGCGGACTCCTTAAACACGAAATGGAAATCTTAGGCGGAGAACTTATTGAAATAGCTAAAGCCTGCCAAGTTCCAGCAGGAAACGCATTAGCAATTGACAGGCACAAATTTTCACAAACAGTAACCGAAAGAATTGAACAAAATCCAAATATCAATTTAATTAGAGAAGAAGTTACTAAAATCCCAAACACTCCAACAATCATAGCTTCCGGACCATTAACAAGCTCTAATTTTACGGATTCAATCAAAGAATTTACGAAAAGCGAATATTTACATTTTTTTGATGCGATTGCACCAATTGTTGAAATCGACAGTATAAATTTTGATATCGCATTTTGGGCAAGCAGATATGACAAAGGCGAAGCTTCATACATCAATTGCCCAATGAACAAAGAACAGTATGAAAAATTCTATAATATATTGATTAATGCCCCACGCATTGAACAACACGACTTTGAAAAAGGGGCTAAATTTTTTGAAAGCTGTTTACCTATTGAAGTTTTAGCTTCTCGTGGAGTTGACACCCTTCGCTTTGGGCCAATGAAGCCAATCGGTTTAATCGATAAAAGAACAGGCGAAAAAAATTACGCAGTTGTTCAACTACGTCAGGACAACTCCGCAAAAACACTATTCAACCTCGTAGGCTTCCAAACCAACTTAAAATGGGGAGCTCAAAAAGAACTACTACAATCAATTCCAGGACTTGAAAATGTAAATATAGTAAGATATGGAGTTATGCACAGAAACACCTTCATTAACTCCCCGAATTTACTTTCTCCAACTCTACAAACAAGAGAAAGAAAAGATTTATTCTTTGCAGGGCAAATTACTGGAACTGAGGGTTATACAGAATCAATCGCCTCTGGACTTTTGGCAGGGATAAATATGGCAAAACTTCTGAATGAAGAACCCTTATTAGAGCTTCCATTAGACACAATGCTGGGAGCTTTGACCCACTATATTACAAACCCAGAACACAAAAACTTCCAACCAATAAACTCAAATTGGGGAATAGTTCCACTGGTTGAATTACCCAAAAAAGAACGTAAAAATAAAAAACTCAAGGGTGAAATGATGGCTAATCGAGCAATAGAATCATTAAAAAAATATTTGAGTTAAATATTTTCAATTACAAATTTTAAGCAGATAACACAAGCATTTCCAACTCTTGTCAAGTCTAAAACTAACCCAAGTGGCTAGTCGTATTTTTACTTACGTAAAAATACGGATGTTTACAGAACTTGAATAAATTGGTATAATGATAAAGTTGGTTAAGGCTCACGCTCAGGAGAATAAAAACTCCCAAAAGTTTTAAACTTTTTGATGGTAAAGCTGTTTGCCAACTCGACAAAGCGAGTTTCTTACGTAATGCTTGAAAATCACTCCTTTTTGTCTTAAATTTGGGTTATGTATAACGATTACAAAACAGTTTTAGACGAATTAAAAGAACATTCGCACTTCAGAAATTTGAAAAATTTTGAGGGAAAAGATGAAAAATACATCTACTTTAAAGGAGAAAAACTTCTGAATTTATCCTCAAATAATTACCTCAATTTTGCAGATAACAAAGAAATTACGCAAGAATTTTTAGACTTTGCAGGAGATAAATTTTCGCTAGGAAGTGCATCTGCTAGACTTTTAACGGGAACATTACCTGTTTACAAAGAATTGGAAGAAATGTTATCTTCTTTGTACAAAAAAGAAGCAACACTGCTTTATAACAGCGGATACCACGCAAACGTAGGTATATCCAGTGCATTAAACAGAAAAGGAGATGTAATCTTTTCTGACAAACTTAATCACGCTAGTATTATTGACGGCATGAAATTGTCAGAAGGAAAGTTTTTCAGATTTCCGCACAACAACATGACTGCACTCGAAAATCTTCTTGAAAGAGAAAGAAAAAATTTCAACAACGCATTCATCATTACAGAGAGTGTATTTTCGATGGATGGGGATATTGAAGACCTAAAAAAAATTGTTGAACTCAAGAAGAAATATAATTGCATTATGATTATAGATGAAGCCCATGCTTTCGGGGTTTTTGGAGAAAAGGGTCTTGGTGTTGCAGAAAAGTTAGGAATTATAAATGATGTAGATTTAATCGTTGGAACTTTTGGAAAAGCTGTTGGTTCAATGGGAGCATTCGTTACAGGTCCAAAAATTTTGATTGATTTTTTGATAAACAAATCTAGACCTTTTATATTTTCAACTGCACTTCCGCCAATAAATATTGCTTTTTCAAAGTGGATTATTGAAAACAAATTTTCAACAACAAAAGCTAAAAGAGAGAGAATGCTCACAATTGCTAAAAAATTCGGAAGTGAAAGTCATATAATCCCAGTTATTATTGGTGAAAATAAAGAAACTGTGGATTTGTGCGAAGTTTTATTCCACAATGGATATTTCACCCTTCCAATTCGCCCTCCGACCGTACCTGTCGGGACTTCAAGACTCAGATTATCTTTAACCTCTGAAATTGAAGAAAATGAATTACTGATTTTAAAGGAGAAAATTGATGAAGTCTTGTTGGCTAAATAATCAAAATAACGAAAATTTAATAGTATTTTTTGCGGGTTGGAGTTTTGATGAAAAGCCATTTAAATTTTTGCAATGCAACGATTTTGACGTACTTTTCGTATATGATTACAATGATTTTAAACTTCCAGAGGAATTAAAAAACATAAAAATTTATAAGCATAAGTATCTTATAACTTGGTCAATGGGAGTATTTGTTGCAAATTTATTCAAAAATTTATTTTCCGATTTTGAATACAAAATGGCAATCAATGGAACAATTTCACCTGTCAATAATGAATTTGGGATCCCAATAAAAATGTTTGAATTGACACTTAAACATGCAAAAATAGGACTTGAAGGAAAGTTTTATAAAAATGTTTTTCAAACAGAAGAAGAATTTCAAGAATACAGCAAAACACCAGTAGGAAGAACAATTGAAAATAGGGTATCCGAGCTAGAAAACTTATACACTGAAATTAAAAACCACAAAGAATTAGAAATACAAAAATTCTATGATTTTGCGATTGTTAGCGATTTTGATAAAATTATTCCACCCAAAAATCAAATTGCCAGCCACAACCAAAATAAAGTGAGAGTGTTAAGATTACCATATGGGCATTTCCCGTTCTACCACTACTCTAAATGGAATGAGATTTTAGAATGCAAATAGATAACAAACACATAAAAAAACAATTTGAAAAAAGTATGCAAGATTACGACCAAAATGCCACAGTTCAAATATTGATGGCATCTAAGTTAGTATTTGAGTTATCTAAAATTTCTACAACATTTGAAAATATCTTAGAGCTTGGCTCTGGAACAGGAGTTTTGACAAAACAAATTGCAAAAGAGTTAAATTTTTCAAACTATTTTGCAAACGATTTGGTTGAAAAATCAAAACATTACGTCAAAAAATTCATCCCTAAATCAACCTTCTTTTGCGGAAATGCACTAAAAATCAAACCGCCTAAAAAAGTTGATTTAATAATCTCAAATGCGATGTTTCAATGGTTCCCATCGTTAGAAAAAGCAATTCAGACTATTTCTAGCAACTTAAAAACCGATGGAATTTTAGCATTTTCAACCTTTGCCCCAGAAAATTTTAAAGAGATTACGAATTTAACAGGACTTAGCCTAAAATATCTTACAGAAAAAGAAATTGAAGAGATTCTAAAAAATCAAGGTTTTGAGATTCTATATATTGAACAATTTTATGAGGAATTAAAATTCAAAACCCCACTAGAACTTTTAGCCCATATGAAGAAAACAGGGGTTAATTCTCTTTCTGAAAAAACATGGACAATTGCAAAAGTAAAAGACTTTTGCGACAAGTATTCAAAAAAATATCCAGAAAATAAACTAACTTATTCCCCAATCATAATAATTGCAAAAAAGAAATAAATCTTGTTTAAATTTTAGATATTTTATGAAACTATTAGCCAAATAAATTCAACAAATGGAACGAGCCGTCTTCAGACTTTCTTTCGATTTTTTCAATATCCGAAATATCATATCCGCCACGAATATAATATTCTGAATCCTTTAAATCATGTTCAATTATACGTGAATTTTTATCTTTGCCAAGCGGATATGGAGAAAATTCAGCCTTATCTTTAAATGTTAATCGATACTTGCCGATAGTTGGAATTTTTCCATAATTTGGGTCAGAAGTAACGTCCGTCAAACTACCGCCGTGACAAGGTCTGGAACTTGTTACTTTTTGTCCTGTCAAAAGTTTTTGGAGTTCATCTTTGCCTACATAACGATAAAACCGTTGTCTTTCACCCCCGAGAACTATCCTATCGACAACATCTCGGGAAACTCCATCTTTTGCATATATTTCATAAATACATTCAAGAAATGGATTTGTTTCCGCTTCAACTTTTGGAGCAGTAGTCTGAGCAACAGATTTTGCAGCCGTTGCAACTTCAGAAACCTTTTGACTTGGTTTTACAAATCGTTTAATTATTGGCAAAATTTTCATTAAATTTTTACTCCTCGAGCCATCAAATCAGATAATTCTAACACCGCTTGTTGCAAACATCTCGGAATATTTTTAAAAACTTTATTCATTTGCTCTGGAGAAGAAAAAGCTGAAATCGCTAAATCATGATATTTATGCAAAGATTCATTATAACCAGCTCTAACAGCAGCGTGTTTCAAGCCATATTGAAATCTAATAACTCCATTACCAACCTCTTTTTGAGTACCATTAATTAATTTACTAAGACCCTTATTAGTTGGGGATGCCCATCCGTGAGAATACTTTGGAGTAACAGCATTTAAACCAACTCTTACAACTTTTCCTAAAAATGAACCCATAATTTTTTCCTCCTTTTATATTTTTACCTTATCCTTTTTATTTAATATATTTTTTTAAACTAAATCTGAATGAATAATCATTTCCTCGTCGTCAATCGCACGCCCTGATTTTTCCATAAATTCCGTAAAAATGCCCTTTTTAGCATTTTGTGGTGGTGGATCATACAACCCTTTGACTTGTACAGGCTTTGCTTCTGCAAATATTCCCTTCATAACAGCCATTGCTTCGTTGTCAGCATTCAGAGTTTCTTTAAAATCATCAGGGTTAATCGCACTACCAATTTCTCTATTCTGTTTTATAGAGTTGTGCATAGCTCGATTACCTTTTTTTGCCTCTGCAAATATGCCACAATCCACAGTTAGAGCTTTTTGAAAGGCTTTTCTTAGCATTTTTGCTTTAATTTTTTTAGCCCTAAAAAGAAAACCTAATATTTTATTTTTCAATATAAATTTTCCTTTCTTAAAATTTCCCCGAAATTTAAAATTATTTTCCCTTACATCTATTAGAAAAATTTTTAGATAAGAAAATTGCCCAACCATGAGGCATTATATTATACTGTATCTAGCGTTATAACTTAGTTTCAGACTGCCTAAAATTTAAATTTACATTCCGTTACAATTATATTTTTAGAGGGACTAATTTTATTACAAACTATATAAATAGCTGGATTGCTTCGCATTCTCTCGCAATGACTGAATTTGACAAAGATTTTACGCATACGTCATACTGAGCAAAGCGAAAAATCTCTTCTCTCCACAATTTTTTAAAAATCGACCCTCTCCCTCAATCCCTCTCCAATCGGAGAGGGAAGAATTACCACATCATACTGAGCAAAGCGAAAAATCTCTTGCCAAACAAGTTCAACCCCTCTCCCTCTGTCCTTCTCCCATCGGAGAGGGAAAAATTACCACGTCACACAAAGCTAATTTTTTATCCAACGGAAACTCTTTACATAATTACTTCCGTTAATATCACCAAAAATTTCAGCCTTGAATACTCTCAAAACATTCGCCTTTTCAAAATTAGGGATTTTATTTATTTTACTTGTCGAAGATGGATTTATGTCATTAATATTTATTCCTGGAATAGTATTGAATAATCTATTCAATGATGAATTTCCAATTTTTCCCAACAACGTAGAGAAATTTTTAGACAAACTACCATATACTTCCATATCGGCAACAAACGTTGATAGGTTATAATTACCAGTCATATACATATTCAAATCTTTACCACTTGAATAAACATTAATATCACTCGCAATACCATTTTCTACTTTCACTTCTCCACTAATTTTATCAAAGTTTCCTGTTTTTAATGGAGTGATTAAATCTATAATACCATTAATTGAAAGTCCTGTAATGCCACCAGTGATTAAGTTTCCTGCTTTTAACAAATATTCCAAAGAACCAAGTTTTGGCATTCTACCATCTCGAACTTCAAAATTTCCACCACCAGACAACGTATTTACACACTCAACACTTGATAAACCATTACAAGACAAGTGCATATCTCCAGTAACATGCCCGTACATTTGTCCTGGTAAATCAAAGAAGTTTTCACCTATGATTTGAGCATCCGCATTTTTGATTGTCATTTCTGCATTTCCGCCAAATGTTTTCAAATCATAATTTATTTTTCCATTCACTTCACCATTAGCTATATTAAAATGATAATCATTTATCTTAGCAACATTATCTTCACTAAGTGACATAGTAGAAGAGAAATTAGTTGCCGTTGCTTTTTTGATTAAAATTTTATCTGCATTCAATTGAGCATTTTTTATAACTAATTGATCAATTGGCATTGGAACATAATTTGCAGATGACAAAGACAAATGCTTATTTCTAGTATTATCAGCCTCAAAATCACTCAATGCTTGAGTTACTACATTCAAATTAAGTTCATCCATCTGAACATTTACATCTTCAATAACAAACGGAGGGGTAGGATTATTTACAACCTTCGCCTTCATAACAATATCATTAGTTAAAATTACACCCTTAGTCAAAATATCGATATAATCACTCTTAAAGTTGATATTTATATCTCTAATTGTTGCATCCAAAAGCGGGATATCGACACTTGAAATATTTAAGTCGCCCAAAATTTTAGGAGCTAAAGATGTTCCATTCAAAGTTAAATCTGTTGTGAATACGCCCTGTTTAATTGTCGGTTTTTTCAATAGCACATTGAAAATTTTAGCATTTGTAGGATTTGAAGTTTTTACTTTGAAATTTTTAAATCCTAAAACGTTATCATTCAACAAAGTCACATCACCAGATGCCACAAGCTGATTTTGAATAGATTTTTTCTGGCTTTGCGACATAATTGTTTGATTATATTTTAAAGAATCAATATGAACAGAATTTGGTCTTAGTACAACATCTGAAACAACAGAAACTGGATTTGTCGTCAATTCTCCTGTACTTACCGCACCATTTGGAGCTCCAGCCAAAATCGCACCCATATAATA
>OGGJ01000623.1_pt1 | contig 35381 bp, 34 predicted proteins | sample 1571071 | NCBI WGS metagenome assembly OGGJ01 (sample SAMEA2581954, study PRJEB24529) | metagenome | biome: Human gut stool | place: China | collected 2011
CGTATGTATCTTAGAATTCGTTTTCTGTTCATTAGTGTTTGATGTGGGGATGAAAATTATGCCGAGTCTGAAAGACCCGGCATAAGGATGTTTGTTACTATGAAAATTCGATTTATTGCAAAGTTCCAGCTTCAGCCTGTTGAATCATCTGCTGGCTGGCATACATATACACTTCTACACGGCGGTTTTCCTGACGGCCTGCAGCAGTTGAGTTGTCGGCTACGGGATTTTCTTCACCCATACCTGTAACAGACTTAATCTGGCTGGAAGAAGCGCCACAGGCTAACAGATAGCTTGATACACTCTGGGCACGTTCTTGTGAAAGGTCCAGATTCTTCTGGCGGCTCTGCTCTGCGGTACTGTTTTTCCAACCGGTATTATCAGTATATCCGTAGATGGCAACGTCCATGTCCTTGTTTTGGTTAAGCACGTTGTTGGCAAATTTGCTCAATGCAGATTTGGCAGAAGTACTTAATGTAGCACTGCTGGTATTAAACAAGATACCGGAGTCGAAAGTCACTTTTACGGCTTGTAATCCGTTGTTGTCAGTTACCTGCTCTACCTGTGCACCTTCAATCTGTTCTGCCTGTGCGGCAGCCTTGTCCATCTTCTTACCAATCAGTACACCGGCACCTGTACCTACGGCAGCACCTACAGCCGCTCCAATGGCAGCTCCTTTTCCGTGACCGGCGATACCTCCGATCAATGCTCCCAGGGCAGCTCCACTTCCTGCACCAATCATTCCACCTTTGGCTGTATTTGTCATACCACACCCGCTAAATACCAAGCATGCACTCAGTAAGATAGCCATAGAATTCATTTTCTTCATTTTGTTTCGTTTTTAGTCGTTTAGTTAATATGCAAATATAGGATAGTTTTTCATCGTTTCATTTACGCGGTGACGTACGGAAGCGATAACCTCTTCGTTGTCTACATTTGACAGTACGGTTTCAATCATTTCTGCAATTTCGTACATCAAGTCTTCTTTGGCGCCACGGGTCGTAATGGCCGGAGTTCCCAGACGGATACCTGATGTCTGGAATGCAGAGCGAGTGTCAAACGGTACCATATTCTTGTTGACAGTGATGTCGGCTGCTACCAACGCTTTTTCAGCTACCTTTCCTGTCAAATCTGGATATTTGCTGCGCAGGTCTACCAGCATAGAGTGATTATCTGTTCCTCCCGATACGATGGTGAAACCACGATCCATCAAAGCCTGAGCCAATACACGGGCGTTCTTCTGTACCTGAATTTGGTATTCTTTGTATTCCGGTTGCATACATTCGTAGAATGCTACGGCTTTAGCTGCAATGACGTGTTCCAGCGGGCCACCCTGAATGCCGGGGAATACAGCTGAATCCAGTAACTGTGACATCATCTTGATTTCGCCTTTCGGAGTTTTCTTTCCCCATGGATTAGGGAAGTCTTTACCCATCAGGATGATACCACCACGCGGACCACGAAGCGTTTTGTGGGTAGTTGAAGTTACGATATGTGCGTATTTCACCGGATTGTCAAGCAAACCGGCAGCAATCAGTCCGGCCGGATGTGCCATATCAATCATCAGGATAGCACCAACCTTGTCAGCAATCTCACGCATACGTTTGTAGTCCCATTCACGTGAATAAGCAGAACCTCCGCCTACAATTAACTTCGGATGCTCTCTCAAGGCGATTTCTTCCATCTGGTCATAATCTACGCGACCCGTCTCTTTGTTCAGGTTATATTCGCATGGAGTGTACAGAATACCTGAAGTATTTACTGCAGAGCCATGAGACAGATGTCCGCCGTGTGCCAGGTTCAAACCCATGAACTTGTCGCCCGGATTCAATACTGCCAGGAATACGGCAGCATTGGCCTGTGCACCTGAGTGAGGCTGTACGTTTGCCCATTCAGCTCCGAAAATCTGTTTGATGCGGTCGATGGCCAGCTGTTCGCTCTGGTCTACCACTTCGCATCCTCCGTAATATCTTTTCCCAGGATACCCTTCTGCATATTTGTTGGTCAGGCAAGAACCCATAGCCTGCATGACTTGTTCACTTACAAAGTTTTCTGAGGCAATCAGTTCAATACCTTTTAGTTGTCTCTGATGTTCTTTCTCAATGATGCTAAAAATAGAATCGTCTCGTTTCATGATATAGTTGTTTTAAAGTGAAAAATCCTGTTAGAAAATAACTCCGACCGAAAAACTCAGAATGTTTTTCCGTTGTTCCAGCTTAATTTTTCCTTCATTATGCGGAGCCTCGGTCAGGTCGGTGTTATAAGTGATAGAACGGATGGTATTATGGAGTCCCACCTCGTAACGGAAATCAAAGAAGATGTTGGATACGTTGACGGCCAGTCCCACGACTCCGCTGTACTGGAACGGATATTGTTCTTCCTTTATTTCCTGTTGGTGGAAACCTGTAAATTCGGTTGAACAATGTTTCTCCCATACCCATGTTACCTTGGGACCTACGAAAAAGGCCATTCCATACGGATGTACGTCAATGAACTTATAGCCGTAAAGAATGGGCAGGTCAAGCGTTGTCATTTTTTTCTTGATAAGGGCATTCTCCTTCAGAATTTCCGAGTTGGCTAATGTGCTGGGAATGGAAACACTTCCTTGAGTGATATTGCAGGAAAATTCCGGTTGTATGAAGTGGTGTTTCTTCATGTTGAAGCGGCAGAACACCGCTGCAAAATAACCTACTTTATAGTTATTTTGGGCAAGTTCCAGTTCTTTGCCGTTAATTGAAATCTCATCCGTAAAGAACATGGAAGAGTTGAAGCCGGCTTTCACTCCCAGGTTGAAGCGCGGCTGTTTCAGCGTAACCATGGGCGTAGTTACGGCCTGTGCTTGCAGCTCACATACTGCCAGCACACCGCTTCCAATGAGGGTGAATAGGGCTTCTTTTATCATAAATCAGTTATTTCTTTTTCTCTACCGACCATCCGAACTTGCCGATTTTCTCTCCTAATTCGTAATATCCCCCGTGGGCATAAACCAGTAGGTTAGATTGAGCCAGTTCAAATTTGCCGGTTTCCGAGTTCAGGTATTTATCGTCTGCTTTCACGTTGACTACGTCCGCAATAAACATGTGATGTGAACCTAAAGCGACGATTTCCTTTACCCGGCATTCAATGCAGAGGGGCGACTCTTCAATGAGAGGAGCCTGCACCATGGCTGCCTTTCCTGGAGTTAATTTCATTTCCTGGAACTTGTTGTAGTCTTTGCCTGAACGAACTCCGCACCAGTCTGTGGCAAAAGCCATGTCTTTGGTGGTCAGATTAATGACAAACTCCATATTCTTTTTCAGAATAGGATAGGAGTGCCGTTCTGGTCTGACAGAAATGTAACACATAGGTGGGTTGGTACAGATTGTACCTACCCACGCTACGGTGATAATGTTATATTCTTCTTCGCAGCTGCCGCATGTAACCAAGGCCGCCGGAAGAGGATAAATCATTGTACCTGGTTTCCAGTCCTGCTTCATGGTTTACAGAAGTTTGATGTTATCCTTCTGCTGCTCTTTTTCGCAGTAATGGCACTTCAACAAGCCTTTTTCCTTGTCGACGACGTGGAACCATGTTTGCATTGGCTCGTTGTTGGTGATACATTTCGGGTTGTTGCATTTCACGATACCTTTCAGCTCGTCAGGCATTTCCACTTCTTTCTTTTCTACGACTTCATAGTCGCGGATGATGTTCAGTTTGATTTTGGAAGCAACCACTGACAAGCGGCTGATTTCCTCTTCCGTAAAGAAGCGGTCGGCAATCTTGATGATTCCTTTTTTGCCTAATTTCTTGCTTTCAAAGTTGTTGCCTATTGTGATGTTGGCATCTTCATCTTGCAGTCCCAGCAAGGATACGACTGTAAATAACTTATTGGATGGTATATGGTCAATGACTGTTCCGTTTTTCAGCGCAGCCACCTGTAATTCTTTCTTTTCACTCATAGTTACTTGAATTGAATAGTTTCCGGATTATTTTTCAGTATCAGCTTTTACCTCGTCGAGTGTAATTCCTAACACATCGCAAAGGATGGCCTGGCGGGCATAAAGACCGTTCTTGGCCTGTTGGAAATAGTAAGCTTTCGGATTGTCGTCCACGTCATAAGTAATCTCGTTCACACGAGGAAGCGGGTGGAGGATTTTCAGGTTCGGGCGTGTATGTTCCAGCATCTTGTTGTTCAGGATATACACATCTTTCACTCTTTCATATTCCATCAGGTCAGTGAAACGTTCCCGCTGAACACGAGTCATATACAGAATATCGGCATCTGCAATGGTTTCTTCGGTGAAGTCAGTATGTTCCACGTATTTGATGTGATGTTCCTGGCAATACAGCTTGTATTCGTCCGGCATTTTCAGTTCGTCCGGAGCAATGAAATGGAAAGTAGGATTGAAGTGTCGCATAGCCATCAGCAGCGAGTGAACCGTTCTTCCGTATTTCAAGTCACCTACCAGATAAATGTTCAGGTTTTCCAGTGTACCTTGAGTCTTATAGATGGAGTATAAATCCAGCATTGTTTGTGAAGGATGCTGGTTTGCACCATCTCCGGCATTTACGATGGGCACCGGAGCCACTTCACTGGCGTAACGTGCAGCACCTTCCAGATAATGTCTCATTACGATGATGTCTGCATAGTTGCTCACCATCATGATGGTATCCTTCAGCGTTTCTCCTTTAGAAGAACTGGTCACCTTCGGATCGGTAAATCCGATGACTCTTGCTCCCAGACGGTTGGCTGCCGTTTCAAAGCTCAGACGGGTACGGGTAGATGGTTCAAAGAACAGAGTGGCAACTACTTTTTCTGCCAGCAGGCGGCGGTTAGGTTTCTTTTCAAACTCTCTTGCCATTTCCAGAAGATACATGATTTTCTCTTTGGAATGTTCGGCGATAGTAACTAAACTTCTATTTTCCATGTTAGCTGTTTTTGATTACTTTTATAATACCGGAGTTCAAAGGTAGGTAAAAAAAATAGAAATCCCACCGTTTTTAGGATATTTCGGACTACGTTTTCGCATTTAAGAGGATATTGCGGAAAATAAGTCTTTGTTACAAAGATTTTCCGTAAATTTGCGGCTTAAAAGTCTAATTAATGAATATAATAAAAGTATGAGAAAGATATTTATATATGCAATGTGGGGTTTTGTGTTCATCTGCATTGCCGCAGTTGCCATCGTTTTTACGGCCATTGCAAAAGGTAAAATAGGTTATGTTCCCCCGGTAGAAGAGCTGGAAAACCCGAATCTGAAGTTTGCTACTCAGGTCATTTCTGAAGACGGAAAGCTGTTGGGAACCTGGTCGCTTAGTAAGGAAAACCGCGTGTATGTGGGCTATGAAGACCTTTCTCCCCATCTGGTACATGCCTTGGTGGCCACTGAAGATGTGCGTTTTGAAGACCATTCCGGTATCGACGCCCGTGCTTTCATGCGTGCGGTTATCAAGCGTGGAATCTTCATGCAGAAACATGCCGGTGGAGGTAGTACCATTACCCAGCAGTTGGCTAAGCAGTTCTATTCACCGACAGCCGACAATGTAATGGAGCGTCTGTTGCAGAAACCTATCGAGTGGGTGATTGCGGTAAAACTGGAACGCTATTATACAAAGGAAGAAATTCTTACCATGTATCTTAATAAGTTCGACTTCCTGAACAATGCCGTAGGTATTAAGACAGCGGCTAAGACGTATTTTGCCAAAGATCCGAAGAACTTGAAAATAGAAGAAGCCGCTACCTTGATAGGTATGTGTAAGAACCCTTCTCTCTATAACCCTCGTCGTTTTAATGAACGTTCTCGCGGACGTCGTAATACCGTGCTCGACCAGATGCGTAAGGCAGGCTTCCTTACTCAGGAAGAATGTGATTCTTTGCAGGCACTTCCGTTGGTGCTGAAATTTCAGCCTGTCGACCATAAAGACGGATTGGCTACCTATTTCCGTGAATACCTGCGTGGCGTAATGACCGCTCGTAAACCGGACCGGAGCGATTACCGTGGCTGGCAGATGCAGAAATATTATGAAGATTCTTTGGCTTGGGAAACCAACCCGTTGTATGGCTGGTGTGCGAAGAATAAAAAGAAAGACGGTACTAACTACAATCTGTATGTAGACGGATTGAAGATTTATACCACTATCAATTCCCGTATGCAGCAGTATGCCGAAGAAGCTGTCTATGAACATGTAGCCAAATACCTGCAGCCTCGCTTCTTCAAGGAAAAGAGAGGGCGTAAGACAGCTCCCTACACCAATCAGCTGACACCGGAGGAAGTGGAACAGATTTTGAATCGCTCCATTCGTCAGAGCGACCGTTACCGTACCATGAAAGCTGACGGATGCTCTGAAGCTGAAATCATGAAAGCATTCAACACTAAATATGAAATGTCCGTATTCTCATGGGATGGAGAAAAAGATACAATCATGACTCCGCTTGACTCCATCAAGTATTACAAACATTTCTTGCGTGCAGGTTTCATGTCCATGGACCCGATTACGGGCCATGTGAAAGCATACGTGGGAGGACCTAATTACAACTACTTCCAGTATGATATGGCTATGGTGGGTCGTCGTCAGGTAGGTTCAACCATCAAACCTTATTTGTATGCGCTTGCCATGGAGAACGGCTTCTCGCCATGTGATGAAGTCCGTAATGTAGAGCAGACCCTCTTCGATGAGAACGGAAAAGCCTGGTCACCCCGTAACAGCTCCAAGTCACATTATGGAGAAATTGTGACCTTGAAATGGGGATTGGCCAACTCCAATAACTGGATTTCAGCCTACCTGATGAGCAAACTCAGCCCGTACGACCTGGTTCGCCTGATACACTCATTCGGTGTATTAAATAAGGATGTACAGCCTACCGTTTCCCTCTGTCTTGGACCATGTGAAATTTCGGTAGGAGAGATGGTCAGTGCGTACACGGCCTTTGTCAATAAAGGTATCCGTACCGCTCCGTTATTTGTCACCCGTATTGAAGACAATGATGGCAACGTCATAGCCAACTTTACGCCGCAAGTGAATGAAGTCATTAGTGAATCTACTTCTTATAAGATGCTCGTTATGCTGCGTGCCGTAATTAATGAAGGTACGGGTGGCCGTGTTCGTCGCTTGTATGGCATCAAGGCTGATATGGGAGGTAAGACAGGAACTACCAACCGTAACTCCGACGGATGGTTCATGGGCTTCACTCCTTCGTTGGTATCCGGTTGCTGGGTAGGTGGCGAAGAACGCGACATCCATTTCGATACGATGCGCGACGGCCAGGGGGCTTCTATGGCATTGCCTATCTGGGGCATCTATATGCAGAAAGTCTATGCCGACAAGACATTAGGCTACTCTCAAGACGAGACTTTCGATATTCCAGGTGATTTCGATCCTTGTAAAGACCGTCTGACAGAGATAGAAGAAGAAAATACCACACGTCTTGATGACGTATTCTTCCAATAACAAAGAACGGCGGGAAGTTGCTTTTCCAACATGCAACTTCCCGCCGTTTTCTTTATATTCCCGCTTTCTCTTTTGAGAAACCAGCCTTATACTTTCTTTACGTATCCTACTGGCATTTCCACGATGGCATAGCCCAGATGGTCAATGCGTATCATCACCTGCGAGTGTCCTCCTATTTCTACCAGTTCACCTTGAAGACCTTTCAGAGAGCCTTTGATTACTTCTACCTGTTCCCCTGGGGCCAGCGGCTCATTTTGGAACCGTACCGTCTCCTCGGAGTAATCCAGCATGAACTTGAACTGTTCCATCTCTTTGTCTCGGATAATGGCCGGTCGTCGGGTTGCCGGGTCTATCAAGCAGCCCGTTAATGACGGAAAATTCTGAAGCAGCTCAATTCGTCCTTTTTCATCCGTGCAGATAAAAATCAACATCGGAATTACGACTTGCTTGATTTTCTTTTTCCGGTCACTCCATTGACGCACCACTTCCTGTATGGGTAAGAAATGCTCCACGTGGAGCATTTCTAATTTTTCTGCCGTTTTTTTCTCGTGATGCATTCTTACGTAGAAAGCATACCAGTGTCTCTCTATTTTTTCTTCCATTCGGATTATACTGTCTGATGATTGATGCAGATACCCTTCAGGTACCATTCATACAAGCGGTGAATACCTTCGTCTATTTCTACTTTATGGTGCCATCCCAGGCTGTGCAGTTTGCTTACGTCCGTCAGCTTGCGCAGTGTGCCGTCCGGTTTCGATGCATCCCAGCGCAGTTCACCCTTGAAGCCGATTTCCTTCATGATTTTCTCTGCCACTTCGCGGATAGACACTTCCTTGCCCGTACCCACGTTGATGTGGCAGTTACGGATTTCAGTAATACCGTCCGCATTTTTCTTTGACGCATCATACGTCTGCTTGAAGTCTACGTTCAGCAACACATGTACGCTGGCATCCGCCATTTCTTCACTCCACAAAAACTCACGCATCGGCTTACCCGTACCCCAAAGCGTAACCGCTTCCGGTGTGATGCCGAACTTCGCCAGCTTTTCCAGAATCTCCTCGTCCGTATTACTTCCGTTTACACCTTCCACCGGGCGCAGGTTGATGTCCTTACGTACCGCATCCCAGTCGCCCTCATTCAGGCATTTCGCCAGGTGAATCTTGCGGATCATGGCCGGCAGTACGTGACTGTTTTCCAGATGGAAATTATCATTTGGACCGTACAGGTTGGTTGGCATTACGGCGATGTAATTCGTGCCATACTGCAGGTTGAAGCTTTCACACATCTTCAGTCCCGCAATCTTTGCGATGGCATACGGTTCGTTCGTGTATTCCAGCGGGGAGGTGAGAAGCACCTCTTCCTTCATTGGTTGCGGAGCCTCACGCGGATAAATGCAGGTACTGCCCAGGAACAGCAACTTCTTCACCCCGTGACGGAAACTCTCGCCAATCACGTTCTGCTGAATCTGCAAGTTCTGGTAGATAAAATCCGCGCGGTATTGCAGGTTGGCCATGATGCCTCCCACATGTGCCGCAGCCAGAATCACCGCATCCGGCTGTTCCTCGTCAAAGAACTTCTTTACCGCTATCGGGTCCAGCAAATCCAGTTCCTTGTGCGAACGTCCTACCAGGTTATTATAACCTCTTTCCTTCAGGTTATTCCAGATAGCGGAACCCACCAGTCCGTGGTGTCCCGCTACATATATCTTCGCTGATTTGTCCATATTCGACAAATTAATTGTTTATTGTTTCAGAGACAGAAGAACAAAAGAACATATAACCCTCATTATTAATTCTTCATTCCTCATTCTTCATTATTTCACGATTCCCTTCTCCAGATACTCTGCCAGGTTTGTGCGAATCTGTTCTCCCGCCTTTTCTACGGCCACTTTTGCCATATCCGCATCCACCATGATTTTTACCAGCTCTTCGAAGGTTGTCTTCGACGGGTTCCAGCCTAACTTAGCCTTCGCCTTTGTCGGGTCACCCCAGAGATTCACTACGTCTGTCGGGCGGTAGAAATCCTCGCTTACCTCTACCAGGCACTTGCCGGTAGCCTTGTCATAACCCTTTTCGTTGATACCTTCACCCTTGAATTCCAGTTCGATGCCCGCATACTTGAATGCCAGGTAACAGAATTCACGTACACTGTGCTGCACACCCGTAGCGATGACGAAATCTTCCGGCGTTTCATGCTGCAGAATCAGCCACATACATTCCACGTAATCCTTGGCATAACCCCAGTCGCGCAGTGAGTCCAGGTTACCCAGATACAGCTTCTCCTGTTTTCCCTGTGCAATGCGGGCTGCAGCCAGCGTAATTTTACGGGTTACGAAAGTTTCTCCACGACGTTCCGATTCATGGTTGAACAAGATACCCGAGCAGCAATACATATTGTAAGCCTCACGATATTCTTTTACAATCCAGAAACCGTACAGTTTGGCCACTGCATACGGGCTGTAAGGATGGAACGGTGTGTTTTCATTCTGCGGCACTTCTTCCACCTTTCCGTAAAGTTCCGAAGTAGATGCCTGATAGATGCGGCAAGTATCTTTCAGTCCGCACAGACGGACAGCCTCTAACACGCGGAGTACACCTGTTGCATCCACGTTGGCTGTAAATTCCGGAGAATCAAAACTTACCTGTACGTGGCTTTGTGCAGCCAGGTTGTAAATTTCCGTGGGGCGTACCTTGCTTACCACTTGCAGAATACTCATCGAGTCACTCAAATCTGCATAGTGCAAGTGAAAATTCGGTTTGCCTTCCAGATGTGCGATACGTTCGCGGAAGTCCACTGACGAGCGGCGAATAGTACCGTGTACGTCATAACCTTTTTCCAATAAAAATTCAGCCAGGAATGATCCGTCCTGTCCTGTAATACCTGTGATTAGTGCTACTTTTCTTTCCATAAATAATCAAAATTTTACTGCGCAAAGATATAGAAAAAGCCCCGTACTGCCAATGACAGCCGGGGCTTTTCTTCTGATTATATGCCTTTTGCTTTAGAATTTCTTAAACTTTAATATGGCATAATCAGACTCTAAGGTCATGTATTTCCCGTTTGTTTCCACTACCTTGAACGTCGTATTCACATTGTTTAGTCCGTAGGGCTCCAGTTCCCATACCTCAGCCGGACGGGAGTTTTCTGGAAGGTCATACGTGCTCATGTCGTTCATGGTGATGCTATTACTTGCTTCATCGTACTGGTATCTTCCGCGGAAAGGAGTCAATCCCTGTGGCCCTTGCTTCTCTGCCACTTCCACTACCCAAAGCTGTATGCTGTAGTAAATACGTTCGCATGGATGCACCTCATTGTCCGCTTTCGTAGTAAATTCCAATAATTGCCAGTGTCCTTCAATCTCAGTGTTTATTGGTTCCTTCTTGCAGTCGTTGCATATCATGGCCAGTACCATCATGCAAAGCCCTATATAGAAAATTCGTTTCATACTTCTTTCTTCAATTAAAAAATCACTCCTGTTTTTCTGATGGTCAGCATGCCTCCTGTAGAATTACCCAGGTAATTACCTCGGTCAAGTCCCAGTGCAGCCGAAGCACTCCATCCTTTTGCCCATTTCGGTGTATAAGTTGCTTCATAGAGCGAACTGAATTGTTTCCGCTGTTGGTCAAGAGGAATGTCGTATGTACCCCAGTGGCGGGCAAATGAAATCAGCATGCGGTATCCCCACTCCGAAGAAGGCTGTCCGCTGATGCCCAGGTGATGTGCTCTTACGCGATTACTCCGGAATGAAATACTATGGTCTGCATTATAGGCTGGTCCTGGAAGCAATGGGTTGCCCATGCCCATACCTTGGTGCTGCCAGCCTCCATAAATATAATGATTGTAATAATTATCGTCGGCGCTGATTTGGTATTCAGGGAACTGTCCCCAAAAGCTATCAAACAACAGGGGACCTGCTTGGTCCTTTGTGCAAAGTCCTTCCCATACGGCCGAAGTTATCCACCGGTTTTTCGGGAAAGTAATTTCCAGTCCGATTTGTCCGTCTTTCCAGCGTCCATATTCCCAAAACATCTGCGATGTATCTTCAAAATAATGTTCCAGATAAGCCCGGAACTTCCATTGTCCCAAATAGTAATTCAGTGCGAAGTTCCAGCTTCCTAACATGTTTCCTTCCACGTTTACTTGTTCTCCTTCGGGAGTATCACTTCCTCCTGCTTGAGGGAAAAAAGCTTTCCAGTAAGCCTTCAAATTGTCCGGCATGTCCAGCACCTTCTCTGTACTTCCATCTTCCAGCTTCAGATACTGATCACCTCCAAATTGTGACGCCATCAAAAGACCAAATTCAAACTCCAATGGAAGTTTTTCCTTGTTCCCTAACCGCAGCATGAGTGATTTGCTATGGTAAAGCACATCCTTTGTGAAATACTGCCCAGGTTGAACAAAATCTTTCTGCCAGCCATTGTCTGTAAATGAACCGTATGCAATGTGTCCTTTAAAAGCCAGCCATCCCTTTGTGCCCGGCACGTTTAGAAACTCCTTGATTTCTCCTCTGATTTGTGGAATCGGTTGCGTGTTAGGACCTTCTACCATCATTCCGCTACTTAGTGCTGTGTTCTTGGTTAGTGGAAACCCCGGACGTTCCTTACTCCCGATGCTCAGTGTCAGCATCTTCCAGGAAAAATCACTGTATATCTGATGAATGAACACATCTTGCGCCTGATGAATGCCTCCCGCCATGTCTAGTCCGGCTTCAATACGCCATCCGCGTTTGAATTGTTTTTCGTATGAGATTCCTGCCAACAGATATCCCGAATTTGGATTTGTGCTTCCTAATCCGTAACGGTTTCCTGTGAACCACAATGGGGCGTACGTACCGTCTCCGGCAGTGGCTCCTAATTCTACGTGATAGGTGAGGGAAGAGTTCTCAGTCTGTGCAGAAATGGATGTGCAGATAAGAAGTCCATAGATGATGGACAATCTTTTTGTAAATTTTTTCATTTTGATAATGCTTGCTCTCTAATATTTTATTTTGTCCGTTTTTAATTTATCTATTCTGGTACATAGACTTGTAATATTTTTGATAATCTCCACTGGTTACATTATCCATCCATTCTTGATTATTTAAGTACCATCTTACAGTTTCTTCGATTCCTTCTTCAAATTGTAAACTTGGTTCCCAACCTAACTCACGTTGTAATTTAGTCGAGTCGATAGCATAACGCATATCATGTCCCTTACGGTCTGTTATAAAGGTTATTAAATCCATATCAGCTCCTTCAGGACGATTTAACAAGCGATCAACTGTTTTGATAATGGTTTTGATAAGATCTATATTTTTCCATTCATTAAATCCTCCGATATTATATGTGTCTGCAATTTTACCGTTGTGGAAAATTAGGTCAATAGCCCGTGCATGGTCTACCACGTATAGCCAATCACGCACGTTCTCTCCTGTTCCATATATAGGCAGAGGCTTTCGTTGTCGAATGTTGTTGATAAATAGTGGAATCAATTTTTCAGGAAATTGGTATGGACCATAATTGTTTGAACAATTAGTGACAATTGTTGGCATTCCATATGTATCGTGAAAAGCTCGGACGAAATGATCACTGCTCGCTTTTGAAGCTGAGTATGGGCTATGGGGGTTATATTTTGTATCTTCGTAGAAAAAATTCTTTCCATAAGCTAAATGATGCTCTGTAGAAGAAGCTGTAGTTGTGAATGGTGGCGTGGTTCCCTCTGGATGTGTTATCTCCAAATCCCCATATACCTCATCTGTTGAAATGTGATAAAAACGCTTATCTTTATAACCCTCAGGTAAACTTTCCCAATAAATTTTGGCAGCTTGAAGAATAGAGAGTGTTCCCATCACATTGGTGCGTGCAAAAGTAAATGGGTCTTTGATGCTTCTGTCTACATGACTCTCTGCTGCTAAATGAATAATACCATTTATGTTGTATTGCCGCATTAATTCTAACATTCTATCGAAGTCACAAATATCTCCTTTTATAAATGTATAATTAGCTTGGTTCTCAATATCTCTTAAGTTTGCAAGATTTCCGGCATAAGTAAGCTTATCTAGGTTTATAATATGGTAATTAGGATATTTATTGACAAAAAGTCTAACAACGTGACTACCAATAAAACCTGCTCCACCAGTAATAAGAATGTTATGCTTAAAATTAGTTTTCATAAATTATTTATTGGAATTTAGGATATTGTGTGGAACTTCCATTTGATTTTGTTATGAATAATCCTATGACTGTTTTAAAATTCTTATATAATATAATATTTGATCTGAAAATAAAATCCAAATCACAGTTGAAATAAAACTTAGAAAAATGAAAGCGATGATGATTAGTGGCTTATTAGGAGATGAAGGGTACAATGGAACAGAAGCTGGCTCTACAATGGCAAAAACAGGCTTTGCCTCTTGTACTTTGGCTTGTGCCAATTGTAATTGTGTTGAGATTTGACTATAAACTTGATATGCTAAATCTTTTTCATTTTGTAAACGTTCAGTCTCTAGTTTGGTCATTTGCAATACAATATTGCGATTGGCATCAGAGAAGCTTGCATACTTTTTTTGGGCAATATAATATTCTTGTTTTCTTTGGTTGTATAGTTTTTGTAGATAAATACAATCTTCTGTTGCCTTTTTAGCTCTATATTCAGTGATATATGCTTGTAATTTTGCCATGGCACTATCTGCTGTAATAGCAGCAGCTATAGGGTCTTGAAGTTCCACCTTAATTTGTGTAATATTAGTTTTTTTATCTGTTTTGGCACTTAGACAAGCCTTTAATTGTTTTATTTTTCCATGTTCATCAGGAGTCAAAAAAAGAGGGCCTTCTTTTTTTTGCTCTGTAGGTGTGACGGGAGAACTCTTTTTAAAACTTTTAGTAATTTTTGAGGGAATCCCCATGACTGTATTCCACCATGGAGATTTTTGTTTTTTCATATAGTCTGATAATGTAACAAGTGAATCTTCATTTTTGGTATGGACTTTGACATCTAACATTTCAAGGATGAAAGGAGTTGATTTTATAAGTTCTGGAAATAAGGATACATTTAAAGCTTCATCTGAATTTCCTAATGAACTTATTCCTAACATTGAAGTAATGGAACTTAATCCTCCACTTGCACTTTGTCCTGATTCTGGAGATAGTGAAACTATAACAGTGTATTTCCGTGGTATACTATAAGCTATAATGCATCCTATCATAAATCCAATCACTATAGAACTATATAGCTTCTTTTTTTGTTTTAATAGTTTTCTTGTCATATTAATGAGGCTTGTACTCATCTTTTTCTCTTGTGAATTCATTTTCTAATTTTATTTATGTATAAATTTTTTAATAGAGTTGATATAGGCCTTATAAAAATAATTCCAAAGGAAGAACTTATAATTCCTAATAGAAAAAAACTGATGAAATATTTAGATAAACTAAGATTTGATTTCGTTTCAGGTATTATTGCAGGTTGGATAACTCTAAAATTTTTCTTTTCATTAAATAAGTTTTCTTCCGCATTGGCAGTTTCTTTGAATATGTATTCATAGATTTGTTTTGATTCTTGAAGTTCATTAAAGAGACTATCGTCTTTTATCTTATTTATTTGCTTGTTTATATCTATATTTTTGTCTTTATAATTGGCATATGTTTTTATTTTAGTTTGGTATATGCTATCTTTTATGGATAAGATTTTTAAATCATGTAGGTATTCTTTTTTCTTATTAAATGTATAATAATTAGTGATGTATTGGCTTAATTTCTGTGTTGCACTATCTGCTACTACAGCAGAGACTATAGCTGAGGGGAATGTTGAATATATTGTTAATTCAGATTTTGAGATACTAACAGAGATTCGAATATGTTTTTTTAGATATTCAATATTTTTGAATTCTTCTTTAGGAGATATTAAACCGTTATTATTTTCTTTTATATTTTTATGGCTGTACAGTTGAGTTAAAAAATCATTAAGGCTTTTTTTCCTAGTTCCGTTAATTTCAGTACTTAAATCTATAGGAATCTTTAGTAGTTCTCTTAAAAAAGGAGTTGATGAAAATATATATGAATATGCATTGTTTTGAATACCATTATAAGATAAACTATTATTTGTTGAATTACTCTTCTGAAAGTCTTCTAGTGCTATTATTACGTAAGTTTCATATCTAGGTTGAGTCGTTTTGGATATTAGTATTCCTATACAACCTAGAGTCAATGATAGGACAAAAATTTTTCTTTTGAGTTGCCATATTTGGAGGAAGTATAGAAAAAGAGGATTAAGAGCGTTTTGCATGGTGAATTAGTATAGAGCTTCGTATTTCTGTGAGATTATTTTCCACATATATTGTGAATTGGCAATATTGAACATTGCAATAGCATTGTTGTTATATGTAGAATAAGGTTTTTCAATTAGTTCAATTAATTCTTTGACATCGGAAAAGTAGTTTGCCTGATAGTTTGTTGTTTCTTTATTATATATGACGTTGTAAGCTAAAATAGGTTTTTTAAAGAACATTGCTTCAACAAGAGATGGATTGGTTCCTCCTGCACTATGTCCATGTATGTAAAAATGGCAGTTGCTTCGTAGCACATTCAATATATTTAAATCATAAATAGGAGGAAGTAATTTGATATTTTTATAATTTTGATATTTTATTAGTAATTCTTTTCCATATTCACTTTTTTCCCAGTTCCCTACAAAAACTAGTGATTGTTTAGTTCTTGAGAAGGCTTCTAGTATTAGGTGGATATTGTTTTCGGGTTCGATACGACACACTGAAAATGAATATTCAATCTCTTTAATATTGTATTGTTGGAGAATTTGTTGTGTGTAATCGTCTGCTAGTTTTGTAATGACATGATCTCCTCCATAAGCAATTAAGGATGAGTGCTTATTATATTCATTTAGTACATATTTTTGTATTCCTGCATTGTCTGTTATAATAGTGTTCCCATATTTGATAGCCATTTTCTCCGAGAACTTAAGAAATTTTTTTGTCCATTTTCCCCATTTATCTCTTTTATGTTCTAAGCCATCTATGTTTATGATTAATTTTTTAGAATAAAAAAGTCTGTAAATTGGTAATATACAACATCCTGATACTCCAAGAATAAGTATTATGTCATTATGTTTGGATGCTAGAAATAGCGATATAATGTCATATAAGATACTTTGTATTCCGTTGGCTTCTAATGGAATATATTTCAGTAGAGCTTTTTTATATATTCGTTTTTTTTGGGGATAATTTTTACTACTACAATAGATTGTATATAAAATGTCTGAAGAACAATTTTCTCCGATTATATTTTCCACTAAGGTCTCAAAGCCTCCATAGTTGGCCGGAACACCTACTGTTCCAATTATAGCCACTTTGCGTTCTGTTTTCATTTCGTTTCTATAATATTGATAATTTGGTTAAGCATTTTATTGTAGTTATAATTCTCAGAGTTTTTTTTGGCATTAATAGATAGTTTGCTGTATAAATTGGAATCTGTAAAAATACGATTTATGTATTCAGCAATTTTTTGTATGTTATTTACATCTAATTTAAAACCATCTATACCATGATTTACAACATCCGCAATTCCTCCAATTGTTGGTGCTATAATTGGTAAAGCTGCAGTCATACCTTCTATGGCAGTTAATCCGAATGTTTCGATGAATAACTTAGGATTAGATAAACTGATTAGCAAAGAGGAGTGTTCATAAAAAGGTATAATATTTTTTTGTTGGCTATATATTTTTAGATTGAATGGTTGACTTATTTTATTTTCTGCTAAAAATATATCAATGTTTTTTTGCTCATCGTTGATTACTAAAGTAAATTTGTATTGAGGTAGTAGTTGTGCTAATTGAAAAAACTCCTTAATACCTTTGTAAATTTTTAAGGACGATAACATTAAAACTGTTTTTTCTTTTGATAATTCTTTTTCTTTAATAGATTTAAAATGTTCATAGAATTCTGAAGAGACGGAATTCGGTACAACAATTATATCTTTTTTCGTTATTATTTGTTTACTTTGAAACGATGAGACACAAATTATTTTTTTTGCAATTTTCCCCATTATTTTACCTAGCAGGAAATAGAATTTATTGCTTGTCCTAACATTTTCATGGCAATGATATATAACTTCTTTTCTCATTAAAAAACCTGCTAATGCTGGTCCAACAGGTAAAATTGTATTGATATAAAAAACAATATCTTTTTTGAAAAGATATTTGAAAGACCATATAAAAGTATATAGTTGGATAAAAAGATAAGATAAAGTAGTATGCCATTTATTGGTTGAGAAATGATACTTATAGAGTTTAAATTTAATTTTGTCAGAATACATTAGTTGATTTAAAATTCCACCATTGGAAGTAATAATGTCAATTGAATATCCTTTTTTCTGTAATCCTTTTAAAATCATAGCTAGAACCCGTGGACTTCCGCTATAGTCATTGTAAAGGTGAAAGCATACTATTTTTTTCATAATATTCTTTTTTATTGCCTATTTTGTTTTTACTTAATAGTAAGATGCTGGCTGTAAATATGCAAAAAGATGATGATAAAAATTCATTAGTAAATTGTTGTTCAATTAGAAAGTAGTATAATGCCAGTAAAATTAAATGTAACTTTCCGTTTTGATATATAGTAAAGATGATTGTTAGAACAAAACTGACATATAATATAAAGCCTATGATACCATATGAATGAAATATAAAGTCAACTCCATTTTCAATGTAGCTTTGTCCCCAAAATGTTAAGTTAGAAATCTCTTCAGTAGTGAAATGAGTTCCTCTTCCGATTAAATAAATTAATATATCATTGGACTGCCAATATGAAATATCTGCTCCAAGTCTCAAATCTCCACGTGATTCCATTGTAGCTGTTGAAAATAAATTTTCTCTTAAAAAAGGGGTCACTAGGATTGTCACAAGCACTGTTAAAATTAATGAAAGTGCAAATTTCCTTTTGTAAATAAAGAGAAGCAGAAAGAACGTAATGAGGGTTGCTCTGCTTAAAGTACATAAGGTTGCTATTATTACTATAATATAGTTTAAACTTAATGACTGCTTTTTTTCAAACGCAATCATCAACCATGTGATACATATAGTTCCATAAACTTGTAGTGTTGGACTAAACCCTACTGGAGCATATAAGAATGGCAGTCCTTTCTCGTATAGGGACTTGTTACCAATCAATGAGAATCCTATTGTTTGTAATATTGCGGAAAGTAGTCCGAAATATATATTTAAAAGAAGTGCTTTCTGAATGATGTTTATGTCTTCTTCGGAATCATAAACAAGGAATGCTAAAAGTCCAAAGATTACTGGGAAGATTAGAAGTATATTAGAATTGGGATTTGCCCATATGGTAGTAAAAATAAAAAGTAGTGTTAATATCGAAAATAAAAGATATTTATACTTCAAAGGGGATTTTCCTTTATAGAAATAATAACCAAGTAAAGGTAATGATATTAATTTATCAATAGGTATAAATGCTTGGTTTATAGTGAGCAATATCCAAGTAATTTTTTTTAAGTATTTCATGAAGGTTTAATTCTTAACATGATATAATGAATACTAGTAGCCAGAAAACATAGGATGTAAGCTCCGATAGAGCGTTGCTTGGTTATGTATCTCATGGCTTTCATTTGTGACTTATATCTGTATATTTTTGTTTTTTTTGCCTCCTTTTCAAATTGTGATAAACTGTGGTTTAGCTGATAATCAATAATCAAGATTTTATCAAATACAGCAGAATAGTCCAAGCAAAATTTTGTATCGATGCCATAAAGAGATAGGTTTTCATCAAATTTCAGATTTCTATTATTTATCTCTTTGTTTTTAATAGCCATTCCACTAGTTATAGCAATAAGATTTTTGGAGTCATTAAGTCCAAATGTGATATTTTTTAAATAATGTCCTCTATAAAATTGAAAGATTCCAGGACTTACAATTGTTTTGTTGTGTATAACATAAGGAATAGATAGTCCAATATTAGGATGAGAAAGAAATGCCTTTATGTTTTTATCAAAATATTCTTTTGTAATAATAGAGTCCTGATCAAATAAAAAGATAATATCAGAATCTTTGTAGGTTATTAGGATATTATTATAAATACTTGAAAGAGGTTTATTCTCCGGGCTGTGATAATAATAATATTTTATATTATGCTTGTCTAAGTATAAAGTATCTGCATCTAGTTTATTGGGAGAGTTATCCCAAATTACAAGAGTTATTTGGTTGTGAAAGTCTAGGCAGTTTTCAATAAAACTTTTGATTGTTTCTGATTCCTGGACTTTTTTCTTATAAAGAACTATTAATAGCGTGTATATACTCATGAAAATAGATTTAATACCTTTTTGATAGGTGTGATAAGTAATTTCCCTAATTTATATTCCAATGAGTTAATGATCTGTGTGTACTCAAAGCTATCTGTAGGCGAATAGAAATAGCTTGCATACAAATGTCGATGGTTTAGCCATATTTGTTTCCTTAGATAATCATATTTTTTAGCATCTAATTGTCTAGCCATTGATCTCTTTCTGATCCGATAATAAAAAAGGACTTCATTTATCTGATGTACTTCACAATGTGGATTTAATTCAATTATGCTGAGCCAAAAATCCCAATCCTCAAAACCATATTTCATATTTGAATTGTAGCCCTTGGTCTTGTCAAAATCTTCTCGTGAGTATATTGCTGTGCAAAATATACAATTGCGTCCTAAAATAGTTTCAAGGCTATATGGAGGTAAAGTCCATTTGCCATGCATCTTTCCGAAAAGTTCTGCTTGGCAATATACAATTTTTATATTTTTATTTTCCTCTAGAATCTTTATTGCCTTTTCGATATAAGTTACTCCTATTAAATCATCGGAGTCTAAAGGTAGGATGTATTTCCCTTGGCTCTGTTTAATTCCATTATTTCTTGCACTACTAAGGCCTTGATTAGTTTGTTCAATATATTTAATTTTAGAATATTTCTGGCAATAATATTGTGCTATATTTTGGGTGTTATCAGTTGAACCGTCATTTACAATGATACACTCCCAATTAGTATAACTTTGTCTAATGACACTTTCAATTGTTTCAGATAAGAAAAATCCTTGATTGTAGCAAGGGATAATAATTGATATAAGTGGTTCGATATAGGACATGCTATAAAGGGTGTATTTGAGATTTTATTTAAAATAAATATATGAATTTCTTGGTCTATTATTGGTTATTTAATGGACTAAGTTTTTTGCGATAGAAGAAAAAGGATATATATGCAGTTCCTAAGCTAATTGCTATTTTAATAAATATACTAGTTTCTTTGATGAATATAGAAAAAATAAAAAGAACAGTGTTTAATAATATAATATAAAATACAGGATGAATATCTCCAAGCATATTTTTCATTTCTTTTTTATAGAATTCAATGAAGATTGGAATTAAAGAATTGGTCCAATTAGCAATTAACATTGCAAATGCTGCTCCTATATATCCCCATATAGGGATAAAGCAAAATGCTAATAAAATATTAATAATACCTGGTATAAATACGAGGTATAAGATGTTTTTAGTTTTTTCTTTTATAAATGCCGCTGTGGACATAAAGGCATAATTACCATACATTGCTAAAGAGAAACATATTACAGAAGCTACTAAATAGCTTCTTTGAAGTTCCTCGTTTTTGATGAGTATATAATATATTTCTTTCATCCATATTGCTAGTAGAAAAACAATTACTGAACATAAAATCTGAGTTGTCAAATAATAATATAACATCAAATTCTTATTATTTGTACGATATGCTTTTTGAATGGCTGGACTGATAGCAGTAAAAATTCCGATAATGGCAAAACTGGTATAGTCTCCAATTTGATGGCCATTAGAATATAATCCAATATCTATGAGACTAACCCCTAGAATAGTCATTATTATTCGATCTGCAGAACTTAAGAGGATGTGGCCTAAATTATGTGGAATAACAGGTAAGGCTATTTTTAATAATCGAATTTGGCGTTTAGAAGATTTTTCTAATTGTGGATATATTTTTTCATTTATCCAAATTGGCTTTATAAATAAAATGAATATTGCAATAGTTGAGAATGCTGAGGCTATTATCCAGCTTAAGTATCCGATTTGAAAGAAGCGGGCGCAGATAAAAAATGTAATGATTGAAATAATACTTCCCAATAGATTCCTCAAAACAAGTGGTTGAGGCTTGCCTATTAATACATAAAAATTATTGGCTATTAATCCGTTTGCGCTGAATAATAGGGGAATAATGGCCAATATTGCTACATACCATCGTTGATGTATGGGAATTTCTGGTAAGATAAAAAGATAAAAGCAAAATAGTATTGTTGATAAAATTATGCATGAAATCAACATCGTACCAAAAATCCTACGCCATAATAGTTTGTATTTCTGCTTTAATGTAAAAAAAGAATTTGGCAAGTGCATGTGTAATCCTAAAGTGCTTATTCCATTGAATAATGATAAATATGCACTGATGATTCCATATATGCCATAATCTTTAGGTGTAAGATATGGAGTGACTATGGGTAAGACAATAATGCTGATAATAGAGGAAAGTTTGGGAACAACTCCATACCAAAGAGAATCTTTGATGATTTTGGTTAGGCTCATAATTAGTGGCTATATTCCTTTTGTTGGGATTTCTTTAAAAATGCTTTTAGTTGAACAAAAAACCTTTCTTCTAATAGAACTATAGATTGCATATAATTTATATGAACCTAGCATTGTTAAAAAATGAGGTGTTATAATAGTTCTTCCAAATAAATGCATTGTACTGCGATTAAAGTCTATATTTTTACACTTATTAGCCGAATTGCGATACATAAAGTAATATCCCCATTTTATTGCCTCTAGATTATTTTTAGGTGATAATTCACATGTGAGGTAGTTGTATAAATCCTGAGAAGTATCAGGGATATAACATAGATTTTTTGAATAATAAAATGCTGCAGCTAAAAGGATGACAGGTTTTCCCCAAAATGCTGATTCAACTCCCATCGTTGAACCGAATACAACAATTTTACTAGCTTGCTCCATTAAATCATAAGTGCTTACTGGATCTGTTGCAGGTATTACAGTTATATTGGAGTATGTTTGAGGAAGTTTATATAGCTCTTTATGGTAGGCATAGGGAATGTTGGCAAGATTGGGATGTATTCTGAGATAGAAATGTATATTTTTTTTATCTTCGGTCATCTTTAGCATTTGTCTTATTCCTTCTAGTTGTGAAGGGAATATTTGCAAACTATCAAATTCATCTCCGATAGAACTATATTCATCTTCTGAAGTGTTGAATATTGCGATATTTATTTTTGTAGTATCCCAGTTTTTTGGAAGTAATCCTTTTCTTTGATCTTTAATATATACTTTATCATTTGTTGGGATTCCTTTTCGCCGATTATAAAAAAATTGTTTCCCTATCTCAATCTTTTCTTGTTCGGTTTTATCAGTTTCTTTCCATAGATTATTTATGAGTTCAAAGTTTGCTTTGATATTGTGAGGCATACAATTCGTATAGTACATTTTGTAGAATTCCTCATTTATCCCTCCAATGACTTCATAGCAGCGAATTTCTATATTTTTGTTAATACATAAATCATACATAGGTCTATCGTCTCCTAATCGCCCATTAAAAATACAAACTAAATCAGGATTAATAGATGTAATGCAACTCTCTAGACTATCGGTCAGATTGCATAGGTCGTTAAGAATATAATCAAAATAGTTCTTACATTCTTCATCAATGATAGGTTCGTTGTTTCTCGTATGGGTAATATAGGATGAGACAGCGCCTAAGCCAATATTGACATTTTTATATTGCAAGAGTTTTATATCTCGTATAGATGTATATTGAAAAGATTGTGTTGTATATGCTGTTTTATATCGTTTTAGATTAATTATATGACATTGAGAAGGGAGACGCTTTAAGGCGTGCTTTGTGCATGATTTACAAGATATACATACTTTCTTTTCCCCCTTAGGATTAGAAAAACATGTATTTAATAGATTATTGCAATATGCAAAATAAATTTCATGTCCTTGATTATGTAGACTAATAGCTTCATCAAGTAATACTCCCATGTGATGGTCCAAAAATACACTTGAGTGATAAAATAAAACTTTCATTGAAATTTAATTTAGGTGTTTAACTAACTCTTGCGCTTTATTATATTCCTCATGTTTTCCAATATCAATCCAATATCCGGTTAAAGGAAATCGGATTACCTTCATTTTTTCATTTATGAGTGATTCTATGAGATCGGTCGCATTAAAGAACTTATTTTGAGGAATCTTGTTTAATAAACTTTTTTTTATAAGATATATACCCGCATTTGCATAAAAATGATAAGTTGGCTTTTCCTGAATACCAGTGATAACTCGACCATCTAAATCAAATATTCCATAAGGGATGGGTACTGTATATGGCACGCATGCTACAGACATATCTGCATTGTGCTCTACAAAATGAAGATAGAAGTCTTCATAATTGATGTTGGTGAATAAATCAGAATTCATAACTAATATGGTGTCGTTATGAAACTGAGGTACAAACTTAAGGGAACCAATTGTACCCAAATACTGAGGCTCTCGTACGCACATAATTTGTGTAGAAAGAATAGGGGATGAGAAATGTTCCTCTAATTGTTCTTTTAAGTAGTTGACCGTAACTGAAATATTTTTTATTCCATAAGATATTAACCGTTCGATATTATAATCTATGATTGCTTTGTTTCCAACCTTCAATAATGGTTTGGGAGTTTTTTCTGTTAAAGGTCGTAATCTTTCTCCTTTTCCTCCAGCCATTAAAACAGCATCAATTGGCAAATATGAACGATATAGCTTTAAATTAATAATATCTGTAATTTGCTGATCTTTGTTTAATATAGGAATGAGGGTTATTCCTTCTTCTTTATATTGGTGTAATTGTTTTATATCAAGTTTTTCGCTTTGTAAGCTGCGAAAATTAGTATGCATGATTTTGTTTAGTGGACTATCTAAAGGACAGTTATTTACTAATTGACGTCGAATGTCTCCATCGGTGAGTGTTCCTACTATCTGAGATTTGTCGTTTATGACAAATAGAGTTAGTGAATCAGAACTTCCAAATTCATTGAGGCGCTTCAAGGCAGAGAGTAAAGATTCAGATTCACGTATTAAATATTTGTCTTGAATAGTCATTGTTTAAATATATTGTTCTTTAATAATTAATTCAGCTATTTTCCAATCAAACATTGTGTCTATGTCAATAGAATATAAATCATCCATTACATATTTCTTAATTTTGGAAAAGTGTGATAATCCTTTATTTTTAAGTGAAGATGGATTGATTACGTAAATAGATCCGTTGAACTCATAAACTTTAGGGGCGTCCTGCCTCCTTTCTATTGTACCATCTCCCTTGCTAATAGAAAGATATCCGTTCGAAGTTTCTTCGAAGCAATTATAGTAAGGGTTTGAGGATGTCTCTTTTACCGAAACAACCATATCTATTTCCGGATGATATAATTCTATTGCCTCTTTTAGAAATTGGGACTTTCTAAAAGGAGATGTTGGCTGTAATAGTATAATACAGTCATAATTTTGCCCTTTTTTCTCATAAAAATCTAATGCATGAAGGATGACTTCATTTGATCCTGCGTAGTCTGTAGCCAGCTCTTTGGGCCGCTTAAATGGAACTTTTAATCCATATTCTTTAACACATTGAATAATTTCTTCGTCATCTGTTGTTACACAGATATTCTCGTCTGTTGTAATTTCTCGTGCAACGTCTATCGAATAATAGATTAAAGGTTTCCCATTCAGTGGTTTTATATTTTTCTTAGGAATTCCTTTGCTTCCTCCTCTTGCCGGAATGATTATTAAAAGATTTTCCATTTTATTTGATTCTTATAGGTTCATCAGTGTTAAAGTCGTATAGGGCTTGGCTGCCGATTATAGTTTCCCACAAATTTGCATTAATACCATAAGAGGACCTTTTTACGGTTAATTTTTCTTCTGTGAGAATTTCTCCTTTATGGATAGGACAATTAGCTACAATTCTTTTTAATACTACTTTAGATATTTCTAGCTCACTTTTGTTAGGTCTTTTTATTCCATCTCCTAAAGCTTTTTCGATATTTCTAATAGCCGCTATCATGTCTTTGAGCTGCATTGGATTTAATGAGGCTTTATGGTCTGGCCCGTCCATCTCTTGATCTAAAGTAAAATGTTTTTCTATGATTTCTGCACCCATTGCTACAGCTGCAATAGGAATCTCGATTCCCATAGTATGATCTGAATAACCTACTTTACAATTAAACGCATATTTTAATGTTTGCATAGCTTGTAAATTTACTTCATTCATGGGGCAAGGATAATTAGTAGTGCAATGCATTAAGGATACAGAAGTCGCACCGGATTCTAAAAGGGTTCTATATGCTATATCTACATCTGATAAGTAAGTCATGCCTGTAGATAATAGAACATCTTTTTTTAGTGCTCCTACCTTTTTTAGATATGGAATGTTTGTAACTTCTCCAGAACCTAATTTTATGAAGGGCAAATTTAAAGTGGATAAAAATTGAAGACTATATTCTTCGTCTGGCGTAGATAAAAATTCAATGCCTATTTTTTTGCAATAAGTTTGTACTATGCGAAAGTCATCATAAGATAATTCTAATGCTTTTAGCATTTCAAATTGACTTTGAGACTTGCTGTTTATATTTTCATGCTGATATGTAGCTAGGGCTGCAGATTTTGTTACGATTTTCTCTGTTTTCCAAGTTTGAAATTTTATTGCATCTGCTCCAGCTTCTTTTGCAGCATCACAAAGTTGTATTGCTAAATCTAATTTCCCATTATGATTTACACCAGCTTCGGCAATTATGTATACAGCCATATTTAATATTTATATTTTAATAGAAAATTCTGATATTTATTTTCCTTTTCAGGATTCTTTAATTCCCATTCGGTACATAAGTCACTATATTTATCTTGATTAAAGATTAGTTTTCCTAAAGTAAATTGATACATACTTTTCGAAAAACGGCTTTTGAAACAGAATAAGGAATCATGTTCGTCGGCTGAGGTACCGCCTCCTAGGTGAAATAATAAGGCTCCTCTGCGTTTTAATTCTTTTGCAGCTTCATATAGCATAAAATTATTTGGTGATAATGATAGGTATTTTTTATTACTGCCTGATAAATGATAATGACCATATGGTCCATTGTAAAAGAATATAGCGGCAGATAAAATGTTATCATCTTTTTTTACTATGCCCAAAAAACTATTTTTTATATTTTTCTTTAGTTGCAAATAATATTTTTCTGGGAAATAGTAAAATTTGTCAGCTTGAAGTTTATCCATTGTTGAATTATATAAATCGATAAACTGATTATAATAATTATAATTATTATCTACAATAAACTGCAGTCCATTTTTAATCCCCTTTTTTATAATGTTTCTATTTTTTGTATGGATTTCATTTGACCATATTTCTTCTTCTGAGAGAGATAAATTTATAGCTATTGTTTTCCGATCGAAAATGATCTGTCCAATCTCGTCAAAATATTTATAATTATTTAGAAGTGGATGAAAGCGGATGAAGCCAGCGATATAATTGTTTTCTACAAATGTGTCATAAAGGCATTTTATTCCTTTTTGTTTGAATATTTCATCATTTGTGTTGAATATAGGACCTCCATAGCCATATGGAGTTTCAAAATCCGAGTATTTTTTGTCGTGAAAGATAAATTCTCTTTTTAAGAAAGGGAATAACATGTATTTATCATTTTCTTCCACAACTAAACACATTGGCTGCTCAGAGTGTGTAGTATATAAATAAACATACTCTTCTTTGTAATATATATCGGTATCTTTGGGCTGAAAGAGTGTAAGATATTTATTCCAATGGGGTGTAATAAAAGATTTCATTAGTTATTATTGAGAAAATCCTTAATATGTTCAACTATTCGTTCTGATGCTTTCCCATCTCCCCAATATTGATCAATAATTCTATATTGCTCAATTTTATTTATAGACGTTACTATCGATTTAATATCTGGGGAACAGCAAATTACGTTTTTGCATATGTGTCTTCCTTTCTGCCGTTCACCAATATTAATAACTGGAATTCCTAAAAATGGTGCTTCAATAATGCCAGAAGAAGAGTTGCCTAATACGCATTCTACCTGATGCATAAAACTTAAATATCGTTGTTGCCCCAAAGAGGCTATGACACGAATATTTTCATCTTGTATAGTATCCCAAAAAGAGTTGATTTGGCTACCTCCAAAATCACTGTTTGCTTTGGTAATAACAAATTGTATGTGTGGGTATTGTTGTATTGCTGTGTAGAGATTCTCTACCATCATCATGTTATACTCTATAGATTTTTTTGTTTCACTATGAAGAGTTACTAATATCCATTTTTTTTCTTCATCTAATTGTAATTGTATAGCTAACTCAGTTCGGTTCATTAATGGATATTTTAGAAAAGAATCCAATCCAGGCTCACCAACAGTGTATATATTTTTGTGAGTGTTAAGCATCCTGAATAAATTTTGGGCTGATTCTTTTGTGCCAGGGAAGTGTAATGTAGACATCATTGATACTGCATTACGAACTTCATTATCTATAGCTCCTTCTGTGATATCACCTCCTGAAATATGTGCAATAGGGATGTTAAGAATTAAGGCAGTGCTTGCAATAGGCAATAATTCATAACGGTCTCCTAAAAATACTATTATGTCGGGCTTTAAGCGTGAAAAAGCATATCCCATTCTTTCAGCGCATAATCCCATAGACTTAGGAATTGAATATAAATCTTGTGGATTTAATTCCATGTCTACTTTTTCATCAATTTTATAGCCATCTTCTTCTATAAAGTGATATGTAAGTCCGAATTCTTTTGATAGATGACTACCGGTTACGATTAATTGAAGTTGAATATCTTTATCGTGAGAAAAAAGATCAATAATCCATCTTAATACTCCATATTCAGATCGTGCAGCTGTTATAATGCAAACCTTTTTCATATTTTTAGCCTTACGCTACTTGGTATATTCACAATTCTATCTGCCAGCCATTCTGTATTTTTCAGCCCATCGTTTTCACAATGTTTGAACATTTCTAAGCGGTTCATCAGTTCCCATACAGGACGGGTCATGATACCATGATCATTTGTATATTCCAGGAATTCCTGCTGTGCAGCTTTATCTTTTAACATTACCACATTTAGCCAATAATTTGAACGGCAATTTTCAGGTTCAGTAAAGAATGTGATGTCTGGAACATTTTTGAAGAAGTCAGCATATATTTTTGCTGTTTCACGCTTGTTTTCTACATAACGCTCCAAGTTCTCTAATTGAGCACAGCCCAAAGCTGCATTGATGTTTGGCATACGGTAGTTATAGCCAATATGGTCATGTACAAAGGCCCAACGATGAGGAACTTTTGCTTGTGTAGTCAAGTGTTTGGCGAGTTTCCCAAGTTCTTCGTCCTGGAACAATAACATGCCACCACCACCTGTTGTGATAGTTTTGTTTCCATTAAAGCTGATAGCACCCACTTTACCAAAAGTTCCTGTATGTTTCCCTTTATAAAGGCTACCAATACTTTCGGCTGCATCTTCTACTAATTCGATATGCCATTCGTTGCAAATCTGAACCAGTTCATCAATTTTTACCGGGTGTCCGAAAGTATGCATAGGAACACAGGCTTTTACTCTACGTCCAGTTCTCTTGTTGTAGCATATTCCATTTTTTAGCTCTGCATTCTTTTCTAACCATGCTTTTACTGCATTTGGGGAAAGACCTAATGTTTCCATATCTACATCAATGAAAACAGGATGAGCACCGATATAACTGATGGCATTGCAAGTGGCAATAAATGTTAATGCTTGTGTCAATACTTCATCTTCACGTTCTACACCTACCAGCATCATGGCCATGTGTAAGGCATTTGTTCCGCTTACACATACAACAGCTCTTTTAGTACCAGTATAGGCAGCGACTTCCTCTTCGAAACGGTCTACAAATTTGCCGACACTGGATACAAACGTTGTGTCGATGCATTCATTTAAATATTTTTTTTCGTTTCCGATAAATAACGGAGCATGTAAAGGAACCGTTTCCTCTGTTCCGAATAGTTGATGAACAAAATCAGTTACTTGACTATACATAATAATTACATTTTTTGGTCTAAGTTTTTCCCTTTTTCTTCGTGCTCGAAATTAGGGATAAAGCGTTTGATAGCGTTTACTACATCTTCTTTTGTAAAAGAAGGCTGGGAGAAAATATTTTCCATTTCTATGAAGAACTGATCAATTTCTTCCATCGGGCGAACTTTTACTTCTTCAATGACTCCTAAGCTATGAAAACGATTCATATCCAATTTCTCGCCTGGAACGTAAAATTCTTCGTAAGCCTTTTCTCCAGTAGTGTCACTTCCGAAATAAACAACAGGATATTCTTTGCTTTCAAATGACATGTCACTGGCAAACTTCTTAGCTTCTTCGTCAGTTGAAAATTGCTTTTTTTGGCATCCTAAGGCTTTTACATATTCATCGCAGATAGAAGAGAAAGTCAGCATTTGTTTCTCACCAAGTTTGGGGAAGAAAATTTCACCATTCTTTCCTAAAATGCAGGCTAACATACAAATCTGTCCACTTTCTTCTGGTGAAACAAAATAGCGCTTCACATCGTTTGGGGCTGCTAATGGTTGTTTAAGCATTACACGATGAATCCAGCCATCGGGTAGGGAACCATTAGAGAAAGCCACATTGGCAAAGCGAGCTGTGGTCACCTTGAATTTGGAAGTATAGGCCATAATCATATCTTCCATAATGCGCTTGCTAGCACCCATAATGTTTACAGGATTAGCCGCCTTATCGGTTGATACGCAGAAGAAATGTTTAGGCGGATAAACAGCCAATAAATCTAATAAACGTTTAGCTTTTATATCGTTGTTTTCAATAAGAGCCTGGACGGAGTATTTATCTTTTTCACTACGTACATGTTTATGGGCGGAAAAGTTTGCAAAGATGTCAAAACCTTTTTCCTCTCTGAAAATACGTTCAAAAATAGGGTCGGCAAAGTTAAGCGTATAAGTGCGATATTCTTCCGGTACATACATTCCGTATGTAGAACGCAAATCGCGCGTTAATTCCGCCAGACCATTTTCATTTAAATCAATAACAATTAATTTAGATGGCCGAAATGGCAGGATCGCTTTGATAAAAGATGAACCAATGGACCCTGCTCCACCTATGACGCATACACTTTTATTTTCAATTTCTTTTTGCAAAGTTTCTTTGTTGGCTCTAATATCTTCAGAGAACATACTTTGCTGTCTGTTTATTACATGGTCAGCAATAAATTGCTTTAAATTTATCATAAATCGTAATTAATATAGTGCTATATTTTAGGCACGCTTCGCTGTTACCTGTCCCACACCCATTCATCCCAAACAGACAAAAATAGGTATGCAAGGTAAGCGTCAACGTCTATTTATCTTACAAAAATACCCCATTTCACCGAAAAGTCAAAAAGAAATCCCGACAAAATGAGTTTCTAGCCAGTTTTAGTAAACAAATGAACAGAATTGACAAATACTGCATCGCATTTTCTTGTTTTTTCATCAATTTTTTATACCTCTTGAAAAACGCCTTTGCGTTCGGATTCAAACGCAAGTGCGTTTTACTTAAAACACAAGTACGTTTTGAATCAAACGCAAGTACGTTTTAGTTGAAACGCAAGGGCGTTTTCGGAGGCTTCCGGAGAGGGGTGAAGGAAGAAAATTTTGACGGGTTGTCGGGGTTGGCAGGCATTTTTATAAAGTATATATACGCGGGGTGTGGAAAAATATAACGCTTATATTTTTCCACACCTGTATATAGAAAGTTTGAAAAACCGGTGCCAACCCCGACAACCCGTCAAGCGGCGGCCCGGAAATGTCACGGTTTCGGAACCCGTTCCTGTGGGGGAGGATACAGCCATGTAGATTTGCGTTTTTCTGTCTGGCATCATTTCTATGGTGTCATTTCTTGTGTTTCCCGATGTGATTCATGAGAATTTTTGTAAATTTGCAATAAAACTATGTCTATGAAATATGATGTGAAGGAAAAATTGGAATGGACGGTTATTTTTCTATTTGAGTTTGGGCATAAATATGGGCTGACGATGAAACAGGCCTTTAATTATTTGAGTAGATTTAAAGGTATTGATTTTATTGATAGGCATTATGATTATGTGCATACGCAGTCGTTTACATCGATGGTGGATGATATTGCGGAATATTGCCGTCGACAAGGAGGAGAGTTGGTATGAAATTATATCATGGTACGAATAAGGAGTTTGATAGAATTGATTTGTTGAAATCGAAACCCAATAAAGATTTTGGACGGGGTTTTTATCTTTCAGCTGATTATTATCAAGCGCTTAATATGGCAAATGTAAAGGTTGAGCAATTAGGCTGTGGCTCACCTGTGGTATTAACTTATGAAGTTGAGGAGGTTTGGGAAGGATTGAATGTGCTTAGGTTTGAAGAATATTCAGAAGAATGGGCGAAGTTTATTCTTCTGAATAGAAATAACCCTACAAGTCATCCTGTGCATGGATATGATATTGTGATAGGCCCAATAGCGGATGACCGTGTGGGGGTTCAGCTATGGCGGTATGAAAATCATTCTATTGATTTGCCGACTTTGGTCAGGAATTTGAAATATATGAAAGGTATTACTATACAATACTTTTTTGGTACGGAGCGTGCGATAAGATTATTACAGAGGGTATGAATGAGAAAACAGAAATGATGGCAGACATGATAAAGAAACTTGCGTGTCTTCTGATAGAACAAAATGATAAACTGACATTGGAACAGGCTCTTGCAACTGTTTTTAATTCTGAAATTTATGGCAAGGTAATGAATGAGCGGACTTCTTTTTATACTCAAAGTCCGAGGTATGTTTTTTCTTTTTTGGATGAGGAATTAAAAAAGGGGAAACTTGGCTAGTAAAACACATAAAGCTACATGGAAGATTTTTTATCGACGGCGGTCAATGTAACTGCCAACCGAGGCAACAGTTTGATTAACAGAAAGATGATTCTTCGCATCTTGGGTATCCTGCTCTTTATGGAGGCAATGATGTTTCTGGCATGTGCAGGCGTTTCCTTGTGCTATGGGGAGGAGGACTATATTTATTTTATTTACACGACATTGATTAATATGGCCGTGGGAAGCGGACTGATTCTGTTGGGAAGAGGAGCTGAAAACCGGGTGACACGACGCGACGGGTATTGCATCGTGGCGTTCACGTGGCTGCTTTTCACAGGTTTCGGTATGCTGCCTTTTTATATAAGCGGGAGTATCCCTTCGGTGACTGATGCGTTTTTTGAAACCATGTCGGGATTTACTACTACGGGGGCAACCATACTGGATGATATTGAAGCTCTTTCGCACGGCATGCTGTTCTGGCGAAGCTTCTCGCAATGGATTGGAGGATTGGGAATCGTGTTCTTTACGATTGCCGTACTGCCTATCTTTGGAGTGGGCAATCAGGTGCTTTTCTCGGCGGAGGCTACGGGGGTGACGCACGACAAGATTCATCCGAAAATCAGCGTCATGGCACAATGTCTGTGGACGGTATATCTCGTGCTGACTGTGGCAGAAATTGTACTGCTGTTGATTGGTGGCATGGATTTGTTTGATGCCGCATGTCATGCTTTTTCTACGACGGCTACCGGAGGGTATTCTACCAAGCAAGCCAGTGTGGCTTACTGGAATTCTCCTTTTATAGAATATGTGATTGCCATCTTTATGATTCTGTCGGGTATCAACTTCTCGCTCTATTTCATGTGTATGAAGGGGCGTTGCGGACAGTTGTTTAAGGATGGAGAGCTCCGGCTGTATCTCATTTCCATCGGAGCGGTGACACTGATAATTACCGGGGCCTTGTACTGGTATAATAATTATGGATTGGAGGAAGCTTTCCGGAAATCGCTTTTTCAGGTGGCATCCATTCATACGTCGTGTGGCTTTGCTACGGACGATTATAATATGTGGCCTCCTTTCACGTGGCTGCTGCTTATTTATACGATGGTGGCAGGAGGTTGTGCCGGTTCTACGGCGGGGGGTGTCAAGAATGTGCGTCTGCTGCTTTTGTTGCGCAACGTGAAAAATGAGTTCCACCGGCTGATGCATCCCAGAGCGGTATTGCCGGTAAAGATGAACCGGATGGCGGTGTCACAGCGTACGCTTGCCACGGTGATGACGTTTGTGTTCTTTTATTTTGTCTGTATCTTTTTATGCTGGCTGGCGCTGATGTGCATGGGTATAGGACTGGAAGAGGCCTTCGGATTATCTGTATCGAGTATCGGTAACGTGGGGCCGGGACTGGGTGCCTTCGGACCAGCATTCTCTTGGAGTGCACTTCCTGACTTGGCGAAGTGGCTGTTGTCGTTTATGATGCTGATAGGGCGTTTGGAGCTCTTCGGTGTATTGCTGCTGCTGACTCCGAGTTTTTGGGATAGACGATGAGAAAGAGATAGATTATGATAACATGTATATGTCTCTAAAAAAGTTTTCTATATCTTTTATAGAGAAGGTGTTTTTGTCTAATTCTGTTTTTCTAAGCATTAGGTATGCGCTATTGCGTTCGTCGGTGTGGTGTTCAAATGTTTTATTCCTTTACAAGTTGGCGCTTTCCGCATAATAAATACGGAACCATAATAAGGAGGTAGGATTTTCATTAGGGAACGAGGTAAGAATAGACCTGTATTCTGTATTTGGCGTGTTCTTTTTTAGTAACCTTTTTAAAGTTTACCTTTACAGAGTCAGGCTTTGTAATTTGTTTCTTTGCTTTTGTATCTGTAGACTTTCCCATATTATTTATCTTTTTTGCAAAGATAACGTTATTGCATATTCAATGCAAGGATAAAACATTTTTTATAATACAGAAAAAAGGACCACTACCCGCAGGTAATAATCCTTTTCTTTATTTGTAACTCAGCCTGTTAGTCGATAAACCGGCGCGTGAGCTGCTCAAATTCATCGATGCGGCGGTCGCGCAGGAAGGGCCACCAGCGGCGGACGTTTTCACTGCGGTTCATGTCGATTTCTACCACCATGTTTTCTTCTTTCAGGTTGCTGGCCTGGGCGATGATTTCACCTTGTGGACCGGCTACAAAGCTGTTGCCCCAGAACTGGATGCCGTTGGTCTGGCCGGAAGGGTCGGGCTCAAGACCTACACGGTTTACGGCAATGACGGGCAGACCGTTGGCTACGGCGTGACCACGCTGTACGGTTACCCATGCACCCAGCTGGCGCATCTTTTCTTCCTGAGTGTCGGTGCTTTCCCAGCCGATGGCGGTGGGGTAAATCAACAGTTCAGCACCTTTCAGGGCCATGATACGGGCTCCTTCCGGGTACCACTGGTCCCAGCAAACCTGCACGCCGAGCTTACCGATGGAGGTCTGAATGGGTTCGAATCCTAGGTCGCCGGGAGTGAAATAGAACTTCTCGTAGTAAGCCGGGTCATCTGGAATGTGCATCTTACGGTACTTTCCGGCGATGCTTCCGTCAGTGTCGAATACCACAGCAGTGTTGTGATACAATCCGGCCGCACGGCGTTCGAACAGCGAAGTGACCAGCACGATGTGGTAGGCGGCGGCTATCTCACTGTAGAAGCCGGTAGAAGGACCGGGAATGGGTTCGGCCAGGTCGAACAGATTGGTATCCTCTGTCTGGCAGAAATAAGGAGTGTTATGGAGTTCCTGAAGAACTACTAACTGCGCACCGGCCTGTGCCACGGAGGCGATGTTGCGGTGCAGCTTTTCAAGATTCAGTTTGAGGTCGTTCGTACAAGCCTGTTGTACGATACCGACACGGATAGTTCGTTTCATTGTGCTATTTGGTTTTTTACAGATTCAGGATATTGCATGGTGACGCAGTGGAGAGAACCATGCTGCTTGATAAGCGCACGGCAATCCACGC
>OGGJ01000641.1_pt1 | contig 34722 bp, 24 predicted proteins | sample 1571071 | NCBI WGS metagenome assembly OGGJ01 (sample SAMEA2581954, study PRJEB24529) | metagenome | biome: Human gut stool | place: China | collected 2011
CGATTTCTCCCACATCATCTTCTATATCATCCGCATTAATATCGGGCATAGTCAGTACATCGATTTTTTGCTCTTCCAGATAAGCAATAATACGCTCAAGCTGTGCCTGCGTCAGAGGACTGTTCTGAAAGACATCTCTTATCTCCTGAAGTTCTACCACGTTCTTCTGCTTCTTTGCTCTCTCAAGCAGACAATTCATCTGGCTGCCAAAAATCTGTTCTTTCCTGCCCAAAATACACCCTCCAAATCTTACATACTCCAGGAGTCTGCTTTTTTAATTATACAAGATATAGCAAATCCCAGCGTACATTATTCCTGCTCTTAGTTTTACCAGCTTTATACCCGGTTTATACTAAATTTCTGCATTTTATTTTTCAGGGATAAAAGTTCCTGCCAGCGCATAATATCACTGGTATGAACCATCTCATCCTCAATGCTTGCAAGTTTCACTTTGCGCACTACATCTGAGAGCGCTTTATCTTCATCTTCGGAGGAAAGTCCGTATTTTAAATGTGTATTAAAGATTGCCGCAATTTCTTTTTGCGTCACGCCATGGTCTTTTGCATTTTGTAAATGATATTTTAATGAAGAATCTGTTATATGGGAATTTATTGGTGGCGAACCTTTTCTTGAGATAGATTTGATAGACAATATTTGTGATTATATTAAAACACAAATGTTTGTAAAGAATCACCATTGGTTTAATTCATATAGATTTAATTTTGCAACAAATGGTATAAATTACAATTCTTCTAAAGTTCAAAATTTCATCAAGAAAAACTGGACTCATCTAAGTATAGGTATAACAATAGATGGAACCAAAATAAAACATGACCTGAATAGAGTTTATAAAAATAGTGAAAAGGGGTCTTATGATGATGTTGTCTTGAATATACCTTTATGGCTCAATCAATTTCCGACATCTGGAACCAAAGTAACAATTAGTAGTCCTGACATTCCTTATATTAAAGAAAGTGTTTTACATCTTTATTCTTTAGGAATACATGAGGTTAATATCAATGTCGTGTATGAGGATGTATGGAAAGAAGGAGACGATTTGAAATTTGAGGAGCAATTATTGTTGTTGGCAGATGAAATCATAGATAATGGTTTTTATAAAGACTATGTATGTTCTTTCTTTTCAGAAACAATAGGCAAGCCTATGGATATTAACTCTGACAATAGAAATTGGTGTGGCGCAGGTAGAATGCTATCTATTGATGCTGCTGGAAATTTTTATCCTTGCACTAGATTTGCACAGTATTCCCTACGCTCCAAGTCAGCAAGAATCATTGGTAATATAAAGGATGGAATAGATAAAAACAAAGTACGTCCATTCATCGTTCTTGATAGAATTGTTCAAAGCAAGCAAGAGTGCATTGAATGTAATGTTGCAAGTGGTTGTGGATGGTGCCAAGGAGAAAACTATGATATATCAGAAACTGGCACAATTAGTCAAAGAAGTACTGCCATTTGTAAGATGCATAAGGCTCGTGTTAGAGCAAATAATTATTATTGGAATAAATTATATCGGAAGTTAGAAATAGACGGAACGCCAAAAGATATAATAAAACGTGTAAAAAACAACCCTTCATTCTGCTAATATGCTACAATATCTAATAATTCAATTGTGCGATACAAGCACATCATTTTGTCATTATACAAATGACAAGACAAAAGCCAAGTTAATAAGTCTTAGCAACTTAAAGCTTGGAATTAAATTCGCAATGAAACAGAATCTCATGATTCAGTTTCTTTATCCAGATTATGACATACCAGAAGAATATAAGACTGTCATAAACTCAATTGATCATAGTGACATTGTTGCTTCTACATGTGAAAATGAGACGCTTAGAGAAAATGCAGACATTGTCATTATATCTGATTGGACAGCTTTGGAGTATTACAAGTTTCGAAAAGATTCAATATACGCTTTAAGAACAAGTAAAGATGACCTGTTCGATCGCTATTTGTGGCTAAAGCCCATAATATCAAAAGTGTATCGTTTGAATATCATAATAACTGATATACATTTATTAACTTATGAAGGATTCCCCAACGATGAAGTTCTAAATAATGTAGCATCAGCGAAATGGAGTTCTGGACAAAACCAAATACTTCAAAAACATGGTTTAAACTCATGGTTCACTCGTCTAAATTACGGATATTTCAATAAATATTTCGCAGAATTCAGCTTCAGAGCCGATGCTTCATCAAAATTTGGTCCTAACAACCAATGGGGATATTTCCCTGCATTTTCTGCTGCTTGGGTAGCTAGTCAAGAGAATTTCTTCAAACATTTTAGATGGCTTGATAATTTAAAATTTCGTGCAAGTATAGGTCAAACAGGTTCGACAAATATAGATGATTTCTCTTATAGACAGTATTATAGTTCGAAAGGACAATATATTGGTAATTCTTCTATTGTGCTCAATGATATGCTACCTAATAAAGGCATTAAATGGGAGAAAACAACAGAAAGCAATTTCGGAATTGATTTTGCCTTTTTAAATAATCGCATATATGGTAATATAGACGTTTATTATCGTAAAACGGATGGTGCGTTAGCACCTGCACCACATATCGCAGAGTCGGGACAGCACTATTACTTTGGCAACATAATAGATTTAACCAATAAAGGATATGAAATTTCGTTTGGAGCAGATATTGTCAAGAATAAGGATTTCATCTGGAAAACGATACTAAATTTGTCATCAAACAGGAGCGTAATAGACAAACTTAATGATGCGCAAATAAGTCCTGACTTACAAGAATCATTTATTGTAGGTTATCCTGTAGGAACAATCAAAGGATATGTCGTTGATCATATTGTTCAATCACAAGAGGAAATAGATGCATTAAATGAGAATGCGTGGAAGCTTTATGAACAAGAATATCAATCAACAACTGGAGTTGGCGACTACTTATATAAGGATATTAATGGTAATGGAATTATTGACGACAATGATAGAACTATTATTGTAAATCCAGAACCAACTTTTTTTGGTGGATGGTTTAACCAATTCTCATATAAAAGTTTTACACTTTCATTTACGATGCAGTTTTCTTATGGAGGAGAAGCTCTCTATACACAATTACAAGAAGATGCCAATTCATTACTGGCGCATAGTGTAAGTCCTGAAATGTATGGAAACTTTTGGACCCCAGAACGAAAAGAAGCAAAATATGCTAGATTGGCACCTGGCTTGTATAATATGAATAGTGAGGTTAACGATAGGTATGTTTTTAGTACTTCTTATTTGAGAATGAAAAATATAACATTCTCCTATAACATCCCCAATAAAATATTGCAAAGATTTCATGCCAATAGCGCAAATATATTTCTTACAGCAACAAACCTGTTCACGATTTGCAACTGGCCGGGGTTAGATCCAGAAACTTTAACTCCTGGAGCTACATATATGGGGCGTAATACAGATCCATACCCATTAAGTAAATCAATATCAATTGGACTAAATTTGCATTTTTAATCTAAAGCACATTTTACAATGACAATAAGAACAATAATATATAGCATTGCCCTATTTGCATTAACTTCATGTGAGCAGTTGGGGTCTGTAAACGACATTACTCCAGAATATGTCCTTACAGATAAAAATGTTTTTGTTGATGCTAATTCGACAGAAGCTTTTGTTGATGGATTATATCAGCATTGGCGTAGTGATGGGATAACCCAAATGAGAAATTGTATGTCTCTATTAACAAGGACTTCAAATAATTCATCTGTACCAAAAGCATATGAATTTAAAATCAATGATGTTAGTCCTCGTTCATCATTAGTATTTGACTACTATAGCAATTTATATTTGATAATAAATCAAGCTAATACCATAATTAATTATCTCCCAAAATCAACGCCTAAATTATTGAATGAAGAACGGAAAAAAGAAATAATAGGAGAAGCATATTTTAACCGTGCCATTGCATATTTCATGTTACTTCGTTCTTTCGGTGAGTTTTGGAACGAAGATTCGGCGCTTGGAGTCGTTATTTATGAGACTCCAGTGAGTGACAATATTGGTAAAGCAAGATCTTCAGTAAAAGACTGTTTTGAGATTATTAATAGCGACTTAGACAAGGCTTCTTTATTATTGGCTTCAAAAGAATTTAATAATTGCAAAGCGAATAAACTAGCAGCAAAAGCAATAAAAGCTAGAGTAAAACTCTATCAAAACGATTTTGAAAGCGCAAAAACACTTGCCCAAGAAGTTCTTACAGAAAGTGAAAAGATTTCTATAAAATTAGAGGAGAACTATGCAGATATTTATCAACATACGTATAATTCACCTGAATTGCTGTTCGCTATCTATACTTCATACCCTCAGGAAACAATATCAAAAGGATTATTTTTTGATTTTTATTATAATGGTTTTGGTTATACATTACAAACAATTGCTGACGAACTCGTTGACGGAGCAGAAGATGGTAATTTTGTAACAGGAGAAGGACTTGATTATAGGTATAAATCTGTCTATGTAACAGATGAATGGGAGGATGGGTCCGAAACCCTATGCAAAAAATACACAAACAATGTGAATGGAACAGATTGTAATCCGTATTATTTTATCAGATTAGCAGAAGTTTATTTAATAAAAGCTGAAGCTGAAGCAAGACTGAATAATCTGTCAGAATCTCGCAAATGTTTAAGTGTCGTAACCAATCGTGCAGGATATAAACCAAATTATACAAATCAGATAGAAAATAAGGATTTGTTATTACAAATATTTCGCCACAAATATATCGAACTAAGTGCTGAAAATAATGAAGAATGGTTCGATATGGTTCGTTATAACTGTCTAGACGGAATAGATTTCGTATCATATGGCTATTTGCGATCTTTTGCGCATAAAAACCTACCAATCCCTTACGATGCTTTGGCAGGTAATGATAAATTGATTCAAAATCCAAGTTACATCTTTAGCAACAAAGATTAAGTATATGTTTTGATTGTACTAGGCTAAATGAAGTTTACGTTTATGTAAAATAAGTAATAATAAAATGACACATTTACTATTTGCAACACAGTTGCTATTTATTGGTTCTACTGAATTGCTGCTTATTGGTGGCATAGCCTTGCTCTTGTTTGGCGGTAAGAAACTGCCAGAAATGATGCGAGGCTTAGGACAAGGAGTTCGAGAGTTCAAAAAAGGAGTCAATGACACCAAAGAAACCGATGAAAATCCTAATAATGAAAAAGTAGAAAAGAAGGAGTCAGAAGAGAATCCATCAAAAGATGAATTGAAAAATGACGAAAGAAAATGATTCTAATTTAATGACATTCGGCGGACATTTAGAAGTGTTCCGTCGAATGTTATTTCGCATTATTGCTGTTGCAGGCACGCTCTCTGTAATCGTTTTCTTTTGTAAGGAGACCACTTGGGGAATATTATTAGCCCCAAGTGAATACAATTTCACCACATATACGTTTATAGAGAATATCGTATCGTTATGTGGTTATGATTTCCATTTTGAAAAATTCCATGTTGATTTAATCGCAACAGACTTGTCCAGTCAATTCATGACCCATATTACAACATCTGTGTATTTGGGGGTATTAGGAGCTTCGCCTTATATCCTTTTTGAACTATTCAAATTCGTATCTCCTGCACTTTATGAAAGCGAAAAGAAGTATTCAGTAAGCGTAGCTGTAATAATATATTTATTGTTTATAATAGGAGTCCTCATGAGCTACTATATATTGTTTCCAATTTCATTCCGTTTTTTGGGTACATATAGTGTTTCTGAAAATATTCGCAGTACCATTACATTGGATTCTTATGTTGAAACGTTTACAACTTTGACATTCATTATGGGGATTGTTTTTCAATTACCAGTAATTATGTTCTTTTTAGCAAAATTAGGATTCATATCTTCACAACTATTGGCGAGATATAGAAAGCATGCTTTGATTGTCATTATGCTTGTTGCAGCAATTATAACACCTCCAGATTTGATGACTCTTGTTTTGGTAACAATTCCGTTATACTTACTATATGAAGTTAGTGTAAGAATTGCCAAAATTGTTGAAGCAAATAGATAATTACCAAAAAAATAGAAAAAGAGTGTCACGACATTATTTCTATATAATGCCGTGACACTCTTTTTTATTTGTCTAATTGGGCAGTATCCGTAATGTAGCCAAAGAGGAGAACCGCAAGAAAATGTCCGATGTCATTCACCACGCAAGAAGCTCGTGGATGATGGTACAATCTGACGAGTCTTTGAACCATCTCTTTGACCTGATTGAAGATTCTACATTATCAGACGACGTTATCAACCAAGCGGTTGAGGATGTTTTCGCACATGGTGAGGAAATCATCAAAGCCGCACAAAAGAAAATGGAGGAGGTAACAGCATGAAGAAAGTAATAATCATTGAAGACAGCCCTACATTTTGCAATATGTTAGGCAAGAAGTTGGAGGCGAAGGGATGGGAAACAATCTTATGCTACAATTACAGAGATGGTCTGAAAGCTGTGAGGGAATCCTCTGAATGGGATGTTGTCATTTCGGATATGCGCTTGGGGAATGATGAAAGGTATCGCTGGAAATCACGCAAGGCATTGGCGATGCTCGTCTTTCCCGAACAATCATCGAAGATCTTGTTCGTTGCCAAGAGCTTTCCCTCTTCCTTGTTAATCTTCTCACCATTGTATGCCAGTGCACCATACAATGAACTTCCGAAACTTATCTTTGCGACCATCTTTCCTCAAACTTACGGGTTAGTTCAATAATCTCACGGGTAAGAGAGACCAGTTCCCTGGTGCAGCTCTCCAGCTTATAGAGCAAAGCCATCGCCTTTTTCTCTGAGAAATGACAACGGAGTTCCTTGACAACCTGGTTGTAGTTGTTGCCAATCATTCGGTACTGCGAGTGAAAAGAAGAAAGCTTGGTGTAGTATTCCACCAGTGTCTTGTCCTCTCGCAACACCTTGAACGGCTCGCCGAAGATGCGTGCCTTGGCAAAAACAGCCTTTGCCTTCACATCAGCCTGCTCATACATGACGAGGAATTTCATCCACTCGTCATCGTCGAACCGAAGCATCATATGGTGCGACTTCGGGTTCAGCTTGGGGATTCGTCCCCCTCGTTTTCTTTCTGTGTTCATATAAAATGGATTAAGTGGTACATACGGCAATGATGGAGCTGTGCTAACTATCGTCAGATTGGAACATGGGGAGCCCGACTTCGGAGAGGCTACCAACCCGGCAGGGCAAGGTCTTTGGAGAGTAACTCCAAAGGTTTTGAGTAACTCAAAACATACCTTGCTATGTCTTTGAGGACATAAAAATCCGCTTAGGGTGGATTGAAGTTAGCCTTCGTAAGAAGCTATCCCATCCCGAATGGAAGCTGTTCGGGAAATCCTGTCCTTTGCGGAGCATCAAGCCTTGTTCTTGTCGGAACGATATGGATGCGCTATCCATTGCTTTGCATTTCGGGTGCAAAATTATGGCTAAAATGCACCCTTGTAACAATGCTACCCCAGACAACCACTGCAACTATCGGCAACATGCTGCCACAGGATTTGAAAACCATTGTTTTTCGGAAATTTCGTTGTTATTTTGCAGCCAAACATTGAACCAATGATTTGAAAATATGATGAAACAAGCATTTGCAGCAACGAATAAGTCTGTCACTATTGCAGCGTCTCTTTGCATCCATGATGCTCCACTGACGTACAGACTTACTGATTCACTGTCGTACTGTCGTATGGAAATGATGAAGCATTGCAACAGTTCAAGGTCTCCATAATGGAGCAATGACCGATAGACATGGACATCAAAGTGTTCATATCTTTGAATTGGCAGGAAATCATAGAAACGAGTAATCAACAATTTAAAAAGTTAACGATATGAGTAAGACAAGATTTGTTGCGTTCGCAACACAGAAAGGCGGAATAGGAAAGTCCACCATCACGACTCTTGTAGCCAACTACTTTCACAATGTCAAGGGCTACAATGTGGCGGTCATAGATTGTGACGAGCCACAATACAACCTTGCAGACCTGCGAGACGAGGAACTGGAACTCATCAAAAGCAGCGACTATTTCAAGGCGCAAGCCTGTGAGCATTTCAAAAAGCTGGGCAAGAAGTCCTTCAGCGTAACGAGAAGCAATGCTGTCAATGCGCTTGACGACGCAGAGACAGTGTTGAATGAAACAGAGGTTAAACTTGACTTCATCTTCTTTGACATGCCTGGGACTATCAAAAGTGAGGGCGTCATGAAGACCTTGTCTCAGATGGATTACATCTTTGTACCCGTCAGCGCAGACCGCTTTGTTGTAGAAAGCGCAATGAGCTTCATGCAGTTGTTCCACGACAACTTTTTGACACAGGGTTGGTCGGTCACCAAGAAACTTGCTTTCTTTTGGACAATGGTTGACAAACGAGAACGCACGAGTTTGTATGATGTATATGAAGGTATGTTCAAGTCTCTCGACTATTCGGTTCTCAACACACGACTGCCAGACAGCAAACGTTTCAGAAGAGAGCTGTCGGAGAACAGAAAGGCAGTGTTCCGTTCCACCATCTTTCCATCAGACCCAAACCTGTTGCGAGGGAGTGGCATCAAGGAGTTGTCCGACGAGATTTGTGAAATCATAAAGACATGAGCCTATGGTAAGCAGAAAAATCAACACTGACGCAATAGATGAAAATCTGCTCATTGCCTCTATTGGCAAGAGCAAGATTGGCACGACAACGGCATCCATTCTTGACGGAGCTTCCCAATCCCAAGTGAAAGATACCGAAGAGAAAGAAGAGGTTGGCAGGAAGTCCCAATGCTCGCAGACCGATAAGTCGCCAATTTCACGCAAGCCTCCCAAGGCTTCTTCGGAAAGTTACGATTCGGCATTCTTCAAGCGAAACGAGATAAAGACTCGTCAATGCGTTTATATCAGCCGTGAGATACACAGGAGAATTTCAAGAATAGTCAGTGTGCTCGCAAAGCATGAGTTGACAGTCGGTGGTTACATCGACCTTATTCTTGAGAGACATCTTGAAGAGAACCAGGAAGAAATCAACGGCTTGCTGAGAAAAGAGATTGACGATTGGAATGTGTAACAAAAAGGAACAAGCATGACAATGGAAACTATATTCTTGATAGTCTTGGCTGCATTCAATGTTTGGACTATCTATTTTTACAACAAGTTGCTCCTTGAAGTTGCGAACGACAAGGAAAAGGAGAAAAAACCGCCTATCGACCCGATGGCACTTGTAGGCAAAAGTCTTTTCAAAGTGTCCCAACTGCGGAAGAAAGAAGAAACGGAACAAAAACAAACAGAATCCATGTCCGTATCGGATAATGACGTGACATTTGACGATTCTCCAAAGAGTACGGCACGGATTTCTGACGAACAGCTTGATGATGTGTTTACGAATGTTCGCATAGAAGATATTGGTGTGAAATATTCTGATAATGAAGGAGATGCCGATGTGCCACAAGCCAAAGGGTCAAGTTTTGAGGACATTGACGCAGCTGTGAATACCATCAAGGCACCGAAAGCAACGGACAAGGAGAAAAGACATGCAGGCAAGGTTTTCCATGAGATGGATGGCAACCAATTCTATGAGAAATTCATGGAGAACAGCGAGGAGTGCAAGAAGAACATCCATGATTACGTCACCTTCTACTTGCAAACTCACAAGATTGTAGAGATTTCCAAGCCAAAGAAAGAGTTTAAGGTGTCAGACAGTATAGAGGACTTCAATATCCTCGACTTTGTATAACAATTTAATAGGGAGAATTATGGAAAGAACAGAAGAGAACAATGCAACAAAGGATAGATTTGCACATGTGGGCAAAATATTCTCGGAAATGGACAGCGAAAAGCTACAAGCTGAAATCGCAGAACGCTCAAAGATTATTAAACGCAAAATAGATGCGTTGATGGAATTGCATATGTCAGGTGTCTGACAAAAACTGTTGAGGTTGGATTTTCAATAGTCAACAAGTATTTCAATAGCAGAGAATTTGTATAACAATTAAAAAAATGATTATGGCAGACAAAACAAAAAACTGTGGTAAAGGACAACTCACTTCGACAGATGCCAAGGAGTTGTATGAGGCTTTCATGAGAAATTATGAAGAGACAATGGAGGAAGTTGGTAAACAGATTGACGCTTGTCTTGAAGAGACATTTCAAGACCGTACATCGTCAACTATTTCCGACAAGGAGGAGTGTTTTGATGAAGATGCAGCATATGAGAATTATGATGTGGGTGAATTTGAGCCAATCGACAGAATGGAGAAAGAGCGTGCTGAGCAGTATGTCGGTAAGTTCATGGCAAATGCAGGTTTTACCGCAAGATATGGCAGACATGTTGGCATCAGCGAGGACATTCATGAGCGTGTGACTAAATTTGTCAGTATCGTAGGCAAGGGAAAGATTTCCATTGCAAGTTATGTGGATAACATCATCAACGAACACTTCAATGCCTATGCAGCCGAAATCAAGGCTGCATTCGATGAAGGTCTCAAGTCGTATCGCCTCTGACAATAAATTAAGAGTACGCCAATGAAAAAGAAAGACTACGGCTAAAATCTCAGCTTGCCACTGAATCCATAGGACGGCATCATGCCGCATTAGTAAGCAAAAGTGTCAATCGCCAGATGGGACTATCTCCCAAGGAACAGAAAAACGATTTATGAATAAAGGACAGTCCTTTTGATTTGGGCTGTCCTTTGTTATTCTGCAAGCATCGCAGATAAGGAAAAAACGGTTTCTTTGCCACTTTCTTTTCCGCTCCTCGGCTCATGAAAGAAAGTGGCGGAACGAATTTTCATCGCTCCGCCGATATGGATTTCATGTCGTTGCAACCATACGCTGCTCTATAAGTCTTGCATTACTGTTCACCAAGTTGATGATATCGGCATGGTGCTCGGTGTCCTTGTTCTGTAGTCCGTGGCATTGTACGACTTTCATCTGTTCGAGTGAAAATTCCACGGTCTCAACCCTTTGTTCGGCTATTCTTGCTGAGAAGATGATGCAGTCGGGATTGAGTGAATAGTTTGTACCGCTGCCTACGCAATGATGCATCGCCTTGCCCTCAAGAACGTGCTCCCTGACGCTTTCAAGCATTCTCACCACGATATTGCCGTCCGTGAACATCAAACCGAAGAAACGGCTCTTCATTTCCTTGAACTTGTCCTCGTTCTTCAATGCCTTGCGTATCTCCTCCTCGGTACGCTCCTTTTCTTTCTTGGCTCTGATTTTCTCGGATATTCTGTCGTGCTCGGCTTCAAGGTTGTCGGGACAAATGTAATGTGTACTTCTGATGTCCTTGCCCATTTCTACCAACATACAGATGTAGTCCGCCCATTTGCCGATGTCTGTAATAAGGTAATGGTTGCGGTTGGCTATCTTGTAGGCATTCCAACAAGTTTCCAAGTGCCGTGGATGGTCTATGAAGTGGTGGACGTGTCCGTAACGGCATTGTTTCATCATCGTTTCGATGCGGTGGTCTGTCAGCATCGCCTTGAACAATGTAAGCGGTTCGATGCCGTGAAACGCTCCGTCAAAGCCGTTGCGCCATATCTGAGGAATGACTTTCATGTCGGGACAGACTGGGAATGAGGCAATATGCTGATAGGTGGTGTTGTCCTTGCGCAGTTCAATGTCGGAGTCGTAGCAGAACGTGTCCATATAGATACCCATTGTGCGCTTGCGTGCCATAACCTCCACCTTGCCTTTTTCGTTCATCCAATAGCGTGCCACCTCCCAACAAAAGATGTCTGCCTTTTGTCCCTTGCGGTAATAGGCTTTCATCTGAAATGCTCGCATAAGTTGTAGTCCCTTGCGCTCGGTGAGTACACTGAAATAGGTAGAAGACATTGCCTTCTGTCGCTTGGTGCACTGCACTTCCAACTTTGCCTTACACTTCGGGCAGACACATTTGTCCGCATCCTCGTCCGTAGTCCAAGTGTGTCCGCAGTCCATACAGGTGGTCTGTCCGTGCTTCAACTGAAAGGCATAGTGGTCAAGACATTCACGGAATGCCCATTGCATTTGCGCTCCCTTGATAGGTCGTAACCCCTTGTTTGAGGTTACGACTTGCTTCTGATATTTCGTTCTTGGTTTCATAACGTGTCGAATAATGATGGTTGATGTACTTCGTTGTCTGTTCTCTGTGAGGTGCGCTTGGCGGTATCTCTGTTACGCATCTTGTTCATCTGCTCTTGCTGATATTGGCGGATGGCTTCCTGTCTTGCCTGTGCCTTCTCCTCCTCTGTGAGTTCGATGTGGTGGTTAACAGACACTTGGCAGTTCAATGGTTTTCCTACCTCGATGTCCTTCTCCTCGTAGTAGTGGATGGCTTGCCCATATATCTCGTCATCGCAAAAGCCGTTGCAACCGCTCTTCTGTACCCAATTAAGGATATAGGTGACGCAATCGTCTATGTTCTTGTCGGTGTTGTCATACTTGGCTGCAAAGAGTTTGTCCTCCATTGCACGCTCCTCCAAATAGGCTTGTATGGTTCTCTTGAAATATTCTGTAGTGTTCATATCTGATGTTGTTAAAGGGGTTGTTACTCGTGATAGATGATGTCGCAGTCCTCAACTTCTGTAGGCAGTCCGAAGAACGGATAATGGCTGAAGTAAGGTTCTGTGCACATGTCCTCGTTGTATCTTGGACTTACTATCTCAATATTGTTCTTGCGCATGGCTTCGTCCACCATACTGATTTCCTCGTCTGTCAGTCCGCTTGCATCGCCATTGATAATGTAGCAGAGTGCCCATGTAGGTATCGCTTCAATGCTTCTGTTCATATCGCTTGTTCTTTAAAGTGTTAATAACCAAATGAATGTTCCAATCAGTACCACCATAGAAAGAATGGAAATGATGATGCCGAAGATGAACTTCACAATTCCCAATATGACTTCACCGACCATGCAGAGAGCCATATATCCAAACCAAGCCACCAAAGTGATGAGGGTTGAGCCGACTGCGGAGAGTAATCTCCACCAAGTCTGTGTTATGTTGATGTTTGTTGTCATATAGCCTTGAATTAAATTTATTTGCGGTTCCAGGAACTGAAGGGAAGTTCTCGTTTCTTCACCTTTTTGTCGCTCCCTTTTCCGACATTTTTTTTTGCGTCTTCCTGTCGCATCGGTCGTTTCGTTTCAGGTGCCTTTCAAGGGCGGCGAGGCTGGAAATACAAGGTTTTCGGGAAAAATACTACCCAACGGTGTGGAGATTTTTTCGAAAACCGAAGGCTCGACCTTTTATTTCCAAAGCCCGCTGCCATACCTTTGCACCTGCACGATAACGGTTGATGCCAAAAGGAAAGACCCTGTGGAGGAAAGAAAATCAGAGCGGCAAATGAAAATAGAAACTTCACGGAAGTTTTTGGACTGCACGATTATCGCATACTCATTTCTGAGAAATGGATACAACTTCGTCTTACAAACGTCTTGAAAAATGGAAATCGCATACAAAAATGGCACATCCATCAGAGAAATTCCGGTGAAAGAAGAGTATGGCTTGTCCATGCTTCTTGCATCGGGTTTTCTCCAAGGCTGTGCAGCCAAGCATGAAAGTGGTCGTTGAGGTTTACATCAATGACTTCTTTCTTGCGGTGGAGTATGCAAACAAAATGGTACGGCAAATCAAGGAATGGTGTTTATTTTGATCGGTTAGCCTGCAACCGACAAAAAGAAACACTTTTTCTCATGCCGTACTACTGAGACATGAAAGGGTGGCGTGCCACTGTTTCATGTCGTTTGGATTGTGCGATAAAAATGAAACTGCGAGTTGTGGCTATAAAAGTCAGCCGTTGTCAGCACGGCAAACAAAGAAAAGTCCTTGGCAGTATAGTCTTGAAGTATTTCAAGGCATACCGCCAAGGATTTTTCTTGCCGTGCCATAGTCGGGGAAAGTTAGTCTGAGGTACGAGGACTGTCTTTCTGCGACGACGGCTGACTTTTATACAAAACACACGAAAGGATGAGAATATGCAAACGAAATAGACCATTCAAAAAACAGGAACCCTTGCCACATATGTTTGAATGGATTGAAATGGAAATAGCAAAGAATAGAGAAGAATATGGTTTAATAAAAACAGATTTACCCAAGCAAAAAATCGAGGATAAAAAATCTTAAAACATTCTTTATCCCCGATTAAATATCGTACCTTTGCAACCGAAAGAGTTCTTTGAATGGTTATGCAAATCACAGCAAGATGCTACATTCTGTATATTTCTAATTCGTAACCTCTTCTTTTTATGAGATAAAAACTTATCTCATTCTCAATCACTTATAAAAAACTTGTAGTTTCCCCCTATAAAATGTACAAAGCGAGTACTTATACTTTGCTAAAATGCATAGTATTTTCGGTTGTGTGGACTTGCTGTTGGGGAAAGAAAAGCCCGAAGTCACAGTTCTATGGGGACTTCGGGCTGGTTGGTGAGGTGTTCTTGCTCTGGCAAGCGGCAAAAGCCGAGCGGAGATGTTGAGGTGTTGAGGTGTTGAGATGTTGAGGTGTTGAGATGTTGAGGTGTTGAGGTGTTGAGGTGGTAAGACGGTGTTACAGGAAGGCGATAGTCAGACCAGCCATCACGATGCTCACCATCGACATGAGTTTGATGAGGATGTTCAGCGAAGGTCCTGAGGTGTCCTTGAACGGGTCGCCCACGGTGTCGCCCACGATAGTCGCTTTGTGGTTTTCGCTGCCCTTGCCTTCGAAGTGGCCTTCCTCTATCATCTTCTTCGCGTTGTCCCACGCTCCGCCCGAGTTGGACATGAACACGGCGAGGGTGAAGCCTGCTGCCAAGCCGCCTGTGAGCAGACCGAGCACACCAGCCACGCCGAGCACCAAGCCTACGACGATAGGTATGATGATGGCAAGCAGCGACGGGATGAGCATCTCGCGCTGTGCGCTGCGTGTGCTTATCTCCACGCAACGGCCATAGTCGGGTGTCGCTTTGCCTTCGAGTATGCCCTTTATCTCGCGGAACTGACGGCGCACTTCCTGCACCATCGACTCAGCAGCACGTCCTACTGCGTCCATCGTGAGGCCGCAGAACAGGAAGGCAGCCATGGCTCCGAGGAACGCTCCTACGAGCACCTTCGGATTGATGAGGTTCACCTGGAAGAACTCGATGAAGTCGATAGTTGTGGCGTTGGTCGGGTCGAAGAGGTTGCCGGCTGCGTCAAAGTATTGCTTGCCGTTATCCACGGTGCGTACCATGGCTATTTTTATCTCCTCCATGTAAGAGGCGAGGAGGGCTAAAGCCGTGAGTGCAGCCGAGCCGATGGCGAAGCCCTTGCCCGTAGCTGCGGTGGTGTTGCCTAAGGCGTCGAGCGCATCTGTGCGTTCGCGTATCTCCTTGCCCAGTCCGCTCATCTCTGCATTGCCGCCGGCGTTGTCGGCGATTGGTCCATAGGCATCGGTGGCGAGAGTGATGCCGAGCGTCGAGAGCATACCTACGGCAGCGATGCCGATGCCGTAAAGACCGGTGCTGATCGACTTCGCTGAGAGCGACATATCGAAGCCGTTGGCGCAGAGGTAGCTGAGCATGATGGCTACGGAGATGGTCACGACGGGTATCATCGTCGATATCATGCCCGTTCCTATGCCTTTTATGATAACCGTTGCAGGACCAGTCTGCGAAGCCTCCGCAATCTTCTGCGTCGGTGCGTAGCTATGCGAGGTGTAGTATTCGGTGGCTTGACCGATGACCACGCCTGCCACTAAGCCACTGATAACGGAGAACGAGAGTCCGAGCCAGTTCTCGATGCCGAGCATATATAATATGATAAAGGTGGCAACGGCGATGAGTGCTGCGCTGACGTTGGTGCCGATGCCGAGCGAGTGGAGCAGTTCCTTCATCGTTGCGCCCTCCTTGGTGCGCACGAGGAAGATGCCGATGAGCGAGAGGAAGATGCCGATAGCCGCAATCACCATTGGTGCGATGACGGCACGCAGCTGCATGTCTGCGTTCATGGCGAACGCCGTTGCGCCGAGAGCAGCCGTTGAGAGTATCGAGCCGCAGTAGCTCTCGTAGAGGTCGGCACCCATGCCAGCCACGTCGCCCACGTTGTCGCCCACGTTGTCGGCGATGGTGGCAGGGTTGCGTGGGTCGTCCTCGGGTATGTTAGCCTCCACCTTGCCCACGAGGTCGGCTCCCACGTCGGCAGCCTTTGTGTATATGCCACCGCCTACGCGAGCGAAGAGAGCCTGCGTCGAAGCACCCATGCCGAAGGTGAGCATAGTGGTGGTGATGGTGACGAGGGCTGTAGCCTCTCCGTCGTAGAAGGCGTTGAGAGCGACGAACCAGATGGCGATGTCGAGCAGTCCGAGACCCACGACGACGAGTCCCATCACCGCACCGCTACGGAAGGCTATCTTCAAGCCCTTGTCGAGTCCGGTGCGTGCGCCGTTGGCAGTGCGTGCGGAAGCGTAGGTGGCGGTCTTCATGCCGAAGAAGCCTGCCAAGCCGGAGAACAGACCGCCGGTGAGGAAAGCGAACGGCACCCACGGGTTCTGCACCTTCAGCACGTAAGCCATGAACGAGAAGACGATGGCGAGCACTACGAACACCATTGTCACAACCTTATATTGCTGCTTGAGGTAAGCCATTGCGCCTTTGCGTACATGCTCGGCAATCTCTTTCATTCGGTCTGTTCCTTCGTCCTCCTTCATCATCGAACGGAAGAAGAACCATGCCATTCCCAATGCTACAACACTGGCTATCGGGATCAGCCAAAATACTGAGGGGATGTTGTTCATAACGTTTTATTTATTAGGTTGATAATAGATATTAGTGGTTTATCGTTGCCGATAGATTTTGCAAATATATGAAATAAAAACAACACGAAAAGGAAAAACGTAGAATTATTTGCGTAAAATATTTTGATACATATATATAAAAAGGCTACGGCACGAATGCCGTAGCCTCCTATGATTAGCATTAAGAGCTATTTGATTTGCAATAATCTTAGAGAATGAATTTGTAGACGTGTGTCTGCTTGCCTGTTTCTATGCGCAGCACGTACACACCGGGGGCGAGGTGTGATGTTGAGATGGTGAGGTGTTGAGATGTTGAGATGGTGAGGTGGTGAGATGGTGAGGTGGTTATCAGCTCGCCGCTCACGTTGTAGAGGCTTACGCTCTTGATGCCCTTGCCCGAAACGACAATCTGCGAGCCCTCGCGACTCACGCTTATGGTAGGAGCCGCAGCCGACTCAACGCTGGTTGGTATGTCGTTGGTGAGTGTGAGCAGGTCGCCCTCGCGCTTGATGTATGTTGCTGGCGCGTCTGTCACCTTCAATTCCATGTCTTCGCCGTTCTTCGCGCCCATCATCATCACCTTATATATATGTCCGTCCTCGAACGGCACGCTGCTCTTGCGCAGCCAGTAGCTGTAGAGCGGAATGTCGAAGGCAGAAGACACTGTAACGTCGTCGTCGATGCCGTTGACAGCCACCGTCTCGCAGAGCTCCACATCCTCGCACATCATCTTCACGTGACCCTCGTAGCTTAGCTTCTCGTTAGTGCGCAGCAGAACGCCGATCTTGAACAGTGCGGTCTGTGACATGTCGAGTACGCCCGACTCCACCTTCTGCTCCGAGTTGTCGCTGAAGAACACCTCCACCTTTGCCATGAGCGGTTTCTCCTCAGCCTTCACCACTTCGATGTAAGCTGCATCCTTGTCGTGTATGTTGTTGATAGGGTAGAAGTCGGTCTCCTCCTGGTCGCGTGTCGCCTCGAGCTTCACCTCGTAGCGTGCCGGTGTGAGGTCGGTGGGTATCGAGAGTTTAACGGGTATCTCCATCTCGGTGAAGCCCTCAATCTCCGTCAGCTGGTCGACACGTGTGTTCAGCACCACCTGCTTAGCCTCGTCGAGCAGCTGCACGCGCAGATAGCAGTCGCGTGGCACGCCATTGAGGTTCTTCAGGTTGAAGTAGGCGTATATGCTTTCGCCCTGCTCCGCGTTAGCAGAGAGGCGTGGCTGGTTCATAAGCTGGAAGACGACATCCTCCGCAGAGCAGGTCTCGGAGATGCGTCCCTTGCCGTCGGTGAGCTCCACTTCGATTGTCGGAGCCTTCTTCATGCGCAGGAAGTCGCCCCATGTTCCGTCTTCGCCCATAGCTGCGCATACGGGCACGAGGCGGTAGTAGCCGTCAGCAAGTCCGTCGAAGCTAACCTTTGTAGAGAGTGTGTGCACCATGAGGTTGTCGGTGCCCATGCTGCCACCGTAGTCGCCGAAGATGCGCTGCGTAAATCCGCCTGTGGCGTGGTCGTCCGAGTAAGCCACGCTCTTGAAGTTGCCCTCTGCGTCGTATATAGCCACGCCCACGTCGCCCTTGAACGCCTTGCCCTTGTTCACGAACGAGGTCATCTCTATGGTCTGCTGCTGCTTGGCGTCGAACGCCTTGTCTGCGGCATCCTTCATCGTGAACGTGCCGCCCTCGTTGAACATCAGCTGCGGCATGTTCTCCATCAGTCCGGGGTCTATAGCCGGATATTTGCCGTTGTTCGGGTGGGCGAGTATGGCGGTGATGGCGCGGTTGAACGCGAGCGGTTTGTTGCCGAACTCGTCGCCCGTCTCCTGCAGGCTGAGGTTGGTGAGCGAGAAGTAGGCGTCGCCTCCGCCGTCCCATCCGAAGTTCATGTGGAAGAGTCCGTTCTCGTCGAAACCGTCGGTAACCCAGGCGTGGCCCGAGCTTGAGCCGGATGGGCGGCCCTCCAGGTAGACGGGGCAGCCGTTGAGAAGTTCCTCGCGTAGTATCTCGGAGAAGCGTGTTGCGCCCTCCATCGCCTTTGTCACGTAAGCCGCGGTGTAGTCGAAGTGCTTCTGCAGGGCGTTGTATGCGTTCACGCCCTGTGTGCCGCTGAGTGCGGGGGTGTACTGCATGAACGATGCCACGCCGAAGTCTCTCATGAGCAGAGCCACAGCTGCTCGCTGCTCTTTCGTAGCCTGCACGGGATAGCGGTAGTCGTCGAGCATGTTCGCCCAGTCGTAGTGCGACTGAGAGAAGTCGACGTACACGTCGTCGTCATAGGCAGCCACCTTGTAGCCGTTTTCGCCCTTGCCCTGTGCAGGCCAGCGGTGGTAGTACATTATCTGCGCCATAGCCGTAGCCACGCAACCCGTGTAGGGATAGCCGCAGAGCTCGTTGTACGGCTCGGACTGTCCCCACTTGCTCTTGAGCAGCGGTGTGACGGTCTTGGTGAATAGTCCGGTGCGTGCAGGAGCGTGTGTCGCAACTGTTCCCTCCTTCAACGCCTGGTAGCCCTGCTTGTAGCCTTCGAGCAACAATCTGACGCAAGGATTAGCGTTGAGCGTGTCGAGGGTGTGCTCTTTGCTGTATGCGAGCACTTCGCCCATAGCGTCGTCGCCTGCAACGAGCACGAAGCCGCGAGCGTCGGCAGCGTTGAACAGATAATATGGTGAGGTGGTGAGGTGTTGAGATGTTGATGGAGAGAGGCGCATAGACAGATTGTCGTGAAGTGATACATATCGCTTCGCAATCTGCGCCGCCTTCTGCGGATTGATGTTCTTACCTTGCGCAGTTTGCGTCATGGTAGCAAACAGGCATACGATTACCGATAATACGGTGCTGATTTGTTTCGGATTATGTTTCCTTTTCATTAGTAATGTTATTGTTGTTGTATGAGGGTGCAAAGTTACTGACTCTTTTTCAAACGGATATGCGTTTGAGCAGTAATAATTGTTAAACACCATATACGGATACGTTTTTTTTGCGTATCTTTGCATCAGATAGGCTGCACCTCAGCATAACACTCAAGCAAGCTTGATGTTCTGCCTTCGGTTTGCACTATCTTTGCAGCGTGTATCTTTGTTGATACGTACATACAAAAATTATATACTATGCTATATTTGTTACAGTTTGCATGTCTGATATTAATGCTTATCAGCGCATTCTTCCTTGCCGTCACGCGCCTTCACGTAAGATGGACAAATCGGCGGTACGAGTATTCGCGCTGGATGATATCCTCGGCGTTGCTTTTGATGGCAGCACACTTCTTCCTGCAGATGCACTATGGCTTCCGCGCCACGAGCACATACTTAGGTGCTGTTATCAACATAATGGTTTATCAGCCTTGCTTCACGCTTTTCGCGATGGCTATCTACAACGTTGAGGCTACCCACACCAAGCGCCGTAAGATGAACCTTATCTGCGCCGCCGTATACGCCGCCATGCTTGCCGCCTTCGCTGTGGGCTACAGCTTTAGCGGTTCCCTGAACATTGGCGCATGGCTTTACGTGATGCTTGCTCTCTTTTTGGGCAATATTGTCTACTGCATATACATGATAATAATAGAGATGAACAAGCGGAAGAAGCTCCTTGAGACGATGACAGCCACCGACATGCGCCCTTTCACGCGATATGCTTATGCCTGCCTTACGCTGCTCTTTATCACAGCCACCATCATCCCGTTTGCCATCCTTTCCACTAAGTCGCTATATATAATAGGTCCCTTTGGACTCGTAGCCACGCTCTTCTTCATCGTCAATTTTGTGGCGCTCGGCTTCAATTATGTCCCAACTGAAGAACTGTTGGATAAGGAAAGAGGTAACAATCTGACCGCCGATGCTGTCAACGCTGAAAGCGAGGAAGAGTCTGTCAAGTGTGACGTGCAGCAGTCTGCGCCTGAGACCGGCAGTGAGCAAACCTCCAAACAGCTACCTACCTCACGAATTGCCTTCATCCGGTCTGCCCTCGACCATTGGTGTGCCGACTTAGGCTATAAGGACTGCACAGTCAATATGCTGACATTGTCAAATTTGCTCGAAATCAACAAAACCGAGCTGTCGCAATACTTCAGCCAGTGTCAGAACACAACGTTCCGAATTTGGCTTGGCGAGATACGCTTCAATGCTGCCAAAAAGATGATGATGGAAAATCCTGACTTCAGCAACGACATCATCTCCTCCGAATGTGGCTTCTCCTCACGCTCCTATCTCTACAGAGTGTTTAAGGAGAAAGAGGGATGCACGCCTGTCGCCTGGCGAGACAAACAAGCATGATAGCCCGTTAAGATACACACTGTTAAGGTGTCTACTTCATACGAAGTGGACACCTTTTTTGTTGGAAGTAGACACAGCGACGCAGCAATCAGACACTTAATTTTAATAAAAAAGTCTAATTTTGTAATGTGAAACGAAATCACATAATATAAATTAATCAATAACTCTAAAACATCATTAAAATGAAAAGAAGAAGACTTCAGCAACCTCCTCCTTATCTGGACAGGCGGTTTGCAGGCAATTCTGTTTCTACGCGGCGTTCCATGCGAACGTCTGCAGGAAGATTCATGCAGTTCTTCCTTTGTGTCGTGATGCTGATGGCGTTCTCAGTGCAGAAGGCGTCGGCAGACGATTGGAACAATGCTTGGATTAAGCAACGGTTCAATCCGGTTAATGCTACTCTTGAACTTGATATCCGCGTATATCAAGATTGGGGTGCCAGCGGTGATGGTCATTGCGGATTCTGCCGCGGTGATGGTTATCTCACTGTGAATGTAGCAGGTAAGGAAATCAAACTTAGAGGACCCGAAGATAAATGGACGAGTCTTGAGGTTGGTGGCGACCAAGTTACCGGAATCGATTACAAGTATGTTCAATGGCTGGGCAAGTTGACAGATCCGACCAATGGTAAGAAAGCATATTATTTAAGACTTATCATTCCTTTGAAGCAAGTCAATTCGAGCGAGAGCGTTACATACACTGGTAAATGGTGGCGTAGAGGACGCAGCGATAATAATGTTACCCATACGGTTAACATAAAAACAAATTATGGTTGTACGAAAACCGTGATAACCGGTGGCAGATATTACGTGTTGAACCGTACTCCTGGATACATCATCTTTTTTAAGAAAGACGGAAAGGCTTCCGACTATTCCATTGATAGCTATGGTTCTTTCGTCTTATGCAACTCGACGGGAGAGGAAATAAGCGGAATAGGTTCGGTCAGTGCAAGCAATACAAGCGGTTCGTTCTTCGTTCCGACTGACAAGATGAGCCTTGACAACTTCTCCGACTATAAGGTGAAGCAGAAGTATACGCCAAGCTATAACAAACAGGTGACATACTCTACGCTCAGTGACAGCCACACGCGCCCTGCCTATCCGCAGGTGAAGGAAATCAGCGCCGACTATAATCAGGTGACGCGCAAGGCGAAGGTGAACTGGAATCTCAGTGCGGCTCCGACGCAGAACTGCATTGAGGACAATATGGTGCTCACAATCAAGAGTACAGACAAGGCTACAAATGCTGTGGAGACAACTACACAGAATATCCAGTATATGGCTGGTAAGACAGCATACAGCTATGAGTTTGACGTACCTTTAGGCAAGAGCCTGAATTATGAATTCAGCATTAAGCGTTCGCATACAGGCAACTCTGACGTGTGGAACAACGCTTTCAGTAAGCATACTTCTCTATCGGCTTCTGCAAAGCACAGCAATGTTACAGCAGGTTCTGTACATGCCGTACTGGACGAGGAAGCCAAGACTGCCACTATCACTTGGCAGACAGAGGGCGACATCTGGAGTTCGGGCACCAAAGCGGTGATTACACGTATCAACGTAACAACCAACACTACCGACAACATCGAGCTGTCGAAGGAAGAATTCCTCAGCGGCAAGTATGTTGACGACATGATAATGGTGTGCAACGAATATCGTTACCGCCTCACGGTGAAGCCTACCGAGGCTTACGGCACACTACCTACAGTGGCTGCGCCTGAGTCAATCATGCCCACAAGCATAGGCAATCTTGTTGCGTTCACAGCCGGCAAGGGCTACTACTCAGACCGAGTTGAACTGGCATGGAGCAGCAATGGCAACTTTGAGCGCTTCGTCATCAACCGCAAGGAGCATGGCGCTCCCGATACAGACTATAAGCAGATAGCCGTTACTGAGGGCAACGAGGCTCAGAACGACTACTACTACAACGACGTTAATGCTATACCTGGCATCGTATACGATTATCGCATACGCGGACAGGTGATGTGTTCGGGCAAACTGATTGAGAGCGACGAGAAACTTACTGACGTTGGTTTCCGCACACCGACGGGTGACATCTACGGACGCGTGACGTTTGAGAGCGGCCAGGCTGTGTCGGGCGCAAAGGTTAGCGCTGAGCCAACGGAAGGTTCGGGCGTTCCGGGCAAGTCGTACGTGTTCACCGGAGCGTCTAACCTCACCGTCGACAACGACCTGCTTCTGAATGATGCCACGCAAGCAGTTACGCTTCAGGCATGGGTGAGAGCAGCCAAGGAAGGCACCATCATCGAGAAGCCGGGCATGTACAAGTTGGCGTATAACGGCAAGAAGATTGAGTTCACAGCTGGCACTCAGACGCTGAAGACTCCGAAGAAGCTCAGCGACTATGCTTCTTCGGCACAGTTCGTGCATCTCTCAGCCGTGGCAAACGACACACACCTTTATATATATGTAAACGGACTGGCTGTGGCAGAAGCCGAGCGTACGGCTCAGATTACGGGCAACAACAATAAGGTGGTGATGGGCGAAGGCTTCGAAGGAGCCATAGACGAGGTGCGTCTGTGGAACAAGGCGCTCAATGCTGACACCATCGCAAGCGACTACAACCGCTACCTCGTAGGTAATGAGGACGGTCTGCAGGCTTACTACACCTTCGACTATTCGGTTGACGACGCTTTCTACGACATATCGTACAAGGGCACTAAGTACAACATGAACCATGGTGTGGCTACGAATGTTACGACCAGTTCGAAAGACATTCCTACTTTCGCACAGCTCGGCTACAGCAGCTACACAGCTACAGACGGTTCTTATCAGATTCGTTCGCTGCCCTACACCGGCAACGGAACTACGTATATGATTGTGCCGACACTCGGCATACATCAGTTTGCATCGGCAAAGGAGCTGCGCCTCATCAACTCGCAGGCACAGAGCCACACCGTGAACTTCACGGACAAGTCGTCGTTCAAGATTTCGGGTAAGGTGATGTACAAGGGTGGCAACGTGCCCGTAGAGGGAGTGTCGTTCGCTGTGGACGGAGTCACCGTAATGGACGGCAAGAGCAACATCGTGAAGACCGACGCTCACGGACAGTTCACCATAAGCGTACCTGTAGGACAGCACGAGGTGAAGGCAGTGCTCGCCAACCATACGTTTGAGAACGGCGGCAAGCTGACCAACAGCGACGGCACCGACCGCAACTATCAGGACGACGACAACGGATTCGAAATCTTTGACGTTACAACCGTACGTTACATCGGACGTGTTGCCGGCGGCACCAAGCAGGAAGCGTTCCCCGTGGGCCACTCGCTTTCGAAGAACAACCTCGCTGACGACGTACGCATCGAGCTTACATATCAGAACGATGCCTACCAAATGACCGCCACCAAGCACGAGGAAACCCTCAACCACTTCAAGGGGGTATATGCCAAGAAGCAGTACGACAACCGCGTGGTGTACGAGGGCAACAAGATTACGATTTATCCTAATGCCGAGACGGGTGAGTTCTTTGCCGACCTCATTCCTGAGAAGTATAAGATTAATGTAGTGGTGCCCGGCCATGACAACATCCCGGGCAGTGGCGAAGACCTCAACCTGAGCAACGAGTTTGCAAAGCAGAGCGAGGTGAATGCTTATGTCGACTCTATCTCTACGCAGGGTAAGTTTGTCAATTGCAGCGACACCGTATATTACAACAAGAAGCAGCAGTTCATCAAGCGCTACACTCCGTCAATCATCGTGAAGGAGAAGGTGAAGGGTAAGCTTCAGGACTTCTTCGGAAAGGAAGAACTCAGCATTGCTACCCTCGATCAGACAAAGACCATAAAGGTGAAGACCTACGATCCTGACAATGCTGCACAGCCTTACAAACTCGGCGTGCCGGTGTATGAGCAGGGACAATACGTCACTTATCACATCACCACAGCGGAGGTGTACGAATATAAGGATAAGGACGGCAGACGTAAGGATGGCGTTAAGGAAGACATCGTGCCAACGCCTGAGGCTAAGCTGTCGTTCTCAAGAGGCGACATTGCGTACGGAACGCAAGAAGACATCACTACCGACGAGAAGGGTGAGGCTGAATGGACATTCCAGGTGAACAATCCGGAAATGACCTCGGCCCTGCGCTCTGCCGCTATGGATATGACCTACAGCGAAAACAGCGAAAGCACATCTTCTACAACAATCAACTGGAAGGGTGGCTTTGACGGCAAGGGCAACACTAAGGCTATCGTAATTGGTGCAAAGACTTTAGGTTCGGACTTCGTAACGAACGGACCGGACAAGGTGCTCTTCGTGCTGCGCGACCCGCCGGGAAGCAACTCGTATGCTTATCTTGAGAAGGGCGTGACAGTTACTTCTACAAGTACGTATGAGGGAAATGTTACTAACGAGGGAGTATTGAACAACGAGGCAAAGGTTGGTGCCAAGGTCATCACCTTCACCGGTCTTGGTGCCGGAGTGGTGAACGAGAACGATGTGAAGAACGAATTCTCATTCGGCGCTTCTCACAGTGAGACAATCGGTGGTACTGACTCTGACACTAAGACGATGACCACTACCACACGCTTCGAGACAAGTAGCGACCCGCAGTATGTGGGAAGCGACGGCGACCTCTTCGTAGGCTATTCTACTAATATCGGCGTGGGCAAGACCGAAAACATCGCCGTTACTACACGTGAGATGTATCTCGCCAATCCTTCAGAATACGAACTGTTCGGCAGTGTTACTCCTGAAAGCAACGAGTATCTGCTTGTCAAGACCACAGGTCTTGGACTCTCGCAGAAGTACGGCACAATGTTCACCTATCCCCAGGTACACATAGAGCAGGTGCTGTTGCCTAAACTCGAGGACGTGCGCAACAAGCTGTTGCATCAGTCGGCAGAAGGTGTAGACTTCCAGGCTATGGCTAACAACACCAAGAAGCCTGTTTACGTTTCTAAGCTTGCTGTAGACGATCCTAACTTCGGCAAGAGCAACAACGACAAGGTGTTCAAGGGGGCCAATGCCAACACCCCGACAGACGGACCGAGCTACAAGATTTACGCTCCTGCAGGACAGCCGTTGAAGGAGGATACTATCATGTTCCTCAATCAGTCGATTGACAACTGGAAGATGCAGCTTCGCAACAACGAGGAACAGAAGGTTAAGGCAGAACTCATGCAGAACCATTCGTTCCAGGGCGGTGCCTCTTATGAATACTCTGAGGAGTATGAGGTTGGACGTTCGGAGACTCAACGCTTCTCTATCTTGATTGGCGCTCAGTTCACCAACAACTTCGGATGGACACTCAACGGCACTGGTATGGTGCTCACTGTAGACGAGAGCTTTACCACCGAGCACGGCGGCGAGTTCTCTACCGAGGAGACGGCACGCCACTGTAAGGGTTACGTGCTTGCGGAGGAAGGCTCTGACTATATCTCTGTAGACGTTTGCCGCGAGGCAGGATATAAGGATGGCGACCAGTACGTCAAGTACAAGGATATGAAGAATGAGGAGGGACAGACCTTCTCTACGTTCATCTTCAAGACCCGTGGCGGTGCGACGTCTTGTCCTTACGAGGGCGAATACAAGACTAAGTATTACGAGCCGGGACAGCACGTGATAGATGAGGCAACGGTTCAGATGGAGGTGCCGGAGATAACGGTGGAGAAGGACTTCGTAGAGAATGTTCCTTCGGGCAAGTCGGCTTACTTCACGCTGTATCTGCGCAACAACTCGGAGTCGCAGGACGACAACTGGTATAACCTCGTAATCGACGACAGCAGCAATCCGAACGGAGCACAGCTGCTCATCGACGGAGCACCGATCGGCAACGGCAGGGCATTGCTCGTGCCGGCAGGCGGAACGCTTACGAAGACGTTAGAGGTGCGCAAGGGTTCGGTGATGAACTATGACAACCTCAGACTGATGTTGCAGTCGCAGTGTCAGTGTGACCCGACCGACTTCCAGGGCGACATCTATGACGACGTGACGTTCAGCGTACACTTCACGCCCTCGGCTACGGACGTGAGCCTGAAGAAGCCGACGGACAACTGGACGTACAACACGAAGTTGCCTACGACGGAGGTGAACGGCGTGCAGAAGCATTACATGGATGTGGTGATTGACGGCTTCGACGTGAACTATGACAACTTCCATCGCATCATGCTGCAGTATAAGCCGTCGTCGGGCAGCGATAACGACTGGACGACGCTCATGAGCTACTATAACGACGAGACGCTCTACGACCAGGCTGTGCAGAACGGCATGAACGCGGAGATGATTAAGGCGGCGGACGCGGGCTGCATCAAGTATCGCTGGTTCATGGACGACCAGCAGGATCAGCGTTATGACCTGCGCACGGTGGGTACGAGCATGATCAACAATGAGGAGGTTTATAACTATTCTGCCGTACACAGCGGCATCAAGGATATGTATAACCCGCGCCTCTTCGGTAGCGCACAGCCGGCGAACGGCGTGCTCACCGTGAACGACGAGGTGATGCTGACGTTCAACGAGCCGATAGCCGACGGACTGCTGACTGACAACAACTTCTCGGTAACGGGCATCCGCAACGGCGCACAGACCGACCACAGCGTGAGCGTGCGTCTGGACGGAAAGAACGACGTGCTCGTGTCGGAGTTCCAGCGCAACTGGAGCGGCAAGAACCTGACCATAGAGATGTGGACTCTTGCTGACAAGGCACAGGACGCCGTGCTCTTCAGCCAGGGCAACGCCAACAGCGCGATAGAGCTTGCGACGACGAGCGACAACCGCTTGAAGGTGAAGGTGGCCGAGAAGACCATCGTCAGCGACAAGGCGTTCGACTACGAGCAGGGCACATGGGCACACGTGGCTCTCGTATATAACAATGAGGGCAACGTGTCGGCTTACTACAACTACGAGCAGCTTATCAGCGCGGCTGAGGTGGGCGAGTACAACGGCGAGGGCGCTTATGTGTTCGGAGCCAGCGTGGACGGAAGCGGACACTTCGCAGGCAAGATGCACGGGGCACGTATCTGGGACAAGGTGATGACACCGGCACGTCTGCAGACCAACTCGCTGACGATGCTCTCGGGCGCAGAAAGCAATCTCATCGCTTACTATCCGATGTCGGAGGCTAAGGGCTGTGTTCTTGCCGACAAGGCGCACGGCGCTAACCTCGAGATGCGAGGCGGCGAATGGGCTAATCCAGAAGGACGCGCAGCAGCGTTCAACGGTAAAGACCAGTACGTGAAGCTCTCTTCGGGCAGTTCGTGTGTCGTAGACAAAAGCATGGACTACACCATCGAGACTTGGTTTAAGGCTGACGAGGCACAGCAGACGGCCACCATCATCTCCAACGGACGTGGCGACGGTGAGGAAATGGGCGGTTCGCTCAATCTCTTCGCTCTCAATCTGGAGGAGGGCAGACTGGTATTCCATAACAATGGAGTGCGTGTGGCATGTGACGGCAGCTTCGCAGACAACGACTGGCACCACGTGGCTGTGGCTGTAAACCGCACAAGCGGACGTGGTCAGATCTATGTGGACGGCAAGCTGAACACTTACTTCGAGGCAGCCGACCTTGGTGGCATAGCAGCGGCTTACATACATCTCGGTGCTCGTGTGTGGACTCCTGCCGACAACCTGCAGCAGGAGAAGGCAGACAACTTCTTCAAGGGCGAGATTGACGAGGTGCGTGTATGGAATCTCTATAAGAGCGAGAGGCTCGTGGAGAACGGCAACAGCAACCGACTCGACGGCACCGAGAAGGGACTCTTGGCTTACTATCCGTTCGAGACATACATCGAGTGGCAGGGTGTGAAGGAACTCCAGTTCTCTCTTATGGACCAGAAGCAGCAGGCTGACCTGACACAGAAGGTGCCTGACGCTGTGGCTGTAGGAGGCGACGTAGAGACCAAGGCTTCTGCTCCTGTCAAGGCAAAGGGACCTGAGAGCAAGCTACTCTACGACTTCGTGGTGAACAACGACGCGCTCATCATCAATCTGAAGGAGCCTTACGAGCGTATAGAGAAGACTATCGTGAAGTTCACGGTGGACGGCGTGCGCGACAAGAACGGCAACGAGATTCTCTCGCCGATAACGTGGAGCGCATACATCGACCGCAACCAGCTGAAGTGGAGCGACAACGCTCTCACCGTAGTGAAGAAGCTCAACGAGGAGAAGACGCTCAAGGTGAAGGCACTCAACAAGGGTGGCTCGATAGAACACTTCACCGTAGAGAACCTTCCTTCATGGCTGGAGGCAGAACCGGCAAGCGGCACTATCGACCCGACTTCGTCTGCCGACATCGTGCTGACCATCGACCCGAGTCTGAACATCGGTACGTACGACGAGACTCTTTATCTGCGTGGCGACAACAACGTGGTGGAGGCTCTGCAGCTCACCGTTAAGGTGGAAGGCGAGAAACCGGAGTGGACGGTCAATCCGGCTGACTTCAAGTATAATATGTCAGTCTTCGGCAAGCTGTATATTAATAAGGTATACTCTTCCGACGACGAGGATATGCTCGCTGCGTTCAGCGGCGGAAAGTGCGTAGGCGTATGCAATAACCGCTACTACAAGCAGAACGATATGTATTACGCCATGCTCACGGTATACTCTAACGATGTCAATGGCTCCGACCTTGAGTTCCGCATCTGGGACGCAAGCACAGGACAGACTTACATCGCACAGAGCGAGAAGCCTATAAGCTTCGAGAACAACGCCGTAGTGGGCAGTCCGGCGCAGCCAGTGCTGTTTACGGCAAAGGACTATCGTGTGCAGAACATCACGCTGAACGAGGGATGGACGTGGATATCGACGAACATCGCTTCGGACAAGCTCTCTGACCTCAACAAGCTGCTTGCCGACGGCAAGTGGACATCAGACGACCAGGTGAAGAGCGAGCAGTACGGCTTCGCATCATGGACAAAGCGCAACGGATGGGTGGGACAGCTCACCGAAATTGACAATGACCAGATGTATCTCGTACACAGTTCGGCACCACAGAACTTGCATATCTCAGGACCAGCGGTTGACCCGACATCGCACAAGCTCACCATCCGTGGAGCCAAGGAGGACGGCACACCGCGCTGGAACTACATCTCGTATCTGCCTTCGGACAACTTCACGCTGAAGGAGGCTCTCGCCGGCTACGACGCTAAGGAGGGCGACATCGTGAAGTCGCAGACACAGATGGCGATGTACAGCGGCAATCTGGGATGGATCGGCAGTCTTACATACATGGAGAACGGCAAGGGCTATATGCTCCAGCGCCAGTCGCAGGACGACGCCGTGCTGCAGTATCCGTCGAAGACTTCCGTAGGACGCAAGGCTAAGGCTGCGATGGCAGCTGCCAAGAACGCTGACGGCACAAACGCTTACTTCCCGTATTCAGCCAATATGACGGCTGTTGTAGAAGTAGAGGGCGTAGAGCTGCAGCAGGGCGACCGCCTCGTAAGCTACGTAGCAGGCGAGCCGCGCGGCTATGCCGAGGGTATAACCCTGCCCGACGGCAGAACCATCTTCATGCTCGCCGTGGGTGGCGACAAGCCAGAGGCTGTGGACGTGACGATAGAGCGCGGCGGCAACATCATCGCCAAGGCACCGAGCGCCATCAGCTATGCTGCCAACAGCAATGTCGGCACCATCAACGAGCCGATGCACATCAGCTTCCTCGGTACAGATGGCGGACTATATGTATATCCGTCGCCGTTCTACTCGCAGCTGAAGATACGCGCCATGGTAGACCGCGATGCCTACGCCGATGTCTACGTGACAGATATGAGCGGTAAGCGAGTCGTAGCATGGAACGACTGCAACGCTGGCGGCAATGTGGACATCACATGGAACGCTGGCAACACGGTTCCTTCGGGAGTTTATATCGTTAGCATCTCTGTAGACGGCAACGTTTACTCGATGAAAGCTATCAAGAAATAATATTAACAGAAAATCTATATGAAGTATATAAAGTATTCATTGATTGCCGCATTGGGCTTCCTCTTCGTGCAATGCACCGAGGAAAGCGACAAGACCTATCCGCAACAACCCGCTCCCCAGTGGAGCGTGGTTGAGGAGGACTTCGTAAGCGAGGCTCCGGCGTGGCAAGTGGCAGCGATCGCCCCGGCTTCCGCCCCAGGGTGGAGAGCCGACTTCACTGGCAATGCCTCGGTGCCGTCGTGGACCGATCCTGACAAGAGCGTCTATCCTATGAGCATGACCGCCGTGGTGCGTCTCAGCCCTGTCCTCGAAACCCTTGCCGCCGACGGCGACATGATGGCAGCCTTCATTGGCGGCGAGTGTCGCGGTGTGGCTAAGAAGGTGATGAACGACGGCGTGCGCCTCTTCTTCCTTCATGTCAAGGCACCGTCGAGCGAGAACGGCGATGTGGAGTTCCGCTATTACAGTGCAGCTGCGAAGCGCGTCTACGTTTCCGTGGTATCAGACGTAAAGTATGAGGTGGATAAGATTTACGGCACAGCCGAGAATCCTGCTTTCCCAGACTTCGAGCAGTCAGGTCCCTTCCCCGTACCTACCAAGGCATGGGTGAAGGTAGACAAGGCACAGCTGCCGTTCACAGTAGCCGCTGGCGATGAGCTTCAGGCTTTCGTCGGCGACGAGTGCCGCGGCATCAAGCACGTAGAGAGCGAGGCGGATATACTCTACTGCTATGACATCCTCGGACGTGCCGAGGGCGAGCAGGTGACGTTCCGCTACTACAGTGCAGAGAAGAAGCAGGTGTTCGTTTCCGAGCAGTCTTTCGTCATCGGCAAGCGCGGTTCGGTGGTTGGTTCTGAGGACCAGCCGCAGACTCTCAGCTTCGTGCCGCAGGGCAGCATGACCGCTTACCTCACCCTTGACGCCGTTACAGGCAGCTATGCCGACAAGAGCGGCGACAAGCTGGCGGCGTTCATAGGCAATGTCTGCGCCGGCATGGGCGAAGTAGTGGGCGAGCAGGACGGCAGACCCGTATATAAGATGGTGGTGAATGGTGTCAGCTCACAGTCAGCGGCTGTGGACATCCGCTATTACAGCCATCGCAACAACTACGTGTTCACGGCACCTGCATGTCTCGCCTTCGCCGACGGCAAGGTGGAGGCTTCGCCAGAGCAGCCGCTCACTGTACCTCTCGTTGTTGAAGGCAAGCATCCTCTCAAGATGACGGCTGTCGTAGCCTTGCCTCAGAACATAGTGCGTCAGGCAACGGCGGACGACCAGATGGCTGCCTTCGTGGGCACTGAGTGTCGCGGCATGGCAAAGGCGGAGCAGGCAGAGAACGGCGAGTATGTCTTCCGCATGGAGATAAACGGCAGCATGGGAGCGGAGGAACCTGTGACACTGAAGTATTACTCAACACGCAACAAGTATCTCTATCAGGCTCCCTCGGTGTTCACCTTTGCCAGTGGCGCAAGCTATGGCACAGTCAGCGAGCCCGGCAGACCTACTTTTCTCATTGTCGAATAAGCTAAAAACTGTCTGTATATATGAATAAGAAAACTATAATAAGCTTGGTGCTGGGGTGCATATCTGTGCTCCCGGCATCAGCACAGAGCGGATGGTTTGTTGAGGCAGGCGGAGGTGTGCAGACTATCTTCTCGAGCGATGCCAGCAAGCTGGATTTCGGTAAGCGCCTCACTCCGTCATACACTATTGGCGTGGGCAAGTGGATAACTCCGGCTTACGCCCTACGTCTGCAGGTTGGAGGCTATGCGCTTAACGGTATGTCCACATCGGAAGGACTCTATCTGCGTGATCCTCAGACCGACGGTTCCGTATATGGTCCTCACGACCCTGTAATAGATAATGTGACGGTCCGCCCTGACGGCACCTATCGTCATTATCTGCGTTACGTCAACGCTCATGCCGACTTCATGGTGAGCCTCTCGCGTCTGCTCTTCCGCAGTCAGGGCAAGTTTGACGTGCTTCCTGCTGTAGGATTTGGCTACGCTCACGCCTTCGCCTATCGCGGCACGGCGAACACCAACTCGCTCACAGCCAACTTCTCTGTCGCTGCCAAGTACAGCGTGCTGAAGTGTATGGATGTTAACCTTGAGATTGCTTCGGCTCTCATGCCCGATCATTTCGACGGTCGCATCACGGGAAGAAAGTACGAGCCAACGCTCGGTGCAACACTCGGACTGACCTATCGCTTCAACGCCTCAAAGCCATACGTCAGGAAGGAGCGCAGTAAGAAGCATCGTCGTGAAGCCGTGGTCGACACGGTGTATATGGTGGAGAGGGTAGTGGAGCGTCCCGTCTTTAAGGACCGCATCGTGGAGAAACCGGTGGTGAAGAAGCAGGAAGCGTTCCGTCTTGCCTCTATTAGCTTTGCTTACGCTTCTGCCAAGCCGGCGAAGAAGCAGGACATAGTGTTTGAGAACATCGTCGAATATCTCAAGCAGCACCCTTCTGCTCGCATCCGTTTGGACGGTTATGCCGACAAAGCCACAGGCAAGGCACGAACAAATCTGATGCTATCTATTCGCCGCACCGACAGCGTGCGTAATATCCTCATAGAGCGTTACGGCATCGCTCCCTCACGCATCGATGCCCAAGGTATCGGCTGCAATGCGCAGCCGTATGAGAAGAACGAGCATAATCGTGTGGTGATTGTTACGGCACTGCCCGAGTGATGTGTGTTTTGTAAAAAGAAAATTCCGTAGTAGATAATAATGCAAGAGAGTGTGTGTTTATTACATACTCTCTTGCTCATATAGGTATAATGTCTTATTTTCCCAAAGACTTGAACATCTTGGTGATGCACTTTTTCTTCTGCTCCATGTTTGGGTGAACATAGAGATTAAGGGTTGTTGTGATGTTGGCATGACCGAGTAGTACGCTTACTGTCTTGTAGTCGCAGTTGCTTTCAATGCAGCGTGTGGCAAAGCTGTGGCGCAGTCCGTGATATTTCAACCGAGGAATGTCAAGGCGTTTCATCAGTCGATGATAGTAGTTGCGGTAGGTGCGTGGCTCTGTCGGTTTCTCCTCGTTGGTTAGTACGTAAAAGTCTGTGTTTACCACCTTTTTCAGAGGTTTTACCATAGCCAGAAGTTCTTTGTTCATAGGTATCTCACGGCATGAGTTCTTGGTCTTGGGTGTGTTGATGACCAACTCTGTGTACTTGCGTTCGCCCTCCACAATGTAGATGCGTTCAATGGTGCGGTTCACGGTGATAGTACCATTATCGGTATTGATGTCCGACCATTTCAAACCACAAATCTCTCCGATACGCAAGCCTGTAGTCAGACTGATGTAGATGCCGAGGTTGCGGAATGTGAAGTTCTGTTTGATGAAATTGAGGATCTTTTTATGGTGTGCCACCGTCAGCACCTCAATTTCCTTGTTGGTCTCTGTTGTAGGGTACTTGATGTCCCACTCGCAATAGTTCGTCCATTCGTTCTTTACTCCGAACTTCATCACCATTTTCAGGACAATCAGGATATCCTTCACCGTTTTGATGCTGAGACCGTCATTCAGTTTCTGCAAAACGAACTCCTGCACAAGTTTCTCACTCAGAGCCTCACAATCGCCAAACGATGGCAGAATGTGGTTCTCCAAAACTAACACATAAGCAGCGTATGTGGACTGCTTGACGTAGCGTTGCTTGTCACTTTTCCAAGCCAACGCAATTTCTCTAATTGTTTTTGTTGTCATTGTAATCCTTAATTTAGAAGGTGTACATATATAATTAGAGAAAATAAGTCTCTGATGTCCCAAATCTCAGATTTCCGGAGTTTAAGGGGGAGTGGGAGAAGTACAAGGT